>LNAP01001985.1_pt1 | contig 65157 bp, 74 predicted proteins | sample 602601 | NCBI WGS metagenome assembly LNAP01 (sample SAMN02440304, study PRJNA202911) | soil metagenome | biome: Subtropical and temperate rainforests or woodlands; isolation source: soil samples (1 kg each in a 20% v/v slurry with milli Q water) were... ...
CAATTGCCTGCTGCTTGGTGCATCCTGCTGCTGCGGGTGAAACTTTTTTAGTCAGCGATGACGATGATGTTGCCACGTCGGAACTCGCCCGTCGCATCGCCGCAGCGCTAGGCAGACAAGCGCGACTCATCCCTGTGCCCTACCGATTGCTCAACATGCTCGGCCGCATCACAAAAAAATCGGCGCTGGTGAGACGGCTCACCGAACCACTCACCAGCGACAGCCAAGCCATTCGCCGCACGCTAGGCTGGACGCCCCCTTTTACGCTGGATAAAGGTTTGCAGGCAACCGCCGCCTGGTTCCACAATCGCCAATGAATGCATTCATCCCCGCTGCCCTTGCCTTCATTGTCTGCTATGCCACACTGCGCTGGTTGTTGCGCAGCAAGCTTGCGCGCACCACGCTGGATCAGCCCAATCATCGCTCCTTGCACACCACGCCCACACCCCGCATTGGCGGGCTGGGCGTGGTTGTCGGCGTTCTCGGCGGCGGCGCGGTCATTGCGGCCAACCTGCTTGAAAATCCACCCACGCCTAACCTGCAAATTCTATTGTTACTGCTTGCTTTACTCAGCGGGTTTTGCTTTATCGACGACAAGCGCGGGCTCTCGGCCGCCGTGCGTTTGCCCGTGCATCTGCATGGGTCGCGTTTGTATTAGGCGCATCGTTTCTGGAGGAGCCATCCATAAAAGTCGGCGCTGGCAACACGGCGCTACTGAGCTTGCAACCGGCGCTTGAACAATCCCTAGCCCACCCTTTGCTGCTCATCACCCTCACCTTCGGCCTGGGCTGGATGATGAACCTCTACAATTTCATGGACGGCGCCAATGGCTTGGCGGGCGGCATGGCAGCGTTTGGCTTTGGCGCTTATGGCGTCGCCGCCTATCTAGCCGGGCAACCGGCGCTGGCCGCCTTCGCGCTCGTCATTGCCGCAGCCGCACTGGCCTTTTTATGCTTTAACTTTGACCCGGCGCGCATTTTTCTGGGTGATGTCGGCTCCATTCCGCTCGGCTTTTTGGCGGGCGCACTCGGTTTATGGGGCTGGCAATCTGCCGCCTGGCCGCTATGGTTTCCGCTGCTGGTTTTCTCACCCTTTATTGTGGACGCCAGCGCCACCCTCGCCACGCGCGCCACGCGCGGCGAAAAAGTCTGGCAAGCTCACCGCGACCACGCCTACCAACGCCTCATACGCATGGGCTGGAGCCACCGGCGGCTGGCGCTGAGCGCTTATGTCCTCATGGCAGCTTGCGCAGCCAGTGCGCTGGTATTGCGCAAGGCCGAAAATTGGCTTGTTTTTGCCTGTTTAGCCATTTGGCTGGTTATTTATGCGCTACTGCTAACCGTTGTGGCACAACGCAGCCGACGCTATCTCGCTTGAACCTGAACACCTGCACCCGTCGCCCTTAACGGAACAACCGCAGCCTTCAATCAAAATACTCAGCTTGAGTAAATGCCTCGCTTTGCCACCCTTTGCCTGTGACACACGCAAAATCGACGGAAGCCCCGCACAGCCTGGGGAAAACGCAGATACAAAAAAGCCCAACCGAGAAGGGTTGGGCTTGATGTTTTGGTGGTGGAGAACCCCCACCGACAAGACGCGCATCCTAAAGCATTTCGGGAATTTTAGGAAGGATTGAGGCCAGCAGGGGCTTCGGAGGAGGCTTTTCGCACCTCTACCACCCCCGCCCACGCACCGGGCCGCAATCCAGCCAAGGGAAATGTCCGAGTTCGATTCCGCAAAACACAATCGAACTCCAGACCACTCGATCACAAAGAACTTGAAATGTTCATGCCTCAACCCGGCACAAGGGGCTTCTCTGTGGTTTAAATTTTTGTTAGCATATGGCTTTATTTAAACCACATCCAAGGGAGGCGTCATGATTGCAGATCGCATTCGTCAAGCACGCTTGGCAGCAGGCCTGACGCTGGGTGGCTTAGGCGAAAAGGTCGGCGTTTCGCACACCGCCATCCAGAAGTACGAGAAGGGCCTTCTGACCCCCTCGTCTTCCCAACTCCTCAAGCTGGCTCGTGCCTGCGGCATCCGTACCGAGTATTTTTTCCGTAATCACACGGTTGAACTGCTGCAGCCTGAGTTCCGGAAGCTCTCGACCTTCGGCAAGACGGCACAGGATGCGCTGAAGATCAAGGTCGTCGAACTGGTGGAAAAGCGTGTGGAGCTACTCGGCGCATTTCCCGAGTCTCCCCTCTTGGCGTTCGCCCCTCCGGCCGGATTGCCCGAGCACGTGGAGTCGCCAGATGCGATCGAGGCATTCTCTGACCGGGTGCGCAACGCATGGCAGTTGGGAATGAACCCAATTGCCGATCTCACTGACACCCTTGAAGGGCTGGGATTGCTGGTCATCGTGGTCGATGAAGAGAATCCAGGCTTTTCCGGCTTGACTGCAACGGCTCGCACCGAGGATGGACGCGAATATCCGGTGGTAGCGGTTTCCAAGCGCTGGCCTGGGGATCGGCAGCGGTTTACGCTAGCTCACGAACTTGGGCACCTGATGCTGGCGGGCCGCCTGGCCGACGGCATCAACGAAGAGAAAGCCTGCGACCGATTCGCGGACGCTTTCCTGGCACCTCGTGTCGCGGTAACCCAACTGCTGGGGCAGCAACGTCACGCATTGGAATGGCAAGAGCTTTATGTGCTCAAGCATGAGTTCGGCTTGTCGATGGCTGGCTGGCTGCACCGGGCAAAACAATGCGGCGTGATCACCGATGCCGCGCATCTGATGATGGTGAAGCGGTTTTCTGCCAAGGGCTGGCGCAAGGCTGAACCGGGCGATCCATTGCCGCAAGAACATCCACGACTTTTCGATCAACTGGTGTATCGCGCCTTGGCCGAGCAGTACATCTCAGAGGGCAAGGCTGCTGAACTGTTGGGCATCCCGATGATGCGCTTCCACAAAGAACGCCAGTTGGAGTCGTCGGATGCAGTTGCTCATCAGTGATGCGAACATATTGATCGACATGGAAGCCGGAGCGTTGATGGAAACGCTCTTTCAGCTTCCTGTGCAGCTTGGCATCCCCGATCTCCTGTACTACGAAGAAATCGAGCCGGGCAGTCCCGGCCTCGAGGATCTCGGCTTGAAGATCATGGAAGTTTCGGGTGACTCTGTGAAGTATGCCCAACAGTTACCCAGCCAGTACAACCACACGCTCCCGGCGAAGAATGGATCGAAACCCGGTCACAACGACTACCTGGCGCTCGCACTTGCGAAACAGGAATCCTGTACGTTGCTGACCGGCGACGCCAATCTTCGAATTGTTGCCAGCAAGGAACAAGTCACGGTCATGGGCACGATTGGGCTGCTGTGCGCGATGATCGAAAACCAGCTGCTAACGGTAGACGATGCCTTCAACGCGCTCGACAAAATGAAAGAGGGCAAGCGTCGTCTCCCGTGGCCTGAGGCCGAAAAGATACTAAACGGGTTGCGCTGATCACGCGGTTTCCGTCGGCCGATCAAGATCGACCATCTGCTGCTGGTTGAATATGGTTTCCTCCGCCCAGTGATTCTCCAAGCATAGCCATCCATCTGCGCTGAGGGCGTTTCCATACAGTCTTTTTACCGAAGACTGGCATGGAGACAAAAAACTGCAATGCATGTGGCTGCACATTCACCCCTCGGCCTCAAAACCCGAATCAGAAATACTGCACCAACTCGGAATGCCAGCGCGAACGCCGTCGGCGTTGGCAACAGCAAACACGTCAGGGCGATTCTGATTACCGCGACAACGACATCCGTACCAGCAAAACGTGGGCCGCCGAAAATCCTGAGTATTGGAAACGGTACCGCGATGAGAATCCTGCCTACGTTGAGCGCAACCGCAATCTACAGCAACAACGCAATCAAAAACAGCGCACGACGGTGATTGCAAATGAGGACGTGTCACACGCGTTGATTACCCCGCCATCAGGCCGCTACCGAATGGCGCAAATCCTTGCGGATGGGGCGATTGGCGGCCAGACGTGGATTGTCGAAATCACCACGCTAACAATGGTTCGGGTCGATGAAGACGTGTGATTGCAAATGAGGACGTGTGCAGCGGCATCGCCGTTGCCTGATAACTTCCCGCATGTGCGTTCTCGAACTATCGAGCATCCGAATCCAACTCGACCCGTGTATGCCTTGACCAACCACTCGTCGCGAAGTGACGCCCGATGTTCGAGAGGCATCTTTTCGCATGTAAGGGAGCAACGCGGCGATGCAAGAACAAGAAAACACAAGTGGCGAGGGGCAAACCCAGGCATCCCTATTCCGGGCCGCTGAATACGTGCGTATGTCCACCGAGCACCAGCAGTACTCGACCGAAAATCAGGCCGACAAGATTCGTGAATATGCAGCCCGGCGTGGCATCGAAATCATCAAGACCTACACCGATGCCGGCAGGCGCTGCAACAACTTATCAAGGATGTCGAAACCGGGGCGGCGGACTTCCAGATCATCCTGGTCTACGACGTCAGCCGCTGGGGTCGCTTCCAGGATGCCGATGAGAGTGCTTACTACGAGTACATCTGCCGTCGTGCCGGCATTCAGGTCGCTTACTGTGCCGAGCAGTTCGAGAACGATGGCTCACCGGCCTCGGTCACGCAGATATTCCATGTCACGCTTGAAAGTGGCGCGCGACACGTCGAGCACTTCCAGAAACACCTCGATCGGCACCACGCGCCGTTCATGGAGCATTTGGTCGATTTTGTAGAAGCGCTCGGTGCGGTTCATGAGGTTTCCGGCCAAATTCCGCTGCTGTTCTTCAAGCGGATTTGTGACGTCTGGGACGAGGAATACGACGAGATCGTCGACGAAACCGGCGATGCCGAGCTGGCCCTGTTTCCCGAATCGCACCGCTTCCAGATCCCGGACGATTGCCACTGGAACGACGTGCACGCCGTCGCCACCAACGTCGGCAATGCCCCCAGCGCGCCATGCGCGAGATCGAGAAGGCCAACCCGGATACCCTCTATGGCGTCTTCGGCGATGCCCAGTGGACCAACAAGGATCGGCTGTCCGATGCCCTGCTCAAAGTAGGCCTCGCGGGTTTGCCCTTCTGTTCTGCCCATGCAAACCCGCGAGCCAACCATTCCCATCGGCGCGCGCACAAGTGGTTGATGAACACCACTGTCTGCGTGTGCTATGGCGAAGAAGTTAGCGCCGATTTCGAGAGAAGAGAGGGGGGAGCGGAGGGCAACCGGAGATGTTTCCGCCAGGCCATAGGACCCAGGTCGCACACGTAGAATGACCGGAAACCCCGCACAGCCTGGGGAAAACGCAGATACAAAAAAGCCCAACCGAGAAGGGTTGGGCTTGATGTTTTGGTGGCGGAACACGGAACCGAACCCGCGCCCGCTTTCAGGACTGAATAGTAACACGTCAGCCTTGAGGCCGCGATTTCGATGATTTGGCCGTTTTCAGGCTCCAGCATCGCTACCTTAAGGGCAACCCATCCGGGAAGCTGCACGCGACGCACCACCCATTTCGGCATCCACTCGATACGATGGCGTTGTTCCGATGTTGTTCCAGTAATGCTTGACATCAGGGCAAAGCACATCTATTCTGCCGCCTGGAACAACAACTGAACAACGGAGGCGGTCATGGAAAAGCGTTTCTCGGCAACCCTTAGCCGGTCGCAAGGTAGGAGTGCATGGGCGGTGATCTTCCGCCATCCAGTTCGGGTCGATCCGAACACCGGCAAGCCTGGACTGCGGGTCCGCCAGGGGCTCGGAACACCCGATGAAACCGAAGCCAACGATCTGAAGGATCAACTCAACCAACTGCTGACCGACGAGTCATTCTGGAGCCTGCCAGCTAAGGCCGAAGCCGAAAAGCGGCTCCACCACCGAGTCGTGGAGATCTTTTATCACGGCATGGAGCCGGAGCAGAACGACTTTGGCGCGATCCGCGAGTCGATCATTCCCCTGCCTACATCCAAGGACTCCGACTATCGGCGGGCGCTGCTTCTTGGAACGACTGGCGCCGGCAAGACGACGTTGCTGCGTCAGTTGATTGGCACGAACCCGGAAACCGAGCGATTCCCCTCGACATCGACGGCGAAGACCACGGTGCACGAGACCGAGGTTGTGCTTGCACCTGGCCTGTACAAGGCGGTAGTCACCTTCTTCCCCATCGACGAAGTCCGCGAGCATCTGAACGAATGCATCTCAGAAGCCGTTCTCGCTGCGTACCGGGGAGATGGTGACAGTGACGTGCTGCGCAAGCTGCTGATGCATGTAAACCAACGATTCCGCTTCAACTACGTGCTCGGCAACGGACCTCAAGCCGCCGACAACGATGATGATGATGACGAGGACGAAGCACCGGAACAGATCGAGGAAACCGCTGCCGACGGCGTGATCGACCTAGACGCCACCAATGCGTTGCTGACGAAGACGTTAACCGCGTTGCGAGCCATTGCGGCCAGCCACGGCGATCAACTGAAAACCGAACTGGGCGCAATCGACGAGAAGGATCAGCGAGTCGTCGACGAACTATTCGAAGAGGAGCTTGATCGCCGACTCCGTGAAGACGATGAGTTCCATCGCATCAGCGACGAGATCATGGACGAGATCGAGCTTCGTTTCTCGCTGCTAACCGATGGCACGGTACGTCGCAACAAGCAAGGCTGGCCGCAGTCGTGGTCATGGGAGACGGACGACCGTGCGACCTTTATCAAGACAATCACGCGCTTCTCCAGCAACCACTCCCCACGCTTCGGACGACTGCTGACGCCGCTGGTGAACGGAGTCCGCGTGTCAGGTGAGTTCCTGCCAGCTTGGAACGATGGGCAGCAGCCCAAGCTTGTGCTTCTCGATGGCGAAGGCTTGGGACACACACCCAAGTCGGTCGCCGCCATCTCGACTTCACTGACACGTCGTATCGAGTCAACCGATGCCATCGTGCTCGTCGATAACGCTGTCCAGCCGATGCAGGCCGCGCCGGTTGCGGCCATGAAGGAGATGATCACCTCGGGCAGTTCGAGCAAGCTGTTGCTCGTGTTCACGCACTTCGACGAGGTCAAGGGCGATAACCTGCGCAACGCGGCGGATCGGGAGCAGCACGTCCTAGCGTCCGCCGAGAACGTCCTCGCATCCATTGGGGAGGAACTTGGCCCGTTCGCGGAACGGGCACTTCGCGGCCGCTTGAAGGATGCCTGCTTCTTCGTTGGGGGGATCGACGAGGATCTGGATGCCACGAAGAAAGCTCACAAGCGGACGATTGGCCAATTGCAGGCGCTACTAGCCGCCATCGACGCCATCGTCGAGAAGCCCGAGCCCGTATTGGCCAAGCCAGTATATGACCGCATGAATCTCGTCCTGGCCGTCAAAAACGCGGCCGAGAGTTTCCACGATACATGGTGGCCGCGTCTGGGCCTCGCCTACAAGCCCGGCGTGGGCAAGGAGCACTGGAAGCGCATCTGGGCATTGAGCCGGCGCCTCAGCACACCGGGCCTTGGTGACGAGTACGACAACCTCAAACCGGTCGCGGATCTTCGCAAGCAGCTTCAGGATCGACTGTATGTACTACTGCAAAACCCGCTCCGGTGGGACCCCGCAGAGCCGACTGACGACGCGCACAAGCAGCAGGTTTTTGACGGTCTGGCCAACGCCCTGTCCGCCAAGACGCTAGACCTCGCCACCCGCCGCGTTCGGGCCGAGCGGATGCCGGAATGGCAGTCGGCGTTCAACCAATCGGGGCGTGGGTCCAGCTATGCACGCGCCTCGATCATCGGCGAACGCATCTACGAACGCGCAGCGCCGATTCCGGACGTGACGCCCTCGCCAGACCGCAATTCCTTCCTGCACGAAGTGGCGTCAGTTGTGGAGACCGTCTGCGAGGAGGTCGGTGCCAATCTCGCGTAGTGGTCAGCCGCAGGCATTCGATGAATTAAAAGGCTAAGCTTGCACTCGCCAGACGTCTCGCTTTGGGCCATTGGGCCGATCAACTCGCGGAGCTTGGTAACCGCGTCTGATGCCTGCGACGGGATGGTGAAACGACGACGCAACTAGATCGATCTGGGACAGCGGGGTGGATTGCCCTCGGTGACAGCGGTCGGATCGATGTCGGCCCAACTGTCGTACTGGTCTTGCCCTGTTGTAACCCTGCCCTGGGCCAGGGCTTGCGCGATGGCGACGTTTGGTATGAAGTGTGCCTTCATGTCGGGAAACACAAAGGCGTGCCAGCCATCGCTACTGTTCTCCGATGAGAACGGGCGCACAGCACTATGGGATACTCGAAAATGCTTGTCCTTGTTGCGCTTCTTTATCTCAATCGTCATTCCACATGCTAAGCACTTCCTGTCAGGTTTTCTGTTCTTCTTGTCGGTATAACGGATTTCAAAATAGCCAGGTGACTCGCACATGCCGGATGGAAAAACATGCCCGAAACCATCTCGGAGAAGCCGAGTAACGACTCGTTCTGCTTTTTCGCCCGACTTGGCGCGCATGGCGAACAGGCCGTCGTCCTTTTTTGAGTAGCTGCCAGCAGGCGGCTGCGTTCCGACGTACTCGATCCGAATCCAGAACGATCTAATTGGGATCGCCCCGCCTTCGCGAGGCATTAGGACCGTGTCGATCAGATCGTTGCGCTCGATTACGCGTCTGAAGTATTCGATAGCCGCGATGGTTTCCGTGCCAAAGACCATTGGCTGATTACACGGGATAGTCAGGGGCAAAGCAAGTGAACTGATGCCGAGCGACAGCGTCCCGTTAGTCACAGTGAAGTCGGTGACTTTAAGGCGCCTGATGATTGCCGTAGCATTTAAAGATTCTGCCTCGCTCGCGAGTTTCTCGGCCAATTTCAGGCGCTGTACTTCTGCTGGTGAATACTCCATTCCAATCACATCAAATGAAAAAGCACGAAGCCCTCACGGCTTAATTACATACCGGCAAACGTCCTGTGGATTCGCAGCGCATCACTGCTTGGCAATACTTTTCCGTGCGCCACTCGCAGGACCTGTCCTCTCAGCATCTCATACTCTGTTCCGTCAAGCTGTGAGGCAACTAGTATTTCAAGCGTATCCGGGGCTACTGCCAATGCTCCAAGATCGAATAGCGTATGCAGATCGGCGCGCAGCAGAAGGCCATTCGAAGGATGGTTGGTGCCAGGCCCTTGGTACGGAACAATGTGGGCAGCCTCCAACGCAGCCTCCACAGCACAGCCTGTCATGGCGCAGCAGCCATAGGCTTCCAGAAGTTGGCGACGAAAAGTCGCCTGCCCCCGCCGAATTGCTATCTCACGAGCAACTCGTTCCCGGCCGTCTTCGATCATTGCCGGATCAAACGCAGGCGGGATATCAGTGCCCACCGCATCCAGTGGAGCAGCTTCCTCAAGCTCGGCGTCGGCAACCAGATCTATCATCGACCGTCCGGTTGTGGCCGGAACTGAAACTAGATCACCGCTCGGGTGGTATGTCGGCTTGTATTGAGTTAGGTAATCGACAAATCGCGCCGGCTTCATAGCGACCACGTGCTCTCCGTGCTGGTTGCGCCCTATCGCAATCCCGTTGGCGGACGCTTCGTCGAGCAACCCCTGGCGGAACTGTTGACTGTCTGATGCCCTTGCGTCTTCAACACCAGATGCCAACTTACGCTCAATTTTCCCGTTCACCCGCCGTGCAACACTGTACGGATTGAAAGCGACGATTAGCGGTTCCGACCCGAATTCGTCGCACCACCCAAGCACGACCGTTTCTGGATCGGAAGACGCATCAATTTGCTGCGTCCGGCTGCCAATCGCCTGTATGCGACGCTCATCGGCAGGTCGGGCTGTACCAGTGGCCCGCCCATTATCTGTCACCTGCCAAGTATAGAACCGTAACGCTCGAGGGTGGCCACCTACAGTTGCAATAGACCCCTGGGCGGCTCTCGGGCCCACCACACTCACTTCAATACCTGCCGCCTGAAGAGCGGCAATGATCTCGGACGCTGCTGACATGGGTGGGGGCCGGAAGTGGTTAAGTCGATCATTTTAAGCTGTAGCATCCATGCCGCCGAGCTTCGTTGCATCAAATCCAGCGATGCTCCGCATCCAGCAGGCCGCAAGCCAACTGGACAAAATCGACCGGGTAGCAAAAAATTCTTGTCACACGAAAACATTCCAGTTAACATGGTTTCCGTGTGACAGAAACCACTCTGGATAAAAACTATGGCCCGCCCGAAATCTCCCACGCCCCGAGATAGCTTCGCAAACGTACGCTTAACCAGCGAGGAGAGGGACGACATTGAGGCCACTGCTCGGGCACTGGGACTCAAGTCGATCAGCGAGTACCTACGTCACCTGCACAAGCTACACAACAAGATCGACGAGCACGACCAAGACGCAGCCAGCACCGACAGGACGGAGCGGCCAATCTATAACAGCGAACGGTTGCGGTCTTTCTTCAAGACCCAACGCGGACAAATCTACCAAGGCGACAGCCTAGATTTTCTGCACGCAAAGGCCAAAGAACAATCTGTCGACTTGATTATGACTTCGCCCCCTTTCGGCCTCGTTCGTAAGAAAAGCTACGGAAATGAGGACGCGGACGAATACTGCAATTGGTTTCGCCCGTTCGCTGAAGGATTTAAACGAGTCCTAAAGGACACAGGTTCATTGGTGATTGACATCGGCGGCGCATGGAAACCGGGCATGCCGACGCGCTCGCTATATCACTTTGAACTCCTCATGATGCTTTGTCGAGATTATGGTTTTCACCTATGCCAAGAACATTTTTGGTGGAATCCATCCAAGCTGCCTACCCCAGCAGAATGGGTCAACGTACGACGCGTGCGGGTGAAGGACGCAGTTAATTGCGTTTGGTGGTTATCCCCCACCCCGTGGCCCAAGGCGAGTAATCGCCGCGTCCTGGCCCCGTATAGTGATTCGATGCTGCACCTACTGAAAAATGGTTATACGGCGAAGCTGCGACCGTCGGGACATGACATCTCTGACAAATTTCAGAAGGACAACGGCGGTGCAGTTCCGCCAAACCTGCTTGCGGTGGCCAACACGGAATCAAACGGACGCTATCAGGACTATTGCCGGCAGAACAATCTGGAGATACATCCAGCAAGATTTCCCGCTCAATTGCCTGAGTATTTCATCCGAATGCTCACTGATCCGGGCGACGTAGTCGTCGATCCGTTTGGCGGGTCATGTGTGACCGGAATGGTTGCCGAAGGCCTAAAGCGTCGCTGGGTATGTGTCGAGTTGTCAGAGTCATACCTGAAAGGCGCAGTCGGTCGCTTTCAAGGTGAATTTGTAACGACAAGCACAGAACGGCCGGTGCAGTACACCATCAACCCTCCGTGCTCATTGCCCGTGGACGAAGCGATAACGCCACTGCCGAGCGACGGGGGCCAGTCTCGTCCCAAAACCGTTAAGCAGCCAGTGGAGACTGTGCGCGCGAAGGCATCGAAGCTGAAGTCAAGGCGCGTGACCAATGGTCAAGCGCTTGCGACTGAATCAAGTTGAAATCGACTATCCACGGCACACCGAAAGATCGGGGCTCGGTCAACGACACATCACAAAGCACTGGCACCGCCAGTGAATGATCTAGGAGGTCGTCCCAGCCGGATTCATCGCGGTATCCACGAACATAGCGCACTAGCTGATCTATGGCAGCACGGATGGCACTTCGTCCATCATTACCTTCACTAGTGAAGTATTTCACCTCGGCTATCGCGACTACCTCGCGCGCCCTAGCATTCACGACTACTACGTCAGGGCGATCCCAGCCCGCATTCATTCCTAGCGCCTTCAATATCTGCGTGACCTTCGCTTCTGATGGTTCCAGGCGCGGCGTACTGAAGCACTCCGTCTGTGCCTGCCAGTAGATCCTGTAGTCGCCGACCTTAATCAGCAATCCATCCTGACTGAATGAGGGCGACAAATCGCAGGGGATGCCGATTGCTCGCCCCAGTGCGTCGCCCATCGCAACCGCGACGTAAAGCTCAAAGCGCTTCCACGTCTCGAGTGGCCCGAGCAAAGCCTCCTGCAGCACCCCCCGAATGCGCACCTCATCGCCCTGTTCGATGGCGAGAAGGCTCATGTATGCGTCTGCTGCCAGATGGTACAACCGCGTCCGTACCCGCTTCGCCTGACTGACTGCGCTCGTGGCTGGCCTACGAGTTGTATCAAGTTGCACACTGGCAATGCGAATTCCCTCTAGGCGACTCGCGTCCTCAAGAGCCCGAGTTACCACCTCGAAATGCGTGGCATACGCAGATTCTGCGGCCGCAGTGCGAAGCATTTCTCGACACAAGCGCCGCGCTTCCTCAATGACCCAAATGACTAAATGATTGGGCCCGGTGGCGTAACTTCTGACTGCTTCAAGCGACACAAACAAGCCTGGGTTACCAGAACCGATTTGCCGTATGGTTGTCTCTCTCGCATCCAATCGCCCACGCACAGTGCCGACATCGATCCGTCGTTCCACTTGAAGCACAGATGATGCTTCGTGCGGATGCCGAATAAGGTATTCAGCCAAGGCCAGCACTTCTGAGGAACATGCCCAGAAGACACGAAGAAACGGAAGGTCACTATGCTTCTGAACGCGCGGATTGCTGAGCGATACCTGCGAAGAAAATCTCCGCATTCGGATCAGCAGCCCAACAATGGCATCGTCGATATCGCAGACAGCAGGATTCATACTGAGACGCTCTGCAGACGCTGCTCCACACGGCGGCAGAGGGGAGATTCGGCGGGCAGGTGCAGCGCTTCGCAGATCGCTTGTGTGATGGTTTGAGCACCATCACGGAATATGCCGTCGAGCATCGGCAGAAGGAACATATCGAAGCCATCAAGATAGATCGCGGCGTGCGCTTCAGTCGGGCTTGCCACGAAGTCCAGAGCGCTGTCCATTTCCCTCATAGCCTTAACCATGTCGATCAGCGGTGCCGGGCCGATCGCGCGTACTGAATTAACCGCCCGCCAAATACTCGCAAGCGGCAGTTCCTGACTTGTTGCCTCCTGGATCTGCTCGCGCACCAGATACTGCAGAAGGAAACCATTTAGATCAGATGGTACGTCTAGGTAAATCCAGGCGAAACGCCTGGTGAGGGCATAACTCATTTGATAGAGCGATGCCTTGTCGATTGAGTTAATGGTGGCGACGATGCGCCAAGCCGCACCGGGAGCAAACTCAATATCCTTCCGCGCGCTGGGATTTGGCTTTGGGAGAATCTCAAAAAAATCACTGTCCCGCTGCTCAACCCGAAGTCGGTAAGGAAGCGTTGTTTTCTGCCCTGACAAAATCGTAAACAAAGGCCCGATCACCTTGTCAATGTCACACCGGTTTAGCTCATCGATGATTAGTGGGCGGTCGAAATGGCGAAGCAGTATTCCCGGAATGAATTCGATTCGACCGTTACCGACTGGCTGGTAGCCGCCGATAACGTCTTGAGACGTCCAGTCAGAAGACCCAGTAATCAACGTATGGCGGCTCGCCAAAGAGCGCGCGCAATGCTGTGCGAGCGTCGTTTTTCCGGTTCCCGGAGGACCGTAAAACATCAAGTGCTGCTTCCCGCATTTGATGGCGGCATTTATCTGACGATACACGGCAGGATCGATTCCCAACAAATCCGGTACCGCAGGAATTTCACCCCCCAATATCACCTGAACATCAGCCACTGAGGCATCGTCTTCATCCCCTGCCTCAGGAGTGGCCGCCTGCTGTGCGGACGCAGTCGCGTAGGCCTGCGCGATATCAGAAGAGAGCCGCTCAACATCCTCGTCACTCAGTCCTTGGTAAATGGGCACGTTATGCGGCATGGACTACCTCTGCTGCACCAAAATCGGAAGGGCTGACATGAATCAAGCGAGCCAGTGCGGCAGTAGCCTCGCTGTAGCTCAACTGCTTCGATGTTCCTCCGTCATCTGAACTAAATTGCGCGTCTTCGACATTCAGCGTAATCAGCGCCGCAAAAACATATTGCTGATCGTTGCCCATGTAGACGAGTGAACCGCTCTGTGGGTCAAAATCGTCAAGCAATTGGCCCGACGAACCTTTTGGTAGAGCGGGGAAAAAGCACAACAAGAAGAGCCACTCCCACTCTTCATGGAACACGAACTTGTCTACCGCAACCTTAATTGCCGGCACGATGCGGACGGTAATTGCACCACTCTTTTGCTGAGCATTATTGGAGAATGCAATACGACGATTGCCATGCAAAGGTTCCCCATCCTTTTCTGCAAGTTGTGCAACAGGGGAATCACCGGTCAGGTCAAGTTGAATGATCCAGCGTAGTGGCTTGTTCGTGGCTTCCGCAGGGTCTTTCCAGAATCCAGTGAATGTATCAACCTCCTTATTGCACGCTGCCAGGTTAATCTTCTTCGATCCACATTGGCGCAATTCGAGGCCGTAGGGCTCAATGGTCCGTTCAATAACTCCAGCAACCGTTCGACGGGCTTGCTGCATGCTGACTGATGACCATTGTTCTTGAAGCGGACTACGGTAAAAATCTAGATCGTGAGTGTTTAACTCAGTTTCAAGCTGCGCACGGATTCCAGAAATGGCTTGATCCATTTCAAGCAGGCTGGGAGTCGCTGATCTCGGAAACTTTTCCGGGGGCAGCTTTGACTTAAACGCGGCGAGGATCAGCTTGCGGTGATCGTTGCTCACGATGCGCTCTAACTGATCCGGAAATACAAAATAAAGAAGCGCATTCCGAATCGGTCGTTTAGCGGCATTCGGGATCGCGTCCACCCATTCGACAAAACCCCAAGGATTATTGTTTGAAAGCAGATCTGAGCGTTGTCCGGCAGTCAGGCCTTTCCAATCGCTTAGAGCTTGCAAGAAGAACCACAACTGATCCGGACGGCGGGTCAGATACGCTACCCCAACCCCTCCGACGCCGACAAGATGTTCAGGGCCGAGAAAGCGGTCATTTGGTATTGGATCGTCTGACCACGACCAGACATCGCGAACCTGTGCGGCTTTGGTCTCGGGACTGTATCCAGATTTATGGGGAAACAGCAGATAGAACCAAAGAACCTCTGCTGCGAGCTTCTTCACTTGTTTTGGCGCAGGAGCAAGCTGCTCTTTCAGCTTGTCGAAGAAATCTCTATTGCCCTCTATCGGATTGCCTTCGAATAGTCGCCGAAACTCATCGAAATTGGACTTTGACCAAAGCGGCTCGTCAGAAAATATCGAACCGTCACGCACGAGGCAATTAGAACGCCACGCGTCAGCAGCCTCCAATACGGCCACCACCTCCGCTTCGCCTGTAAACCTTGACATATCACCCCATTTTATGATCTTACAGCCACATGGCATTGTATCAGCGCATCACTTCCGCTTCTATACTGCTGTGGGCGCACTTGGGGCTGAGCATTAAGGGGGAGGTAGAACAATGGGACTGGGGCGAATCGAGCGCATCTTGATTCTGGCCAAGACATACCCGTCGCCTAGCGCGCAGTATGTCGAGACCTCCTGCGTTGCGGGCATCAGCCAAGACGGCTCGATGCGACGCCTCTACCCAGTACCTTTTCGGATGATCGAGGAGGGTCAGAAGTTCAAGAAGTGGCAGTGGATAGACGTTCGCGTCGAAAAGGCCAACAAAGATCACAGGCCCGAAAGCCACAAACTCTACGTCGACACGATTACGTGCGGTGACGTGATCGATACCAAGAAGGAGTGGTCTGCGCGCTGGGAGTGGTTGGACAAAATTCCTGTGTTCGACAACTTCGACGCCATAGACGCTGGGCGTCTGACCGACCGATTATCGATTGCCCTACTACGACCGAAAAAACTACTCGGCCTTGAAATCACCAAGGCACGAAACCAGGAGTGGACGGAGGAGGAAAAAGAGAAGCTGATGCGCGAGCAGATGCAAGGCGACCTCTTTTCCGAAGCGGAAGCGAAACGGCAGGTGAAGGAGTTGCGCAAGGTGCCGTTCGACTTTTACTACCGGTACCTGTGCAATGCGCCCGAGGGCGAAAAGGAATACCGGCACAAGATTGTCGACTGGGAGGCTGGCGCGCTATTCTGGAACTGCCGCCGCGATCACGGCGTTGATTGGGAAGCGCCGTTTCGCGCCAAGCTGGAGGGACAACTCGGCGGCAAAGATTTGATGTTTCTGATGGGTAATCAGCACCGGTTCCAGGATCAGTGGCTGATCATCAGCTTGATCTACCCGCCTAAGCGAAAGCCAGTCGAAGTGAGGCAGGGCTCACTGTTTTAGCGTCTGCGGCCTGGATATGCTCCACGCCGGCACCGCAGTAGTCGCGGACGGCTTTGGCCACCATCGAACGATGGCAGAAGTTGAAGTCTGCCTCATAGCAAAGCAGCGCACAATTTGACGAGTTCACCAGATCGGAGAGTTCGGCGATGGCAGCGTCCTGCGTCTTCAGATACTTCAGAAAACCCTCGGTGTAGCGCTTCCAGTTGCCATCTTCCCGGTAACGATCACGCACGGTTTTCGGGCAGCCAAGGTCGACCATATGGACGTACTCGAGACCCGATAAATTCAGCACGCTGGCCAGCGCCTTCTTCGAAAACCCGGGCTTGCGCGACAAGGGCAGCTCGCGAACGTCTACGACGGTCTCGACGCCGTGCTCAGCGAGCAGCGACATAAAATCGTCGATGTCCAAACCTTCGTAGCCAATGGTAAAAACGGTCATTTTGTTTGATTCCCTCTAACGGTTCATTTTACTTGAGCCGGGGGGGGCTGACGAGCCCTACGGCCACCAGAAAGCCCTCGTTTCCCTGTGTTGCCCCTGTTGACGGCCTTCAGCGCGGCAACATTCATATCAACGCGGCTTCAGCTTCTCGGCGTATCACCAACCCTGGCAAAACCCGACCTCCACCGTAGACCCAGCGACGAAGCTCTCGTTCCGTAGCCGACCACTCTCGTTGGTTGATTCGTCGCCGCAACGTCGACGTCTGGAGCCGCCCCGCGCCGAGGTTGAACGTGAAATCCACGATAGCTGCGAGCCGTCCCTCCGGCTCCGTGGCCAGCATCGGGCAGTAGCGCAGCGTCGCCGCCAGCGCCGTTTGCAGATCGCGCGCCAGATAGGCCTCGGCTTCCGCCTCGGTGATCGGCGGATGCTTCGGGTCACACAGGTGGCCGTAGCCAATCGTCCAGAAGCCTGCGGGGCAGATGTAGGGAATTGCTGTGATCTCGCCTCCACGCTTTGCCTTGCGCTCGAATCCCTCAAAGCGTTTGGCCAGATCAATGGCTGCTTGAGGCATTTCGATCATGGCCGTACCCGATCAAACACGCGCCCGAGGAACCAGAAGTTAAGCACCCCGGCCCACAGCGCCTGATCGGCCTCAGTCCAGGCGTGGAGGATCGCCGTTCCCCAACCGGCACCGGCGGTGACGGCAGCCGCAAACGCTGCCGTCTTGGCCGCGCAGTAGAGCGCCATGAACCAGTAGGTGAGCACCGGGCGCACACTGATCGAAAGTGCATCGGCCCAGCGGACGCCGGAACGCTGACCCTGAGATGCAATGGCCTCTCGCAATGCATCGATGGCTCCGGTATTCCAAGTCGCATCGGCGGCAGCGCCGATCTCGGCCATCCGCTGGGCACCACGCAGCTTCTCGAACTCCAGGGCCTTGTCCTGCATCGCCAGTTCGTGGCCGCGCTCACCCTTGCGGTCGAGCCACTTGAGAATTTCCGGGGCGAGCCGGAAGGCCCCGCCGAGGAGGCCACCGAGCAGAGTCTCGATCATTGCCCACCTCCGAACAGCTTCAGCTTCAGGAACGCACCGGTCAGCAGTGCCATCACCAGTCCGGTAACCAGCATCTTCACGATGGTCAGGCCGGCGGTTTTCTTGGCCTCGTTGAAGGCATCGAGCAGGCCGCGCAGTTCGCGGATGTCGTGCGCAGCCTCCGGCCCGTCGAGGCCAACGTCGGCGAGTGCGTGCCGGGCACCACGCTCGGCGGCGCGCTCCAGCATTGCCTCGAACTCTTCCTGCGGGATGCTGACCATCTTCCGCCGCTCGGTTTGGGTGGAATCCATGTTTTAGTCCTCCAGAAATGCGAAACCCGCCTCGTGGGCGGGTTCGCGGGGTTGGGTGATACGGTGTCAGATCGCGACGCCGGCGCTCCAGCCTGCCGACTTGTAGGCCGAGAGTACGGCCTCGTCCTCGACGAAGCAGAGCCACCCGACCTTGGGGGTGTAGTACTCCCAGGTACTCGCCACGCGCACGGCAATCTGATTGGTCTTGCCGGCCCAGACGCCAGTAGCAGCGGCAGGAATGATGTAGCGATCACCGTCGACCGGACTGGCCGGCGGCGTGGTCAGATCACGATCCTTGACCGAGAGTCCGACCACCGCGCCGAGCCGCTTCAGATTGGTGTCCATGCTGGTATGCCAGCCCGACTCGCCGAGCGTCCAGCCGTAGGTAAGTCCGAGATTCGGATCAGTGCTTGCCATCAAATGCCTCCGTAGTATTTGCCATAGTTCAATCCGTACCCCGCGCGGTCGACGCTACGGGTCTGCTTCTGCCAACTGGTGTAGCCGGCGCGCACCGCTTCGATTTCAACCTTGAACTTGCCGTTGATGCGGCCCAGTCCGCTATCGGTCGCCTCGTCGGCAGTGAGATACGTCCAGGCGGTCGTGGTGAGTCCCGTCAGGGTTTTCTGGAGGGCGTTGTTCTCGTTGTAGAAGCGCACCGTGTAGGTCACGCCCGCCTCCGGGCCGATGTTGCCCTCGGCCTGCGTCACCAGATAAACGCTCTGCTGCATCCGGTCGCGATGAGACCATGTGAGCGCCATCTGGCCGAGAATCGCCGTCGGCCACATGACGTTGTTCACCCGGACATTCCCCGGCGGATAAGGCCGGATCATCCGGCCCGCAAAGGTATAGCTGTCGGCAGTCGCTGCCGATTCCGCCAATCGTCCAAGACCGGTCGCCGGCAGCATCTTGACCTGCACCGACTCGCCGGAGAGATATTGCTCCGTAATCAGCGCCTCCAGGGCATCGGCGAACCAGATGCGCGCCGACGCCAGGTGCGGTGCCGGCACTGTGTCGAGCACACCGCGCTCCACCGTGACCGTGCCGGCCACGAGATTGATTACCTTCACCGCCACGATCTCGTTGTCGAGATAGGCGTAAGTGTCGAGTTTCACCACGTCCAGATCCTGGCCGTTGCCGATGGCGAGCACGGTCGTCTGCTCATCAATGGCGTTGGTCACCGTCGCATTCGGGGTAAAGCCCATCGTGTCCACGTCGGCAAACGCGGCACTGCCTTGGCGCCTCAGCAGCTTGACGTTGAGCGAATCGCCGGAGGGACGACTCGCACAGGCCACCAGCAGTCCGCCTTGGGGATCGAGCTCGTTTTGCGCGGCCGCCGATTCGCCGACCACCCGCTTGACCACGGTCCACCACGGCGCTTCACCCAGCCGGCGATACGGCACCTGAGCCGGCGAAGTCAGCGGCGACACCCAGGAGGTCGGCGTCGGAGACACGTAGGAGGCGGAAGGCAGGCCGAAGATGTCTTCGACGCACTCGATCCGCACCCGGCCGTCGGTCAGCGTGCCATACGATACGCGCACGACACGCATCACCAGTTGGGCCACACCCAGTTCCGACCACGTGAACTTGAACACGTCGCCGATGTTGAGGTTCGATGCCTGCCGATTGGCGATCAGCGTCACCTTGGCCAGCGGCACCGACAACTGCTTGAGATCACCCAGCGCCACGCGCGAGGCCAGGCTGCCATTGCTGATGCCCGGATAGTCGACCGTGGCCGAGGCCACCCCGCCGCCCGCCAGTTCCAGCGCGGCGAGGTCGTGCACCGTGATCGCGGCATCCTTGTCGGTGGAACGATCACGGTAACGAACGGTGATCTGGTTGACGAGTTCCGATTCCGAGGGCCGCGAGAAGCTCTCCAATTCCAGAATGTTCGAGGCATCGAGCACCAGGAGGCTGGCGACGTTGTAATCGGCACGGGCCAGTTTGAGCACGAACTTGCCGGTGCGCGGATGGACGTAGAGCGTACCATCGATGTGCCGAAGTATCTCGGCGATGAACTCCTCCAACGGCTGTTCGCGCTCCCAGAGCAGGGAGAGTCCGTACTGTTCCGAGGCCAGGGTATTCGCGGCAGTCTGGAAGCTGCTCGCATCGATCTCGCTGGCCGCATAGCCCAAGCCCCAGGTGGCGTTGTTCAGGCACTCGTAGATGATGTGCGCCGGGTTGGCATCGCCATTGATGTAGCCGCTCCCCAGTGCCGCCGGTGCCGGGATGCGCCGCGCTTCGATGCTCCAGGGCTTGATGTAGGGGTTCATCGCCGAAAGCTGGCACTGCTGGGCGATGATCGACACCACCCCTCGGAAAGCCGGGATGACGCTGCCCAGCTTCTGCTGCAGATAGCCCGATACCGTTTCCGCCGCGCCGCCCATCTTGATTTCGACGTAGCCCTGGACGCCGCCCTCACGGGAATCCCCGCCGAACAGTTCCGGGGCATTGACGTAGAGGGTCTGGGAGGACGTGACGCTGCCACTCCAGGCCGTGCGTTCGCCGACGATGATGCGCGTCACCGCATCCACCGGGCCGTGGCAGAGCGCCAGGTGCAGGCCGGCGTAATAGCGGTGGCCGACGACGTAGGATGACGAGCTGCCACCTTTTCCGCCGCCGCCCATTTACGCGCTCTCCTGCGATTGCCGCTGCCGTTCGCGCATCTTTTCAACTTCGTCGGCCAGCCGGGCCGCCATCGCATCGCCCGTCGCGCGCAGCCACTCGGCCGTCACGCCGTGCTGCCGGAAGTCGTCGAAGGTCACGCCGTCGCGTGGGAACCACTTGCGCAGGCCGGCATTGCAGTAGCCGAAGGCCTTGGCGTCGTCGTGCGTCACGATCATTTCTTGCCTCCGCTGCCCGATGACTGTCGAATCTCGGTGGTCTTGACGTCGCCGTACCAGACCACGTTGGCCTGCCTGATGACGCGCGTGCCGAACAGCACGGGAATGGGTTTGCCGGATTCCGCCACCGGCACATCGAGGTTGCCCGGCGTGGCGGAAGCCGGCTTGGGCGGCTTCGGCGCCAGCAGCATGCCGATGACCGTGGTGATGACCCAGATCGCGATCTGTACCCACATGGAGTTGCCCTCAGACGATGGAATCCCCGGCGAAGGGGTTCTTGGCGGGAATCCAGGGAAACCCGCCGAAGTTGAGACTGTTGCCAAACTTGGACTGGCAAGTGGCGAACGTCCGGTCGCAGCCGGCGAAGGCCTCGAACGCCACGCCTACGGCGAGACCCGGCAGCACTGCCGAGAGCGTGATGGTGTCGCCCGAATGGTTGGTGATCATGCGCGGCACCCCGGCCACGCGCAGATAGCCGCCGGTCAGCCAACCCGATGCCTGCGTGAGAAACGTGCTCGAGGTGACATTCAGTCCGGAGAATGACGCCACCGTGCCAGCGAGTTTGTAGGCCTGGTTGTTCACCCCACATCCCGGATCGAATAGCGCGTGGCGGCACCCCGTCTGGTAGTGGGCGCGCAGCCCCGGCCGTTTCAGCGCCGTGAAGATCGACTCGCAGCGAATCTTGGCGGTGCTGCCGGCGAACACGACGGAGGCGACGCGCCCCTTCCACCAGGTGATGTACTCCGAGTCGCCGGCGGAACACCGTGAGCGATACCACGCCGTTGGGACGCGCCGCCGCGAAGAGTTGCGCCACGGCGAAGTCCCGCGCGCACTCGAGGTCGATGCCGTTGCGGGCGAATTCCGGCGACTGCTCGACCGCCGAGCGACGGATCACCGCCGGCTGATAGCTCTCTACCTGATAGGTGATCGCGGAGCTAGCGCTCGTCACCGTCCATACCTGCTGGCCGAGGACGAAGCGATAGAGTTCCACCGGCTGACCGGCGGCCGCCGAGATTTCCTGCGTGTTGTAGCTCATGTGGGTTTCCGGTCAGGCTTTCACGGAGAGCATCGGTACCGAAGCCTCCACGACACTGTCGGTTTGCCAGTTGATCTCGATCTGGTCGGCATCGAGCCGAGTCTTCTCGAGGAAATAGATGGCGACCCAATCCTCGGGATTGGCATCGAAGCCGAAGGACTGATTGATCGTCATCACCTCCTCGTCGCCGATGGTGCCGGCACCGAATCCCTGTATGGTGCGGAAGTACCACGTGCCGTTCTTGTGCAAAAAGGCCGCCTCGGTGCGTCCCGGCATCGGGTTGAAATAGAGCGCGTAGCCGCGCGAGGCGACCGTCATCACCGTCTGGTTGGACAGGATTTTCTTGGTGGGGACGATGGAGGCTTCCCACGTCGGGTGCCAGAACGCCGTCAGCCGTCCCGCCCGCGCAGCCAGCCAGCCCCGGAAGGCAGCGATCTCGCTGCGATTCTTGAAGAGGTAATCGAAAGAGCGGCGCACAAAGGGCCGCGCGGCGTGGTCATCCACCGCCGTGATGCCGGTGTCGAAATCGAGCACTTCCGCCAGTCGCCAGTAATCCGTCTCAACATCGCGCACCCGGTTCGGTCGCGCAGTCCAGACTGCTGTCGAGTTGAAGGTCGTCGCCGACTCCTGCTTCGTGATCGCGGTGGTGCCAGCAATATCGAAGACGAGGCGTGCCGTCGCGATGGCGTCCGTCACCCTTGATACCGCCTGGGTCACCCGCAGCCGGGCCGTGCGTGCCGGTGCAACAAAGGCGCCTGCCGGCCATGTCTGTAGCAAGGGCTGCTTCAGGGTCACGGCGTTGCTCGCCACCGAGAGCACTTCGGCCGCCTCGGTGTTGCGGCTGTCGCTGCCGATCACCAGCAGGCCGTCGGCCTCGTATTCGAGGTTCGTGGTCGTGATCGGAATCACCGTGCTGCCGGCAGTGATCGCCGCCGAGAGGAACGCCTTGTCCGGCCAGATGGGCAGCGCATAGACGCGCGACTGCCAGGCCGACAGCAACACGTCCAGCAGCGCCGCATCGTCGCGGCCGACCAGAATCGAGAACTCCAGCGAGCGGCGCGGCTTGGCGCGCAGACTGACGCGCTGCTCGGTGCCGTCGCGGGCCGTCAGCACGTCGGTTGCCCACATCAGACGTTCCAGCCAGCCGTCCGCCCAGTTGGGTTTCAGTCCGAACACCACAACGCGCCGGCCGGAGATCGACAGGATCGGCGCTTCGTCGGGAAACTGGAAGGTGAAACTCGCCTCGATCACCGGCGGCCCGTCGAGGCTCACCGACACGTTGTGCAGGCGCGATTCCAGCATCCCGTAGGTGGTCGGCGGATTGGCGGGGGCGGCAAGTGTGATGCCCCCGTCGTTCAGGCCATTGAGCGCCGACAAGGTCTTGGGGGCGAAATGAGCGTTCCACACCTCGATCTGGCGCACCTGCGTCGACAGCAGGTTGCCCAGGGCGATCTTGGCCGGCAGCAGATGGACATGGTGATACCAGTCCTGCTCGAACTGACGAACGACATTTCCCACAAAGCCCACCACGATCTCGGCGACCGGCAGGTTGTTGGTCATCGCCCCCGCACCGGGCGGGTTGCTGGCCACGGCCCCCGGGTAAGGCAACGTCAAGGGGGCTGGCAGGAACTTGTAGGCCGCGCCATAGGCGGGATCAGACGGCAACCCAGAGGGCAGGATGGCTCCGGCGTAGGTCGTCATTTCAGAAATCCGTAGCCGCCGTAGCTCATGCTGAAAACCATCCAGTCGTTACCGCCCAGCGTGACGATGTCCTTGTTGACGTACTGCCCGTTCATCCTCAGCAGGCGCACCCCGGGTGCGAAACCCATCATCGAGTAGAAGTAGCTGGGCGTCGGGCGGCCGACTTCGACGGTGGCGGGATAGAGCGGCGTCACGCCGTTGAAGGCGATGGGCGAGTAGCCGTCCAGTTGCCGCGTAATCCCGGAATAGAAAGCTCGCACTGCATCCGTTCCGTAGGTGCCGGCCTTCCATTTGTTGGTGTTGCCATCGATGTCGGCCCGCACGTAGGTCGTGTAGGTATCCGACAGGAAGGCACCGCCGGTGAAGGTGCACGTCTTGGTGATCGCCCCGAAGATGATCGGCGCGTAGGTGGTGCTGGCCGTCTGCACGACGCAGTAGCACCAGCCGTCGCCGCCGAAGAGGAAATACTCGGCGCTGCCCGACAACTGGGTCAGGGAGTACGAACCCGAGGCGACGGTCTGCGATCCGTAGGCCAGCCCGCTGTTGAAACTGGTCGAACCGTACCAGGCGACGTAGCTCGCGTAGGAATGCAGATGGACGAACTGGCCGCTCGCGGCGTGCTGCAGGTGCAGGCGGTAGTAGCCGGCGTCGGCCTGATACATCAACTGCGTGTAACCGCAGGAGCCGGTGGCGAAGAGCCGAATCTTGTCGAGGAGGTCGTTCGCCGAGGTGGTGATGCCGGATTGAAATGCCATCGTTTATCTCACGCGAGCCGCATTACGCAAGCTTTAGGGCCCAGTAGTCGCTGTAACCGGTGCGAAAGACGTCCTGCACCACCAGATGATCGACGCCACCGACCGTGACAATGTTTTCGGCCGCGTTGGCATAGCCCGGCACAGCGAAGCAGCCGTCCATCTCGCCCAAGCCGGCCAGAATGAAGGGCAGCAGCGGATAGGAACCGTCCGGGCACTCCCGTGTATTGCTACCCCAACTGTTCGGCCACATCGCCGACACCCCGGTCCAGACGCCGGTCGGCGCGTAGTACGCGCCCGAGTAGCCCTGCGACTTGGGCAGGTGATTGCGGTAGGTGTAGGAATTGCTCCAGCGTGTCGAACTGTTGTAGGTGCCGCCGACCAGGAGCGGATACGGGTACTGCCCCGGCGTGGCATAGGGCAGGAACAGGCCCAGATGCATCATCTCGTAATAGGTGCCGGTCTTGGCCACCATCACGATGCGGCGCCCGTTGGCCACGATCCAGTAAGGCATGGCGGACGCCATCAGCAGCGCGTAGAACGTCCCGCTCGGGCTGTACTGGCCATCGAAGGTCTGCGCCGGATTCCAGCCTACAAAACCACGGAGTTTCCAGTTGCCATAGTCCGCGCCGGCCTCGGACAGGATGCCGACGTTGATCTGATCCGTGCCGGCGAGCCCCGGCCCTTGCAGCACCAGTTCGGCGGGCGGCCCCGGTACCCAGCGCAACACCGACCAGCGCTCATTGGCCGGCAGCATGTCCTGGGTAACGAACTGCTTGAGCCGGTTCAGCAGGTCGAGATAATCGGTGGCAGTGCCACTGGTAAAAGCCATGGCTTACTCCGTGACTTACCTGAGCAATTCGCGCACGGCGGAACCGTTGCGCGAGAGCACGTTGAGAATGGTTTTTTCCCCGGCGGCGGAATTCAGATAGTCGGCCGCCATGCCGGGATCGATGACGTTGACGATGCGCACTGATTGCGATGGCTGAGAAGTCGGCGCTGGCGACACGGCGGGCACCAAACCACCCTCGGCAAAGGCCAGCCGGGGCCCGGACCAGCGTGGCCCAAACAAGCCGCCGTTGAGTAGATGCAGAAAGTCCACGCCCACCCGGCGCACGGCTTCGGCGGAGAGGACATACTCCCCGGCGGACAGTCGTGCCGGAATGGAATCCGACGTGGTGGTGCCCGGCCCGGTCACGTAGCCGCCCGATGCAAAACCGGCCCATTGAAACAGCCCCGAGATCAGGCCACCCAAGCCGCCACCGCCCTTGCTCATCCCGCCGAACAATTCCTCTGCGAGCTTCTGCGCGGCGATGCGGTTGATGGCCGAGATTACGGAGCGGGCGAAGTCGGCAAAGGCATCCTTGGCCGATTTCGCGCCCGAGCCGATCTGCTCGAACATCGTGGCAAAAGCATTCTCCACGTCACCGTTGATGCGCGTGGCGACGTCGTCGGCTTCAGTCTTCAGGCCGGCGACTTCCACTTTGAGGCGCGCCACCCGGTTGATGGCCTCCTCCGATCCGGTGGCGGCGGCCAGTTCCTGCATCTTGGGGATCAGACCTTCCACTTCGGCGGCGGTCTGCTGGTGCAGTTCGAGCACGCCACGCCGCATCTGCGACTCGGTGAGCATGCCGGCATCCTTCTGCACCTGCAGTTCCCGCTCGCGGATGGCCATGCGTTCGGTGACCGTCTGGTACTGGCGTTCGAGTTTGCCAAGTTCAGCCAGGTCGGCTTCGACGTTGATCAGGCGACCGACATCGGCCACGCCGGTGGTGTCCCCCACGCGCTGCAGCTTCTCGATGAGCGGCTGGTATTCACGTTCCAGCCGTGCCTGGACAACCTCGCCACCGGCACCGCCCCGGATCTCAGCCAGCCGGTCGCGCACGCGGGCCAGTTCGTCGGCCAGTTCCTTTTCGGCCTTGGCCGCCGCGTGGGCATTGGCCACCTCGACTTCGCCGCGCTTCATGTTGAGCACGGTGATCTCGCCCTCGAGCTTCTTGACCTCGGCCTTGGCACGCAGGCGCTGCGCCTCGTCCTTGCCGTCGACCGCCACGGCCGATTGGGCTGCCAACTCCTGCCCTTTGGCCGCCAGTTCCTGGTCGATGGCCTGCTGCTCGATCTGCGTCTTGCGGGTGTAGTAGTCGCGGATCGACATCAGCCGGTCATCGAGCGCGCGATCCAGCGCCGCTTTCTGCAGATCGAGGCCTTCCTTGAGAACTTTGAATTCGGCCTCGGCCTGCGCTTTGACTACGGACAGTTGCGCGCCGGTCGTATCCTTCTCGGCCCCGCCGGCAGCCTTCTTCTCGCACTTGCCATTGACCCATTGCCCTCCCGACACCACGCAGGCGATGCGCTGCATGTCCTCGGTGGGCTTGCCGGTCGGGGGCTTTTCCTCGGGGCGCTTCGGGCTGGTCAGCGCGTCCAGCCGTTGCTTGGCCGCCGCCAGTTCCTGCTCCCACTGGGCCAGGTTCTTACGCAGCGTGGCCATCGCCCCTTCGTTGAACTTGACGTCGAAGGGCATGAACGGCACCGGGGCACGGCCAGAGTCGACCTTCTTGCGCGTCGAGTCGACCAACTCCTGAATCCGTGCCACCTCGTCGCGGGCTTGCTTGATCTCGGTGCCGTTGAAGACCAGATTGCCGACACCGCCCAGGCCAACCCACAACGCCTTCAACGTGCCGGCCTCGTTGGCCGCCTCGCGCATGGCATTGGTGATGTTGGTCAGTTCCGGCAGAAAGTCGCGGGCCAGGGCGATGCCGAGAGAGGAGCTTGATGCCTTGAGCGCCGTGAGGTTGTCGTTGAAGGCTTCCGCCGAGCGAGCGGTTTCGGTGGTGAGCTTGAGGCCCAGCCGCTCGGCCTCGGCGGTCAGTTGAGTGATGCCAGCCGCCCCCTGATTCAGGAACGGGATCATGTCCATGCCGCTCTTGCCGAAGAGCTTCACGGCCAGCGCCGTCTTGACCGCGCCATCCTCCAGGTTGGCGAAGACATTGGCCACCTGAAGCAACACGGCTTCAGTGGACTTCATGCTGCCGTCGGCGTTCTTGACGGAAATCCCCAGAGCCTCGAACACTTGCGCCCCGTCGCCGATACCAGTGTTGGCCTCCGCGATGTTCTGCGACAGACCCTTGATCCCCTTCTGCAAGGTCTCCAGACTCACATCCGACAGTTGCGCGGCGAAGCGCAAGGTCGACAAGGCCTCGACCGAGATGCCGATCTTCTGCGAGAGCTTGTTCAGATGATCGGCCGCGTCGATGGCGCTCTTGATCATCGTGGCGAACCCAGCCACCGAAAGGGAGACGCCAAGTCCGGCGAGCAGCCCCTTCACGCGATTCGACTCATCGCCGAGCTTGGCAAGATTGCCCCGAATCGAGTCGAAGGCCGAGCGGGTCTGGTCGACGGCGGTGATCAGCAGTTGGGCGCGATCCTGGCTCACGACGGGTTCATCTCTCTCAAATTCTGTTCAGTTGTTTCTCGATGGCGCGGGCCAGGACGGACAATTGGCCGCGCACTGCGTCTTCCAGATCGAAGCGACGTTTCAGGGTGACGTTCGGCACCAGCACGGCAATCGGTATCTCGGTGCCGCGTTTGATCGATTTCGCCCCAGTGCGCTGGCGTTCGGCCCGCTTGAACCGAGCCAGCACCGAGGCGTTCTCCTTGATGTTCTCGGCCATCAGGATGGCCTGGCCGTTCTTGCGGATGAAGTAGGCATTGCCGGAGCGGATCAGGGTGTCGACGACCCGCTTGAAGGCGCGCCGACCGATGCGCCGCCCCTCCGGGGTCAGCGGAATCAGCATCCGGCCCGAAAGGGTGCCGCCCCGGACATGGATGCCCAGCCACGGAATCCTCGATCCGATGAGCAGCGCCGGCAGCCTGTTCGGGTCACGGTCGTAGACCTTGGCGCGCAGCGACTTCACGAACGCCGGCTTCCTGACCGTGAAATCGGCATTCATCCTGCTGCGCACGGCGTCGGCCATCGGCTTGCCGCCCGATTGCATTCCGACCGCGACCGCCTTGTGAATGGCCGCCTGCTTCTGCTTTGACCAGGCATCGAGCTTGGATTTGTCCAACAGACCGGTCGCGGTCAGGGAGAGCTTCAGCACGACAGGGCCTTCATCATTCGACGCAATGCCTCACTGCTGCCCTGACTGCCGGTCGCGGTCACCGACAGGAAATTCGCCAGTTGCCGGGACTCCTGCCGGTCGATAGCGACAAGAAACGCATCGATTTGTGCCAGCGTATAGTCGAGGATGTCACCGTAGGCGTGCCCTGCGCCGATCAGACGTTGGACGGCATTGCTCCACGCGTCGGGCTTTCCAGTGTCTGACCGATCCGCGCCGCTGCCTGCATCACGCTCGGCAACAGGCGCCGGATAAAAAAATCGGCATTTACCCCGAACACCGCTTCGGCCAGACACACGGCCTCGTCGATATCGAGCCCGGCCACCCAGTCGACCGGGCGGCGCGTGGCAATGGCGATGGCGGCGATTATGGCTTCGCCGTGTTCGGCCAGGAGTGCCAGCCAGTCGGGCGATGCCGACAGGCTCGCCGCGATGGGTTGCATCGCCCGGGCGAACGCTGGCACCTCGCCGACCTTGATCGGCGTGAGATCGATACGCTCGCCAGCGATCTCGACAGACACCGGCACCGGCGGCAACACTGCGAATGTGTCGTTGCCCATCACAGCAGTACGATCCGACCGAATTGACCGAGCGCACCGGCGGCCGGCTTGGTGAGATCGGCCAGCACCTGGCCCGACAGTTCGAACTTCATCAGGTCGGTGCCGATCACCGACAAGTCCTTGGCCGGATTGATCGCTACTCGATACAGATCGATCACGACTTCCTTGTTGGCGTCGGCCGTGTTCAGCCCTTCGAAACGTACCCAGCGCTCCGGCAGGGGTTGCGTGAACATCGCGGTGGCACTGGAAGCACCGTAGCTGTAGCTGGCGGTGATGGCCCCCGTCACGCCGGTGATGTCGGTGAACTGGATGGAGCCGTGCTTGGCATTGACGGTGTATTTGGTATCGGCGACGGTGGTAGCGCCGGCCTTGATAACCACGCTGGAGACGTTCTGCTTCGCCAAAAGATAGAGCTTGCCAAGTTCAGCCGTCGCGATGACGGGCTCGTCGGTCACGGTGCCGCTGGTGACCGTCGTCGTGGATCCGTAGAGGGAAAGCTCGAGGTTGGTCTGGATCAGTTCTTCCAGCGTGCAGGCGAACTCGCCCTTCTTGGTCTTGATGAGTTGCAGGTCGGTCAGTCGCTGGCCGGATTGGGATTCCTGGTGTTCCAGGGTTTCCACCGAGAGCGACACCTTGAGGTCGGGCACGTTGCCAACGAAAACGAGCCCCTGCGGGTTGCCATTGCTGTCACGCGCGCCGATGAAGACGCGACCTTGTCCGGAAAAATAGGCCATTGCTTACTCCTGAGTAAGGTTGGATTGTTTGGGGGGGGTTGCCGGAGGCGCGGGATAGGGGGCAGCAGGGCGTGCGCTGCCGATCTCGCACAGCCACCGGGCGCTGTCTTCGGCCAGGTCGATGACCTCGCCGGGGCTGCGCGCAATGCCGGCGTGTTCGTGGGGTTTCAAAAGTTCGACTTGCATGGATTCATCCTCGGATTGAGAGATCGGCGGCGAGCGTCCGGTAGGCGATCTGGTAGCGAGCCGGAATGGCGGCCGCCGTGGCATCGGCGTCCTCCACGTCCCACTCGCAGTCCAGTTCGCGGATGCCCAGACACAGGCCGCCGAGATTGACGTCGGCCAGCAGCGCCGCGTGGGCAGCCACCAGCAACCGGTCGGCGATCACCTCCGGCGCATCGCTGCCGGTTTCGCGGGCCAGTGCCACCACCCGCACGATCAACTGCCGCTCTACGCGGTCGTTGGGTCGCTGGGTGATGGCATCCGACTCGGGAAACACCAGCAGTGCCGGAGACTGTTCGCGCGTGATGCCGGTCGGCGGCGAGCGCCGTACCTGCGCGCCAGCGGCCACGGCGACAGGCGTGAGAAGCCCCGTCACCGCTTGCAGAATCTGCTCGCGGATCGAGTTGGGCATGGCCAACCCTACAGTCGGGTGAGCGAGGCGCGGGCCTCGGTGCCATCGCCCATCGCTGTCACTTCTCGGACGCGATAGGTCTGGCCCGCGATTTCCAGCGCGTTGCCGGCGGTGAGGTTAGGCAGCCGGCTGACCGGATAGCGGATGGTGTGGTTGCGGGAGACACCGAGACCGTCCAGCACATCCTCATCGGGCGCACGAAAATCGACCATGACCTCCGTGCCCCCGATGATTGCCCGCGTCAGCAAGCCAGAGCGTCCCGCCGCGTCATAGATGGCCTCGATGAAGGCCATCAGGACGCCAGCACCTTCACCAGCACCGCCGGGCGATGACACATCGGCAGCGGGTTGGACTGGGTGTGAATGTCGGTGCCGCGCTCGAACTTGCGCGGCTCCTGCTTGGCGTACAGCGGCTGGCCCAGGGTGTTTGCCGTTTCGTTGAAGTCGGCGGGCGCGAAGTAGGTGGCGAACGTATCCACCGTGCCCTGCGGAAAGGCGTGCCCCTCGCCGGCGGCGATGAAGCGATGCACATTGTCGTCGCCGTCGCTGGCCTCGCCCGAGTACTCCTCGAAGGTGATGCCTGCAAAGGTGAAGCCCGCGCGCAGATCGGACCGTAGCGCCAAGCCATCCTGCCAGCGGTCGTAGGCGGCCTTGACGTTGTCGTGGCTGGTCAGCGCGTCGAAAAACTCCTCGGAAACCAGGCAGTGAACCCCGTTCATCCGCTCGCCTTTGAGGTTTTTCTCCAGGTAGCGCTTGAGATCGAGGCACTTCTTCTTCACATCGGTGGCGGCATTGCTCAACTGGAAGTTGACCACCTTGGGCGTGATGTCGAACAGGTCGAAGAGGTTGTAGGCATCGAGGATGATGCCCTTGAGCGCACCAATGCGCAGGTGCTCCAGCGTGATCGAATGCTTGTTGCGCATCGTCTGCAGGTGTTCGGCCATCACCGAGGCCACGGTCGACAGTTCGGTTTCCGAACCGAAGGCACGGATGCCCTGGACTTCCTCGGGCAGCACCACGTCGTCGTGCGGAATGTGCGGGATGGCGAACGAGCGCAGCTTGCGCTTGCCGCGCTTGCCCACGGTACCGGGCGAGCCCACAGGCATCGTCGGCAGCAGGGTCAGGATGCCGTTCTTCTCCTCCACCACGACGGAGCGGAAGCGTACCGGCTTGGCCGGGAACAGGCCCATGCTTTCCATGAGGCCATAGTTGTTGGGCAGGATGTTGATGGCGGCGGTCAGCGCCGACATAGAGAACGACGGATTGTCGAAGGGGTTGTTCATGGTCAGACTCCTTTGCGGATGAGGACGCCGAGGCTCTTCAGCTGCAGGACGGCGGCCTGCTTCTCGACGACGGTGATGGCGGCGGGCCAGGTCAGGGCGTGATCGGCGACGATGGCGTGACGCGCCACCATCAGCCCGTCCTCGCGGTCGATGAGCGCCGCGTCACACGGCTGCATCAGCACCCCGGCGGCGTACTGGCTGCCGTCGGTGGCGCTCGGGTCGATCTGCTTCACCTTGCCGGAGGCGGTCACGATGCCGACCACCGCACCCAGGGGCAGCGTCTGGCCGGAAGCGACCGTCACCTGGTCGCGGGAAAACAGGTTCGGCGCTTCATACTTCAGAAGGTCGCCGAGGTTGAGTCCTTCGGTGATGGCAGGCATTTCAGTTCTCCTTGGCGGCTCGGGCGCGTGCGGCCATCACCAGCGGGTTGTCGTTGAGGGATTGGGGATTCGGCTTGGCTGCATCCGGTGCGATGCGACTCGTGATCTCCGGGCCGTCGGCGCGGGCAGTCAGCAGTTGGCTGCGTACCTTGGCGGGCGACGTGCGCGCGGCGAGGTAGCCCGGGATGCGCTCGGGGCAGCCAGCCAGCGCGCAGAGTTCGGCGACCTCCTGGGCGTCGTCGATAGTCATTTCCGGGGTGGGTGTCGCAGGAGCAGCGCGATCAGGATCAACGCCAGTCCCATCAGCAGCAGGGGTTGCGGGTTCATTCATGGAGGTCTCCAGTCTGAGTTGCGAGGAAATGCCCTGCGTGGCCGCCACCGTGGAAAAGGCAGCCGGCAACACAAGACGTTGGGAAAGTGAATCGGTGAGTTCGAGCAGCACGTCGTCGAAGGTGCCGACGGCATCGGCAAGCCCTGCGGCGACCGCGTCGGAACCGAAATAGATGCCGGCTTCGGTGACCCGGACTGCGTCCGCCGAGAGATTTCGGTGGCGAGCGACGGTGCCGACGAACAGGTCATAGACGCGCCCGACCTCGGTTTTGAGGAAGGCGTGTGCTTCGTCGGAAATCGGCTCGTGTGGATTAAGGTCGTTCTTGCGCGCCCCGGCAAAGACGGTGGTGTAGCGCACGCCGTCCTTGGCATCCTTCACCGATTGGTCGGCGTGCATCGCGATGACGCCGATGGAGCCAACGCCGCCGGTGCGGGTGACGATGAGACGACTGGCCGCCGAGCCAATGGCATAGGCCGCCGAGAAGGCCATGTCGTTGGCCAGCGCCCAGACCGGCTTGACCTTGGTGGCGTCGTGCACCCGGTCGGCCAGGTCGAACACGCCGCCCGACTCGCCTCCGGCACTGTCGATGTCGAGCAGGATCGCCGCAACGTTGGGGTCGGCCACCGCCGCGTCCAACATCGCGGCGACGCCCTGGTAACTGGCGAGGCCGGATTCAGCTTCCAGGCCGACCGTGCGGCGCACGAGCGTGCCATAGACCGGCAGCACGGCGATGCCGGTGGCACTGGTCGGCGCGGCGACTCGATCCGGAATGGCATCGCTCGGCACGACGGTCTGCGGCAGACCGATGCGCGGGCCCAGGACGGCGAGGATCACCTCGAGCTTGGGACGATGGATCATCAGCGGCGCACCGAAGAGGCGCGCCGCCATATGGGGCAACAGGTTCATGGGGTCAGTCCTGAGGTGGGGGCGGCGGGGTTGCCGTAACGGCCTTGGCCGCCTTGCGCGGGTCGGAATCGAGGATCAGTCCGAGCGCATCGGCCCGGGCGTTGTCGGCGGCGATCTCGCGGTCGACGTCCTCGGCATCCATGCCGAAGGCTGAGATCGCCTCCGACCGGGACATCAAGCCGGCGCGAATCGCCAGCAGCATCGCCTTGAATTCCTTCTCCGGATCGACCCACTGCCAGCCTTGGGGAATCCACTTGCAGGGGGTGTACTCGCGGCGGCGGCGGGCAAACCTGGGCGCGTCGATGGCACCGGAGAGAACAGCCTGATCGAGCCAGGCATTCCAGACCGGGCGGCACAGTTGATGGACGATCACGCCGTGCTGGATGGCTTCCATCCGGCGGCGAAACTCCAGCAGGCCGGCGCGGATGGACGAGTAGTTCACGCCCGTCAGGTCGCCGGTCAGCTGCTCGTAGGTGATGCCGATGGCGGCAGCCACCGCACGGAACTGGGTGCGCAGAAACTCCGCGTAGCTGCCGCCGACATCGGCGGGATCGGAGAATTTGACGTCCTCGCCCGGCTCCAGAATCTGCAGGGTGCCCGGCTCCAGACCGGCGAGCGCCACGCCGTCAGCATCCGACAGGCCTTCGCCAACCAGGTTGTCCTCGGGGGCAAGCCGGGTGATAAAGCCTGCGAACATCGCGGCGGTTTTCTTGCGCACCAGTTCGGCGTCGTCGTACTGGTCGAGTTCGTTCAGCTTCACCAGGGCACGGGCGAGCCACGGTTCGCCGCGAATCTGGCCGGGCCGCAGCACGCGGTAGAGATGCATGATTTCGACTGCCGGCACCCGCACGGTGTCCTGCCCGCCCTGACCCGACATCGGCGAGAGCCGACCGTCCTCGGGGTGCGAGCGGTAGAGGTGGTAAGCCACCCGTCGCCCCATCGCGTCGAATTCGATGCCGGAGCGCACCACGTTGCCCGAGGGCAATTCGGTGTTGAGCGTCAGCGGCAGGTGCTCGGCTTCCAGCAGTTGCAACTGGAGCGGAACGACCAGCCTGTCCTCGGGACGCCGGGGGCGCAGCCGGATGAAGCACTCGCCGCCCTCGCACATCGCTCGAGCCGCCAGGGATTGCAGGCCGTAGAAGTCAGTCTGCCCCGTAGCGTCAGCCTCTTCCGTCCAGTCGCGCCAGAGTGCCTGCACGGCGACGCGAAAGGTTTCGTTCTGCGCCATCGACTGCGGCTTGATGCCAGTGCCGACGGCATTGGCAACGAAGGCCTCGATGCCGGCATTGGCCCAGGCATTGCGGCGCACCAGATCCCGGGATTTCACGCGCAGTTCGTTGGAGGTCGCCAGCATCGCGGCCACCGCACCAGGGTTGCCGGGCATCCACGCGAGCGCACGACGGCCACGCCCGGCCGCCTCGTGTGCCGGGGTCCCGCCGAACAGGGTGCGGATTCTTGTCATCCAGCTCATCAGAACCCCTTCCCGGTGGTCACACGGATCTGGCGCGGCGCACGCGGATACAGGCCGGTTGCAACGGCATCCTTATGCATTGCGGCCTCGACCTCGGCGATGGCCTGTTTTAGTTCCTCGACGGTGCGGTACTCGACCGTCTTGTCGCCGAAGGTCACGCGCTTCTCGCCCTTGGCCAGCGCATCACGCAGGGCCTGCAACTGGGCTTCGGTGTAGGTCGGGGTGCTCATCGATAAACCACCAGACTGATCTCGGGTGTATCGGCCAGCGAGGCCGCAGCGCTGGTGCAGACCAATTCCAGAGAGTCAGCGGTCTTGCCGTCGGTCGTGCCTCGGGCCGCCGCGAAACGAATGGTTCCGGTCGCGGTGTTGCTCCTGCCCGTGGCGACCCAGCAGTACTTGGCGTCGGGAAACGGCGTCTCGAAGTCGATGCGGTAGCGGCCCTTCGCCAACCGGGTCACCGAGGCGACGTTGTAGGCGGCGCGAATCTGGATCGCCCCGCCCACGTAGCCGAAATTCGCCCAGGCGCGGGCGAGTCCGGGATGGTCGGGACGGATCAGTTCCTTGATCTCCGTGCCGATGCGGGTGGCGAGCGCCGACAGTTGGGCGACGAGGCTCATCACTTACACCAGGGCGGCGTTGAAGATCGCTACGAAATCGGTGGTCGTGTCGCCGATGTCGGTGGCGGCAACCGCACCGATGTTGCTGCGGGCTTGCGTCTGCTCGGGAACAGTCAGGGTCTGCGCGGCATCGAAGCGCACGCGCTTGTCGATGGCGGCGGTCAGCGCGGCGATGCCGGTCTGGTCGTTCTGCAGCGCCTGCTGGAGTTCCAGCAGGGTGTCGTAGGCCGGGTCGGCACCGCCCAAGATGTCGGCCTTGAGGGCGTCGAGCACCGAGACGATCTTCGACGAGGAGTAGGTGCTGGTCGTGGCAACCGTCAGGTCGTCGATGGCCACCGCCGTGATGATCGCTGCCTTCAGTTCGTTGATTGCCGCGACCAGGCTCGACTTGTCGGTGGTGGTCAATGCGGTCAGCGTGCCAGTGCGACCCTTGACGGTGTTGAATTCCTCGGCGACGCGCAGGACGAAACTGTTGAGTTGGGTTTGCAGACTCATGGTGGGGTTTATATGGACGCCTCCCGTTTGCCAAGGACGATTGGGGTGTGTTGGGACAGATAGGCTGCAGTTTTATATCCGGCCTGTTGTGCAGGCGGAAGCCTGCTGGCCCTGATGGAATCCGCTGACCCACGCCTCATTTCTCCAAAGGACTCGAAGTCCATCCAACCATACAGGCTTGGCGGGTCACGGTCTGACCTGTTTGCCATCACACTTTTTCGTACCTTCGCAACCTTTACGGCGTGCCGTTCCTTTCGTTCAAAGTGGTTGATGCAACGCTGTGCGCCGCCCTACGCGGGCTGACTCACAACCCCTTTCTGGTACGTCCGCTCATGGGCCAGAATCGCCCAGATCGTCCGCGCCATCTTGTTGGCCAGCGCCACGATCGCCACATTCAGCGGCCGGCGCTGGCGTAATTCCGTAACCCACGGGCCGGGGTCTTTGGCGTGCGTCAGCACTGACCTTGCGCCGTGGATCAGTAAGGTGCGGAGGTAGGTATCACCCCGCTTGCTGATCCCGAGCAACTTGACGCGCCCACCGGTGCCAACCTGTCGTGGCACCAGACCGGCAAACGCTGCAAACTCTCGCCCCGACTTGAAGGCTTTGGCATCCCCCATGATGGCGACCGCTGCCGTGGCCGTCAGTGGCCCGACACCGGGAATCTCGGCAATCCTCTGGCAGGCATCATCGTTCCTGAGCCACCGCTTGATGCGCTGCTCGATCGTGGCGATCTCTTCGTCCATCTTGCCGATGCGCGCCCATTGCGCGCGCAGGGTGTCGATGACCATCGCCGGCAGCCGATCCGCCAGCCGCTGCAAGGCTTCGGCAATCCCCTTCTTGACGCCTGCCTTGCCTTGCGGCATGACTTCGCCGTATTCGGTCAGCAAACCCCGCAGGCCGTTGATCTGGGCCGTGCGGAACTTGACCAACTGGCTGCGCATGCGGTGCAGGGCCAGGATCGCTTGCTGCTCTTCGGTCTTGATGGCGACTGCCTTGACGTGGGGTTGCTGGACTGCTGTCCAGATCGCCCGGGCATCGTGCCGGTCGTTCTTGTTGCCGGTAACGAAGCCTTTGACGGCCTTCCCCGGCAAGAGCTTGACCTGGTGGCCCATCGCCGTGAGTTTCCTCGCCCAGTGCTGCGCGCCGCCGCAGGCTTCCATGCCGATCAGGCAGGGTGCCCGGTTGGCAAAATGCTCCAGGAACTTCTCGCGCTTGAGCTGCAGGCTCACGATTTCTCCGGTCTCCCTGTCGATCCAGTACAACTGAAATACCCGTTTGGCGATGTCAATGCCGACCACTGTTTTGCTATCCTTCATTTCGGACCCTCCGGTTTGCCTGTGAAGAACTTCGATTCTTCCACCTTGGGCACTTCGATGCCGTCGGCCCGTGAGGGTCCATCTCCTACCGAACCACCGCCGCAGAGTTATCCACGGCGCCGGGCACCGGCGGTCCCTCTGTCACCAGAGGCGACCGGTGCCGTGGGTAACTCGTGTTCAGCGCTCAGCGGGTGGGAGGCGTCCATACCATTTCTCCAGTGGTGGTGATCAACTGAACCAGCGACTACGGATGACGCGCCGGCCCGTTCTCGGGGTTCCAGAAACAGCGAGGCCACCGCGTTGGGTGGCCTCAGTGGGTTGCTCGATTTGCGGATCGGGATCGCCGGGGGGCGAGAGTCCGATCTGCCGTTCCAGTTCGCGCCAGTGCCGCTCCTCGAAGCGGTCGAGGCCGGCGGCACTCGCCGCCGCCCGGGCATACACGTAGCAGTCCAGAGCCTCGTTGCGCTCACGCATCTTCTGCCACTCGCGGATGGCAAAGCCGTTGCGGTTGCGCCGGGTAATTAGCTGCTCGGCGCACAGTTGCTGCACGAACTCGGCATCGACCTTGGGCAGATGCACGAAGCCGGTGGGGTAACGCAGGGTGACGCCGTCCTCCAGCACATCCGCCGCCTTGCGCAGGTTGTTGTAAAACTCCAGCTTGGCGATGCCAACCGCGACCGAGAACACCTTGATGCCACGGCGCAGCTTCTTGCCGCCCTGCGACAGATCGACCGCCGTCGGCGTGCCGACCAGGGCCGCGCCCTTGGGTACGCCCTTGACCGCCATCACGCGGGGATCGCGCACCAGCCGCACGAAGGTGTAGGCCTCCTGCGTGGCGAAGCCGGTATCCAGGGCGAACCGGGCAAGGGGCAACTGCGCACCTGACTCGTGCGACCATGTTTCGGCAACCAATTCGCCGAGCCGCTTCCACACGGCATCGCGGGCCGTGTCGCCCATCAGCACGCGATGCTCGACGAGCCAGGACTCTTTGCCTCGCCCGAAGGCCCAGATCGAGGCCTCGATGCGATCCTTCTGCACGTCGGCACCACCGACCAGCAGCAGACCGCCGGCAGGGATGCGCCCAACCGGATAGTCCTCGCGCCGTTCGATGAGCCGCTGCCAGTCGGGGGCTTCGCCTTCCTCGACCCAAGTCTCGCCAAGCTCGGTGTTCTTGAAGGTCTTGATGGCGGCCGCCGATCCGGATTCCTTGTTCACTGCACTCTCCCAGGCAGCGGCGATCTCCCGCCAACTGCGCCAGCCCACCGGGCTATACAGCGACGAGAGGTGGAAGCCCGCCGTCTTGGCTCCGTTCTCGGGAACCAGCGCACGCCATTCGCCGTGCTCCAGCATCCAGGTCTTGTGCTGCTCCGGGATGGGCTCGTCGCACGCCTCGCACACGTAGGCCGCCGTCTCCGGCAGCCCCTTCTCCCAGCGCAGTTGCTCGAAGCGCAACCACTGCCGATGCGAGCAATGTGGGCACGGCAGGAAGTAGCGACGCTGGTCACTGGCCTCGTACTCGCGCTCGATGCTGCTGGCACCCGCAATGGTCGGCGTCGAGACGATGAAAATCTTCCGCCGGGCGAAGGTGCGGGTGCGCGCCTCGGCGAGCGAGATGGCATCGCCCTCGCCATCGACGTCGCTCGGGTAGCCATCGACCTCGTCGAGGAACAGGTAGCGCACCGGCATCGAGCGTAAGCCCACGGCGCTGTTTGCCCCCGTCATCACCAGCACGCCGCCGCGAAACTCCTTCGCCAGGATCGTGTTGCCGGCGTCGCGGCTCCGGGCCGGCGCAATCAGTTCGGCGAGCACCGGGGACTCCTCGATCAGCGGGTCGATGCGCTGCTTGGAGTTGCGCTTGGCCATCTCCACCGTCGGCGACACCGCCATCATCGGGCCGGGGGCGTGGTGGATCACGTAGCCGATCCAGTTGTTGCCCATCTCGGTGGCACCGAGCTGCGCCGCCTTCATGAACACGATCCGCTCGACCGCCGACATCGGCGATAGGCAGTCCATGATCGCCTTCAGGTACGGCGTGCGGCTGGTGCGCCAGCGGCCCGGCTCGGCGGATGCCTTGCTGGAGAGCATCCGGTGACGATCTGACCACTCGGACACCGTGAGCAAGGGATCGGGCGTCAATCCTTCCCGCCAGGCGCGCTCGATGTCGAGCCCGCCCTCGTAATCGACATCCATAATCAATCCACCCGTGGGCGGACGTCGCCCAGTTCCTGCAAGTGTTCGCGCACAGCGGTTTCCAGCGCGACGTGCAGCGCGTGGACATCGACCCCAAGCTTCGCCGCCATCTGTGCCGAGATGCGCGCCGGCCAGTTGAGCCAGGCATCCCGTTCGGCCCGCGCCAGCTTGAAGACGTGCGCGATGGCCTGGGGCCGGTCGACCAGTTCGCCCTTGAGGCGTGCCAAGCGCACCTTGTTGGTCTGAGCCTTGACGACCTCGTTGACGGTGCGTGCCTGCAGCAGCGACGTGCCGCCGGCATTCAGCGCCGGGGCGACCGGCTCGCCAGCAGGCTCCTTGACCGCGACCGTCTCAGCCCGGCGCTTGGTGCCCTCCTTGGGCGTGTCGGAATTCTTCGCCCAATCCCGGTCGGCCTTGTCCGGGTCGATGCTGCCATCGGCCTCCGGCGTGATCCGCCCGGCACGAATGGCCTTGTGTACGGCGGTGTCCGACACCCCTCGGTGCCGGGCGTAGGCGCGAATCGACAGTCCCATGATCTCCATCAAGCATTGGTGCGGCCCCGATCAGATTCAGCTTGGCTTCTCTCCGGAACAGCGCGTTCATGACATCACCATCAACGACGCCGCAAGGAGACGCACATGAGCAAGCAAGCCGCCAAAGACCTCGACCAGCAACTGCAGCAGATCGCGCTGGACCACCTGTTCATCGAAACACTGGAAACCCGTCACAGCGACCGGCTGGACTTCCACGAGGTCAGCGTCTGGGGCGTCAAGAGCGCCTTGATGGCCGCCTACGAGGCAGGTCGGAAGGCCGCGAAGCAGGACTGAGAAAGAAGCAGAAAGCGCTTGGCTTCACTCCTGAACAGCGCGTTCATGGCCACACCATCAACCACCACGAAGGAGCATCAAATGACCACCATCCAACTGACCCCTGCCCAGCACGCGATCTTGGCCTACGCCATCGAGCACACCGCCGGCAAGATCGAATGGTTCCCCGACAACATCAAGGGCGGTGCCCGCACCAAGGTGCTCGAAGGTCTGTTCAACAGAGCCCTGATCACCCGCGACAGCACCGACTGGTTCGTCGCCGCCGAGGGCTACGACGCCCTGGGGCGCGCGCGGCCGACGCCGGCCACCATCCACCCCGACCCCGAGGTCGAGGCCGCCGTGTCGGCCGCAGAGGCCAACTGGGCGCAAGAAAAACAAGACTCGGCCAAGCGATTGCTCAAGGTCGGCGTCGAGGGCAAGCCCCGCACCCGCGAGAACAGCAAGCAGGCCGCCGTGATCCAGATGCTGCAGCGCCCGGAGGGAGCCACCATCAGCGGCCACTGGCTGGCAGGCGCACACGGTTCGCGGCACCTTTGCCGGAGCATTCAAGAAAAAACTCGGGCTCGCCATCACCTCGGAGAAGCCCGAGGGCGGCGAGCGTGTTTACCGGATCGGTTGATTTCGAGATGGGGTGGCGGCATATCCACGCCACCCCAACACGATCACCGAAATAGCTTGGCTTCCCGATTGAACAGCGCGTTCATACGACTGTCATCAACGCAATCAGGAGCAACCACCATGACCACCGAAATCAGCAACCCCGCCAACCCTCTCCGTGTCAGATTCACCCGCAAGCCGGTCGACTTGCAGGAGGTGCTGGCGGCCACGCCTTACGACGAACGCCCGGAGCCGGTGGTGATCAGCGAAACCCGCGAATTGACCACCGCCGAGTACGACATTTTCGTCGGCACGCTGCTGCAGGATCGCGACTGGCTGGCCGGCAAGGGCGGGTACCCCGACCAGACCACTCGGCACGTCGTCGAAGTCAAGGCCGAGAATCGCAAGACCCTGTACGTCGACCCCTCGGGCAGCGCCTACGGGCGTTACGTCGGCATTGCCATCGAGGGTTGAAAATGATGCAGAAAGCGCTTGGCTTCTCAATCGAACAGCGCGTTCATACGGGTGTCGCAACGATCAACCGAAGGAGAAAACGATGACCACCACCAAGCAAATTCCCGCCACCCAAAACGAAGCCTGGGGCTTTTGGGGCACGATGAACGACGACGCCCAAGCCGCCTGGCCCATCGCGATGACCGCGATCTCCGACGCCACCTGCCAGCCCCTCGAATCGGTCAGGGCCTTCCTCGACAGCCGCCACGGGCGGCATTTTGCAGACGATGTCCTGAATGAGAAGCTCCGGGGCCACGCCATCAAGCAAGCGGTCGACGCGGCGGTCACCCGCTGGATGGGCTGGACGACTGGCCGCCAGACCAGCAAGGAGTACGGCATCCCGCGCGGCCTGCCTTACCTGACGGGCTTTGTGATTCACTGCGAAATCGTCGAAGAAGAACTCGCCGCCTGATCGAACGCCACGCCATCCGCCAAGCGGGTGGCCTGCGCCCCGGCATAGTCCTGCCAACGGCGCACGATCACATCCACGTACTTCGGGTCGAGCTCGACGAGGCGTGCCCGCCGTCCCGACTTCTCGGCGGCAATCATCGTGCTGCCGGATCCACCGAAGGGATCGAGCACTACGTCGCCCGGGCGACTGGAATTCCGTATCGCCCGCTCCACCAGTTCCACCGGCTTCATGGTCGGGTGCAGGTCGTTCTTCTGCGGCTTCTTGATCTGCCAGACGTCGCCCTGGTCGCGGTCGCCGCACCAGTGGCGCTCGCCACCCTCTGGCCAGCCATAGAGGATCGGCTCGTACTGGCGCTGATAGTCGGCACGCCCCAGGGTAAAAGTGTTCTTGGCCCAGATGATGAACGTTGACCAGTGGCCACCGGCAGCCCGAAAAGCGGATTGCAGGGTGTCGAGTTCGCTGGAGGACATCGCCACGTAAATACCACCCCGGCAGTGCGCCAGGGCTGGCGTCAGCGCGGCCAGCAAAAAGTCGTAGAAACCATCGCCCAAGTTGTCGTTCAGGATCGCGCGGTTCTTGCCGCGCAGCTTGTCCTTGGCGCTGTTGGCGTAGTTCACGTTGTACGGTGGGTCGGTGAAAACCATGTCGGCCAATTCGTCGCCCAGCACCGTGGCGTAAGCATCGGCATCGGTGGCATCGCCGCAGAGCACACGATGCTCGCCGCAGATCCAGACGTCGCCCGGTCGGGAAACCGGGATCTCCGATACCTCGGGTGCAGCATCCTCGTCGGTCTGACCCTCGGTGGTCGTTTCGCCGCCAGCGAGCAGATCAGCCAAGGCATCGGCGTCGAAACCGGTGAGGGTCAGATCGAAGTCATCATCTTGCAAGGCGACCAATTCCACCTGCAGCATCGCCTCGTCCCAGCCTGCGTTTTCGGCGATCCGGTTGTCCGCGATCACCAGCGCCCGGCGCTGCGTTGGGGTCAGATGGTCGAGCACCACCACCGGCACACTTTCGATGCCGAGCTTCTGAGCGGCGGCCAGTCGGCCATGCCCGGCAACGATCACGCCGTCGCTACCGGCGAGAATGGGATTGGTGAATCCGAACTCGGCAATCGAGGCTGCGATCTGCGCCACCTGCGTATCGGAATGGGTGCGCGCGTTTCTGGCGTAGGGCACAAGCTTGGCTGTCGGCCACTGCTCGATCTTGTCGGCGAGCCAGGAGATGCTCATGCCTGCGCTCCCAATCGTTCGGCAGTGACTTCCTCGAAGGTCTGCCCGGTGGCCACCAGGGTCACCGGCACTTCGGGGAAGTTCTGCTGGAAGCGCTTGACCGCCACGTCGACGTACTCGGGGGCGATCTCCGTCGCCCGGGCCACTCGCCCGGTACGCTGGGCTGCGAGGATGGTGGTGCCCGAACCGCAGAACGGTTCGAACACGATCTCGCCTTCGTCGGTGTAGGACTCCAGCACGAACTGGGGCAGCGCCACCGGAAACACGGCCGGGTGGTCGATGTCCTGCCCGATTTTGCCCTTGTGCCGCATGATGCGAATCACCGAGTCGGGGATGCGGAAGTCTTGGGTGACCGTGCCGACGTGGTTCCACGCTGTCTTGCTGCCGTCCTTGTTGCGCATGCCACCGGCGCTGGTGCCATCGCCGCGCAGGTGGGTGTCGCGCCCGGCATAGATGCAAGGCACGATCTTGTTGGGGCGACGCGCCTCGCTGTCCTTCCGGTTGAAGTGGAAGACGAATTCGAAGGCCGGTGCGAGCCGACCGTTCCAGTCGCCGGGTAGCCCCGGCCCCTGATCCCAGACGTACCAGGCGAAACGCCGCCAGCCTTGAGTACGCATCCAGTCGAGCCAGGCATCCCAGTACGGAATGACTTCCTGCTCGCGATGGATCAGCCCGAGATTGACCAGCACCTGGCCGGTCGGGGCCATCGGCAGCTGGGCGAAGACGCCGCGCATCAGGGCATCCCAATCAATGATGGTGTTCGTGTAGTCGCGCTGGTTACCATAGGGCGGCGACGTGAAACAGAGCGCCGCCTGCTCGCCAGCCATCAGTACCGCCACCACCTCGACGTCGGCAGCATCGCCGCAAATGACGCGATGCGCACCCAACTGCCAGACATCACCGGGCCGAGAGACAGGCGTTGCCGGGATGGCTGGCACGTCGTCGGCCGCATCGGGCTCGTCGTTCTCCTGATCGTCGTCCGCTTCGTCGCCGACTGCGACGTCGGTAGCGAGCAACTGCTCGATCTCGGCATCGTCGAAGCCGGTGAGCGCGAGGTCGTATCCCGCCTCGGACAGCTCGGCCAGTTCCAGCGCCAGCATCGCATCGTCCCATCCGGCGTCGAGCGCCAGGCGGTTGTCGGAAATCACGTAGGCGCGCTTCTGGGTAGGCGAGAGGTGGGCCAGTTCGATGACTGGCACCTCGATCAACTCCAACTTGCGCGCAGCCGCCAGGCGGCCGTGGCCGGCAATGATGCCGTTGTCGCCGTCCACCAGGATCGGATTCGTCCAGCCGTACTCGACGATGCTGGCGGCGATCTTCGCCACCTGCTCGTCGTTGTGCGTCCTCGGATTCCGGGCGTAGGGGATCAGCGTCTCGACCTTGCGGTACTCGACGTTGAGCATGTTCAGTTCGCGTTTCCAAAAAAAGGTGCGGCCCGGACGGGTGAAAGGAGGAAAGCCCCGTCACGGGCCGCGAGGGTCGCTGCTGCGGTAGAAACTAAAAGGCCCGCGCAGTGGCGGCTGGGGTGCAAACCTGCAAACCCTGCAAACCTCGGTTTGCAGTTTGACGCTAGCGAAATGCCGCGCTCGCGCCCCCCGCATGGGATTTTGGGAAGGAAGGACCCCTCTTGATTCGAGAGACCTTCGCTGCCCGCACCGCTGTCCAGAAGATAGCTGAAATACTACCCTCAACCGGGCTGTTGTGTTGCACCCCTCGTGAGCCTCGAAACGGACAAACAGGGCAAGGCGAGGACAAGCGCGGCAAGCATTACCCTAAATTGCCTAAATTTTTGGAAGGGCATCGTGCGGTCGCTGATCGTCAAGTACCGCTGCGCGCAGCGTGACACCTGTGCGCGCAGCGTTCAGATGATCCACCACGATCTGCAATGCCTTGTGCCACCGCCGCCACGCCGTCGTGCGGTCGCAACCAAAGCGGCGACAGATGTCCTTCCACTCGCGTTGCTTGGCACGCATCCAGATCAGGTGACGCTGTTCCTCCTCCAGCCATTGCACCCAACGCATCGTCTCCAGCATTCGGTCAATGGCCTCTGGTGTTGGGGGAAGTGGCCGGTACTGGTAGTCCTTGTCGGCGAAGCCTTCCCACTCCTTGCGAACGAAGGCGGGCCAAACATTGAAGTAGCCCTGCACCCTGACCGGGGGCAGTCGTCGCCCCGTCTCGGCGGCCTCTGCAAACAGTGCCGCCACGTCGTCCATCGTCCATTCAGCCATGACGTTTTCCTCCATACAGGCGTTCCCCAATCCTCCGCACGAATTCACGCTCGACGAAATCCAACCGCGCGTCCTCCTCGGACACCACGAGGATGTGCTGGTCACGCCAGCCGGTCTGCTTGATGACTTCCAGGTCGGATGTCTGCGGTTGCAGGCGACCGAGAGGGCAGCGGTATTGCTGTGCAGGGATCTTCACGTCACACCTCCTGCGTCTCGATGGCCCAGTGCAGCAGTGCCAGGGCATCGGCTTCGTTGTCATCCTTGGGATCGTGACCCCGTGACTGGGCGGCGATGATCATCTCGTCCTTGCCGGCATTGCCTTTGCCGGTCGCGTGCTTCTTGATCGTGCCGACTGGCACGCCTTGGTACGGAATGTTCTGGTGCTCGCACCAGGCGGTGAGGTGTCCCATGAAACCGCCGTAGGCGTGGGCAGCATCCACCCCCGCGTGCCGCCGTACCTCTTCGAAGTACACGGCGTTGATGAACTGGCTCGTCGACAGCAGTTCGTTGAGCCAGCGCTTGAATCTGAGGAAGCGCATCCCGCCGCCCTCGAATCGCTGCGGCTTGAAGCATTCCGTGCCGCTGATGATGCTGCCGTCCATGTGGCGCAGCGCCCACCCGGTTGCCGTGCCCAGATCGAGGGCCAGGATCGTCGTGTTCATGTGTTCATTCCTTTTCTCGTTTCGGTCTGACGCAGCCGACACGGTTTGTCGAAACATTCCATGAGGCGCGCGCACGCGCACGTATAGGGAGTTACGTGGAATAGCGTCGGCTGCGTCAGACGGTGGGTTTTCATGTGGGTCAGTTGTCGGCATAAGGGGTGTAGGCTGCTGGGGGCGGGTTCTTGAGGCCGATCGCCTGAAACCCCCGCACACCCACGCTGTTGCGCCATTTCTCCAGTCCGCGCGTGATGAGCAGATCGGAGAATCGGCGTTGCGAACCGATGAATTCGCCCGCCGCTTCGGCCCACTGCTTCCAATCGGTGAACAGTTCGGCAGTCAGCGACTTGGCGTTGGCGGTGCGCACACAGCGTTCCTCCAGCCAGCGGCCCAGCGCATCCTCGGCTTCGAAATACTCCTCCGTTGCCTCCACGACCCGTTGAGGAGGATCGAGACGCCCCAGGCGTTGCCAGTCGAGACAGCCCTGCACCGCCCAGGCCAAAATCCCATCACGCTCGGCCAGCAATTTCTGCTGGAGGTGCTTGTCGCGCCGCTCGGGCGGCACGGTGATCGTGAACGGGATCAAGTGCAGTCGCCGCTTCATCGCCTCGTCGATATTGCGAATCGCCGGTTTGTGGTTGCCCGCCACAAACAACTTGAACTGCGGGAAGAACTCGAAGAAGTCCTGGCGCATGAAGCGAGCGGAAATCTTGTCGCCCCCGGTCAGATTCTTGACCTTAGATTCGGCCCAGCGTCGCCCCTGCTCGGTTTCGATGGCCGCCACGAAGCGGGCGCCGCGCAGCCCGGCCATATCGGTCGGATGCCGGTCGGTTCGCGTTTCCATGAAGGTGTCCATCGGCGCGTTGGTGGCGTAGTCGCCAAGGATCGTGGCCAACGTGTTCACGAACACTGACTTGCCGTTCGCACCCGTGCCGTACAGGAAAAACAGCGCGTGCTCTCGCGTCGATCCGGTGAGTGCGTAGCCGACCATTCGCTGCAGATAGCTCTGCAACTCCGTGTCGCCCCCCGTGACCTCGTCGAGGAACTGACGCCAGATCGGGCAGTCACCTCCGGGCGTGGCCGTGGTGATCTTGGTCATCCGGTCTGCACGGTCGTGTGGACGCTGCCTGCCGGTCTTGAGATCGATCACGCCGCCCGGGGTGTTGAGCAGCCAGGGGTCGGCATCCCACTCCTCGGTGGTGGCGGCGTGCCTGCGATCCGCCCGTGCCAGCCGTTCCACGCCGCCGACCGTGCTCGAGCTCGCGAGCTTGGCGGCCACCTTGGGGTTCTCGGCGCGCACGGCGGCATGCCGGCAAACGCTGCGGATCAGGTCGGTGGCGGCCAGCGTGTCCTCGGTGCGCCAGCGATTGCCGTCCCACACCAGCCAGCGGCCCCAGGTCGCCACGTAGCGCCAGTCGCGGTGGTAGCGCCGGGTGTAGGCCAGCGCCAGTGCATCCTCTGTTCCCCACACCGACTCGTCGCTGCTGGCTACCGGCTCGGCGTCCACGGTGACATCGTGCATCTGCAGACGCGGGCCATGAGCGAGAAAGGCTGCGACGTCGAAGCCTTCGGCGATGGCGTCTGCCACATCCCACCCCTCAGCTGCTTCCTCGGGCGGATACAGGATGTGACAGGTCTTTGCGCCTGCCGACAGGATGGCCTGCGCCGCCTGCGTCGCGTACTCCCAGCCCGGCTTGTCGCGGTCAGGCCAGATCAGCACGGACTTGCCGGCCAAGGGCGACCAGTCGGTTTTTTCCACGGGAGCATTCGCGCCGTGCATCGCCGTCGTGGCGACGATGCACGCATCGATGAGAGCCTGCGCGCATTTCTCGCCCTCGACCAGCACGGCCTGACTGGCCGAGGCCAGTCCCGTCTGGTTGTAGAGCGGGCGTGGATCGGGTGGAGCCATCTTGCGCCGCTTGGCGTCCCACGGACGGAATTCCTTCTTTCGCCCGGGTGGGTCGTAGCGGTAGACCACCGCGATCAGCTTGCCCGCTGCGTCGTGGTAGTCCCACTTCGCGATGGCCGGGCCGAGATCGTCGACCGGGGCTTCCTTCTTGGCCTTGCGCACGGGCACCGACCGAGAACGACCGAGCAGATCGGCAGCCTCGTCGAGTACACGGGAAAAGTCGGTGTGGACGTCGGCCCCGATGCAGGCAGCGATCAGCGCGAAGATGTCGCCGCCGTCGCCCGTGGCGCGATCCGTCCACAATCCCGCCTTCTCGCCGTCGAGCACCACCTCAAGGCTGTCGCCGGGGCTACCCAGCACATCTCCGATCAGGAACTTACCCTTGCGCTTCCTGCCTGCCGGGAACATCGTGGTCAGCACCGACTCCAGGCGAGCGAGCAGTTCTGCTCGAATTTCGTCCCGGTCTGACTCCCGGTTGTGCTCCGCAGTTTGAGTCGTGTCGTTGAAGTCGATCATTCGGCCTCCTCGACAGGCGCGGCAGAATCCTGATCGTCACGGTCCTGGACGGCAGCGCTACGCGCGGCCCAAGCGGAGAGGTCAGATAGGCGATAGCGCACCAGCCCGCCCATCAGGTAGTGCGGAATCCGGTACTTGGTGCGCATCGCGTGGTCGGCGAACCAGTAGTACGGCAAGCGCAGCGCGGCGGCGGCCTGCTTGGCGTCGATCATCGGTTCGATGCCGTTCGCGGAAGTGTTGTTGTCGGTCATGCTTGCATCCTCCAGCAGCGGTCTTGCCACGCGCACATCCGGCATTCGAAGTGGGTCGGATCAACGAAGGAGCGCGGCAGGAGTTCTCCCGCCTCGGTTGCCGTGATGACCTTCACCGCCCGATCCGACATGCGCTGGGCCAGTGCTGCGTCAAAGGGCACGGCCTCGGTGTAGATCTCCATCGTGTCGGCGTTGATGGCCGTGAAGATCGCCGGGTGCTCGTGCAGTTCGAGATAGGCTTGGTAGATCGCCACTTGCGCGGCGTAGATGGGCTTGGCCACGGCGAGCCGGTTCTTCTCCAGCTCGCGCCAGGACTTGTTGCCCAGGCACTTGTTCTCCCAGAGCGCGGGATAGGCGAAACCCTCCGGGCCACCGACGATGACGCCGTCGATGTGTCCCTGCAGGCGGTCGTCAGCCACCGAGAAACCGAACTGCTCGCCGTCGGCCTTACGGGTGCGCAGGTCGAACCCCGCGTCCCGCAGCCACGCGGCCATACAGTCCTCCATGACGTGGCCACGCTCGAAGATGCGCAGCATCCGCCCGGGGGTGTCGCGCCCGTGGTCGATGGGAGCCTTGGCGTACTCGAACTGCAGCGCGCGCTCGCAGGCCGCGCCGAGACGCGATGCCCCGAGGTACTGGCGTTCGGACTGGCGGGCGCGAGCCTGCTGCATCCCGGCGTCGACCAGGTTGGTGACCTGACCGGAGATGCTCGATGAGGAGTTGAAGTCGATCATGGCTTCGTCTCCCAAGGCAGGTCATCCTCCAGGTCGGCGAAGGGGCTGGCCATCGGATCGGGGGTCGGAGCCATGCCACGCACCGGCGGAAACTTGGTTTCCTCGTGGTGTTCGACCATCGCCTCGGTGTAACAAGTGACGATGGCATCAACCACGCGCAGTGCCTCGGTTTCCGAGTAGGCCCCGAGCGGCTTGTCGAAACCGATCTCGCTTGCCGCCTCGCCGAACGACCGGAGGCATTTCTTCATCGCGGCCAGCTCGACATCAGATGGATCGATCATGGCGACCCCCCTGATGTTGACGTGGCCTTCCTTGACTCGCAGCCAGTTGCCGTACAGCGCGTGAAAGGCGTCCTGGCAGCGGCGCGAACAAAACACCCAGTCGATGGGGTAGCGCCGTGGGTCGCCGGCTTTGTGACGACCGTCGTTGTGCCCGAATCCACGGGCCTGTCGTTTGCAGACCCAGCATTTCACGCCACCTCCTCGAAATCGTCGATGAGCAAGCCAAGTTGCAGCGCTCCACCAGCAAAAGCCGCCTCGCAACGACGGCTGAAGTCGCGGTAGGAAGTCGAACTGCGCGCAATCGCGGTCACCGCATGAATCTGTGTTTCCAGACGCGCAAGCCCCTGGTCAGATAGCCACTGATGGTGCTTCTGCGAGATGCCCTTGCGAACGCGGATTTCGTCGATCAGATCGGCAGGCAGCACAGGGCCATAGACCCAGCGGAGCGTGATCTGGCCAATGACATGTGGCGGATTCTGATCGTGGCCGAGATACTTCCAGCCAAACAGCCGGTAGAGCGCGCGGTAATAGTCCGGATGGAAGCGACGCTCCCACGACGCACTGGATTGCCGCAGCAACTTGGCGACCAGTTCCTGCAACGCATCCGGTGCGCGGTGATATTGGTAGCCGGTCGCTTCATCAATCAACGCGACCTCGCCGGTGGTGGCCAGCGCCCGCATGATCTTCATGCAGTTGGGCACGATGCTCAGTCGCGCCTTGTGCAAGGTGCCCTGCACAGCGGCATCGACAACCGCCGATGCAAGATCGGCAATGATTCCAGCCGGGAAAAGCTGTGCTTTCTGCCCGGACGGAAGCAAAATGGTCACCCCTTGTTTATCAAGGCAGGGCAAGGCTTTAGGGGCGAACTCCCGCAGGAATTTAGTAAAACGGTCACCCCTTTGCCGGTCAGTGAATCCGAGCAATTTGGCGAGCTGACGGCGCACGTAGCCACGTTCGCCCCCTTTGAGAACAACTGCTTCGCATTCCAGATCACCGAAGTGCACCACGCCGTAATGGCTGGCAGTGAGAACGGATGTGTTCATGGCCACCTCCTCACTGAGCCCAGGACGGCTTGCCCGTCACCGGTGTGCGTTGTGGGGTCGGCGCTGCATAGGCGGGAGCCGCCTGCGCTGGAGATCCCGAGGTGCCGCCGCCGGAATGGGTCTTGGACTGAACCCCCATCAGCTTCGCGTAATCGGGATGGTCGGGTTCGACCGCGACCTTGACCACGTTGCGATCCTGGCCCTTGGAATCCTTCTCGACATCGACGCGGGCGAGAAACTCGATGCCGTCCAGCTCATTGAAACCCTGGATGCGGCGAGCGGCGGTGGCCTGCGGGCTGTTGTCCTGGGGGTGGACGTTGCGGGCGCTGTTGAGCGCGGCACGAATGAAGCTTCGCCCCATCTGCCCCCACGTCGGCCCCTTCTTGGAGTGCAGGCCGATGTTGCTCCACATCTTGCGCTTGGCGTGGTCACCAGCGGTGACCACGAATTCGGCGGCAAGATAGATGGAGCCGGTGTCGAAGGACTCGGTGGCGTAGCCGCCACCCCAGCCTTGTTCGGGATCGTCATAACCACCGGGCTTGATGGTCATGCGCACCGGGACGATGGTGCCTTTGGGAATCAGGTCGAAGCCGGATTGTTGCGATTCAGCGTCATTGAAGTCGTTCCAGTTATTGGTGGTCATGTGATTACTCCTTGGATTCGGTGGTGTTCGGGGCGATGTCTGTGGCAGTACCTGCGCACTTGGCGATCAGCGCGCCGAGATGCGGCGGCTCCAGCAGGTCGAGACGACCGCTGCGGTCTTTGGCCGGGAAACCGTAGGGATTGACGGTGTGCGTGACGAACGCGCGGTAGGTGTTGCCGTCGTCGGCCTTGATCTCGGCCAACGTCACCACCTCATCGACAATGCCGGGCAGCTCAAGACTGGTCTTGCTGCCTTCGATCTGCGGGACGAACACCTTGCGGTTGTAGTCATCGAGCCGTTCGTCGAGGATGGCCACGAAGACCACGTTTTTGCCCCGGGCGTGCTGCAGGTGGGTTAAGGCGCTGACCATCTCCTGGCCGAGCAGCCCGTAGGCCGCGCGCATGTCAGGCTTGCCGGAGCGGTCGCTGGTCGCGCCGGGCTGCGTCTTGCACCATGCGAAGCACTGCCGCGACAGCTGCGTGATCGAGTCGAGGAAGAATGTCTGGTAACGGTGGAGCTGTGCCGGGTCACCGAATTTCTCGACGACGTGGTCGTAGTGCGCCTGCGAGAACGCGCTCTCGGGCGGCAGCGACTTGTCCGGGCCTGCGAGGAACACGAAGAAGTCGCGGCTCTCGGGCCACGATGCCGGGCGGATGGTGTCACCCGGCCAGTCGGCCACGGCCAAGTCGCCCGCCTCGATGTCGAGGAACAAGGTGGTGGCCGGGTCGAGGTCTTTGAGCCGGGTGGTCTTGCCGATGCCAGACTTACCCAGCATCAGCAGCTTCACGCCCTTGCGCTCTGCCATCCGCTCGATGGCGGATACGATGGGAAGTTTTTTCATGCTTCACCCCCATCGATGCTCAAGATGAAGGATGGCTTGCCGGCATCCACCGTGCGCGCGGCGGCGAACTGCTGCTGCAGGGCAGGAGGCCAGTTGGTGTAACGGGACTCGGACACCGAGAGCTTGATGTCGAGGTAGCCCTCAACCTTCTCGCCGGAAGCAACGATGCGCTCGGCGATCTCGCCCAACTGCTTCTGGTTCCAGCTGACTTTCTTGGGCAGCTCGAACTTGATGTGCAGCGGGCCATCGCTGATATGAGCGGTGCCGAAATCGCGGCCGGATTCGCGCAGCGCGGCGCGTGCCTGTTCGCCGTAACACTGATCAATGGCCGCGTCGAACTTGGTGCGGGCCTTCTTGAGCCAGTCGATGGCAGCGTCGAGATTCTTGTCGACTTCGCGTTTCTGCTCAGGCGGCAACGCAGCCAGTTGGCTCACGGACATCTCGGCGATGTCGGCGGGGAAGATGGTCAGATCGCTCATGGCCGCCCTCCTCACAGGTAAGCCCGAGCCGAGGTCGAGTAGCGTGAAACGCGCCGCTCGAAGTCTTCGATCTCAGGCAGGAGGTAGGTGACTCGGCGACCGAGCTTGCAATGGATCGGGCCAATCTGCTCCTGACGCCAACGGCGCAAGGTCTTTACAGACAGCCCCCAGCGGATGGCGAGCTCGTTTTCGTCGAGGGCGATGCGGGTGACACCGCCAGAGTGAGGTCGGCAGGTATTCCGACCGGTTTGGATTGCTGGAACTTGCGTTTGCATTTCGATGTGCCTCCTAGATGAAATGGGCACATCGAAGTCTCCGCACGGGTTTATGGCCCGTGTCTGGGTCGATTTATGGGCGCGTTTATGGGTTGCGTCTGACCCGGTATTTGGCTCGTCCAGATTTGGCGATCACATCCTCGCGCGCAGCGACCCCGCCGAAGGCGTCATCGAACGACTGGTAGCCGGTGTTGGCGATCCTGTTTACATCGGCCCAGGACATATCTGGCGCAGCCTGTCCCACCACGCCCCACATCTGCTTGATGATCTTGGCCCGTTCCGGTGAAAGCTCACGCGATTCGGAGAAGTGAGGCAACTTCAGGCGATTGCCCTGGAAGAACTGCAGCGGCTCTGGTTCGCCAGTGGGCGTGATGTAGCCGCGCAGCACCCGGTCGAATGCGCTCGCGTCGAAAACGTCCTGCCCGTCGTCTACGCGAACAAACTCGTCGAGCGCGCGCATCACATGGTCACGCGGTAGGGATGCTGGGGATCGCTGATGTCGCAACAGGATGCCGCCTCTCGTCCAGATCGGATCGCCAAGTGCCGTGCGCACCTCATTCTCCGGCGCTTGCTCCCACGCTCGGGCAATGAACACCGGCGCAAAGTCGTGAGTCCCCGCAATGCGAACGTTCCCGAGATGCCACAGGTGGCCCGGTATGCAAAGCCGGCGAGCGGATTGTCGTCGTGCATCGATGCCGATCAGGGATGCAAAATCGGTGAGCCAAGCATCGACCTGCAGGGAGTACAGCGCAATCTCGGCAAGAGGCCGTTCGAGCACACGAGAGCGCTGTTGCGGGCTGCGGTACCGGTAGACCGCCGCATCCACATCAATCTCGACCTCGACTTCTTGTTGCGAATCCAGGAATGGCACCATCACATGGGTGAGATGATTCTCTTCTGTGATCCAGTGCCGGCGCAGGAAGTCGGCGGCACATGGGCCAAGAGCGCTGGCCATCACACGCGCGTCGATTTGCAGCAAGCGATCCAGCATCGCCAGGAAATTCAGGTGCGGGGAAATTGCGTTCTCAGAATTCACGGAGCACCCCAATGCGTACCAGTTGCTCCAGCACCCGTTTGCGGTCGTCTTCCGTCTTGCTCTTGTCGTTGAGGCCGTTCGGCGACGTGATCTGGACGGCGACGTTGTGCGCCTTGCGGTGCGGTTGCTTGGCCATCCGGAATACCAGCTTCACTTGGGCCAGCGTGTAGCCGGTCAGATCGTCGAGGCCATAGTCGTCGTAGGCGAGCTGGTAGATGTTGCGCGCATCGCGACGATCCCTGCCGATCAGCAAGGTACTCGACAAGTGCTGGATCAGATCGCGCCCGTTGGCCTCATCCGTCGTTTGCTGCTCGAAAGGACGGGCGATCTTGATATGCAGAATCGAAATCTTCTCGATCCCGGCCACGCGATCCTGCTCAAGGCGCTTGAGCATCGCGGGCGTCGCGAAGCCGAACAGATCGAATTCGCGCATCGGCATGTCGTTGATCTCCCCGTCACAGGCCAGGACGACATCCCTGAATACGGTGGCCAGGTCTCGACGTACCTCGCGGTCTTCGCAGAACACCCCGAGCGCACCGGTGCCAGGCTCCCAGGAGAAGCAGGCCGACATTGCGGCCGGTTCTTCATGGTCAACCACCTCGCCATTGGCCACCTGCTGGAAGTGGGCCGTCGATCCGTTGAACGTGGCCGTCAGCGTGTGCAGGAGCACGGGCGTGGCTTCGTCGGCATCCTCGCCACCACAGCGGTCGGCGTGCGCCAGATCGCGCCGCGTGAACTGCTCGATCAGAATCTGATCAGGAGCTACTTGCGGGAACAGCGCCGCAATGCGGGCACGGAGCACGTCCTCGGCATTGTCATCGATCTTCGGCACGACGCCCTTCGGGCCGAGGTAGTGGCTGGAGTAGTTCTCGCTCTTCCACTGCCGATGCATCACCTGCAGACGTTCGGCGTGGTCGAACCGTTGCTCGTGCTGCGCGCCGTTTTCAGGGAAATCCTGCAGCAGGCACAGATGCAAGGCGCGGCTGTACCTGTCGCTCGGCATGGCCAGAATGGCGGCATCGCCGACGTCCTGATCGTCGAGCAGCGACTGCACAGCTTGCGCACCGTACTCGTCATCAAGCAACACGACTCGCTCGGCGGCGCGCTCGATGCGCAATTGAAAGTCGACGCAGAGCTTAGCCACGGCGTGGAACATTGCCTTGCGCGACAGGATCGAGAGGATGCCCTTGGCCGCATCGGTCAGCGCAGACAACTCCGGCAGCGCGGTGTTGCTGACACGCTCGACCAGGAGCAGGACAAGTCCTGGCCGCTTGGCCTTGCGCAGCAGCGTGACGAAGTGCTGCATGTCCGGCAAGATGGCCGGGCCCTCGTCTGACTGGCGGGCGCACACCTGCTTCTCATTGTGCTTCCCGGCAAGCGGCGTGTCCTGCTGTTCAACGGCGGCTTGATGAGCTACTGGCATAGGCAAATCCTTTCTAAACAAAGTGCGCGATTGCGCGAGCGGTTAATTGCTGCTTTCAAAAAATGCCGACACGAGGTCGGCTCAAGGGGGTGATGGTGGATTAGCGGGTATTGGCCTCCGACTTGAGGAAACCATAACGCTCCATCCGCACCTCGATGAAGCGCCGATTCACGCCAAATCGCGTCGCCAGGGCTCTCTGCAGGCATTCCAAATCGAAGAATCCCAAATCACCGTCGGCGGTCAGGTGGAGGCTTTGACCGGGCAACTCCGGGTCGAGTGACGGACTACGGTGGATGGTCACTCCGAATTTGGGTGCAAGCTCCTCGACCGCCAGGTTCAGTCGCTGACGCGGCACCAGCAGCGATCCCATGAACTCATTGGCCCGCAGTTCCGCGAAGTACAGGTCTTTGGCGGTGTGGCCGGGAATCGGCGCAGACGGAGTCGCACCACCATCACCGACCGGCGGAACCTTCGCCAGGTGCTCGACGTCGCGGGTAGTCGTGCGATAAGCCCGGCGCGCCGTCTCGCTGGGATTGTCGAACAACCCCGGACCCTTGCTGGCGTCGACGATCCACCCCGGCGCATCGAAGATGGCGTGGCCGAGTTCGTGGCCAAGGGTGCTAATTACCAGCGCCTCGCTGGCGTGCTCACCGACCGGCGACACCGACACCATCGCCGTGTCGGGCACGCCCGGATCGTATTCACAGATGCCGAGCACCGGATTGCCATCCTCATCATGCACAACGTCGCCAGTGCCGACGAACAGGTCGAAGACAACGCCATTGATCTTCAGCCCGGAAATGTCGCTGAGCACGGCAAGCGGGATGGCATCAGTACCGGCGTCGACCAACTGCTGCCGCGCGAGGACACCGATGCCTTCAATCTCGGAATTCTTAATGTACAGTGGGCGCTTCCGGTCGCAATGCCGGTAACCAATCGTCAAAACCGGCATTCACTTCTCCTTCGCCGCCTGCTTGTTGCGATACATCCGAACCAGATTCCCTACATTCTCCCGCATGTCGGGTGGAAGGCGGCTCGCCTGGACAAACGCGTCGTCAGCATCGATACCCAGAATTTCTGCCGCCTTGCGGATCAACTCGTCCTTGGGCGGCTTTTCCATCTCGCGCTCAATGCGCGACCAGTAGGCGGGGGAAATGTCGAGTTGCCGAGCGAAGTCGTTGAGCGCAATTTCCTTCACTTCCCGTTTTTGTCGAATGTACGCTCCGAAAGCCATAACGTGACCTGATTCCGTGGTTACTAACTAATATGATGAAGCAGGGCCGCAAGCTTTGTGGCACAGCTTGCGGCTACTTGATATGGCACGATCAGGATTCAAAGTTTTTCCAGTTCTTCTCGAGCCACTCAACCACGTTTGTTTGGCTCCTGACGTTAGTCGGGAGATGTTTCTTGATCAGGCGCTCAGTCTTAAGGCCGGACTCCTTTTGCTTGAAACTATGTTTGGCAGCAAAGGCGTTGATCAGGTACAGCGCTTCGTATCCCTCGTTACGGCTAAATAGCACGTTGTCAGGTGACCCACTTATTCTCGGGTCATCTCCGGGAATTGCTGACCAACTGTACTGGAACTGCAAATCAGATCTTTGAAGTAAAGCCATTTGACCCTCCTATGCATGACATAGGTTGGAGAATATTCGTTATTGCAATTGACGTCAACTGTTTTATCAACGCGCAATCGCTTACCGACGAGGGGGGGGTCAATGCAATTTTGGAAGATCGTCGCGCAAGCGTTGCCAAAAGGCACGGATGATTACCTCGGAAGCATCGTCGGGATGCTTTTCTCCAGTCGCCGCCAGCAGTTGGGTGTTGCCTTGCCAAAGGCCGAGGTTGTTTCTGATCCACTGGCCAAGGCCAAAGTGCAGCATCGGCAGTTCGTCCTCTGGCATCTTGGCGATCTTCGCTTGTTCATCCTCGGGGATCATCCCTTGGAGTACGCGCACTGCAGCGTCGACACTGATCGGCAAGTCGTCAGCCACCGTGCTTCCCCTTGCGCCAGTCCCACGGCGGCATGGGTTCCGCGTCAAACCAAAGGCCAATGCGCCGGGTACGGGCATCGGCTTCGGCGTCCTGATAGCGTGTGGCATCCTCGGCCGCCTGCTCTTTGGCGTACTTCCGGTACCACCAAGCAAATCCAGCCGTGATCTGACCGAGGCCCGCGTCCAGTGTCTTGCTGCAGTCAGCACGCTGGCAGTTAGGCTCGGCCACCATCACCTTCCCCACGATGCGCTGATAGCGGTCATGCTTGCTCCACTGCACATCGACCTCTCTGCCGAAGACCAGCCGGGAAAGGTTTTCCTTCGATCTCTGGCCGAAGGGCTGATTCTTTTCAGGGGCATCAATCCCGGCAACCCGGATCTTGTGCTGACGTTTGTCGCTGTCGAGCACTGTGATCGTGTCGCCATCGCTCACGCCGACTACTTTGCCGGTCACGGTGTCGGCCAAGGCTGCTCCCGCCGTTAGGAGAAGCGCCAGGCCAAGCCCGGAAAAAATCAGTCGATGATCAGCCATTACCCGCAATTGCCATCCTATTCGGAACAATGAGTACATTATCCATGACGGTTGCAATTCTGTGGAGCCGTCATGAAGAACATCGAACTCGCATCACCCTCGGAGATGTCCGCCAGCGCCCGTGCTGGCGAAATCACCACCATCCTTGCGGCAGCCATCGTCCGCACACTCGTCGCGCACGAGCCGAAACAGAGAGAAGTTGGCCTTGGCTTCCTGCCCGACCAGCGCGTTCATACAACCCCCTATCAAGAGGAGAAGTTGTGATGAACGAGAAACAAGCATCCGTCGCCGCTCGGATCTCCGATCTGGCCTGCCTGCCGATGTCCGAGCTCTGGTCGCTCTGGGATCGATACTTCCCCCGCCGCCCGGACTATCCAAACCGCACGCACGTCGAGTCGCGCATTGCCTACAAGCTGCAAGAAGAAACCTACGGTGGCCTCGCGCCCGAAACAAAGCAACGGCTGGAGGCCATTGGCGCGAAATACTCCAAGATCAAGCTGCGCGCCAAGCCACGCGAATTCGATTTCGCGCCGGGCACAATCCTGATGCGCGAATGGGGAGACCGCGAGCACCGAGTGACGGTCACCGCAGAAGGGCTATTCGAGTATGAAGGCCGCAACTTCAAGAGCCTGACCGCAACGGCCCGGCACATCACTGGCACACACTGGTCGGGGCCGCTGTTCTTCGGTCTGGGCAAGGGAGGTGCGCGATGAGCGAGATCGCTACCAACAAGGCTCGTAAGCGCTGCGCGGTCTATTGCCGGGTGTCCACAGACGAACGGCTTGACCAGGAATTCAATTCCATCGACGCCCAGAAGGAAGCGGGCCACGCTTACATCGCCAGCCAGCGTACCGAGGGCTGGATTTCGGTCGCGGACGACTACGACGACCCCGGCTTCTCCGGCGGCAACACCGAGCGCCCGGCACTCAAGCGTCTGTTGGCCGACATCGAGCGCGGCCAGATCGACATCGTGGTGGTTTACAAAATCGACCGCCTGACGCGCAGCCTCGCCGACTTCTCCAAGATGGTCGAGGTGTTCGAGCGCAACGAGGTCTCCTTCGTCTCGGTCACCCAGCAGTTCAACACCACCACCCCGATGGGGCGGCTGATGTTGAACGTGTTGCTGTCTTTCGCCCAGTTCGAGCGCGAGGTCACTGGTGAGCGAATCCGCGACAAGATCGCGGCCGCCAAGCGCAAGGGGATGTGGATGGGCGGGGTGCCATCAATCGGCTACGACGTCGAGAACCGGCAGCTGGTCATCAACAAGGCCGAGGCAGCAGTGGTGCGCCGCATCTTCGAGGAGATGCTGACCATCGGCTCGCCGACACAGATCGCCGCCAACCTTACCGCCGAAGGCATCACGACCAAGGCCTGGACGACCCAGGAGGGCCAGACCCGCAGAGGCACGCGCATCGACAAGAAGTACCTGCACAAGCTGCTGCGCAACCGCATCTACCTTGGGGAATTGTCGCACAAGGGGAACTGGTACCCCGGCGCGCACCCGCCGATCATCGACCGGGAGTTGTGGGACAAGGTTCATGCGGTGCTGGCCAAGAGCGGTCACGCCCGGTCGGTGGAGACCAAGATCAGGTCGCGCACCGATGCCTTGCTGCGCGGTCTGCTTTACGCCCCCTCGGGCGAGCGGATGTACCCGACCTACTCGCGCAAGAAGGGACGCAAGTACCACTACTACGTGTCCAAGTCGGAAAGCCGGTTCGGTGCGCCGGGCAAGAGCTACGAGCGCCTGCCCGCGCCGGAGATCGAGGCGGCGGTGGTCGCCCAGATCCGCACGGTGCTGACCAGCCCCGAGTCCATCGCATCGGTGATTCGCCACATCCAGCGCAACGGCGCGCAGATCGACGAAGCCACCACGGTGATGGCGATGGGGCGGCTCAACGATGTGTGGGATCAGTTGTTCCCGGTCGAACGCCACCGCCTCGCCAACCTGATGATCGAGCGCATCGACCTTGTCCACGTTGGCGAGGTGCAGGGCATCAAGGTGAAGTGGCGCGAGCTGGGCTGGGACAAGCTGATTGGTGAATTCGCCCCGAGGGAGATCGGCGCGGAACTGTTGGAGGTCGAGACCTGATGGACAGCCTACTGGAAACCTTTGTGCCCCTGCAGTTCAAGCGAAAGAAGGGAAAGCTGCTGGTCGACGGGAAGGAATTCGCGCACGATGTCCGCATCATTGAGGCCGTTGCCCGTGCCATGTACTGGAACGCCTTGCTCGACTCCGGCGCGTTCAAGAGTGTGGTCGAGATTGCCCGGGCCGAGGGACTGATGCCGACGACGGTGGGTCGGCTGCTGCGGCTGGCGCGGTTGGCTCCCGACATCGTTGAGCAGTTCATGATGGGTTGCCAGCCACGAAGGCTGACCCTGCTGTGGCTGATGCGAAACGACATCCCCGCGCTCTGGCCAGACCAGCGTCAGATGCTTGAGCCATTCCGGTAGGAGGAGAAATGACCAGCAAAAAACACTACGGCAAGCAGACAGGCCGCCCTGTCACCCATGAACTCCCAACACCTGCCGGCGGCGTGCGACTGGAGACCTTTGTCCCCTGGACGCTGGTGAGGCGAGGATTGAAAAAGCAGATCATCACGCCGTTGGATGCACCGCAGGAATTTTTGTCCGAGGCTAGCCGGGAGCGGGCGGCTCGGGCTGCGGCACAGGACAGAGCATTGATGCGGGCGCTCGGACTGGCGCACCACTGGCAGCGCCTGTTGGACGAGGAGCGGGCGGCGTCCGTGGCCGAAATCGCCGAGGCCGAGGGCATGGACACGACTCAAGTGCGCCGCGTGCTACGCCTGACCCTGTTGGCACCGGAGGTCATCGAACGGCTGGTGGGTGCGCCCGACATTGTGCTGGAGCAGGTAATGCGCCGCCCCTGGCCCAACGGCTGGAGTGACCAGATGCGGGTGCTCGCGCCGCCCGCGTGACCACACCGAGCCCTGCGCCAGCAACCGCCTCCGGGCGGTATTTTTGCGTCTGCATCGTTCTCGGTCGCTCCCTCTACAGGAGTTTCCAGCCACAACCCATTGCCCGCAAACCCCCACCAATACAGGAAGTGCCCTCGCGCACGCTCGCGAGACCACCAGAGAAAACGGAGAACAGAGAGGCGTGGTCGGGGGTGAAAACGCAGGGTTCGACGGGGTGGCGCTCGCGAGGCCATGCCCGGAATCCACGCCAGCAGTGGCGGGGATGGGCGAAAAAAAACCAACCGAGAGCGGTTGGTTTTTGGAATATTGGTGGCCGGGGACAGAATCGAACTGTCGACACACGGATTTTCAGTCCGTTGCTCTACCGACTGAGCTACCCGGCCGATAAGGTTGTTCATTATAGGGGCTTGGCATCGTTGCGTCAAAGAAAACTAATGCATTTAGCACAATATACCTGGCAGAATGACCAAAAGAGTTTAAGCTTCAGTGGCTTAAATTAAGTACCTATTGCCAATACGTGGTTTGATGCATTGGGGGAGTGTCCTGGATTTTGTCAGCGCCGCCATCCGCAGCGTTGCCCCTGTGCTTCCCGTTTCATGGCGCGGGCGTGCCGCTTCGTCGCTGGTACTTGGCACGTGCAGCTTCACCGCCCAACCTACGCCACCTCGCCTTGACCATAAGAGCTTCGCGGTCTCATGCCCGCTCGCCCTGCCCGGCAACGCCTTCTATCCGGTTCTTGTCCATCTGCTCGCAGTTTCGCTCCCCGCTTCCTCCCCACAATCAGTCACCCTCATGCAGTTGCGCTTCGCTTCGTTCGCTGTGATCAACTTACGGTGGGACTTCCACCCACAAGAGTGCGCCCGTGCCGGGCGCACAAAATAAAAAGCCGACCCTTGCGGGCCGGCTTAACGTGGCGGGGTATTCCCCTTCTCCTCCCCCAGCTTTCTCAGGTGCATGACGCTGGCTGTGACAGCCAGTCTGACCTGCTCATGTCACCACCTGTTTTGACATTGGGTATTGCCTTGACAACTGCTACTGCCCATACAATAAAGTTAAAGGCAGCCTTGGAGGGCGCTACTGGTTTGGGAGACTTTTGGTCTCGAACCCATATGGCCTGATGCCCATTCATGCAAAATTCGGTATCCGGTTGGCTGAGGAATGTTGTAAAAGTTCGTAACAGCCAATCAATGAGGTGTCGATCTTACAACTTTTTCTTGCCAAACAAAAAAACCCGACAGGTGTCGGGTTTTTCTGACAAAACGCACTTAGGCGAAATGTTATGGTATGCGAAAGAGTCGGCTTTTTAGCGCCGACTCTTTCCATGACAAAGGGAAAATTACATCCCCATGTCCATGCCACCCATGCCGCCCATACCACCCATGCCACCCATGCCGCCGCCCATGCCACCAGCGGGTTTTTCTTCTATCAGCTCGGAGACCATGCAATCAGTTGTCAGCATCAGGCCAGCAACCGATGCCGCATTTTGCAATGCGGTGCGGGTCACCTTGGTCGGATCCAGCACGCCCATTTGCACCATATCGCCGTATTCACCGGTTGAGGCGTTGTAGCCAAAATTGCCTTTGCCTTCGAGCACTTTGTTGATCACTACGGAAGGCTCATCGCCTGCATTGGCAGCGATTTCACGCAACGGCTGTTCGATCGCACGCAGAACAATCTTGATACCTGCGTCTTGCTCGTGGTTATCGCCTTTAACAGAAACAGAAGCACGCGCGCGCAGCAATGCTACGCCGCCGCCAGCCACGATGCCTTCTTCAACGGCAGCACGGGTTGCGTGCAGCGCGTCTTCTACGCGGGCTTTTTTCTCTTTCATTTCTACTTCGGTTGCAGCGCCAACTTTGATCAGCGCAACGCCACCAGCCAGTTTGGCCACGCGCTCTTGCAGCTTTTCCTTGTCGTAGTCGCTGGTCGCTTCTTCGATTTGGACACGCACTTGCGATACGCGAGCCTTGATTGTGTCTTCTTTGCCAGCACCGTCAATGATGGTGGTGTTTTCTTTAGCCACTTCAACGCGCTTGGCTTGACCCATTTCAGCGAGTGTCGCTTTTTCGAGTGTCAGGCCAACTTCTTCAGCAATCACAGTGCCGCCGGTCAGGATAGCAATGTCTTCCAGCATGGCTTTGCGGCGATCACCGAAGCCAGGGGCTTTAACAGCCACGGTCTTCAGGATGCCGCGGATGTTGTTCACCACCAGCGTGGCCAGCGCTTCGCCATCAACATCTTCAGCGATGATCAGCAAGGGGCGGCCAGCTTTGGCTACTTGTTCCAGCAAAGGCAACAGGTCACGAATGTTGGAGATTTTCTTGTCATGCAACAGCACGAAAGGATTGTCCAGGATCGCGATTTGCTTGTCTGGATTGTTGATGAAGTAGGGCGAGAGGTAACCGCGGTCAAACTGCATGCCTTCAACCACTTCGAGTTCGTTTTGCAGTGATTTGCCGTCTTCGACGGTGATCACGCCTTCTTTGCCCACTTTGTCCATCGCAGTGGCGATGATTTGGCCGATGTCAGCATCGGAGTTAGCGGAAATCGAACCGACTTGGGCGATTTCGTTGGTGGTGGTGCAAGGCTTGGAGATTTTTTTCAGCTCTTCGATCAAGCCGACCACCGCCTTGTCGATGCCGCGCTTCAGATCCATCGGGTTCATGCCAGCGGCAACGAACTTCATGCCTTCGCGAACGATAGATTGAGCCAGCACAGTAGCGGTAGTGGTACCGTCACCTGCGATGTCGGAAGTCTTGGAAGCGACTTCTTTGACCATCTGTGCGCCCATGTTCTCGAACTTGTCTTTCAGTTCGATTTCCTTGGCAACCGAAACACCGTCCTTGGTGACGGTAGGTGCGCCGAATGAACGGTCGAGCACGACATTGCGGCCTTTGGGGCCAAGGGTCACTTTAACTGCGTCAGCCAGAATGTTGACGCCACGAACCATGCGTTGACGCGCTGAGTCGCCAAATAGAACTTCTTTTGCAGCCATTGATGTATCTCCTTGAATTCTTTAAATTAAGTCAGGACGTGGGTAATTGATGCCAAATAAGAAAAATCAGGTCAATTAAGCCTCAACAACGCCCATCACGTCTTCTTCACGCATCACCAGCAACTCATCGCCGTCCACTTTGACAGCCTGGCCGGAGTATTTACCGAACAACACACGGTCACCGACTTTCAGCGACATGGGGCGAACCTTGCCATCTTCTTGAATCTTGCCGTTACCCACGGCAATCACTTCACCTTGATCAGGTTTTTCAGCAGCAGCATCGGGAATCACAATGCCAGAGGCAGTTTTACGCTCTTCTTCGAGACGCTTGACGATCACACGATCATGCAAGGGACGGATTTTCATTCAATTTCTCCTACGGATGGTTGATGATACAGAGCCGCGCTCTGCGGAAAAAAGCTGGACAGGCTGCTTTCATTAGCACTCTATCCAAGCGAGTGCTAATGATAAGGGCTGGATGAGGGTATTTCAAGGGTGGCCAGGCCTCCCGCCAGATAAAAACTCAGGAATAAAAAAAAGTACTTACAATTCATAATGATATAAAAACAAATAATTTTCAAATGACCGGCACGCCCATGCTAAATCGCTCTCTTTACATTGTCATTGCACTGATTTTTTACGCCAGCACCGCCTGTGCCGGTGGCTTGCCGCCATCAGTCACCCAAGCGCTAAAAGCTGCGGCTATTCCCTTATCGGCAGTGGCTGTGGTGGTGCAGGCAACGGATGCGCGCTCAGCGCGCTGGACAGTGAACGCCAACAAGGCCATGAACCCGGCCTCCACCATGAAACTGCTGACCACTTTTGTCGCGCTGGATACGCTGGGCCCGGCTTACCGCTGGCAAACCCGGGCGTGGGTGGATGGCACGCTGCGTGAAGGCGTATTGCATGGCAACTTGTATTTGCAAGGCGGGGGCGACCCAAAATTCACATACGAACAATTGTGGCGCTGGTTGCGCGAGATGCGACAACGCGGACTGCGCGAGATTCGAGGGGATGTTGTGCTGGATAGCCAGCTGTTTTGGCTGGATGCCAAAGCAACCACCGCGTTCGATGAGTACCCGTTGCGCCCGTACAACGTGGCACCGAATGCCTTGTTGCTGAACTTTAATGCGCTCAGTTTGCGCATTTTGCCGCCTGCCATGCCATCCGCCTTAGCGCCCATCGACGCAGAAAATACACCCGCGCCGCCGCCGCAACTGCTCAGCGAACCACCGCTGCAAGGCTTGACCATCGTCAATCAATTGCATAACGAAGCGCAGGCTGATTGCGGCGAGTGGCGCGAACGTTTGACGGTGAGCATCGAACCCGGCGCCGCACCGAACGTCTCCGATCAGCTGATCTTGGGCGGCGCTTATCCGCTGGCTTGCGGCGAGCAAAGCTTGCACATCGGCTTGCCTGACCACACGCGCTTTATGCAGTACGTATTTACCGCCTTATGGGCGGAGCTTGGCGGACAAATGCGCGGCCACGTGCGGA
>LNAP01000968.1_pt1 | contig 65067 bp, 65 predicted proteins | sample 602601 | NCBI WGS metagenome assembly LNAP01 (sample SAMN02440304, study PRJNA202911) | soil metagenome | biome: Subtropical and temperate rainforests or woodlands; isolation source: soil samples (1 kg each in a 20% v/v slurry with milli Q water) were... ...
TCGTGGTTAGTGCGCGCTTCAATCGCTTTCACCTGTGACGCATCTTCTTCACTGAAGTTGGTAATCGCAGCATCCAGTTCATGTATGGTCTCTACACTGAACGGGGCGATTTCAGTCAGTTCCAATGTGCCTGACAGCGCCTTCAGCCACTCAACTTCCACCCATGCACGGTGCTTGATCAGGGCATATTCACTGAAGTAAGGACGTAAAGCGTCAAGTTTTGATTGGTAGCGGCCATCTAATGGAGATAGAGCGTTGAGGGTGGTAAGCGACATAGCAGGTCTTCCAAACAGCAATAAATAATCCGCTATTTTACCTTAAAACCCAGTTGAGGATTAAGTGCTGATTTATCTGTTTTGACCGCGCCAGTTTTTTGTGGCTCTTGCATGGGCTAATGAGAGTACGGGTTATCTGACTTAAATCATCTTCATGCCCTAAATCCCCCTCATTCCCCCTTTTGCAAAGGGGGAGGTTTGTCTGAGTGGAAAGTGCTGATGATGTAAATAAAGGGGCAATTGCCCCTTTATTGAAGTTTAAGCTGAAATTAAACAGCCAGCATATCTACAAACTCATTCACTGGCATGGCTTCCAGCGTTTTTTGCTCTAAACATAAAGCCAGAATGTCGGCTTGTTTTTTCGCATCGAAACGGCGTGCGAGGTTAACTTTGAATTTTTTCACAAGCTCCGGGATGCCTTCACCGCGGCGGCGTCTATGGCCAATCGGGTATTCCACGGCAATGTTTTCAGAGCTGGTGCCGTCATTGAAAAACACTTGAATTGCATTGGCAATCGAGCGTTTTTCCGGATCCAGGTAATCACGGGTGTACTCGGCTTTTTCTACACAGACCATTTTGGCGCGGATTGCATCAATGCGCGGATCGGCTGCGGCTGTGTCTTCATAATCCTGCGCGGTCAGGTTGCCTTTCAGCAGTCCGATCGCTGACATGTACTGAATACAGTGGTCGCGGTCTGCCGGGTTGTCGAGCGGGCCAGTTTTGTCGATGATGCGGATTGCGGATTCGTGCGTAGTAATCACGATTTTATCAATCGCGGCGATCTGTTCCATGGTCTGTAAGCGGCCGCCGATTTGATTGTTCAGCTGCAAGGCGCACTCTACGGCGGTTTGTGCGTGGAACTCTGCCGGGAATGAAATCTTGAACAGCACCTGTTCCATCACGTATGAACCATAAGCACGCTGGAACTTGAACGCATTGCCTTTGAACAGCACGTCGTAGAAGCCCCAGGTTTTGGCCGTTAGCGCTGAAGGGTAGCCCATTTCGCCCTGCATGGTCATCCATGCCAGGCGCACGGCGCGTGAAGTGGCGTCGCCCGCCGCCCATGATTTGCGTGAGCCGGTGTTCGGGCTGTGGCGATAAGTGCGCAGGCTTTGGCCATCCACAAACGCGTTGGAAACTGCATTGATAATGTCTTCCTTATTGCCGCCCAGCAGTTTTGTGACGACTGCGGTTGAGGCGATCTTGACCAGAATCACGTGATCCAGCCCCACGCGGTTAAAGCTGTTTTCCAGCGCCAGCACGCCTTGAATTTCATGTGCCTTGATCATTGCAGTCAGCACATCTTTTACTGTCAGCGGCGCTTTGCCTTCGGCGATGTTCTTGCGTGACATGTAATCTGCCACCGCCAGAATGCCGCCGAGGTTGTCGGATGGGTGACCCCATTCCGCAGCCAGCCAGGTGTCGTTAAAGTCCAGCCAGCGGATCATGGCGCCGATGTTGAATGCGGCAAGGATAGGATCAAGCTGGTAAGAAGTGCCTGGCACTTTTGCGCCATTCGGTACCACGGTGCCGGCAATCACCGGGCCTAATAATTTGGTGCAGGCCGGGTAATCCAGCGCTTCAAAGCCGCAACCCAGGGTATCCATCAGGCAGTTACGGGCGGTATCAAAAGCTTCAGTACTTTTGATTTCATAATCAGCAACATAGTTGGCGATGTCGACAAGGACTTGGTCAGGTGCGGGGCGGACGTTGGATATGTGACTAGACATAAGGATTCTCTCAGTTAAAGTTTTTGATTAACCGCAGATGAACGCAGATGAACGCAGATAAAAACAAAACTTAAACAGTTGGTTTTAGATTTTAAATCTACGTGTATCGGCGTGCATCGGCGGTAAAAATGTTTTAGCGTTTATTTAAAGGCACATACGGGCGGTTATCCGGCCCTGTATATTCCGCGTTCGGGCGAATGATCTTGTTATCAATGCGCTGCTCGACCACGTGGGCAACCCAGCCAGTAGTGCGCGAGATTACGAAGATAGGCGTGAACATGCCGGTTGGAATGCCCATCATGTGGTAGCTCGATGCGCTGTACCAATCTAGGTTAGGGAACATTTTTTTCTCGCGCCACATCGTTGTTTCAATGCGGTCTGAAACCTCAAACAGAGTCATGTTGCCGTTGTCTTCGCACAGCTTGCGGCTGACTGCCTTGATGGATTCGTTTCTCGGGTCGGCAATGGTGTATACCGGGTGGCCGAAACCGATGATGATTTCCTTGCGTGCCATGCGCTGCATGATGTCGGCCTCAGCTTCATCGGCATTTTTGTAACGCTCGATGATTTCCATGGCGGCTTCATTTGCGCCGCCGTGTTTAGGGCCGCGCAGGGCGCCAATGGCGCCGGTGATGCAGGAATACATATCGGATAAAGTACCCGCCACCACGCGCGCGGTGAAGGTCGAGGCGTTGAACTCATGCTCGGCATACAGTACCAGCGAGGTGTTCATGGCGCTGATATGCAATGCAGATGGTTTTTTGCCATGCAGCAGATGCAGGAAATGTGCTGCGATTGAGTCTTCGTCAGACTCTACTTCAATGCGTTTGCCATTGTGGCTGAAGTGATACCAGTACAGCAGTATTGAGCTGAAGCATGAAATTAGCCTGTCGCCCAGATCCTTGGCGGCATCAATGTTACGGTCAGCTGCTTCTGGTTCCAGCGTGCCCAGCATAGAGCAGCCGGTACGCATGACGTCCATCGGGTGGGCGTTGACGGGGATCTGCTCCAATACTTTTTTTAAAGCTTCTGGAATGCCGCGCAGTTTTTTAAGTTTCTGGTGGTAGGCCGTGAGCTGCGCAGTGTTTGGCAGTTCGCCGTGAATAAGCAGGTAGGCGACTTCTTCAAACGTGGCATGTTTTGCCAGCTCGACAATGTCATAGCCGCGGTAATGTAAGTCATTGCCGGTGTGGCCTACGGTACAGATGGCAGTGGTGCCGGCAGCGACGCCGGCAAGCGCTACGCCTTTTTTCTTTTTCGGCGTGTCTGTATGAGATAGTGGCGTGGTGGCTGGCATGCTATTTCTCTCCCTTGCTATTTTGGTTTTCACCTTTGAAAAGTGCGTCCAGTTTTTGTTCGTAGCTGTGGTAATTCAGGTGCTCATAAAGCTCAGCACGTGTCTGCATCAGGTTCACCACGTTGGCTTGCGTGCCATCGTTGCGCACAGCTTCATACACTTTCAGCGCGGCCTGATTCATGGCGCGGAAAGCTGATAGCGGGTACAGCACCATGCTTACATCGGCGCCGCGCAGTTCATCCACTGTGAATAGCGGCGTAGAGCCAAATTCGGTAATGTTGGCCAGCACCGGCACTTTGACTGCGGCGGCAAACTGTTTGTACATGCCAAGCTCGGTAATCGCTTCCGGGAATATCATGTCGGCACCGGCTTCAACACAGGCACAGGCACGGTCGATTGCGGATTGCAGGCCTTCAACCGCCAGCGCATCAGTACGCGCCATGATGACAAAATCTGGGTCGGTTTTTGCGTCTACCGCGGCTTTGATGCGGTCTACCATTTCAGCCTGGCTCACAATCGCCTTGTTCGGGCGGTGGCCGCAGCGTTTGGCTTGTACCTGGTCTTCAATATGCACAGCTGCTGCACCTGCCTTGATCACATTCCTGATGCTGCGTGCAATGTTGAATGCGCCGCCAAAGCCGGTATCGATATCCACCAGCAGTGGGGTTTCAGTTACTTCGGTGATGCGGCGTACATCAATCAGCACATCTTCCAGTGTGGAAATGCCGAGATCCGGCATGCCCAGTGATCCCGCAGCAACGCCGCCACCAGACAGATAAATCGCTTTATAGCCGATTTGTGTTGCCAGCAGCGCGTGGTAAGCGTTGATGGCGCCAATGATTTGCAGCGGCTTTTCAGCGCTAACTGCGGCACGGAAACGTGCGCCTGCGGAGGTCAGTTTAGTCATATGGGTTTAGTCAAAATAGTTAGCTAAAAAATGATGCATTGGCTTGTTCGGAAATCGCAACGCCGGTGACCTTGGCCTTTTGCAGAATCTCCCAGAAGTAACGGTAGGTAGCGCGGTCATGCAGTTCACCTGCATATTGAATCGGGCCCCAGTCCGCGGCTTGGGCAGCCAGCAGAATATTGGCTGCGTCAGCCACTTCATCAAAATTTGGTTTCATGGCATCGACAATCGCTTGAATCTGTGTCGGGTAAATACTCCACATACGCAAAAAGCCGAACTCATTGCGGGCGCGGCTGGCGTCGCTGAATGTGGTTTCCACGTTTTTCAGGTCCAGCGTTACGTTGTGTGCAGGCACTACGCCGTTAGCCAATGCGGCGGCTGCAACTTCTGCCTTGGCGCGAGCCAGTAATCTATGCTCAAACTGGCCCGGGCTGCGCATGGCGCTGGCCGGAATTGCGCCGTTATGCGCGCTTACAAAGTCCATGAGGCCAAAATCCAGCACCTGCAGCCAGGGCAGGGCGGCAATCTCGTGTACCTGTTTCAGCGCGCCATGGGTTTCAATCAGAATATGTACTGGAATCTCGCGTTCTATGCCATGAAACACCGCCATTTTCTGGATATAGGCGATCATTTCTTTGGCCTGGCTGATGTCGGTACATTTTGGGATGGTGATGTAGCTCAGTACCTTGCCAGCGCCGCCGACCAGAATGTCTACATCCTGTTTCCATGCAGGGTGGGTGTAATCGTGTATACGTGCCCCGGCCATGCGGTGCTTGTTGGCCTCAGAGTTCAGCACGCGCACGATCATTTCGGCGTGGTCGCGCTCCTGGCCTGATGCAGCGCCGTCTTCGCAGTCGCAGGTAATGTCAAACACCGGGCCTATGCTGTCCTGCAAAGACAATGCTTTCAGGATCAGCTTTTCGCTGCCGGCAAAATGTTCGCAGGCTGGAATCAGCGGGAATGGTTTTTCGCCTCCGAAGAGGGCTTCGTTTGGATGTACTGCCATTTATACGTTTCCTTTGCGTGGCATTAATACTGTGTAATCGAGGTCTAATACAACATTCGGGTGGTAACTGTTCTGCGGTTTCATTTCGCTGATTTCGGCCGGTGTGGCGTTTTTAATACCCACCATGCGCAACCGAAGCGCACCTGCGTCATTGCGGTTTGGCAGCTCCCAGCGCTCTAGCACTTCGGTGTAGCTATAAATGGTGTCGCCGGCAAAGCATGGGTTGGCATGGGTGCCGGCGTTAATGGCCAGTACGCCCAGTGCGTTTTCCAGGCCTTCGTAGCTTAAACTGCGGCACGCCGAAATCACGATACCGCCGTACACCAGGCGTTTGCCGAAAGACGATGACTGCATCATGTGCGCATCAAAGTGCAGACGCGCATTATTCTGGTATAGCCTTGTGGCCAAGCTATGGTCGCTGTCGTTGATGGTCATGCCGGAAGGGTGGTCGATGCGTTCGCCTTGCTGGTAATCCTCCCAGAAATAGCCGCCGCCTGTAGCTGTAGCGTTGAAATGTCTGGCAGAGAAATCCTGCGCGATATTCAGGTTTGCGGCACTGACAAAAGCCGGCAATTCTGGAATCACTGTCTGCGGCGCAGGGGCGTCGAGGTTTCTTTTATGCACCATGACCCAGCGCACCCAGCTTAATACTGGCTGGTTGTGTTGGTTGACCGAGGTCGAGCGCACGTACACCACGCCGTTTTTGCCGCTGGAATTTTGTTTAAGTCCAATGACAGTGCTGGATGTGCTTAAGGTGTCGCCGACAAAAACCGGCTGCAAAAAGCGCACATCGGCATAACCCAGGTTGGCCACTGCGTTGACGGAAATATCCGGCACGGTTTTGCCAAAGGCAATATGAAAAGCCAGCAGGTCATCAATCGGCGCGCTGGTATAGCCGAGTGATTGCGCAAATGGCTCGCTGCAGTGCACAGGGTTTCTGCTGCCGGTAAGCGCAATGTACAGCGCGGCATCGCCGTCGCTAATGGTGCGCGGCGTGGCATGCTGGATTACTTCATTCAGCGTGAAGTTCTCAAAAAAACGGCCAGCGTTAATTTTGTTATTAGTTGTGCTGTCTGTATTTGGCATTTAGATAAATTCTTCTTCAAGTTCGGCAATGGCTTCATGCAGTTTGATGAGGCGCTGCGCCGCTTTAATATGGTGGTGTTCTACCAGTTTGTCATTGACCACAACCGTGCCGTGGCCAGTTTCATTCGCTTCTTTCAGCGCCTTGATGATCAGTCTGGCATTGGCTACTTCAGTGGCTTTTGGCGTGTAGGCGTCATTGCAGTAAGCAATTTGCGCCGGGTGAACCAGTGATTTGCCATCCAGACCCATGTCGCGCCCCAGACGGCAGGCGTATTCAAAGGAGTGCATGTTTTTAAAGTCGCTGGTAATGCCGTCAATTACACTGCGGCCATAGGCGCGTGCCGCCAGAATCACCAGTGAAAGTGAAGTCAGGATCGCGGAGCGCTCATGCGTAACGTGGGCATGCAGCTGTGAAATCAGGTCGGAGGTTGCCATTACGATACAGATGATGCGGTCGGATGCGGCGGCGATCTCTTTGGCGTTCAGCACCGCGAGCGGGCTTTCTATCATCACCATGATCGGCATGTGCGCGCCGCCGGCTTCATCGAGGCAGGCCTGCGCTTTCAGCACGTCTTCACGTGACTCTATATTGGGAAAGAGGATGGCATCGGCACCGATATTGGCTACCGCGCGGATGTCATCATGACCCCATGCGGAATCGAAGTTGTTGACGCGTACCACCACTTCGCGGTTGCCGTAGCCGCCTTGTTTAATAGCCGCTACTACATTGGCTCTGGATTCTTCTTTAGCATCGACCAGAATCGGGTCGCCCAGGTCGAGGATGACAGAGTCTGCTGCCAGAGTGCGTGCGCGATCCAGATAGTGTGGGTTGCAGCCCGGCACATAAAGCATGGAGCGTCTTGGACGTATGAGTTGTTCCATATCAGTATGACTTCAGTAGTGATGTTGAATCGATTATATAGATTAAATTATTTTTGTGTCAACATATATCTTATGTCTTATATAAGATATAAAACACTAGACTATTTTTTTTGGCCATGCTATAAATTCATAAAGTCAAATTAGAAACGGCAATCGATATTGCTGAGTGACCAAATAAGTAAATTGGATAGGTGTAGATAAAAATGGATAAGCAACTGATTTCACCAAACTATCGACCTTTATATGAACAGATCAAGGTGCTGATTACGCAGAGCCTGATAGGCGGCGAATGGCGCCCGGGGGAGATTATCCCTAGTGAAATAGAGCTGGCTGCACGCTATAAAGTGAGCCAGGGTACGGTGCGTAAGGCGATTGATAGTCTGTCGGCAGAGAATATACTGATTCGCCGTCAGGGCAAGGGCACCTTTGTTGCGACGCATAACGCCGATGTGATCAAGCTGCGCTTTTTACGGCTGACTTCAGTCAGCGGCAATAAAGAATTGCTGCAGAATGAGTTTATCTCGTGCGTAAAAACCAAAGCGGATGCCTATATTTCTAAAATATTGGGAATCAAGGCGGGCGCGGCAACAATTGAAGTGAAGCGCCTGCTGACATTCTCTGGCCGTCCTTTGATTTATGACCACATTATTGTACCGGCAGTACCGTTTAAAGGTTTGAACGGTGCAAAAGTTGAAGAATGTAACGGCTCGATGTACAGCATGTATGAAACCCAGTTTGGCGTACGCATGATACGTGCAGAAGAGCGCCTCAAAGCGGTAGGCGCTAGTGTGGAAGTCGCCAAAGCGCTGGGTCTGAAAGAGGGTTACCCGTTATTAAGTATAGAGCGCGTTTCGTTTACTTACGGCGATAAACCAATGGAGTGGCGCCTGGGCTTATGCCTGACCGATGACCATCATTACGTCAGTGAGCTTGAGTAAATTAAGCCGGGCAATGCCTTTTGATAACGATTTTAAGTAGGTATAGATAGAAAGATAGCCCATGGATGATCTAAAAAAACGTGCACTTGATTATCACCAGTTTCCGGTTCCCGGCAAGCTTAGTGTGGAATCATCCAAGCCATGTACTACGCAGGATGATCTTTCCCTGGCATACACGCCTGGCGTGGCCGAGCCGGTGCGGGAAATTCATGCCAATGCAGCCAACGCCTACAAATACACCAATAAAGGTAACCTGGTGGCCGTGATTACTGACGGCACCGCGGTGCTGGGTTTGGGTAATATGGGCGCGTTGGCCAGCAAGCCGGTGATGGAAGGTAAGGCAGTTTTATTCAAGCGCTTTGCCGGTATTGATGTATTCGATATCGAGATTAATGCAAAAACGCCGGATGAGTTCATTGAAACTGTAGTCAATATTTCACCTACCTTCGGCGGTATTAATCTGGAAGACATTGCGGCGCCGCAATGTTTTTATATCGAAAACGAACTGAAAAGACGCCTTGATATTCCGGTGTTTCATGACGATCAGCACGGTACCGCTGTGATTGTTGCAGCATCGTTACTCAATGCGCTGGAACTGCAAGGCAAAACGCTGCCTACGGCAAAAATCGTGTTTCTGGGTGCAGGTGCGGCAGGCTGTTCATGCGCAAAACTGTTGAAACTGATGGGCGCGACTAATGTGACCATGGTAGACAGAAGCGGCGTGCTGGATACGAATAGAGCCGACTTGCATGACAACAACTGCGAACTGGCGATTGAGCCGGGCGGTGTAACAACATTGGCAGAAGCCATGCTGGGCGCGGATGTGTTTATCGGCGTTTCAGCCAAAAATGCACTCGATGCCAGCCTGATCAAAGGCATGGCAAACAAGCCGGTGATTTTTGCGCTGGCCAACCCAGACCCTGAAGTGCTACCTAGTGTAGCGCATGCCATCCGTGATGACATTTTGATGGCGACCGGCCGCAGCGATTTTCCGAATCAGGTGAACAATGCCTTGTGCTTTCCTTATCTGTTCCGCGGCGCGCTCGATGCAAAAGCCAGACAGATTACTGACAAAATGAAAATTGCCGCTGCCCATGCGCTGAGTGAATTGGCACGGGAGCCTGTGCCGCAGGAGGTGCTGGATGCTTATAACCTCAAAGCACTCGAGTTCGGTCGTGAGTACATTATTCCTAAACCGTTTGATCCGCGCCTGCTGGCACGTGTATCAAAAGCTGTGGCTGAGGCGGCCTGATCATGCCAGATATGCAACAACGCAAACGCCCTAAAAACCTGAATCTGTTCACTATTCGGTTGCCGGTGAATGCAATCATCTCCATCTTGCATCGCATGAGTGGCATGGCGTTGTTTCTGGTGCTGCCAGCACTGTTATGGGCGTTGAGCCGTTCTGTGCAAAGCGAGGCCAGTTATACGGCACTGGTTGTTATATTGCAGCATTGGCTGGTGAAGTTGTTTGTGATTGGATTGTCATGTGCGTTTTTCCATCACTTTTACGCCGGCATCAGGCATCTGGCCATGGATGTGCATTGGATGACCAGTTTACAGAAAGCTCGCATTTCCAGTCGACTGGTGCTGGGTCTGGATGTATTGTCAGTAATCGCGCTTGCGTATGTGATCTGGTAAGGGTGAGTACATAACATGTTGATAGAGTTACTTACAAAAAAATATCCGGGCATGCGCTTATGGTTGGCACAGCGCTTGTCCGCTGTAGTGATGGCGGTTTATCTGATCATATTTGCATTGATGCTACTGATGAAACAGCCTGTAGGCTACGAAGGCTGGCTGGAGTTGATGTCACCTTGGTGGTGGCGCCTGTTCACGCTGCTGTTTTTTATTAGTCTGGTCATGCATGCATGGCTCGGTGTACGCGATGTGTTCAAGGATTACATATTTAATATTAAGTTGCGCGCTGTGATGCAGATTTTGGTGGACGTGCTGTTGATCGTTTACCTGTGCTGGAGCGGTGCTATTTTATGGGGCATCCAATTTTCATGAGTATACAAAAACACCAATTTGATGCAGTAATCGTAGGCGGCGGCGGTGCTGGTCTGCGTGCGTCATTGCAGTTGGCCGAGGCTGGCGTCAAGGTGGCCGTGCTGTCCAAGGTTTTTCCTACGCGCTCCCATACCGTGGCAGCGCAGGGCGGTATTGCTGCCGCGCTGGGCAATGTGGCTGGTGACAACTGGCTGTGGCACATGTACGACACCATCAAGGGTTCAGATTATCTGGGTGACCAGGATGCGATTGAATTCATGTGTAAAAACGCTGCCAAAGCCATTATTGAGCTTGAGCATTTTGGCATGCCGTTCGACCGTCTGGAAAACGGCAAGATCTTCCAGCGCCCGTTTGGCGGCATGACGCAGAATTACGGCGAGAAACCAATCTCACGCACCTGTGCGGTGGCGGATAGAACCGGTCATGCCATGCTGCATACCTTGTATCAGCGTAATATCCGGGCGCATACCAAGTTCTTTGTCGAATGGTTCGCGCTGGATCTGATCCGCGATGCGGACGGCGATGTATTGGGCGTGATTGCGCTCGAGATTGAAACCGGCGATATTCATATTCTTGAAGCCAAATCTACTTTGCTGGCTACCGGTGGCGGTGGCCGTATCTTTCAGGCCAGCACCAACGCTTTCATTAATACCGGCGATGGCCTGGGCATGGCGGTACGTGCCGGCTTGCCATTGCAGGATATGGAATTCTGGCAGTTCCACCCGACCGGCGTGCTGCATGCCGGTGTGCTGGTGACCGAAGGCGTGCGCGGCGAGGGCGGTTATCTCGTCAACGCCAACGGTGAACGCTTTATGGAGCGCTACGCACCAAACGCCAAAGATCTGGCAAGCCGCGATGTGGTGTCACGCGCCATCGCCACCGAAATCAAGGAAGGCCGCGGCGTAGGCAAGAACAAGGATGCGGTTTACCTGAAGCTGGATCATCTGGGCGAAGAACTCATTAGCAAGCGCCTGCCGGGTATCCGCGAGATTGCAAAAACCTTTGCCAATGTAGATCCGGTTGAAAAACCGATTCCGGTAGTGCCGACCGCGCATTATATGATGGGCGGTATTCCGACCAATTTGGACGGGCAAGTAGTGGAATATAGCGATGGTATTGAGAAGGAAGTTAAAGGTTTATTTGCAGTAGGCGAGTGCGCCTGTGTTTCCGTGCATGGTGCCAATCGTTTGGGCTCAAACTCGTTGCTGGATCTGGTGGTGTTCGGCAAAGCCGCCGGCGACAAGATGGTCAGTGAAATCAAGACGAATGCCGCGCATAAACCCTTGCCTGTGGATGCCGCCGACATGACGCTGGCACGTATTGCCCGCCTCGAGAGCCAGCAATCCGGTGAGCGCGTAGCCGACGTAGGTGCAGACATGCGCAAAACCATGCAGACGCATTGCGGTGTATTCCGCTTTCCTGACCTGCTGGAGCAAGGTGTCACTGCGATTGATGCAGTGGCAGAACGTGCTAAACGCATAGAAATCACCGATAAGAGCAAGGTGTTTAATACCGCTCGCGTCGAGGCGCTGGAACTGGATAACCTGATCGAAGTGGCGGTAGCCACCATGCACGCCGCCAACAACCGCAAAGAGAGCCGCGGCGCACATGCCCGTGAAGATTTTGGCGGCCGTGATGATGAAAACTGGCTGACGCACTCGCTCTATTACAAAGAATGCCACAAGCTGGTTTACAAGCCAGTGCGCCTGCAACCTCTAACGGTAGAGCCGTTTGTACCTAAAGCAAGGACTTACTAATGTTTACGACTATCTCGAAAAAATCAAAATTCAGGCGTGAAGTGCTAGGCGCACGGCGCGCAGGAGCCGAGATAGTACGAGTTGTACAGCGAGGTTACGAGCACCGCGCAACGACGCAATTTACCCTGAATTTTGATTTTTTGAGGTAGTCCATGAAAATTTCGATATATCGATACAACCCTGACGTAGATAAAAAACCCTACATGCAGGATTACGAGGTTGAACTGCAAGAGGGCGACCAGATGCTGCTTGACGCGCTGATCCGCATCAAGCAGCAGGATGACACGCTGTCATTACGTAAATCCTGCCGTGAGGGCGTGTGCGGCAGCGACGCCATGAACATCAACGGTAAAAATGGCCTGGCCTGTACGACCAAATTGCAGGATCTGGAGCAGCCGGTGGTATTAAGGCCGATGCCAGGACTGCCAGTGATCCGTGACCTGGTGGTGGATATGACGCAGTTTTTTGAGCACTACAATTCTGTCAAGCCATACCTCATCAACGACGACCCGTTACCAGAAACCGAGCGCCTGCAAAGCCCGGAAGATCGCGCCAAGCTGGACGGCCTGTATGAGTGCATTATGTGCGGCGCCTGTACCACGGCCTGCCCGAGCTTCTGGTGGAACCCGGATAAATTCGTGGGTCCATCCGGCCTGATGGCGGCGTACCGTTTTATTGTGGATTCACGTGATCAGGCTGAAGAAGAGCGTCTGGAAAACCTCGAAGACCCATACCGGTTATACCGCTGCCACAACATCATGAACTGCGTGGATGTGTGCCCGAAAAAACTGAATCCGAATGCGGCGATTGCCAAAATCAAGGATCTGAAAATTGAGCGCGCAAAAGAAAAGAAAGCCAAAAAAACCATTTCAATTACAGCCGTATAGAGGTGCGCCATGTTGAATGCTGAAAATTTACGCGATGCAGAACAAAGGCGCTTTGCCTGGCGTTGCAGAAGAGGTTTGCTGGAGCTGGATATTGTGCTGCAGGACTTTGTGAGCAAGCAGTTTGATTCGCTCAATATGCATGAACTGCAGGCTTTTGATGACTTGCTGGCATTGCCGGATAACGAGTTCTGGGATTTGATCAACTCATCAAAAAAAATTAAAAAAATAGAGCTTTCAGATACGGCAGTAGCCAATATCATGCTGGAAAAACTAAGGTCGGTAAGACTCAATCAGAATCAGGAGGCTGATTAATATGATGATGCACATAGGTGAAGAGCCTCTCTCTTTAGATGCAAGTGCGCTCGGCGATTACTGGCCCGGCATCCAGCTGTATTACCCGCCGGTGAAATATGCGCCTAGTCTGGGTATTTATGAAGATATGGCACAGGCTTCGGCGCGTATGCAGAAACATGCGCACTACACGCATGCCCATACCTTGATTTTTGACCTTGAGGATGGCTGCCGGCAGAAGGAAATGAGCCGTGACCTGCTGCGTCAGGAACTGCCTGCGCTGCGCAAGGTGAATCAGCGCGTGACAATCGCGATTCGCGCCAACTCATTCCGCACCGATGAATACGAGCTCGACATGGAACTGGTGCGCGACATGGGTGAATACATCGATGTAGTGATGCTGGCAAAGGCGGGCGAGGCCTATGGTGCGGCGGAAGTACGCGATCTTTCTAGTTTCCTGCTGAGCGTGAATCCGCATATCACGATACAGCCGATTATCGAGCACCCGAAATCACTCAAGATCGCACCAGACCTCATGCAGTACAACACGGTGAAGCACGTCGTATTCGGTATCCATGACTTTTCAAAAGCGATGGGTATTCACATCACGCCGGAAAACTGGATCGACGAACTGCAGTTCTATATGAACCAGCTCATGTTTGAGGCACGTATCGCTGGTAAAGGCGTGATCGGCGGCGTTGAAACGCTGATTGGCGCCAGCGCCATGCCAGAGAAATTTCTGGAGCCGCATGATGTGCGCCGCTGGCTCGATCTGCATGGCGACAATGAATCGCGCGTGGTTTACAAACATGCCTGCAAGGAAGCGGCAATGGGCCTGACCGGCAAGCAAGTGATTCATCCCGGCCATATCCATTTATGTAAAACCGCTTACACACCATCGCCGACCGAGGTGACACAAAAAGTCAGCATACTGAAAGCCGCGATTGAAGCGGATGCCTTGCTCGGCGGCGCGATCAAGTTTGAGGGCGAGATGCTGGATCCGCCGATGTTCGGCAAGGCGCTGCAAACCCTGCTGCGCGCTCACGCACTGCGTGCCCTGAAACCGAGTGATATGGAATTTGCCCTGCATGTGCTGCAATTGTTGCCGGCACAGGTGGTTCGTCAAAACTGGCCTTATGGAGTGCTTTTATAATGTTTACAGACTTTCCGCAGTGGGAATGGGACGTTCCCGAACACTTCAATATTGGCCTTGCTTGTACTGATAAGCATCTCGGTACTGCGCAGCAGGATCATATTGCCATGATTGTCGAGGATGATGCGTTGGGTACAGCCACCATCACCTTTGCTGAGCTGGCAAAAAAAACCGACCAGTTTGCACAGCTACTGCGTAACCTTGGCGTAAAACCTGGCGACCGCGTGCTGATTCGCCTGCCGAACAGCCTTGATTACCCGATTGCGTTTCTGGGCGCGATGAAAATGGGCGCAATTTCAGTACCGACTTCAACCCTGCTCACCGCTGAAGAAGTTGCTTATCTGGCGAAGGATTCCGGTGCTGTTGTTTTGGTGACTGATGCGACGGCTTGGTATGGTATGGCAGATGCGCTGGTTGAAACGCCAAATTTGAAACATATCCTGCTGTCACAGGCGCTGGAAGTCAATGCACATGCAAAATTCAATGTGCTGAGCCTTGCAATGAGTTTAAGTGCGGTTGAGAAGTTTGATGCGCCGCACCAGACTAAAGCTGAAGATCCTGCCTATCTGGTGTATACCTCCGGCACCACCGGCTACCCAAAAGGTGTGCTGCATGCGCACCGCGCACTGGTTGGCCGCCAGCCAGCCGCGCAATACTGGTTCAATTACAGCGATGAAGTGCAGGACCGCATCATGCACTCCGGCAAGTTCAACTGGACCTATGTGCTGGGCACCGGTCTCATGGATCCGCTGTATCTGGGCAAAACCGTCATCGTGCATGAAGGCAAGAACGACGCGCAGAAATGGCTGGACCTGATTCAGAAACATGCGGCGACTATTTTTATCGGTGTGCCCACTATTTACCGCCAGATATTGCAGAAAACTACCACGACCGGCGCTGAGCTGCCAAGCATGCGGCACTTCATGAGTGCGGGTGAACACTTGTCAGATGAAGTACTCACGCAATGGCATGAGCGCTTTGGCCTCAATATTTATGAGGCAGTGGGCATGAGCGAGTTTTCATATTATCTATCGCAAAGTATATTCCGTCCGATTCGTCCGGGTTCAGCTGGTTTTCCACAGCCGGGACATAATATTCGTCTGCTGAATCCTGAAACCATGGAGCCGGTAGCAACTGGCGAAGAGGGCATGATCTGCGTGCCGGATACCGACCCTGGCCTGTTCCTGCGCTATTGGAATCTCGATGAAGAAACCAGAAAGTACAAGCATGACGGTTATTTCTTTACCGGCGACTATGCAAAATATGATGTCGACGGCTATATCTGGTTTCTGGGCCGCAAGGATGACATCATCAAGAGCTTCGGTTACCGCGTTTCTCCTTACGAGATCGAGCGCGTGTACAAAGGTCACCCCGATGTTGCAGACTGTGCATCAGTCGGCGAAGAGATCGAGAAAGACAAGCTGCTGGTTGTCGCCTATGTGATTCTGAAACCGGATGCAAAAGTGACGGCAGATGAGTTAGTGCAATTCGGCAAGCAGCATCTGGCAGCTTACAAAGCGCCTAAAACCGTGTACCTCGCGCATGATTTTCCACGTACCAAGAATGGTAAAATACTGCGTAAAGACATTAATTCGAGCATTGCGACAGCAAAATCCACACGATGACCACTATTAAACAGGAAGATTTTATTGCGAGCGTGGCTGACGCCCTGCAATACATTTCGTACTACCACCCGGCAGACTTTATTCATGCGCTGGCAGAAGCCCACAGGCAGGAGCAATCGCCTGCCGCTAAAGATGCCATTGCGCAGATACTCACCAACTCGCGTATGTGTGCAGAAGGCAAACGCCCATTGTGTCAGGATACCGGCATTGTGGTGGCATTTGTAAAAGTGGGCATGCAGGTACGTTTTGAAGCTGCTCTGACGCTGGAGCAAATGGTGAACGAAGGCGTTCGCCGCGCTTACCTGCTGCCGGACAACAAGCTGCGTGCATCAATTGTGAGCGACCCGGCAGGTAAGCGTCCCAATACCAAGGACAACACGCCGGCGGTGGTGCATGTTTCTTTGGTGCAGGGTGACAAGGTTGAAGTCAGCATCGCTGCCAAAGGCGGCGGTAGCGAGAATAAAGCCAAGCTTGCCATGCTCAACCCAAATGAAAGCATCGTGGACTGGATACTGGAAGTGGTGCCAACCATGGGCGCCGGCTGGTGTCCGCCCGGCATGCTTGGCATCGGCATTGGCGGTACGGCGGAAAAAGCCGTGTTGCTGGCTAAAGAGTCACTGATTGCACCGATTGATATGCATGAACTTAAAGCACGAGGTGCGCAGAACCGGCTTGAAGAGCTGCGTCTGGAGATATTTGAAAAAGTGAATAATCTAGGCATCGGCGCGCAGGGTCTTGGCGGTCTGGCGACGGTGCTGGATGTGAAGATTCTGGATTACCCGACGCATGCCGCGAGCCTGCCAGTGGCGATTATTCCTAACTGCGCTGCGACGCGTCATGTGCATTTTGAGTTGGATGGCAGCGGCCCGGCCTTGCTGGAAGCGCCAAGTTTAAGCGACTGGCCGGATGTTAACTGGGCACCCAGTGCGGAATCTTTACGTGTGAACTTGGATACTATCAGCAAAACGGATATTCAGAGCTGGAAGCCCGGACAGACGCTGCTATTGAGCGGCAAACTGCTCACCGGACGTGATGCTGCGCACAAACGCATGGCAACCATGCTGCAAAAAGGCGAAAAACTGCCGATTGATTTTACCAATCGCTTCATTTACTACGTGGGACCTGTGGATGCCGTGCGCGATGAGGCTGTAGGCCCGGCCGGACCCACCACTGCAACGCGTATGGATGATTACACTGAGATGATGCTGGGCGAGTTGGGTCTGCTTGGTATGGTAGGCAAGGCCGAGCGCGGCGAGGAAACCATTGCCGACATTGCCAAGCATAAATCCGTTTATCTAACGGCAGTGGGCGGTGCGGCTTATCTGGTCAGCAAGGCGATTAAAAAGGCTGAAGTGCTGGCGTTTGCTGACCTGGGCATGGAAGCGATTTATGAATTTACGGTGCAGGATATGCCGGTAACCGTGGCGGTAGATACGCGCGGCCAGTCTGTGCATGCTGCCGGTCCGGATGAATGGAAACAAAGAATAGCGCAAGGGAAGACTATAGCAATACACACGGCAAACTAAAGGAACATGAATTTAGACAGCATAGTTGCACCTTTTGGTATAAGATAAGTCATAACGCTTTAGGGTGTAACTTAATGAATACATTTGGATTGTTAGCGATGAAAAGTTTACGCAACCTTGTTTTAATACCAGCTTTCTTGTTGATGTCCAATGTGGCGTGCGCAGAAGATTTGCTGGGCTATCTGGTCGATAGTACAGCTAAATATAGCGGCCCAAGTCTGGAAGACAACGTAGTGCTGATGGATACCGACAAAAACGGCTTTGCCGATGTATTTGAAGTGCGTGCATTTTTAGAACTAAAACACGGCAAGGGCTATGAAAAAGAATTGCTGGATAAATGGGAGTCATCCGCCAGCGGTAAAAGCTGCAGCACACCATTTGCAAAAGACCTGTATGGTGACCAGACAACTTCTGTACGTACCAATTAAAATCCGCTTCGTGTGGCAATAAAACGCTTGGTTCGCACTAATGGCGCTATATTGCAATTGTAGATACGCAGCACTTTATCACCAGCTTATAAGTCAATTTTATTGACTTCGCTTGGTATAATGTAAAAAATTATTTAACCTAGAGATACACACAACCATGTTAAAGACTTACGCCTCTCACGTTGCAGAACGTGCAGCCCAAAATCTCCCGCCATTGCCGCTTTCTGCCGAGCAGGTTGCTCAGCTGGTGGAGTTAATCAAGAACCCGCCTGCCGGTGAAGAAAAAACACTGATGGATCTGCTTGAAAACCGCATTCCAGCGGGTGTAGATCAATCCGCTTATGTAAAAGCAGCGTTTTTGTCTGACATTGCAAATGGTACTGCAACTTCACCTTTGCTCAGCGCAGAAAAAGCGGTGCAGCTTTTAGGTACGATGCTAGGCGGCTATAACGTACAGGCATTGGTAGCGTTGCTCGACACGCCGATGGCTGCTGCTGCGGTTAAAGCATTGTCACATACGACACTGATGTTCGACGCATTCCATGATGTTGATGAAAAAATGAAGGCGGGTAATACACACGCCAGAACGCTGATTGAATCATGGGCGAATGCCGAGTGGTTTACCAATGCACCGGTGCTGGCAGATGAAATCAAAGTGGTGGTGTTCAAAGTAGATGGTGAAACCAATACCGATGACCTGAGCCCGGCGCAGGAAGCCTGGAGTCGTCCGGATATTCCTTTGCATGCTAAAGCCATGCTGGTGAACAAAATGCCGGAAGGTCTCAACACCATTGAGACCCTGAAACAAAAAGGTTTGCCATTGGCTTATGTGGGTGATGTGGTTGGTACCGGCTCATCGCGTAAATCTGCGATTAACTCCGTGCAGTGGTTCATGGGTAATGACATTCCTAATATTCCGAACAAACGTACCGGCGGTGTGATTCTAGGTACCAAAATCGCGCCGATTTTCTTTAATACGGCAGAAGATTCAGGCGCTTTGCCGATTCAATGCGATGTTTCAAAAATGCAGATGGGCGATGTAATCACCATCAAACCTTATGCCGGTCAGGTATTGAACGATAAGGGTGAAGTAATCTCTACCTTTGAACTGGCACCGACCACAATGCCGGATGAAGTACGTGCCGGCGGACGTATTCCACTTATTATTGGCCGTGGTTTAACGACCAACGCGCGACATGCATTAGGTTTGCCGGCTTCAGACATGTTTATTCATGCTATCGCACCGAAAGATACCGGCAAGGGTTATACGCTGGCACAAAAAATGGTGGGTAAAGCCTGTGGCGTTGCCGGCGTGCGTCCGGGTGCTTATTGCGAGCCTAAGGCCACAACAGTAGGGTCACAAGACACTACCGGCGGTATGACGCGTGATGAGTTGAAAGAGCTGGCTTGTTTGGGTTTTAGTGCCGATTTAGTGATGCAAAGCTTCTGCCATACGGCAGCTTATCCGAAACCGGTGGATATCAAATTGCAGCATAGTCTGCCTGAGTTCATGAGCAGCCGCGGCGGCGTAAGCTTGCGCCCGGGTGACGGTGTGATTCACTCCTGGCTCAACCGCATGGTATTACCTGATACGGTAGGTACCGGTGGTGACTCGCATACCCGTTTCCCGATTGGTATTTCATTCCCGGCGGGCTCTGGTCTGGTAGCGTTTGCTGCTGCGATGGGCGTGATGCCGTTAGATATGCCGGAATCAGTATTAGTGCGCTTTAAAGGTGAAATGCAGCCTGGCATTACGCTGCGAGACCTTGTGAATGCGATTCCATACGCAGCAATTCAGGAAGGCACATTAACAGTAGGCAAGCAAGGTAAGAAAAATATTTTCAACGGCCGTATTCTGGAAATTGAAGGTTTGCCTGATTTAAAAGTAGAGCAGGCATTCGAGTTTGCCGATGCTTCAGCCGAGCGTTCAGCTAACGGCTGTACCGTGAAGCTGAATAAAGAGCCGGTCATTGAGTTCTTAACGTCTAATATCGTATTGTTGCAAAACATGATTGATAACGGTTATGAAGATGCACGCACATTGCAGCGCCGTATCGCCAGCATGCAGGCATGGCTGGCAAAACCGGAACTGCTGGAAGCGGATGCGGATGCCGAATATGCGCATGTGATCGAGATTGACCTGAACGAAATCAAAGAGCCGTTGGTGGCATGCCCGAATGACCCGGATGATATCAAGCCATTGACAGCCGTAGTAGGTGACAAGATTGATGAAGTATTTATCGGCAGCTGCATGACCAATATCGGCCATTACCGTGCGGCAGCTAAAGTGCTGGAAGGCGCCGGTGCTATCCCGACACGTTTATGGATTGCCCCGCCAACCCGCATGGATGAGGCACAACTGCGTGATGAGGGTGTGTATTCAGTATTTGGCGTTGCAGGTGCACGTACTGAAGTGCCGGGCTGTTCGTTGTGCATGGGTAACCAGGCGCGCGTGGCAGATAAAGCAACCGTATTCTCAACCAGTACCCGTAACTTTGATAACCGCATGGGGCGTGATGCCCGAGTTTATTTAGGTTCGGCCGAGCTGGCTGCCGTATGTGCCAAACTAGGCCGTATGCCAACGCACGCCGAGTACATGGAAACAGTAGGTAATAAATTAGCCAATACAGCCGAAATTTACAAGTATTTGAATTTTAATCAGATGACTGAATATAAGGCAGCGTTGGAAACTTTGAGTAACGGTAAAAAAGTTATCCACATCTCAGAACTTGCGTAATTAAGCAGTTCTTTCTATAAGGCCACCCGGATAGGTTATTGATATCCGGGTGGCCTTTGTCGTTATAATAGCCCGTTGATTTTAACTATTAGGACTTGCGTATGACCCTGCACCTGCCTGAAGTGCCCGAGATTTTTGATGCCAAAGAAATAGCACGGCCGCCCAAACGCGGTGCGTGGAAGATCATGTTGCCGTTGAGCCTGCTGCTGCTGGCATTTGTAGCGCTGGCATGGCACTTCAACTGGGATGCAAAAGCGGTGACAGCAGGTGTTCTGCTATTTGGTACTGTTTCTCATGTATTCGCTTGGGTGATTGGTATCATCGGACTGGTACCATTTGTCGGACCACTGATTGTTAAGGTATTGAGCCTGTCTTTCATTTGGCTGCTGAATGCAATCGGTTACCTGGTTTCATTCGTGGCGATCAAACGCGGTTACAGTAAGGATGTGCTGACCTATCGTGGGCTTACGGTGGCGTTGATTGTCGGAATCATTATTGGCTACGTAGCTGGTCATTTCATCTAATTACATTCTGCACTAATGGCTTTTTCTCTACCGCAAACACCTCGGCTGCAAACTATTACGCATCACGCGCGCAAGCTTACTGATTATTTCCCCGTTATTTTCTTTTTCGCGGGTTTTGTGTGGGATGCGCTGACTATCGGCCGCAATGTTATGCCGTCAGATCTGGCGATTTTTAGCGGATATTTGTTTAGTGCGGCAGTTATTTTGTATCTGATCGGCAGGCCGGTTGATGAGACGGCTGAAGCGACATCTAAATCTCAGGCTAGAGTTATACTGCTTTTTAAAAAGCTGCACACACCCAGACTGCCTTATTTTCTGCTGCAGTTTTTATTTGGCAGTTTATTCAGTGCTTTATTTATTTTATATTTTAAAAGTTCCAGTCATTGGCTGGCATGGCTGACTTCACTAGCGCTGGGTATTCTGCTGGTAGCCAACGAATTTTTAGAGAGTGAGTACAAGCGTTTTACCCTAAGCTGGGCTATGTTCGGTTTGTGCGCTATGTTGCTGTTTAACTTTACCTTGCCGTTTATGCTCGGCAGTATTCATGCCATATGGTTTTATCTAAGTACATTATTGGGCGCAGCACTGGCTTGTTGGCTCTACATGAAAACGCCGCAGCACTACGGCAGCATTAAACCTGTAGGTATTATCGCTGCGCTGCTGATGTTTGCTTATGCCGCAGATATGATTCCTCCGGTGCCGCTGGTGAAGCGCGATGTGGCTGTGGCTTATGATTTAAATAAAGTAAACGGCAATTATTTGCTTGAACAGCAGGCATCATCATGGTGGGTGTTCTGGCGCAAAGCCAGTAATGATCTGGAACTGCTGCCCGGCCAGCGCGTTTACTGTTTTTCATCTGTTTTTGCACCGCCGGGTTTACAAACCAAGTTGTACCATCGCTGGCAGTATTACAATAAGAAATCAGGGTGGACGACACAGTCGAGGGCGGGATTCAGCATCTCTGGCGGTCGTTATGATGGATTCAGAGGATATACCTACAAGAGTAGTCTTGCAGAAGGTGACTGGCGGGTGAGTGTTGAAACCGAGAATGAAAAGACCATTGCAGTCTATTCATTCTCAGTGACACATGTAGACGCTGCACCAGATTCAATAATGCAGTCTTATTAGACTGCAGCAAATTTAGAGTGCAGTCTTTTTAGGATATTAATGCTGGTCGTTATTATGTGACATCAGTTTATCGATATAGGCAATTGCTACGGCTGATAACACGAATGTCATGTGAATAATGGTTTGCCAGATCAATACTTTATCGCTCAGGTTTTCTGCATTGATAAAAGTTTTTAGCAGGTGGATGGATGAAATGCCGATGATTGCCGTAGCTAGTTTTACCTTGAGCAGATTGGCATTTACATGTGAGAGCCAATCGGGTTCATCAGGGTGGCCAGCCAGATTCAGGCGGGAAACGAATGTTTCATAACCACCCACAATCACCATGATCAGCAGGTTCGAGATCATCACAACGTCAATCAGGCCAAGCACAATCAGCATAATGTCGGCTTCAACCAGCTGGTTGGCTTTTGCAACCAGATGCACTAGCTCCACACCAAAGAAAAATACATAAACTGCCTGTGCAACGATCAGGCCTAAATAAAGCGGTAATTGTAACCAGCGGCTGCCAAACAGGATGTTGGTCATCACATTGCTTTGTTTGTAAGCGGTTGCTGATGGAGTTTTTTTGTCTTGCATATCGTTTTAAAGCCCTTAAAAATTGTTATATAAAACCCGGATTATTGTATCAGTTTAAAGTGAATTTTTTATTTAACTGATATGACTATCCAGTGTGTAGTGTGCAGTTTCATCCAGCGCCAGTAACTCTGTCAGCACCGGCATGGTTTCATCCAGAGTATTTGGCAATGTCCATGGCGGGTTGATGATAAACAAGCCGCTGCCATGCATGCCAAAGCCTTCAGCGGAAGGTGCGTGTATCGACATGGTGACATGCAGCCAGTCTGGCACACCCAGCGCAATAAGACTGTCTATCATTTCATCTGGTTCCTCACGCTGCAGTATTGGATACCACACAATATAAGTACCGGTAGGGAAGCGTTTCAGGCTGTCTTTAATTGCATCAACCACATGCTCATAATCCTGCTTGTCTTCATAGGGTGGGTCAATTAGCACAACCGCACGACGCGGTGGAGGCGGCAGGCAGGACTTGATACCAGCAAAGCCATTCTGCATTTCTATTTTTACCTGCCTGCCAAAACTGTGGAAGTTTTCATCAAGAATTTTGTAATCGTTAGGGTGCAGCTCGAACAAGCGCATTTTGTCATCAGCGCGCAAATATAATTCAGCGATGGACGGTGAGCCGGGATAAAACTCAAAAGCGCCAGTATTGAAAGATTGAATCTGTGCAACATAATCTGCAAGTGGTTTTGGCAGATTTTTTGCGGCGATCAGCTTACTGATGCCTTCTTCAAATTCTGCGTTCTGGGTGGCATAACCCTCATGCAGGCTGTACATCCCAGCACCTGCATGGGTGTCTATGTACCAGTAGGGTTTTGGTTTTTGTACGGTATAAGCAAGCACCAGTCCGAGTACATAGTGTTTGAGTACATCGGCGTGGTTGCCTGCATGAAAGGCGTGGCGGTAACTTAACATGGGATAAGACTAAAAATAAAGTTTCGGTATTATAGCTTTTAATGATTTTGTAAAATTACCTTATCAATCATTCGATTAAATAATTAGTCCATGAAAGTAAATATAAACACCCTAAAGCGCTTTGTTTTCAGTTAGCATTTCGTCTGTAAATTACTTTATAAATTAATCGCAACATGTCAAAACACAATCACGACGACCACGCTCATGAACATCCGCACGATGATCATGATCATTACTTTATCCCGTTTGCCCTGATATTTGTTTTTGCCATTATTGAGGCTATAGGCAGCTGGTACACCGGTTCATTGGCTTTGCTTAGCGATGCCGGCCATATGTTCTCGGATGTTGTCGCATTGGGCTTAGCTTGGCTCGCAAGTGTAATGGCGAAAAGGCCTAATGTGGCACGGCACCGCTCTGGTGTCAGTTATGTAGAATTAACGGTTTCTATCATCAATGCTTTGACCATGTTGCTGGTCATTGTTTATGTGGTAATTGAGGCAATAGATCGCTTTCAAAATCCGCATCAGGTGCAGGGCTTGGGACTTACGATAATCGCAACGCTGGGTTTGATCGTCAATATAATCGTTGCTAAACAGCTGCATCATCAGGCTGCACATCACGGGGATAGCTTGAATAACCGTGCTGCCTTTCTGCATGTGGTCGGCGACCTACTGGGTTCGATTGCTGCAGTTGCAGCAGGTGTGGTGATTTATTTCACGGGCTGGATGCCGATTGACCCTATCCTCTCTCTATTCATTTCACTGCTATTACTGGTATTTACGCTCAATCTGGTGCGGGATATTATCATTACTTTGCGCAGTGAAAATAATGTAGCGAAATGTGCGCCATGAATGCTCCGGTAACTTTTGATATTAATTGCCGCCAGTGTGAGCGCTTGGCTAGTTTTTTGGATGAAGTGAAAGCAAAGCATCCAAACTATTTTTGCAAACCGGTACCTGCGTTTGGCGATGCCAACGCAAAGCTCGTTATCGTTGGGCTGGCGCCTGGGATGCACGGCGCGAACCAGACTGGGCGCCCGTTTACCGGTGATTACGCCGGCATGCTGCTGTACGAAACGCTTTATAAATATGGCTTTGCAACCAAGCCGGTATCAGTTTCAACCGATGATGATTTAAAACTCATCAATTGCCGCATCAGCAATGCAGTGAAATGCCTGCCGCCGGATAATAAGCCGTTGCCCATTGAGATTGCAACCTGCAACCAGTTCATATCGGCCGAACTGAAACTTTTAGCACCGGGCAGCATAATTCTTGCATTGGGCAATGTAGCGCATGCCGCCGTGTTGAAAGCCTTTGCGGCAAAAGCCAAGGATTACAAATTTGGGCATGCTGCACGCCACATATTGCCCAATGGGCTGGTGTTATATGACAGCTACCACTGCAGCCGCTATAACACGCAAACCAGACGGCTCACTGAGGCGATGTTTCATGAGGTGTTTGCCGCAATCGCCGATGAGTTGCATAGCACGGTTTCCGGGCGCTAGCGCCGAAAAAACGTTATGGCGCTAGCCCGGCGTCGCTTCCCATCTGTGAGAGATGCTCGGAGGCGTGCAGCTGTATCGCATCTTCAAGCATAGCCTTCCCTGTTTCGAGTTTGTCTGCGACCTCCGCTGCGTTGACGCTCCTGAATATGCTGATTTTTGAGTCCAGTATTGCAAGCCCTTGCTCTGGCGTGAGTGCTTTGAAACTCCTCGGCCCGCTCACGATTTCAGAAAGTTCGTTCGTTGCCTCAACTACGCGTATGCCATCTTTGCCACGCAAAACCAGCAAGGCATCAGAGCCTTTTTCGCATACAGCATACTGGTTTAACGGGATGCGCGTCAGTTGCTCGCCCGGCTTGCCATACCTGGCGAGAAAAATTTCGTCCGCAAACTCCGTGTAAAGCGCAATGGCTGATTTACGTAGTTCAGGGTCGTTTGGCATGGGGTAACCTTGGCTGGTTTTTTCCATGGGATTGGGTGTGCTGGGTTTATTCTTCCATAGGTGAGTGCTCTCTACCGCATATTCAATGCGTTCGCGTAAGGCAGTTCGTAAAGCTGCGTGAGTTTGTCTTTTTGCTGTTCGCTGAGTTGGTTGGTGACGCGCTGCAATGTTTCGTCCATACTCCTGAGCGGAGCCAGCGGCTCAATCATCCTCTGCACAACAGGTTTTACCGGCAGGATGGAGAGGGCGACATCAAGCGCTGAGTTACGGGGCTGGCTTTGCTTGAATGATTCTGAGAGCACATGTGCAACTGCCGATGCGTCATGGCTGGTGCCGTTGGCAACCTCTTGCAGCACATGCGCAGCATCGGTCTGGTAGGCATCTCCGGCGGCATTCAGGGCATTGACATACATATAGCTCGCGAGATTGCTCCATGCCCGGCGCCCCAAGCCGGTTGCCTTTTGATATTCTGCTTCAATGCCCTGGGCGATAAGCTGCGCCTCGTTTTCGGGGTGCCGATGGGCTGTCTCGCGAATTTCACGCAGCCGTATTTCAAGCCCGGATTCCGTCATCTAATCCAGCGGCTCTGTTGCATTGAGATGCTGGACGACTAATGACGAAGGTTCGTCGATTAAGTTCTTGTTATCATCCGGCTCGACAAATTCATCGCGCAACTCTTTAGTTTTGAAGTACTTTGTCAATAATTCAAACCATCCTGCCATGCATTATCCTTATGTCTTTGTCGGGTGTTGTTTGAGGTGCAATCATCAAACGTTTAAGCCAGCCTTAAAAGGGTTAGCCGGACGATCGAAAACGCATAAAAATTCTGGCATAGAGCTATGAGGTGCTAGCTGATGATAATGTGTGCAACTCATCATAAGCTCAATCCTGCCAGGTAAGCTTTAATGGATGAATTGATTGTTTGGCACGAACTATTCTAAAAACCTGATACTTGCGTATATTTTTTGTACAACTTCATAATCTCGCTTTGAGCGGCAAATGCTAATGATGGTAAGCGCATTACCAGATTTGTATAGCCGCCCCCCTTTGGGGAAGTTTATGGCAATGACAAACTTAGCGCTTGGCTTTGTGTATGTGACTATTTTGGCTTTATGGCCATGTATTATTTCTGTCCGCTCAAGGTACTCGCTATAACTATCAAGCTTTTGAAGTGAGTTTGAATATAGTCCATAATCAAAGCTAAGTAAGACTGTCTTGGATTGGTATTCTCCGACATAGGAATCATCGCCATGTCTGGCTACTTTTTTAAAGTTGTCTGGTAGCGAAAATTCAAAATAAGTCGCATTGACTTTCGACCATTTCAAAGTGGCTAACTCCTCGGCACACGCATAGCTGGATATAGCGGCTGATAACAGTAGAATGATTCTTAAAAAATTTGCCATTGGAATCTTTATAGTTAATCTTTGAAGTGAGAGTATGCTTTAGCGTGATTCTGTTGACGACGTAGGCATCTCCGATTTCATAATATCTTCGTTGTAAAAAAGCGCCTCTATATCGCTACTTTTGTTCGGTGTGTCTTGAATTCCGAGGTAACCGGTCAATCGTGGGTAGTTGTTCCAATCTACGTCAATTTTGTATGTGGCAGTCAGTTTTTTTGCACCCTCCGTGAATTCCATTCGCAATGCCGGAACATCATGGATGATTCGAATAATAGTTGCTTCACCATGTATTATTTTTTACCGATATGCCGCCGAACTTTTAACTTACCATGCTCTTCAATGATGGTAATGGTTCCAAAGTAGATACCTGAGGCCTCGTTTTCCCCAATGAACTCATATTTGCCAACGAAAAGAACCAGTAGGAGGAGCATTTAGAGGCTTGGATGTCTCTGTTCCAGCTATTCTGAATTCTTCCAGATAACGTTTACTGCATGGATAGGTTAGAGAATGTATATTTATTTGACATCGCATAAATATAGCAATATGCGGGAAAGTTTTCCATCTTTTTTATGCTGTGAATAACTGATGTTCGTGGGGTCAATGGAAGTTATTAAAACACAGCCACTAAAATTTCTAACTGATAGGTATAACAGCAGGTGGAGGTGAAACGAATTTTTGCTTAAATGAGCTATTCTAAATCTGCAAATTATCACTAATTGTGATTGAAATTTTTTGCAGAGTTTCCTGAATTTTATATTATGCTGCCTAGTCTGATTTACTCATTAACCCAAAGGAGTTTTTCCATGCCATACGTCAATATTAAACTTGCTGGTGAAGTGACCCGTGAACAAAAAGCACAGATTGCGAAAGAGATTACTGAAACGCTGGAGCGCGTAGCGCATAAGCCAAAATCTTATACATATATTACGTTTGAAGAAGTCGCTTATGAAGATTGGGCGATTGCAGGGGAATTATTAGATTCCTGATAATTACCATACAAATTTGTTTAACAAACCTGTATATTCCTATGCGCCTATTATTCGTAGGCGTTATTTTTTTATTCAATATTTAATTTATTTCTGAGGGGTTTTATGAGTAAGTTTTTTTCAGCGTTGCTAGTTTCCATGGTTGCATTTACTAACAGCGCTTCAGCTGCTATTGACGAGACAATCCGTTATAAAGATTCCATTGAAATAAATGCGCCTGCAGATAAAGTTTGGGCAAAAATCGGTAGTTTTGGCGACATGAGCTGGCACCCAGCGATTGCTAAAACTGAAATTACATCAGGCAAGGCAGATGAAGTTGGCGCTACCCGCGTACTGACTACGCAGGATGGTGGAAAAATCAATGAAGTGCTGACGAGTTATGATGCAGCAGGGATGACTGTTAAATATGAAATCACCGAAAGTGTGTTGCCGGTGCGCGAGTACGGCGCAACGCTTAAGGTGGAAGCAACTGCCGATGGTAAAACCATTGTGACATGGCGTGCTATGTTTAAACGTAAAGACCCTGCTAACCCAGGTGCAGCAGGTCAGGATGATGCTGCAGCTAAAGCGGCTATCAGCGGTATTTTCAGATCAGGTCTGGAAAATATCAAGAAGATTTCAGAGTAAGTTCTAAATTTCAAAAAAGCAGGGGCGGCAAATATTAATCATAATATTTGTTGCCCCTGATGCAATCCATTCAAGTCATGGGCTGTTAAAATACGCTCATGTTCGATCCTAAACCTATCTTAAAAAATCTGCCCAACCTGCCTGGCGTGTATCGCATGATTAACGCTGCGGATGAGGTGATTTATGTAGGTAAAGCCAAAGACCTTAAAAAACGCGTTTCATCGTATTTCAACAAAAACTTGCCGAGTCCGCGCACGCGCATGATGGTGAGTAATGTGGTCAAAATTGAAACTACGGTAACCCGCAGCGAAGCGGAAGCGCTGCTGCTGGAAAACAACCTGATTAAGGGTTTGATGCCGCGTTACAACGTGCTGTTTCGTGATGATAAATCCTACCCTTACATTACATTAACCGGCGACGAGTTCTCGCGTCTGGCTTTTCATCGCGGTGCGCAGCGCAAAGGTAATCAGTATTTCGGCCCATTCCCCAATTCGGTTGCAGTGCGCGAGAGCATTCAGTTATTGCAGAAAGTATTCAAGCTGCGTACCTGTGAAAATACCGTGTTTGCAAATCGCAGCCGCCCATGCCTGCAGCATCAGATCGAGCGTTGCACCGCGCCTTGTGTAGGGCTGATTTCAGGTGAAGATTACCGTAATGACGTACATCAGGCTGCGATGTTCCTGCAAGGCAAGACGAATGAGGTGATGGATGTGCTTGGCGAGCAGATGAATACGGCAGCAGCGAATCAGGAGTATGAGCAGGCGGCGCTATTCCGTGACCGCATACAGGCGCTGCGCCAAGTGCAGGCGAAGCAATTTGTGAGTGACTTTAATGTGTCGGATGCAGATGTGATTGCATGTGCTGAGTTGCAGGGCCAGCATTGCATTAATCTGGTGATGATTCGAGGCGGCCGTCATTTGGGCGATAGAAGTTACATGCCTAAAAATACGGATGGTGAAACGCTGGAGAACAGTATGGAGGCGTTTATCGCCCAGCATTATGTGGCACAGAATACGCCGCCCTTGATAGTGACGGGTGTAAAAATTGAAACGGCAGTGCTGGAAGAGGTTTTAAGCGAGCAGGCCGGGCGTAAAGTGAAGATCAATACCAATGCGATCGGTGATAAGCGCGTGTGGCTGAAAATGGCACAAACCAATGCAGAACTTGCATTGGGTCAGCGTGCGGCAACTTCTGCGAATCAGGCGGCTAAACTGGTGGCATTACGTGAGGCGCTCCGCTTGCCTGACAGTACCGAGCGCATTGAATGTTTTGATATCAGCCACACCATGGGCGAGGCGACTGTAGCAAGTTGTGTTGTATTTGACCGTGGTGATATGCAGAATAGCGAGTATCGTCGCTACAACATCACCGGCATTACGCCGGGTGATGATTATGCCGCCATGCGTGATGTGCTGACGCGGCGCTATAAGAAAGTCGCGGCAGGAGAGGGTGTGCGTCCGGATCTGGTGTTTATTGATGGCGGCAAAGGCCAGCTAGGTGTGGCGATGGAGGTCATGGCGGAAGTCGGGCTGGATGATATTTTGCTGGTAGGTATTGCTAAAGGCGAAGAACGCAGGCCAGGATTGGAAACAATGATTTTTTCCGACACCGGTGAAATGATTAATCTGGAGAAAGATAATAAAGGCTTGCACTTGCTGCAGCAGATACGTGATGAATCACATCGCTTTGCCATTACCGGACACCGCGCTAAACGCGGCAAGGCCAGACTGCATTCCAGCCTCGAGGATATTGAAGGTATCGGTGCCAAGCGGCGCAAAGCTCTGTTAACTCGCTTTGGCGGGCTAGATGGTGTAAAAAGTGCTAGTATTGACGAAATTGCCAATGTTGAAGGCATTAGCCAGGCGCTGGCTGAGAAGATATACGGAGAGCTGCATTAAGCGGCTGCATGCGATTTTATTGACAGGGGAGCTGTATTAAATGATTTGTAATATCCCAACCATGCTGACATGGTTACGCATTTTATTGATCCCTGTATTTGTAGGCGCCTTCTATTGGCCTGAAAATCTGCGTACATTAGGTGAGATGCCATCACACCAGGTGAATTTGTTTGCGACAGCTGTTTTCATAATCGCTGCCTTAACAGATTGGCTGGACGGTTATCTTGCGCGTTACTTAAAACAAACGTCTTCATTCGGCGCTTTTCTGGATCCTGTAGCTGATAAGTTGATGGTAGCAGCAGCGCTTATCGTGCTGGTTGAGTTTGATCGTGTGGGAGCGATTGTGTCGCTGATTATCATTGGACGCGAGATTGCAATTAGTGCCTTGCGTGAGTGGATGGCTGGAGAAGGTCAGCGCAGCAGTGTAGGCGTTGCGATGATAGGTAAAATCAAAACGGCGGCACAAATGTTGGCCATCATACTTCTGCTCTATTGGAATGATGTCGATCTGGGTGCATTAGGAGTATTTAAAACCAAAGATGTAGGACATGTGCTGATTGTGGTTGCAGCATTTTTGACATTACTATCAATGGCTTATTATTTGCGTGCCGCGATGCCGAAAATAAAGCAGAAATAAACTGGTAAAAATTACGTAAGTTATACTTGACGAGAGGCTCAAAATCTCTATAATGGCGCCTGTCTTAACGATGACACAACGTAATGACAACGCGGGAATAGCTCAGCTGGTAGAGCGCAACCTTGCCAAGGTTGAGGTTCCCGCTCCAAACATCAAGAACGGCGAATGCATTTATGCTTTCGCCGTTTTAGTTAGAATGGTGGCACGTACTAAAGATTTATTTTGGTTTACAATGCTGAAATATAATGGCGCGATAGCAAAGCGGTTATGCCGCGGCCTGCAAAGCCGTTTAGACCAGTTCGACTCTGGTTCGCGCCTCCAGTTTTTTGAGTGGATTTTATCGAAAATACACTTGTTTTAAATGTGCGGGAATAGCTCAGCTGGTAGAGCGCAACCTTGCCAAGGTTGAGGTCGCGAGTTCGAACCTCGTTTCCCGCTCCAAATATAAAAAGCCGAAAGCATAATTGCTTTCGGCTTTTTTATTTTATAGTTACTACATGCACAAGTATCACTTGAGCATGTAGTAACTAAGCTAAGGGTTCGCCTAACTTAAGAGCTTGCTTAAGTTGGAGCATAGGCTAAGCAGCAGTCTTTTGCCTGCGGCGCGCTATTAAATTACGCCATTGCGTTTTGAGTTCCTGCACCGGGTGTTTTGGCGTGTATGCCAAAATAAACAGGATTCCGGCAAGGCTGGCCAATAACCAGCGAATCTCAAAGCCTGCTTTATCCTTACGCACAGGCTTCTGCTTTTTCATGGCGCTTAAAACATCATGTACATCGTTGCCGCGCACATATAAGCCGTTCACCTCTTTTGCCAGGTCTTTCAGGTATTCTTCGTCAAGCTTTGATAAATAACGGTCGCTGGTGCCGCCGGCAACGTTATCATCACGGACACCCAGATTGGATTCTGAAATCTGCGCAATACCCGGTTGCATTGCAAAGCTGTCGCCTGACCAGTAGCCGATTAATTGGTTACGCTCATCAAATTTTGGAATCGGCGTGCCGACGTCTGAGCCAATGCCCACGAACAGCCAGTCTTCGCCACCTTGAAAAGCGGTTAAATCAGTTCTGTTAAATACGTGTAGCTTGGGTGCTTCTTCACCGTCGGTAAAAAATACAACCTGTGCTGGCTCTGGGAATGAGCGTATGGTTTTTGCCAGTGTGATCATACTGGCACGCACACGGCTGTTGCCAGACCATGCGGTGCGCCAGTCCAGGTGGTCGATGGTGTCATTAATCGCATCAAAGTTTTCGCAGACTTCAATTGGCGTATACAGTGCAGCTACGCTTACACCTGCAAACACGCTCATACTGACGTTAGTGCCGCACGGCAGTTCACCTATCATTCTATGCATCATATCCTGCATAAACACCATGCGCGATACCGGTTTGCCGTTAAGGGTTTTGTCCACCGTGTTCATGCTTTGTGAAATATCTGCTACCAGCATATAGCTGTAGATATCGCGCTTGATCGGTATTTTCGGGTTAAACAATGCGATGATCAGCAGTAACAGTGCTACGGTAAGCAGCGTTACGTCGCGGCGGTGGCGAAAGTAGTTATATAAGTTATGCATGGCTGGCTATCCTTAAGGCAATCCAACCGGAATGTTGCCCATGATCAAGCCCGGAGTGTCGCTTTCGCCCACGCCTGGTGTCGGTGTCGCCGGCAGCATGGTGAGCAGGCGATCCAGATTGTGGCGTGCTCCCCAGTTTGAATTATCAAATCTTAATGATTGCAGATAAGCCGTTTTTGCCTGGCGTAACAAGTATTCAGCTTCATCGCGCACCGTCATGCTGGTGCCATTGATGATGAGGCCGCGTAGAAAGAAGATATTACCCAGATTGTAATGAATGGCTGCTTTTTGTTCTGTAGTGGCGCCATTGAGCGCTTTGTTAAACAGCAGCGTTGCCTCTTTGTAGCGTTCATTTTTTGCCAGCCAGAACGCCGTTGCGAACTTTGCTTCAAAGCTTTGCAGATCGGACTTGGGTGGTTTGCCTTCGCTGATTGCCTCATTAAAGGTTTTTATCTGCTGCATGCGGCTGAAATTATATATCGCAGTAGCAGTGGCAATCACTGCAATCAGTGCTAACAGCCACGTAAGTTTTTTCACTGTAAAAAAACGTGAAATTTTATTTGCTGACAGTGTGTTTAAATTTAGTGCCATGTTCTAACCTCTAAGTGTTTCACGCCCAGTAATAGTGCAATCATCAGTGCTGCAATAATAAAACAGACATTTGAGTAGTCATGTCCTGGTATTTTCTCAAAATATTTAATCGGCTTTTTCTCGCGATTATTAATATCATTCATTGCCAGCTGTAAAGATTTAGGATCTTCAGCTTCATAAGCTTTGAACGGTGTTTTCAGTGTTTTGAAGAACTCATTCAGCTCAATTTCCGGAGGTAGTGGCTGGTCTTCAACCGGTTTGAAATTCGGGTCAAAGATACTCAAGCCACCGGGTTGACGCAGCACGATCCAGTACAGGCTGATATGCAGGCGGTCAAACCAGTCTTTGATTTTCTGCTGGGTGTCCGCATCAACACGGCCTGCACCATCAGACAGCAGAATAACGGCGCGTGAACCGGAGTCCGGTATTTTGTCAAACAAGGCAGCGCTGCTGGTCAGGCCGCTGCCGATATTGGTCTGGAATAGTGCATTGCCACCGGTCGCCTGTACTGCAGCAATCACGGCTTTTTTGTTTTCACTGAGTGGCAGCACATACATGGCCGAGTTACTGAAAGTAATCATGCCGAACATATCCTGCTGACGTGACTTTACAAACTCGGTAATGAGCCTTGCTGCGGCAACGGATTTGGTTTCGCCGACTGTGGTATTGCCAGTTGCTACAGTGGTGCCGGAGAATGGGTCATCCATACTGGCACTACGATCCAGAACCAATGCAATCTGCGCACCGACACCGATACGCTCTACTTTAGTTTCCGTGGTATGTGGCGCGGCTAAGCCTAAAATAATGAATACCAGCGTTAGCACGGCTAATATTTTGAGTATCAGCCCGACCAAATCTGACAAAGGGTCTTTTGGCAGCATGTCGACCCAAGAGTAATGCTTGGCGTGAGCGCGTTGCAGTAGCAAGGGCAAAACGGCCAGCGGTAGTAACCACAGCAGCCATGGATGAGAAAAAACCATGCCTTATGCTCCTGCTTTCATCGGTTCAGGAATCAGGCCGCGTTCGCAATCACGGCAATGGCGCGTAAACTTCGCCAGCCATTGGTGCGGATTGCTATCAATGCCGAATTTGCTATCCGGTTTAAAAGAAGGTTCGAAATAAATCTGGCGAGATAAGCCAAAGAACTGTTCTATTTCAGACCTGATTGGATAAAAGTCAGGATGATTGTGCAGGAAAGCCGATAAGTTATCGTTAAACACACTCATGCCAGCAGTAGTGTTGAAGGCCAGATGTATTGCTGAAATTGTCTGTTTTAGTCCGTCTTCAGTATTGTCGGTTCTACGCACCGCGCGGTAAGCTTTAGCAAAGGCGCCGCCCATGCGTGGCAGCCATGCACTCTTACCTAAAATGTACAGCAAGCCTAGCAAGCTCAAGACAATCGCAGCCAGTGAGATTTTCAGAGATTGTTTTTCTTTATCATCGGTCATCAACAACGGGCCGAGCAGCGGACTCATATTGTTTTCCACCTTCACCTGGCCAAAGATGGCGATCGGTGAAATGGCGATGGTCAGGCTAGGCACTCGGTATTTCACAAGCTCTTTTTTGTCCGTGGTGTTGATCAGGTTCAGGTATTCAGGGCCTAACGCAGCATTTTTTGCGACAACGTTATTGGTAAACACCTGATATGCCAGCTTGATATGGTGAACAGTCTGCTTTTTAGATTCTTTTTTTACATGATCGATACTTTTTAGCTCAATGCCGATTAATTGGCCTCTGTAACGTTTTTCGTAGCCGGGAATCGGTAGTGAGGTGTCAATTAATTTGTATGGTGCTTTGATTGTTAATGTTACTTCACGCTCAATCACGTCTCCTACGGTATAGCCAACCAGTTTTGCCGGATCTTTGGTTTCAAGCGTGACGATACCTTCTTTAACATCCGGCAGGTCCTGACTGTCCAGTGCGAATGCAGTGATTGGTGCCATGCACATGAATAACATCAGTGCATATTTACGAATTGATTTTGTCATAGTGATTTTTACTTAAATTTAAGCCGCTACAAATTGGTGAAAGTATTCTGTGAGTGCATCTGCATCGAACTCGCCCTCTACGTAAAAAGGCGGCATATCAAAACGCATGAATAGCTCGTATATTTCATTGCGCCTGTTTTCAAAAGATTGCACTATTTTTTCTCGTAACTCCTTGCGAATGAACAAGGTGCGCCTTTCGCCAGTTTCAGCATCTGTCACATTGGCGAGGCCAAATTCCGGCAGGTTTCTGTATTCGGCGGCATCCCACAGTACGACAGGTACGATGTGGTGGCGCAGCAGGTTGGATAAACCCTCTTCGAGCACAACGTTGGGCATGTGGAAATCAGAGATCAAAAATACCAGTGAGCGTTCACGTGGCAGGTAGCGGTAGACTTCGGTAATGCCTTTGCAGTCTACAGGTGCCGGGTGAAAGTCTTTAAGTGACTCTGCCATTTCAATCGCGTGATGCGATTTGAATGACGTGGTGCTAATCCAGTCTTCACGCACTTTTTCATCAAAGCCGATAAAACCGAACGGGTCATGATGTTCGCTGGCCGACTGCGCTACCGACTCCGCAATTTCAGCAGCAAGCTTGATTTTGCGTTTTTTTGCGCCGAAATTCATGCTGCCTGACAAATCGCAAATTACAAATACAGGGGTAGCGCTTTTCTGGTTAAACAGGCGCACATACACTTGTTCCATCGGATCACGGATCGTCTGCCGAATATCGATACGGCGCGGGTCTGGGTATGAAAGCAGCGTGGTATGCCCGCGAAACTCCATGCCCATGCCGCGTTGTGTACTTGCATGGCGACCAGGATTACGGCCGCGGGAGCGCCAGCCTATGTGGTAATCAAAAGACTTGATGAGTGGTAGCGTCATGTTTTATTTTATTAAGGTGCAGAAACGGCATTAATAATGCCAGATAGCATTTCACGTGCAATTTCAGTGCGGCGCATTTCATATACCGGACTGAACACAAGCCTGTGCGCAATTGTAGAATGAAATACTGCGTGAATATCATCCGGCAGCACGGCACTGCGGTTGTTCAGCCATGCGTTTACACGTGCCGCGCGCAACATCATACTCATACCGCGTGGGCTGGCACCTGAAAGTACCAGGCGATTCATATCAACGCCGGATACTTTTACGCCGTAGTCCAGTGGTGCTTTGGTCGCTTTCCACAGGTTGAGCGCATATTTTTTCAGCGTGTCACTGGCTTCAATGCTGCCTTGCAGAATACCTGAGAATGCGTTCAGTTCATCAAACTGGAGAACATCCGGTTTAACTGTATCTACCAGCGCATCAACGTTATGGAACTTGGTGTCGAATACCAGTGCTTCCATAATGTCATCATCATTCGGCACTACGATAGGAATTTCCATCATAAAGCGGTCGCGCGCTGCCGATGGAATTTCGAATGTTTCTTCTTTTTCAACCTGGTTACGGTCGGCAAACACAATCATGTGCGGAAAGTAATGCTCGGCATTAAATGCAGACAGGCTGCGTTCGGCCATCACACGTAGCAGCAGTGAGTGTACTTGCGGGCGCGCACGGTTGATTTCATTGAAGAAAAACACAGACAGATTCTCACCTGACATCAGTAATGGGCCAGCGCTCACGTGAGGTTTGCCGTCTTCACCAAGGTAGGTGTGGTAAACCAGGTCGTTTGGCATCAGGTCAATGGTGCCTTCAATACGCTGGTAACCGCCGCCAATGCCGCGTGTAAATGCACGTAATAAAGTTGTTTTACCGACACCAACGTCGCCTTCCAGCAACACGTGGCCTCGTGCAAAAATTGAAGTGGTAATCAAGCGCACGGGCGTTTGCTGACCCACCACTACTTTATTAACTTCTGTTTCTAAGGTTAGCGCTAGATTGCGCCAATCGGCAAGTTGTGCGTCACTCATTAAATGGTTAAAATTAAGCAAAATGCATAGTAAACGTTTTTTCCCTAGGGGTAAACAGATCTGTATACCCCTGATGCAAATTTATTCTAATTTGCATCAAAAAGTGATAAAAACCCCCATCTCATGTGAATAATGCTTTCGTAAAAGTGGATTTCCAGCGAAAATAGCAGGAGAAAAGATTAAATTTATAATTTGAATCAAATTTATAGGTTTTATGCGGTATTTAATAAAGGCAAAAGCCAGTTCTGAAAACGATTAAAGAAATAAAATCATGCAAAGACAAAATAGCTTTACCAAGGAAGAGTTACTTAAATGCGGTCGCGGGGAAATGTTTGGTGAGGGCAATGCGCAACTGCCATTGCCACCAATGTTGATGTTTGATCGTATTGTTTCTATTACAGAAGAAGGCGGTAAATATGGCAATGGCCAGATTATTGCCGAACTCGATATCAAGCCTGATTTATGGTTCTTTGATTGTCATTTCACCGGTGACCCGGTGATGCCTGGCTGTCTGGGTCTGGATGCAATGTGGCAATTGGTCGGCTTTTATTTGGGTTGGATGGGTGGTCCTGGCCGTGGTCGTGCGCTTGGTGCCGGTGAGGTGAAGTTTACCGGGCAGGTACTTCCTACGGCAAAAATGGCAACCTACACCATCGATTTGAAGCGTGTCATTATGCGCAAACTGGTAATGGGTATTGCAGATGCAACCATGCAGATTGATGGCCGTGAGATTTATGTAGCAACTGATCTGCGTGTAGGTTTATTTACGCGCACGGATAATTTTTAGTTTTCAGATTATTTTTAGTTTTTAAGTAGAATAAAAAAAGTTTTTAAGGAGCACGAAATGCGTCGTGTCGTTATTACGGGGTTTGGAATTGTTTCCAGTTTAGGGGCGAGCCTAAAGTCAGGCCAGTCAGGGATTACGTATCAACCAGAATATGCTGCAATGGGCTTGCGCTCACACGTAGCTGGATCTATCAAGAATCTGAAAGTAGAAGAGCTAATAGATCGTAAGTTGATGCGCTTTATGGCTAAAGGCCATGCTTATGCATGGCTTGCTATGCAAGAGGCTATTGCGGATTCAAAGCTACCCGAAGAAATGGTATCTAATGTACGAACTGGTTTGATCGTGGGCGCAGGTGGCGCATCGCATGAAAGTATTTTAGAAGGTATCGATACGCTTCGTGAAAAAGGCGTGCGCCGTGTAGGGCCATATATGGTGACAAAAGCGATGGCGAGCGGAGTGTCAGCATGTCTTGCTACGGGTGCAAAAATTAAGGGTATTAATTACGGAATTAGCTCTGCTTGTTCCACCAGTGCACATTGTATCGGCGCGGGCGTAGAGCAAATTCAATTGGGTAAGCAAGATATTATTTTTGCAGGTGGTGCGGAAGAAGAGCATTGGACATTGTCGTTTATGTTTGATGCCATGGGTGCATTAAGCAGCAAATACAATGACACACCTGATAAAGCATCACGTACTTATGATGCTGACCGTGATGGTTTTGTGATTTCTGGCGGTGGCGGTATCGTGGTGCTCGAAGAATATGAACACGCCAAAGCACGCGGCGCAAAGATTTATGCTGAAGTAGTAGGTTATGGCGCAACCTCGGATGGTTACGACATGGTAGCGCCTAGCGGCGAGGGCGCGGTGCGCTGTATGAGATTGGCTTTAGAGGGCGTAGATACCAAAATCGATTACATCAATACCCATGGCACCAGCACACCGGTAGGGGATGTAAAAGAGCTGGAAGCAATTCGTGAAGTATTCGGTGAAAACGGCTTGAAACAAAGCCCAGCTATCGCTTCAACCAAATCTTTATCTGGCCACGCGCTAGGTGCAGCCGGTGTGAATGAAGCGATTTACACATTGCTGATGATGGAAAATAACTTCATTGCAGCTTCTGCAAATATCGAAACTTTAGATCCTGCGGCTGAGGGTTTGAATATCGTGCGCAAAGCGATAGAGAACGTGAAGATTGAAACAGCGTTATCTAATAGTTTTGGTTTTGGCGGCACTAACGCTACGCTGACTTTATCTCGCAAATATTTATAGTGCTTTAGTTAAAGCTTACTTAAAGCGCTCTTGTTGCTTACTGGCAACGGAGCGCTTTTTTATTTCTTAAATCTGGACTTTTTGCTACAAACTCTGTCAGTTGGCTTTTCTGCTTTTGGAACTGCCTACAGGTGATTCTGTTTAGTTTTACAACTCTAGTAGACTTTTGCGCTGTTTTCTCTGGATTGAATGTGATTGAGTGGGTTGTTCTGTCTATTCGTGCCAGTACTCTGTTAAGTGCAGGTAATCCTGGAATAACAGTAAACGGGGCGTTGATAGTCAATGCCGCATATTTTCCTTCTTTTAGCAGGGTGTCCGGTTCCTGATTCTGTACCGGTTCCATCTGCTGGGAGTAGTGCCTGATAGGCTGTGTCGGTGTTGTGTTTGCTTCAGCTGAATCCGGTTTACTGGCGGTGTTCATGTCATTATCCTTGAGAAATTTCCACAATATGGGAAATTTTCTCAAGTTTTTATTACAGTGCTATGAAGGTAAAATGACAGTTTATGTATTGATATGTCTGTAAGTTGGACAGTGCTGCTGATGGTATGGATGCAGACGGTCGCTTTATTTTGATGCAAATATTAGCGCCGCTGCAACTTTTCTACTTTCTGACATGAGTATGTTATAGGTTCTGCAGGCAGCAGCCGTGGCCATGCACTCCAACGCTATGCCGTTATCAGTTAAACATTGATAATGTTTCGGGTGTAAAAATAAATGTGTGCTGCCGGTTCCCAGTAAGACTACTTCAGGTTTTAAATCTGCGATTTGCCTAAAATGTTCATCAGCTAAATCCGCAAAGCTGGTCGCCTGCCAGTCAAGAATCAATGACTGTGGCAAGACAATCAGGTTTTGCGCGTAACGCTGTTTGTTTATCTCAATATAGTCTTCACCGTAAGCGGTAATCAGATTGTTATTTTCAGCGGTGGTTAAGTGTAGTTTCATGGGTGTATTAAGCGGCTATGTCTAGGCTTTAATTGAACGAATACAGCATTCTAATGTAAACTAGCACCTTTAACTATTATGCTTTTTAAGCGCTAATTTACGCATTATGCAGCCTATACTCAAATCTAATAAACTCAGCAATGTCTGTTACGACATTCGCGGCCCCGTACTGCAACGTGCGCGCGAAATGGAAGAAGACGGTCAGCGTATTATCAAGCTCAATATCGGCAATCCTGCCGCCTTTGGTTTTGAAGTGCCGGAGGAAATCCAGCAGGACGTCATCCGTAATATGAGCAAAGCGGGAGGCTACACCGATAGCAAAGGTTTGTTTGAGCCACGCAAAGCGATTATGCATTACACGCAAAGCAAGCATATTAATGGCGTGACTGTGGATGACATCATCATCGGTAACGGTGTATCTGAGCTGATTGTTATGGCAATGCAAGGTTTGTTGAATAATGGCGATCAGGTGTTGGTGCCTATGCCGGATTACCCGTTATGGACAGCAGCGGTGAATCTGGCTGGCGGTACTGCGCGTCATTATTTATGTGATGAAGCAACTGGCTGGATGCCGGATCTGAAAGATATCGAATCCAAAATTACTGCCAATACGCGCGGCATTGTAGTGATTAACCCGAATAACCCGACCGGTGCGCTGTACCCGCGTGAAATTTTAGAGGGCATCATTGAAATTGCCCGCCATCATGGCCTGGTGATTTTTGCCGATGAAATTTATGACAAGGTACTATACGACGGCAATGTGCATACGTCTATTGCATCGCTGGCGGATGATGTTTTATTTGTTACGTTCAATGGCTTATCAAAAAACTACCGTACCTGTGGCTATCGCGCTGGTTGGCTGATTGTCAGTGGCGAGAAAAAACACGCAAAAGATTACATTGAAGGCCTGAACATGCTGGCATCCATGCGCTTGTGTGCCAACGTTCCGGGGCAACTGGCAATCCAGACAGCACTTGGCGGTTACCAAAGTATTGATGACCTGGTGGCGCCGGAAGGCCGCTTGTGCAAGCAGCGTGATATTGCCTATGAGATGCTCAATGCAATTCCCGGGGTGAGCTGTACCAAGCCGCAGGCAGCGATGTACCTGTTCCCTAAGCTGGATCCGGAAATCTATCCGATTAAAGACGACCAGCAGTTTATTCTGGATCTGTTGCTGGAAGAAAAAGTGCTGCTGGTACAGGGTACGGGTTTCAACTGGAAAACACCGGATCATTTCCGCGTAGTGTTTTTACCAAATGTGGATGATCTTGCTGAAGCGATTCGACGCATTTCCAGATTCCTTGAAAACTATAGAAAAAAACATAATACGAATAAAATTGGAGCAAAAGCTTGAAACAATTGAATGTAGGCATATTAGGCTTAGGCACAGTCGGCGGCGGTACTTATACAGTTTTAACACGCAATGCAGCAGAAATTTCACGCCGTAGCGGTGTGACAATTAAAGTGGTGCAAGTAGCAGATAGAAATATCGCGCATGCAAAAGCCGCGGTTGCTGCCGGTGTTGACGTGACCGATGATGCGTTTGCAGTGGTGAATAACCCGAATGTTGATATCGTGGTAGAGCTAATCGGGGGCTACACGTTAAGTAAAGAATTAGTCCTTAAAGCCATTGCCAACAAAAAGCATGTAGTCACTGCGAATAAAGCGCTGATTGCATTACATGGCAATGAGATTTTTGCAGCGGCAAAGGCTAACAATGTGATTGTGGCGTTTGAAGCTGCAGTTGCCGGTGGTATTCCTATTATTAAAGCCTTGCGTGAAGGTTTGGCTGCAAACCGTATCGAATGGTTGGCTGGCATTATCAACGGCACTACTAATTTTATTCTTACCGAAATGCGTGAAAAAGGTTTGAATTTTTCCGATGTGCTGGGTGAAGCGCAGCGCCTGGGTTATGCCGAGGCTGACCCGACCTTTGACGTGGAAGGCATTGATGCGGCACATAAACTGACGATTATGTCTGCAATCGCTTTCGGTATGCCGATGAAGTTTGAGCAGGCTTACACTGAAGGTATTACCAAACTGCAGCAGATTGATATCAAATATGCTGAAGAGTTAGGCTATCGCGTCAAACTGCTGGGCATAACTAAACGCACTGACAAAGGTGTTGAGCTGCGTGTGCACCCTACACTTATCCCTGAAAAGCGCCTAGTGGCAAATGTGAATGGCGCGATGAATGCGGTAGTAGTGAAGGGTGATGCAGTTGGTCCTACGCTTTATTACGGTGCCGGTGCTGGCGCAGAGCCAACTGCGAGCGCGGTTGTGGCAGATTTGATTGATGTTGCACGCATGGGTGATGCAAGCAGCGAGCAGCGTGTGCCTTATCTCGCATTCCAGCCTGATCAGGTACTGGATTTACCAATATTGCCGATTGATGAAGTGCAAAGTGCTTATTACTTGCGCCTGCGTGGCAGCGACAAGCCCGGTGTGCTGGCAGAAGTGACTAAAACTCTGGGTGACCGTGCGATTTCGATCGATGCCATGATGCAAAAAGAGCCGGATGAAAATGAGACCGAAGCTGATATTGTGATTCTGACGCATATCACTGTTGAGAAAAACATGAATGATGCGATTGCCGCTATTGAGTCACTTGCTGCGATTAACGGCAAAGTAGTGCGTATCCGTATGGAAGAGTTGGCCAAATAACTCACTTCCCGTCATGCTGGTATTTGCTGGCATGACGATAATGAATTGAAAATTAGAGATTAGTATGAAATATATCAGTACACGCGGGCAGTCTCCTGCTTTAAATTTTAGTCAAATCCTATTGGGTGGTCTTGCACCGGATGGCGGTTTATATCTGCCGGAAAGTTACCCGCAATTCACCGATGCTGATTTAACAGCCATGCGTGGTTTGTCTTATGCTGATCTGGCATTTGTGATCCTGTCACGTTTTGTAGATGACATTCCGGCTGAGGATTTAAAAGCGATCATCAATAAAACCTATCGTGCAGATGTTTATGCGTTTACGCGTAAAGGCCAGAATGCTGCGGACATTACCCCGACATTGAAACTGGAAGATAACCTCTATCTGCTGAGCCTTTCTAATGGGCCTACGCTGGCATTTAAAGACATGGCAATGCAGCTACTGGGTAACCTGTTTGAATATGTACTGACTAAAGAAGGCAAAACTACCAACATTTTGGGCGCGACCTCTGGCGATACTGGCTCGGCAGCCGAGTATGCAATGCGCGGTAAAAAAGGCATTCGTGTGTTCATGCTGTCACCGCACAAAAAAATGAGCCGTTTCCAGACTGCGCAGATGTTCAGTTTGCAAGATGACAATATCTACAATATTGCCGTAAACGGCGTGTTTGATGATTGTCAGGATATGGTGAAGGCTGTTTCCAACGACGCAGCATTCAAAGCGCAATACAAGATTGGCGCTGTAAACTCTATTAACTGGGGCCGTATCGTGGCGCAGGTGGTTTACTACTTTAAAGGCTACTTTGCAGTCACGCAGAACAATGCACAGAAAGTCAGCTTCTCGGTCCCTTCAGGCAACTTCGGTAATGTATGTGCAGGTCATATTGCACGGATGATGGGCTTGCCGATTGATAAGCTGGTTGTCGCAACGAATGAAAATGATGTGCTCGACGAGTTTTTTAAAACCGGTGTTTATAGCCCTCGTGGTTCTGCTAAAACTTACCATACTTCCAGTCCGTCAATGGATATTAGCAAGGCCTCAAATTTTGAACGCTTTGTATTTGATCTGGTTGGACGCGATAGCGATAAAACCCGTGCGCTATGGAGCAAAGTAGATAACGGCAGCAGCTTTGATTTGAATGCAGATGGTTATTTCGCAAAAATAGCAGATTACGGTTTTGTTTCCGGCAGCAGTAACCATACTAACCGTATACAGACCATACGCGAGACGCAACAGAAATACGGTGTAGTCATTGATACGCACACTGCTGACGGCCTTAAAGTCGCACTTGAGTACTTTGATAAGCAAACACCTATGGTCGTGCTGGAAACAGCACTGGCAGCCAAGTTTGAGGAATCCATTATTGAGGCTTTAGGTCAGGCACCTGAGCGCCCGGCGGTATTGAATAATATTGAAGATTTACCACAGCGCTTTACCGTAATGGATGCAGATGCTGCGGCAATTAAACAGTTTATTGTTGAGAAAACGAGCTAATACGCTATGCAGGTTTATCATGAGCTACTGAACCATGTTTTAGAGCATGGTAACCAAAAAGAAGATCGTACCGGCACCGGCACCAAGTCGGTATTCGGTTACCAGATGCGATTTAATCTGGCTGATGGCTTCCCTCTGCTCACGACTAAAAAGCTGCATCTTAAATCTATCATCCATGAACTGCTGTGGTTTTTGCAGGGCAGCACTAACATTGCGTACTTAAAAGAAAACGGTGTGCGTATCTGGGATGAATGGGCAGACGAAAACGGTAATCTAGGCCCGGTCTATGGTTATCAATGGCGTAACTGGCCCAAGCCGGATGGATCGCATATCGACCAGATTGCGCAGGTCGTTGAGGCCATCAAGAAGAATCCTGATTCACGCCGCCTGATTGTTTCAGCCTGGAACGTGGCAGATGTCGATCAAATGAAATTACCGCCTTGCCATGCCTTCTTTCAGTTTTATGTGGCGCCCGCTTTGCCGGATGAGGCGGATCAGAGGTCAAGATTAAGCTGTCAGTTGTATCAGCGCAGCGCCGATATATTCCTCGGTGTGCCATTTAATATTGCATCTTATGCTTTGCTTACCATGATGGTGGCACAGGTTTGCAATCTGAAATTGGGTGATTTTGTACATACACTCGGTGATGCACACATTTACTCCAACCATATGGAGCAGGTGCATGAACAGCTCGCGCGCGCACCACGTGCTCTGCCAACCATGCGTATCAATCCAGAGGTGAAAGATATCTTCGGTTTTAAATATGAAGACTTTACCTTGGAAAATTATGATCCATACCCCGCTATTAAGGCTTCAGTAGCAGTCTGAGTAAAAAAATAGCTGCCTTGTCTAGGGGATTAACAAGGCAGCCCAAGCTTGCAACTTACAGGGGATAAGAATAAGTCACAAGTAATGCAAAAGTTAATGCTTACAGTTAGTTTGTGGCTGGTGCGGTCTCCTTGTTAATACTTGATAAAGCTGATTTGTAATTTACATACTCACCTGTTGTCAGCATGCCGTCATGGTCGGCATCAGTAACGTCAAAAACACTCGCTAAAGCCTTGTCTTTAACGGCTTCTTTAAGCGATATTTTTCCATCTGCATTGGTGTCCAGTTTTTTGAAATCAGCGTCGGTTGTTTTCACTGCTGCTGAATCAACTTTTTTGGTGTCCACAGCTTTATTCTCAGCAAATGCCGTGGTGATCAAGCCAGTGCTAAGGAACAAGCCCATAGTTCCAGCTGCGATTAAGCGTATAGAATTACTTGATAAATTGAATTTCATGAATCAACTCCTGAATAATATTTAAAAGATTTTTAAAACAACTGCAATTTAAGCTGCAATAAGCTGTAATAAATACATTGCGAATATCGTGCCAAAATTTTTTATTGTTAATAATCAATTGGTTATGATATTTTTTGATTTTTTGATCCTGATTTTAGTGTCGCCTAATCACGACTATAATTCAGGAGTGTGGTCTAACTATATGATTTTATGTAATAAAATTTGTCTTAAATCAGCGACATTATTTGTATGTATATACATACGCTCATAATCCTTTCCAGAAGAAACGTAACTGTGACAAAAGACTGAAACTAAAGCGCTTATTTTGGTTTCATCAAGCTGATGCATGTGTGTAAGGTGATTATTTAACCCCTTAATTCGTTTGGCATAGATCATGCATGTTGACTGCTACCATCACACTTGATGATTAGGAGGTAAGAAATGAATGGTTTATTTAAACGTACAACGCAGTTAGTGTGTGCAGTCATAGCAGCAGGGACGCTTACGGTTTTTGCTAAGACTAGCCCAACATTTGACATTCACACTAGCGTAGTCTCAAAGGCTGTAGAAAGTGAAAAGGGTGTCATTATGGTGTTTACAGAGCGAGGCAATGTTGCTGCTGAAGCGGCATATTTGTTATTAGCACAAACCAAGCAGAACGAAGGTTTTGCGCCCTTATTACTTGCGGTTGATAATGAGAAGGTTGCAGGATACAAAGCTGCTTTGGGCTTACCGAAGTCCGGACTGCCTGCTGTAATTTTCTTTAATAAATCCGGCAAGGAAATCGCGCGCGTAGTTCCCGCCAAGTCTGCAATGACCAAATATAGCCATTCCCAATACCAGCTTATTTAGCAGGCTTGATCTAATCGAGATCTATGCATAAGGCAGTGAGCATCCAAACCCGGTATACGTTTGGAGTTCACTGCCTTTAAGCTATTTAAGTGGCTGTATCTTAGTTAGTGACGACTAAATATAATTTTCGTTTAATTCTTAAATGTGTTCGCTTGTATATGGTGACGTTCCAGCAAACGGTAAAACTCAGTGCGGTTACGCTGTGCTAACTTGGCAGCTTGGGTCACATTGCCCTGGGTCAGCTTAAGCAGATTGATAAGATACGATTGCTCAAAGTTACGACGAGCGGCTTCAAATGGAATAATTGCATTTGATTCATCCTGCAAGGACTTCTGCACCAGACTTGCAGGCACAATCTGTGTAGTCGTGAGCACTACCATTTGTTCAACCATATTCTGCAGCTGGCGCACATTTCCCGGCCATGGTGCGGCAATCAATATTTCCAGAGCGTCAGGTGCAAAGCCATGTACTTTTTTCTTGTATTTTTTATTGTAAATACCAATAAAGTGGTTAGCTAGCAAGCTGATATCCTCGCGGCGATTCGCTAAAGAAGGTATCTCCAGGCCAACAACATTAATCCGGTAAAATAAATCTTCACGAAAACGTTCATTCTGCATTTCATTTGCCAAGTTACGGTGCGTCGCAGAGATTAACCTGACATCGATTTTGACATCAGTGGTATTGCCAACAGGACGAATGGTGCGTTCCTGTAAAGCTCTTAAAACCTTAACCTGCAAGGCCAGCGGCATATCGCCGATTTCATCCAGAAACAATGTACCGCCATCCGCACTTTGGAATAAGCCGACATGTGATTTTGTAGCGCCAGTGAATGAGCCTTTGCTATGGCCAAACAGTTCAGACTCGAGCAGATTTTCCGGAATAGCGCCACAGTTAATCGCCACAAACGGCCTTGAGTGACGCGGGCTTGCATCATGAATCGCGCGTGCCAATAACTCTTTGCCGGTACCGCTTTCACCTTGAATAAACACACTGGCATCAGTGCCTGCAACCAACTTGGCCTGACCCAGTAAACTTTCCATCTGCGGGCTGCGGGTAATGATGGCTTCTCGCCAATCATTGTTTTCTTTTGTATCCGTCTGCGTGGTATGTATGCCGTTCAAGCGTAGCGCAGCCGCCACCTGATGCAGAAGCTCCTGACTGTCGAAGGGTTTGGTTAAGAAGCCAAACACGCCGCGCTGGGTAGCATGTACAGCATCAGGGATAGAGCCGTGCGCTGTTAATATGATGACAGGCAAGGTAGGGTGCGTATGATGTACTGCTTCCAGCAAGGCCATGCCATCCATGGCCGGCATGCGTAAATCGCTGATGACAATGTCTGGCCGCTGTAGCGAGATCGCTGACATGGCTTCAACACCGTTACTGGCAGTCGCGGTGTCGTAGCCGGCAGCACGCAGGCGTATGCTGATCAGTTTCAGTATGTCCTGATCATCATCTACAATGAGTATATATGGCTTTTGCATCTGTTATGCCTAGTTACTGGATTTGGAGTCACGATCATTCATGGTCTTTTCAATATTTTTAAGTTCATTCAGCTTCTGCTCCAGTACTTTATTCTTGAGTTCCAGCGCTTCGTATTTTTGTTGAACAGACTCAAGTTTTTTTGTTTCTTCCCGGCTTTTCTGTGATTGCTTCGCATAGTCTGTCGTATATTCATACAGCAGGCTGATTAAAGCAGAGTCTGAAGGATTCAGCGTATTTTCTTGCAATATGTCCTGAAGCAAATTTTGTGCCTTTGCATTATCGCGCAAGCGGCTGGTGGGGAGTGCAAGCATAATTGCCAGCTTAAAGCGACTCAGCAGATTATTTTTATTGTCTGCTAGTATCAGGTTGGTTTCTGCAAAAATTTTCTTCTGCATTTCCGGCGTAAGGTTTGAGTAACTATCGATAAAAGCCAATAGTTCCACCGCATTATTTTGTTTAAAAGCGCTGGTTTTTACAGTGATGGCTCTGCCAGCATTGCCATTTGCATGGCTGTTGCTGACAATGGCGTTATTACTGCATGCACAGCCTAGCATCAGGCTGCAAAGTAATATTGTAAAATTCTTGTTGTTCATCTGAATCTCAATCTTCTGATTTTATTATTTTGGGTAAAGTCACGATAAAGTGTGCACCCTGACTTGAAGGCGCAAGTTCTATGCTGCCGCCATGTACTTCTACGAGGTCTTTTGTAATTGCCAGACCAAGCCCACTGCCGCTTATCAAGCTCTTATGTATATGTGTGCCTCTGTAAAAAGGATCAAACAATTTTTCCTGATCTGCTTTATCCAGACCCGATCCATGATCTATCACTTCAATAATGAACCGGTTTTGATCTTCACCTGTGACTATTTTAATCTGACCAAAGTCGTGACTATATCGCACAGCATTGGAAATAAGGTTATCGATAATTATTGTCAGTTTTTCATAGTCAGCAGTTATTCTCTCGAGGTTGAACAGGGTGCTTATAGCCAATTGTTTGTTACGGATACTGAGTTCGTGTGCGCCGATAACCTTGGCGATCAAATCTGGTAAGTTTATGGGCTGCAATTCAAGTTTGAGTTGAATAGATTCGAGTTTGGTGTAATTAAGCAGGTTCTCAATCATGCGCTGCAGGCGGATAGTATTGTCTTTCAGGATATGAGTGATTTCTGCCTGTTGTACAGATAAGGTGCCGCCAATACCGTCATTTAATAATTCCGTAGCTTCTCTGATTGCTGTAAGCGGCGTTTTCAGTTCATGTGAAATATGGCGCAGGAACTGCTGTTTTTGTTCGTTAAGCTCTTTGAGTTCTGCACGCAGCCAATCCAGACGTTGACCTAAAACGCGTAAGTCGCCGGGGCCATCAATAGAAATTTTCTGATCATAATGGCCTTCCCCAAGCTCTTTGATTGCCTTGTCCATACGACGGATGGGGCGTGCAAGCATAAAGGCGATGCAGCCGGCGACTAGCAGCGCTAATGGGATTAATATCAGGCTTTGTATGAATAAATTTCTTTGTGTCTTTTTTGCAGCAAGCATGAGTTGAGATGACGCTTTATCTATTGCCAGACTATTTTCTTCAATAATCACCTCAATTTGCTGCGTAAGCTGGCTAAAGGTATCTAGAAAATCCAATTGAGACGTTTGTGTGCCTATGGAACTCTGAATCAGCTGATTCAGCTGTTGAGTTTGCTGCCGCAGTGAGTTGATATTCTCCAACTGCGGGCGATAGGTCGTTAACTGCTGCAGTTCCACAATAGCTGTGTCAAACTTGATATCGGCCTGCTGGTAGTTTTTAAATAAGGTGTCATCATGCAGCACATAATATTGCCTGATGCTGCGCTCCATTAAATATGCCTGCTCTTGCAATATTCGAACTGCACGCGTTGTTTTGACGGCATTATAAATCGTGATTTCACTTTGCTCAGCAAGCTTGTCAAATGCAATATTGGCATTTGTAAAAGCCCATAACAATGGAAAAATGGCGAAGGCAAAGCCAATTAACAGCAGCTTTAAAAACGAGCCTGGGTAATGAATGCTCATAGATTAGTCGGGGTCAATCTCTGCAAACATCCAGTATAATTGAAGCATGAAAAAATTATCTATTATTGTGGCTGCTGCTAAAAACAGAGTGATTGGAATCAACAATACTTTACCTTGGCATCTGCCTGAAGATTTAAAACGATTTAGAGCGCTTACCATGGGGCATCACATTATTATGGGGCGTAAAACCTATGAGTCGCTAGGGCGCTTGCTACCGGGTCGTACCACAGTCATTGTGACGCGAAATAAAGATTATAAAGTTGAAGGTGCGCTTGTTGCGAATTCGCTAGAAGCCGCAATCACCCTGTGTAAAGATGATGATGAAATTTTTCTGATTGGCGGTGCCGAACTCTATCAGGATGGTCTTAAGTTCTCAGATAAGCTTTATATCACTGAGCTGGATTTGCAAGTCGATGGTGATGCGCACTTTCCGCAATATCCTGCAGAGGAATGGCAGCAAGTTTCGCGTGAAGCACATACTTCAGAGCAAGGTGTAAGTTTTAGCTACGTTACCTACCAACGCAAGTAACGTAGCATTTAAGTTAATCTTACTGCTCAACGCAGTCTACATAGTAGATTGCTTTGCCGTCTTCCACTTTTTTGACCAGACCGTGCACATCAGTTTCAAAGCCTGGGAAGCGCTCATTGAACTCACGCGCAAATTTCAGATAATTCACAATAATCTTGTTGAATTGCTCACCTGGAATCAGTAGAGGAATGCCTGGCGGGTAGGGTGTTAACAATACCGCGGTAATGCGTCCTTCCAATTCGTCAATTGATACGCGGTCGATTTTGCGATGCGCCATTTTGGCAAACGCATCGGTCGGTTTCATTGCCGGTATCATGTCGGACAGGTACATTTCAGTGGTCAGGCGCGCAACGTCATTGGCTTTGTAAACGTTGTGAATCTGCGTACATAAGTCACGTAAACCCATGCGCTCGTAACGCGGCTGTTTCTGTACGAACTCTGGCAACACTTTCCATAATGGCTGGTTTTTGTCGTAGTCATCCTTAAACTGCTGCAGTGCTGCTACCATGGTGTTCCAGCGGCCTTTGGTAATGCCGATGGTGAACATGATAAAGAATGAATACAGGCCGGTTTTTTCAACAATCACGCCGTGTTCAGCCAGATATTTAGTCACAATTGCAGCGGGGATGCCAAATTCATCAGAGAAGTCACCATGAATATCCAGCCCCGGAGTGATAATGGTCGCCTTGATCGGATCCAGCATGTTAAAGCCTTCAGCCAGATTGCCGAAACCATGCCAGCTTTCGTTGGCCTTCAGCATCCATGCTTCGCGCTCTTCAATGCCTTCTTCTGAAAGGTCATTCGGGCCCCAGACCTTGAACCACCAGTCAGTACCCCATTCTTCATCCACCTTGCGCATTGCGCGGCGGAAGTCCAGTGCTTCCATGATGGATTCTTCCACCAGTGCTGTGCCGCCAGGCGCTTCCATCATTGCAGCTGCTACGTCACAGCTGGCGATAATTGAGTATTGCGGACTGGTAGACGTATGCATGAGGTAAGCCTCATTGAATACATCGCGATCCAGCATGTTCTGTTCCGCATCCTGCACCAGAATCTGCGATGCCTGGCTCAAGCCCGCAAGCAGTTTGTGCGTGGATTGCGTAGAGAACACCATGCTCTCTTTACAGCGTGGACGATCCGCGCCGATTGCGTGGTAGTCACCATAAAAATCATGGAACGTAGCATGCGGCAGCCAGGCTTCATCGAAGTGCAGGGTGTCAATCTTGCCATCCAGCATTTCCTTGATTTCTTCAACGTTGTATAACACGCCGTCATAAGTGGATTGCGTGATAGTCAGTACACGTGGTTTGGCATTTTTGTCGGTCGCAAATGGGTTGCGCTCGATTTTCTTCTGAATGTTTTCCCAGGCAAATTCGCTTTTTGGAATAGGACCAATAATGCCGAAATGGTTACGCGTTGGCATCAGGAACACCGGAATCGCGCCAGTCATGATAATCGAGTGCAACACAGATTTATGGCAGTTACGGTCAACGACTACAACGTCCCCCGGCGCTACCGTACTATTCCAAACGATTTTGTTTGAAGTTGAAGTGCCGTTGGTCACAAAGTACAAGTGATCACAGTTGTAAATTCGAGCTGCATTGCGCTCAGAAGCTGCTACCGGGCCGGTGTGATCCAGCAGTTGTCCAAGTTCATCTACTGCGTTACATACGTCTGCACGCAGCATGTTTTCACCGAAAAATTGATGGAACATCTGACCAACCGGTGATTTCAGAAACGCTACGCCACCGGAGTGGCCAGGGCAGTGCCATGAGTAGGAGCCGTCAGCTGCATAGTGTGTCAGCGCTTTAAAGAACGGTGGCGGCAGGCTATCCAGATAAGCCTTGGCTTCACGGATAATCAGGCGTGCTACAAATTCCGGCGTGTCTTCATTCATGTGGATGAAGCCGTGCAGTTCACGCAGCACGTCGTTAGGAATATGGCGTGAAGTGCGTGTTTCACCGTGCAGGAAAATCGGTATTTCCTCGTTACGGTGACGAATTTCCTGCACAAAGTTGCGTAGCTGTTCAATGGCTTCAGGTTTTTCTTCAATGAACTCTTCGTCATCGATAGAAAGAATAAAGGCTGACGCGCGGCTTTGCTGTTGTGCAAATGAAGTCAGGTCGCCATAGCTGGTAACACCCAGCACTTCGGTACCTTCTTCTTCAATCGCTCGCGCCAGTACACGGATGCCTAAACCTGATGAGTTTTCAGAACGGAAGTCTTCGTCGATGATGACGACAGGGAAACGGAATTTCATTCAAATGCCTTTATAAATTTATTTTGAGGGCGAATCGCTTCGTCGCGTGCTCGCTTACTCCTAGTCTATCTATGTGATATGCCTGCGTCGTTCGCTCCGCGGCTCCTTGCGCTTCATCCCTCAAAACTAAATTTCTGAAAGGCATTTAGCGGATAATTAGATTTTCGGCAATGTTACGCCTACTTGACCTTGATACTTACCGCCGCGGTCTTTATAACTGGTTTCGCAGACATCATCTTCGTCTGCCTCAAAGAACAGCACTTGCGCGCAGCCTTCATTGGCGTAGATTTTTGCCGGCAGCGGTGTCGTGTTGCTGAACTCTAGTGTGACATAACCTTCCCACTCAGGTTCAAACGGCGTCACGTTTACGATGATGCCGCAGCGTGCATAGGTTGATTTACCCAGGCAAATTGTCAGTACATTGCGCGGAATGCGGAAGTATTCAACCGTACGCGCCAGTGCGAATGAGTTGGGCGGGATGATGCAGTAATCTGCATTCACTTCAACGAATGAATTTGGGTCAAAGTTTTTCGGGTCTACAATCGTGCTGTTAAGGTTTGTAAATAACTTGAATTCTTTTGAGCAGCGAATATCGTAGCCGTAACTTGAAGTGCCATAAGACACCATGCGTTGGCCATCTGGTGACATTTTGACTTGATTGGGCTCAAACGGCTCGATCATGCCATGTTGTTCTGCCATGCGGCGTATCCATTTGTCAGATTTAATGCTCATAAGTGTCTATATTTACAGAGTTAAAAGTGAATCGCATTATAAAGCTTAACTATGCATAAATGCATAATTTTTTGGGTTAAAAAAACCTCACAAACCAAGGCAGGTTGTGAGGTTTCCTTACTAGCGGGTTTGCGGCTAAAACTTAGTGCTTATCACCACCCAATTCAATACTGTAACGCCAGAATTGGTCTTCTGATTCAAAGATTACACTAGACTCTTTAGGATCACGGTTACCGGCAGTGTATTGGTGTAGCGGTGTTTTGTCTTCAGCCCAGGTTTTTACAATCGGGTCCACCAAGCGCCATTGCGCTTCTACTTCGCTGATGTGCAGGTATTGTGAAGGGTCGCCTTCCATCAGGTTCAGCATCAGGGTTTCGTATGAGTCGATGGTTTCATCGCCTGACTGGCGTTGCGGTGCATCGATGCTCAATGTGCGGGTTGCGATATCCAAACCTGGAATTTTTGATTCAATTTCCATCTTGATGCATTCACGCGGCTGAATATTGATGGTGAGCCAGTTGTGGTGTTGGCCTGCTACCAATTCCACCGGCGCTTGTTTGAAGCGGATAGAAATGGCGGTATTGCCTTCGTGCATACGCTTTGCGGTACGTACGTAGAATGGCACACCCTGCCAGCGCGGATTGTCGATAAAAAGTTTTACCGCAGCATAAGTTTCAGTATGGCTTGATTCAACGCCGTCACGTTTAAGTTCTTCCAAATAGCCCGTTACGTTCTCGCCATGACCATCACCTACACATACACGACCCGCAGCATATTGTGCACGGAATGCCTGTTTATTCAGGTTTTTGGTGTCAACCGGGCGGATTGATTGCAGCAGTTTGATTTTTTCAGCACGAATGCTGTCAGGTGTTAAATCTTTTGGTTTCTCCATTGCTACCAAAGCCAGTGTTTGCAGTAAATGGCTTTGGAACATGTCACGCAATGCGCCGGTAGCGTCGTAGAATGTAGTGCGGTCGCCTACGCCTAAAGTTTCGTTGTTAGTGATTTGCACATGGTCAATGTGTTCGCTGTTCCACAATGGCTCAAATATTGCGTTGGCAAAGCGCGTCAGCATGATGTTCTGTACTGCAGATTTGCCCAGGTAGTGGTCAATACGGTAGATCTGGCTTTCTTTGAGGTACTTGGTTAATTCAGCTTGCAGTGCTTGTGCGCTTGGCAAGTCGGTGCCAAAAGGTTTTTCGATCAACACACGGCGCCAGTATTTGCTTTCATCTACCAAGCCTACGCCTGACAGTTGTTCCACAATCACCGCAAAGTCGGTCGGGCGTACTGAGAGGAAATATGCCAGATTTTGCGGAAATACTGACTCGTCGCCTAATTTAGCTGCCATTTTCTGGAATGAATCAGCATCTGTTGGCGGATTTGAATGGTAGTGGTTACGTGCAATAAAGCGCTCATATACTTTTTGGTCGTAGCCATCTTTAAATTTTTTATCGAGCATGCCTTTTACTTCGGCTTGCCATTCATCGCGAGATAATTCACTGCGGCCTACAGACAGAATTTTCATATCATCAGCAAGGCGACCTGCCGCATCCAGACGGAATAAGCCTGGCATTAACTTAATGCGTGATAAATTGCCACTTGCGCCAAAAAGTACAAGGGTACATGGGTCTATTTGTTTAGCCATTATTTCAAATTCTTTCGATAGGTTTTATAAATACGGTCGCTACTTTTTGAGCTAAAATAGCGGGTTATTAAATTTATAGTAATTATACCGAAAAAGGCATTAATAGTTTTATGCAAACCACACAAACCCTCACTTTAGCGAATAATCAGATTACACGTTGGCATAGTTTTGCTTCACAGGACGAGATTAACCAAGCAATCTTAAAACGTATCCTGCAGGCGGCTGACGAGGCTATTGCCAAGTATGGCAGCTTTTTGATTGTATTGGCTGGCGGCAGTACCCCTAAAAGCGTATATCAGTTGCTGGCAAAAGAGCAGGCTGATTGGGCTAAATGGCATGTTTTCCATAATGATGACCGTTGCCTGCCAGTAGATCATGCAGAGCGTAACAGTAAAATGGCGCGCGAAGCCTGGTTAAATCATGTGGCGATTCCACAAGCGCAAATTCATGATATTCCTGCTGAATTAGGTAATATTGAGGGTGCCAAGGCTTATGCCAAAACACTGGCAGGCGTGCGTAGTTTTGACCTTGTGATTTTAGGGCTGGGAGAAGATGGGCATACCGCTTCGTTGTTCCCTAACCAGGCTGTAGATAACAGTGCTGATGCTGTGCCTGTATTTAATTCACCGAAACCACCTGCCGAGCGCGTGACTATTAGCCAGAATCGTTTAAACAACACCCATGAAGTGCTGTTTTTGGTAACTGGTGCGGGTAAGCAGGATGCAGTGAATAATTGGTTGAATGGCGTTGCAATTCCAGCAACGCTAATTGCGCCGGCTTGCGGCGTAGATGTTTATTGCTTTGGCGTCAAGGTCGCTGCGTAGCGGCGGGCCCTTGACGGACATAACCCCAGCGGTCATGGCGTCAAGGTCGCTGCGTAGTGTTAAGTTTTTAGTGGAAGTAGCCTTTGGCGTAATTATGCATAATCGCAAGAGGTTCGCGCAGTGCACCTTTATGCAGCATGCCCCATGTTGTCCAGCATGCAGTTGGGGCTGCTGTGTAAGATACATCGAAGTCTCGGCCTAAATGGCCGGCTGCTACCAGCTTCTCTGTACGCCACAGATGATAGGGTTCTGACACGATCATTACACTTTTAATGTTGGCTGCCTTTAGAATTGGTGCCGAAAACTCAAGATTTTCTTTTGTAGAGCGTGAGCGTGATTCAATCAAGACGCGGCCTTTGTAACCTTGTTCAATTGCATAGGCTGCCATAAAGTCGCCTTCAATTCTGAAATCCTCACTGTCACGTCCGCCGGTCATTGCTAGTGTGGTAACTGTTCCTTGTTTTGCCAGCATCAGGCCTTTATCAACTCGTCCAGTCAGGCACGGGTTTGGCGCCCCATGTAAATAAGTGCGATTTCCCAGTATGAGCGCTGCATCAGACTTTATAGTTGCGGGGTTTGTAAGTAATTTCTTGGCATGCAAGCTGACAATTGTAAACAGTATCAGGTAGGTGCTTGCGAACGCGATAATTAAAGAGGTGAGCAGCCGGCGCAGTGGACAGTAACTTAGAAATTGATAGAACAGTTTCTTCAATTTGAGGTGTTGCCCAATGACCGGCTGTATACAGATTTAAGTGTTTTGAATCACAATATTCGGGAACTTGCTGCTGTGATCCAGGCTGGTATTGGCAATTTTAATGGCAGCTCTACGTGCAATCTCTTTATAGATGCCTGCAATCTTACTGTCAGGGTCTGCAACTACGGTCGGTGTTCCGCTATCAGCTTGCATGCGAATGCCGATGTCCAATGGCAGGGAACCCAGTAAATCGATGTTATAGTCTTTAGCCATCAGTTCACCGCCGCCTGCACCGAAGATATGTTCTTCATGACCACATTTGCTGCAGATATGCGTGCTCATGTTTTCTACAATACCCAAAATCGGGATATTCACTTTTTCAAACATTTTCAAGCCCTTGCGTGCATCAAGCAGGGCAATGTCCTGTGGCGTAGTCACAATAATGGCACCCGTTACCGGAATTTTTTGCGATAAAGTCAGCTGAATATCACCTGTGCCCGGTGGCAAGTCGATAATCAGATAATCCAGGTTTTGCCAGTTGGTTTCGCGTAATAATTGTTCCAAGGCGCCGGTCACCATAGGGCCACGCCATACCATAGGCGTATCAGTGTCGATCAGAAAACCGATAGACATGGCTTGTATACCATGTGCACGCATCGGCTCCATGCTTTTGCCATCAGCACTTTCAGGGCGGCCACTGATGCCAAGCATCTGTGGTTGGCTCGGGCCATAAATGTCTGCATCCAGCAAGCCAACGGTTGCGCCTTCTGCGGCAAGTGCTAAAGCCAGATTTACTGAAGTGGTCGATTTGCCGACGCCACCTTTGCCTGATGCAACGGCAATAATGTTTTTAACATTAGGCAGCAAGCCCACGCCTTGTTGTGCCTTGTGCGCAACAATTTTACTGCTGACATTGACAGTAACCCTGCCTATGCCATCAAGTCCTAACAAGGCTTCTGCTATTAATTTCTGTATATCTGCCATCACTGATTTGGCAGGGTAGCCAAGTACGATATCCAAGCTGACATCGTTGCCGTTAATTTTGATATTTCTTGCTGATTTCCCACTCACAAAGTCTTTGCCAGTATTGGGGTCTATGCATACTTTCAGCGTGCTTTGAATGAGTAACTCTGTGATAGCCATTGCTTGAATTCCTGATTAATAGAAGTGCTTGTAGGTTAATTAAGTTGAGTAAAAAGAAAGGTTATTTTAACTGATTGTACGATTGATTGTTTAAGTGGCTTGGTTATTTTGCACAAAAATCTGATTGTTTAAATTTAAGAGCCCCGCTAATGTGTACAAAAGCAGCAATCATAGCTGGGTGAACCAAGCAGCATTTGTTAGAATAGAGTTTTAGCTTAATAGATCCATTTATCTCATGGCAATTGCAAACACTCCTCGCAAAATTCTCGTTACATCAGCACTCCCTTATGCAAACGGCAGTATCCATCTTGGGCATCTGGTTGAATACATCCAGACTGATATATGGGTGCGCTTTCAAAAAATGCAAGGCCATACCGTGCATTATGTATGTGCTGACGACACACACGGTACGCCCATCATGCTGCGTGCTGAGAAAGAGGGCATTACTCCGGAAACCTTGATTGGCAATGTACACAAGGAACATAGTGCAGACTTTTCAGAGTTTCTGGTGGCGTTTGATAATTACTATTCTACCAATGCACCTGAGAATAAAGAGCTTTCGCAAGGCATTTACAAGAGATTAAAAGCGGCCGGCAAGATTGCCACTAAAACGATTGAGCAGTTTTATGACCCGGTTAAAAACATGTTTTTGCCAGACCGCTTTATTAAAGGCGAATGTCCAAAATGCCATGCCAAAGACCAGTATGGTGATTCATGTGAAGTGTGCGGGGCAACCTATAACCCCACTGAACTGATTAACGCATATTCAGCTGTGTCTGGCGCGGCGCCAGTGCGTAAAGAAACCGAACATTATTTCTTCAAACTATCAGAGTGTGAAGACTTTCTCAAAACCTGGACACGTTCTGGCACCTTGCAAGGCGAAGCCGCCAATAAAATGGGTGAGTGGTTTGAGAATGGCCTGAATGACTGGGATATTTCGCGTGATGCGCCTTACTTCGGCTTTGAAATCCCTGATGCACCCGGTAAATATTTTTATGTTTGGCTGGATGCACCGATTGGCTATATGGCGAGTTTTAAAAATCTGTGTGCGGAGCAAGGCATCGATTTTGACGAATACTGGAAACAGGATTCAACGACCGAGCTTTACCACTTTATCGGCAAGGATATTTTGTATTTCCATGCTTTGTTTTGGCCGGCAACGCTTCAGTACTCAGGGCACCGTACACCTACACAAATTTTTGCCCATGGCTTTTTAACCGTTAATGGTGAAAAAATGAGCAAATCCCGCGGTACGTTTATTACGGCACGTAGCTATCTGGATCACATCAAGAATCCTGAATACCTGCGCTATTACTACGCAGCTAAGTTAAACAGCACAATGGAAGATATAGACCTCAACCTGGAAGACTTTGTAGCGCGTGTGAATAGTGATCTGGTGGGTAAATATATTAATATTGCCAGCAGAACCGCCGGTTTTATTAACAAGCGTTTTGAGGGGAAATTAAACCCATCAGCGAATAATCCTGTCATTGCTGAAATTAAGGCGGCAGCACAATTGCTGGCTGATAGTTATGCAGAACGTGAGTATGGTAAGGCTCTGCGTGAAATCATGCGCCTCGCTGATGTTGCAAATGGTTTTGTCGCTGAAAAGGCACCTTGGGTATTAGCGAAGCAAGAGGGGCAAGATGCACTGTTACAGGAAGTCTGCTCCGATGCGCTTGAAATGTTCCGCTTGTTAACCTTGTACTTAAAACCCGTGCTGCCAAAACTCGCGACTGAAATTGAGCAGTTTTTGAACATCGCACCGCTGACTTGGGCGGTTGTAGATGCATCGTTACCGATACAACACGGTATTAATAGTTACGAGCATCTTATTACCCGAGTAGATATTAAACAGATTGAAGCGATGACCGAAGCTAACAAAGAAAACCTGCAGGCTACGCCTACACCGGCAGCGGTTTCAGCACCGCATTCAGAACAACGCCATGCACAGCATCAGCAAAATGAAGCGAATGCCGAGGCTGAGGAAGTGACGTATATTTCGATTGATGACTTTACCAAGGTTGATCTGCGTATCGCGAGAATTGCCAATGCAGAACATGTGGAGGGTGCAGAGAAGTTGCTTAAATTAACGCTGGATATCGGCGAAGAAAAACCGCGTCAAGTGTTTGCCGGTATTAAGTCTGCTTACGACCCTGCAAGTCTGGTAGGTCGTCTGACGGTGATGGTTGCTAATCTGGCACCACGTAAAATGAAATTCGGCATGAGTGAGGGTATGGTGCTCGCTGCCAGTGATGAGCGAGGTGGGCCATTTATTCTAAGTCCGGATGTAGGCGCTGCGCCAGGCATGCGTGTTAAGTAGGCTCGTTTTTATCTTCCCAGCTTAATAGGAGAAAGTTTTGAAGTCACAGGTTTTTGTAATAATTTTGGCAGGCTTATTCAGCACTAGCGCTGCACTAGCCGATAGTAATGCAGCAACCGCACTAGGCGGTGGTTTAGGTGCCGCTGCCGGCACTGCGATTGGCAGTGTGGTTGGTGGACAAACTGGTGAAATTGTTGGTGGTGCAGTAGGCGGCGGATTAGGCGGCGCAGTTACTACCAAAGGTGAAGGCCGTGCCGGCGCCGTAATTGGTGGTGCAGCCGGAGGCGCTGGTGGCGCATACGTTGGTCGCAAGGTAAGCGGCAGTACTACTGGTGCAGTTGTAGGTGCTGGTTTGGGTGGGGCAGGTGGCGCTGTAGTCGGTAAAGTGATTGATGAGCCATCAATTAAAACAAGCAGTCGTAACTACAAAAACAAACATAAGCATAAACATGGCAAACGGCATGGCAAGCATGACCACCACCATGATGACTGATAACATTCAGTAATAAAAAGCCCCGTGATTGCGGGGCTTTTTAATTTAACCTTGATCGATTATATTAATTTCGGTCAGTCTGGTTTTGCAGCGTCAGACGTAGCTTATTTCTTTGTTTTTTCCTTGATTGCTTTAGCATCTGCCGGTTTGGCAGCTTTTACGGCTTTTGGCATGGAAATGCTGGTTTGGCCTGTAATGGATATATCTTTGCGCAGTTTTTCTAATGTGGCATCACCAATACCGTCTACGTTTTTTAAATCATCAACCGATTTAAAGCCGCCATTCTTTTTGCGGTAATCAATAATCGCTTGAGCCTTTACCGGGCCAACGCCTTGCAAGCCTTCAAGTTGAGCCTGCGTTGCAGTGTTGATGTTGACAGCCGCGATTACACTTATGCTAAAGCTTAAGAAAGCGACTAATGTGAGTATGATTTTTTTCATTTGTATTTTCCTCAGATCTTAGATTGATTTTAAACATGGTGATTGTTGGTATATCTCAACAATCACCGATGATCATAACTTAAATGGGAAAATTTCCCTAATATTATTAGGGATTTACTGGTTACTTAACTGCTGCAACATTCTGCATGAATTGCTTCTAATGCGGCTAATGGATTTTCTGCCTGAGTGATAGGTCTGCCGATAACAAGGTAACTTGATCCCAATGTGAGGGCGTCGGCAGGGGTGACGATGCGAGATTGGTCATCTTTTTTCGAGTTGGCGGGACGTATGCCTGGCGTTACCAGACAGAACTCGCTGCCTAAGTTTGAACGTAACATCTGTGCTTCAAGTGCTGAACATACAACGCCATCAAGCCCCGCTTGCTGCGTCAGCTTGGCAAGGTTCAAAACGTGCGTTGCCAGGTCTGTATTTATGCCAATCTGATTCAAGGTTTGCTGATTCATGCTGGTTAATACTGTTACAGCAATGAGTAGCGGTTTGGTTGCGCTGTCGTTAACTGCGTGCTGGGCTGCTTGCATCATTTCCAGGCCGCCGCTGGCATGCACGTTCAGCATCCATACACCTAGATTGCTGGCAGCACTGCAGGCTTTGGCAACGGTATTCGGAATGTCGTGAAATTTAAGATCCAGAAAAACACCAAAGTTTGAGGCTGACAGCTTTTCAACAAACTGTGGCCCTGCGGCAGTAAATAGCTCTTTGCCTACTTTCAGGCGGCAAAGCGCAGGGTCAAGTTGATTGACTAACTTTAGCGCGCTGTCTGCATCTGCGTAATCCAGAGCTACGATAATTTTAGGGTCATTATTGTGGTTTAAATTTGCTTGCATAGGTTAACTTCGTCTTTTAGTTGCGTTGTACTGATGTTAAACGGTGGCTGGTTCCGCAGGTAGTGCTTCCCATGCGTTACAGGCAGGGCATTGCCAATGATGGTACTTGGCTTTGAATCCGCACTGTTCGCAGTGGTAGGCAGTCTTGTTGCCGATGGCGTGGCGCACAGCTTGCTGCATCAGTTGTGTGTCCTGCAGGTTTCCGTTTTGCGGATGATTGGTTTCCAGAATAGTACGTGCCTGTAATAATAAATCCAGTGAATTCAGGCTCGGCATTTTAATCAGTTCGTTGCGTGCCAGCTTAGCTGCATTTTCTGCACCTTGTTCTGCCAATGTCGCTTCGTACAGTACATTGAGCAAGGAATTAAGCTGATAAGTCTGCAGGTAGGTTTGCAGCAGGGTCAAACCTTCTTCGATTTGATTTAATGCACGGAAACTTACCAGTAGTTTTGGTGCAATCAAACCAAGGTATTCAGGTTTTTGAAATTCAATGCGCTTCCATACCGAAATGGCGGATTTATGATTGTTGGCTTCAGCTTCGAGGTCGCCTAATAAGACATTGGCGCGTACACAGCTTTTGTTAGCGTTAAGTGCCTGATCCAGCTCGAATCTAGCCGTATGTGTGTCGTTGGCAAGTTTGGATTTTACTGCCATTTCGCAATAATAGTTTGCTACTTCAACGCGGAATGGTACCCCGGAAATTCTTTCCAGTTCTGTGGCAGCTTTGATCGCACGTTCCCATTCGCGTTCACGTACGTAGATTTCCAGCAATGCACGCAATGCAGGCTGGCGGTATCTATCATCGTCCAGCGATTCAAAAAGTTCTTCAGCACGGTCAAACAAGCCAGCTTTGAGGTAATCTTGGGCAAGTTCTGCTGTTACTGCTAACTTCTGCTGCGGCTCCAACTGTTTTTTTTCAAGCAGGTGCAAGTGCAAATGGATAGCGCGGTCAACTTCACCGCGTTTTCTGAACAGGCTACCTAACGCAAAGTGCAACTCCAGGGACTCTGTGTTGGCCTGCACCGCTTCAGTGAAGGCTTCAATTGCCTTGTCCTGCTGATTGGTAATAAGAAAGTTCAGTCCTTTGAAGTAGGCTGCGGGAAGTGCAGTGGATTCAGCCAGCAGCTGTTTGAGATCAACGCGTGCGGCGAGCCAGCCTAGGCTGAAAAATAGGGGTAGGGCTAACAGCCACCAGAACTCAAATTCCATGTTGCGTCACTTTTATAACGTTATATAGCGGTATTTTACCTTATTTGTGTTTGGGATCATCCAGCTAAAAATATTTCATGGGCATTAAGATGTTAAGGCATAAAAAAACGGCAGCCACTGGGCTGCCGTTTTAAATTGAACTAAAACAATTATTAGCTTAAATCGACTCGTTCACGTAACTCTTTACCAGCTTTAAAGTGCGGTACATGTTTTTCAGGTACTTGCACTTTGCTGCCAGTTTTAGGGTTGCGGCCCAAGCGCGGCGGACGATAATTCAAGCTAAAACTTCCAAAGCCTCTAATTTCGATGCGTTCACCAGTAGCCAGGTTATCTGACATTGCGTCTAGAATCGCCTTAACTGAAAGTTCTGCATCCTTCATCACTAGTTGCGGAAAACGTTCCGCCAATAGCGTGATTAGCTCAGATTTTGTCATTATTATCTGCCTTTTTAACTACTTATTATTTTTTGCTGTCCATCTTGGCTTTTAATAAAGCGCCAAGGTTGGTAGTACCAGCAGCTGCACCGTCATCTGGTAATTGAGCAGCTTCTTTTGTTTTAGCAGATTTTGCTTTTGGTTTAGCTTCTGATTTATCTTCAGAAGATGCACCTGATGGATCAGCAGTCAGTTGTTTTACGCCTAGTGAAATACGCTCTTTTTCAACGTCAATCGCTAAGATAACTGCTTCCAGTTCGTCACCTTTTTTGAAGTTACGGATAGCTTCTTCGCCAGACTGTGTCCATGACAAGTCAGACAAGTGCACTAAACCGTCGATGCCGCCTGGCAAACCGATGAATACACCGAAGTCAGTGATTGATTTGATTTGACCTGAAACTTTGTCGCCTTTAGCGTGAGTTGCAGAGAAATCATCCCATGGGTTTGGCTGGCATTGTTTCATACCTAATGACAGACGACGACGTGCTTCGTCAATTTCAAGAATCATGACTTCAACTTCGTCGCCTAATTGAGCGATTTTGCCCGGGTGAATGTTTTTGTTTGTCCAGTCCATTTCTGAAACGTGAACTAAACCTTCGATACCTGGTTCGATTTCAACGAACGCACCGTAGTCAGTCAGGTTAGAAACTTTACCGAACAAGCGTGTGCTTACTGGGTAACGGCGAGCTAAAGCAACCCATGGATCGTCGCCCAATTGTTTGATACCCAATGAAACACGGTTTTTCTCTTGATCGAATTTCAGGATTTTTGCTTCAACTTCTTCACCAACAGTCAGAACTTCTGATGGGTGTTTTACACGACGCCATGCCAAGTCAGTGATGTGCAGCAAGCCATCGATACCGCCCAGATCAACGAACGCGCCGTAGTCTGTAATGTTTTTAACGATACCTTTAACTACTGCGCCTTCGGTCAATGTGCCGATAAGTGCTTCGCGGTCAGCGCCAGCGCTAACTTCCATTACAGCACGGCGTGAAACAACGATGTTGTTACGTTTACGGTCAAGTTTGATCACTTTCAAATCACATTCTTTGTTTTCGAATGGAGTAGTGTCTTTAACTGGACGTACGTCAACCAATGAGCCTGGCAAGAATGCCATGATGCCGTTTACAGATACACGTAAACCGCCTTTAACTTTACCGCTTACGAAGCCTTTAATGATACGGCCTTCGTTCATTGCGTCTTCCAAGTCCAACCATGTTTCCATGCGTTTAGCTTTTTCGCGTGAAAGTACAGTTGAGCCGAAGCCGTCTTCTAGTTTTTCAATGGCTACTTTAACAAAGTCACCCACTTGAACTTCAAGTTCGCCTTGAGCATTACGGAATTCAGCAGCGTCGATAACGCTTTCAGATTTAAGACCAGCGTTAACGATCACGTGGTCGTTATCAACTGAGGTTACTTCAGCCGTGATTACTTCGCCAGA
>LNAP01000232.1_pt1 | contig 64937 bp, 66 predicted proteins | sample 602601 | NCBI WGS metagenome assembly LNAP01 (sample SAMN02440304, study PRJNA202911) | soil metagenome | biome: Subtropical and temperate rainforests or woodlands; isolation source: soil samples (1 kg each in a 20% v/v slurry with milli Q water) were... ...
GGTGACCACGGCATTGAGCGGACCGATCTCGATCGCGGCGGCAAACAGGGGATTGCCGAGCAGCGCATTGGCGGCGGCCAGCGCCACCCGATCGACGGCGCCCGACGGCACCAGCCCGTAGCGCTGCGCGCCGAACCGGCCGGCATCCTGCACCGAGCTTCCTGGACTGATGGCGGTGATGACAAGCTTGCTCATGATGGCATCAGTTCGGCGACGAATTCGCCGGCATCGGCGGCGCGGTCCTGCTCGGCGAATGTCTTTTCATCCACTGCCGAGAAGGTGATGGCATCACCGGGCTCCAGCAGGAAGATCGGGTCGCGATGCAGCTGATAGGTGCGCACCGCGGTGCGCCCGAGCAGATGCCAGCCGCTGGGGCCGGCGAGGCACTGGATGCCGGTCTGGATACCGCCGATCGAGACGGTGCCGGCCGGCGTCAGCAGCCGCGGATTCTGCCGCCGTGACATCTGCATGTCCACCCGCAGGCCGCTGAGATAGGACCAGCCCGGCGTGAAGCCGATCATGGCGACGCGATAGTCGCCGGCGACATGGCGCGCCACCACCTCGTCCGGCGTGATCCCCAGCGTCCTGGCGACATCTTCGAGATCGATGCCGTTCTCGCCGCCATAGGCCACCGGAATGCGCCAGCGCCGCGTCGGGGCGGCCACAGGCACCGGCAACTGGCCGAGCACGGCGAGCTGTTCGCCGAGCGCATCGAAGGAGATCTGCAGCGGATCGTAATGCACCAGCAGCGAGCGATAGGTCGGGACCGTCTCGGTGATCCCCATGATCGGCTCGCGCGCCAGATGGCGATCCAGCGCCAGCACGCGGCGATTGGCGTCGGCGTCGATGGTGCGACTGAACTCGACCGTGATCGCGGCGTCGCCACTGGGCAGGATACGGGGCGGGGAAAGGGTCGCGACCATGGCCTCACAACATCGGTATTGGACGCTGCAGCTCTAGCGCGTTTCACCGCGGAACGGAATTCGCTTTTTGAGAATAACCGTGCGACTTCAATAAATTAATGCGCATCAACGCGATAAGCTGGGGTGATCGCTTGCCATGCGTGGCGCGCCTTGCGACGCGCGCTGGCGCCCCTTGACGCGACCGCTTTGCCCCGCAAGATGCGCCGCCAATCAAACCTCACCGGAAGAACCCGCGCCATGTCCCTGACCCCCGAAGCCATCGCCATTTTGTCGAAAGTCTCAACGGCGACCATCACCACGGTCCTGCTGAAGAAGGGGCTGCGGAACGTGTGGCTGCGCGGCGCCCGTCCGCTGCGCCCCGGCGCGCCGCGTCTCGTCGGTCCGGCCTTCACGCTGCGCTTCGTGCCCGCGCGCGAAGACCTTGCGACCCCGGAATCCTGGTCGTCGCCGATCTCGACCCGCACCGCCATCGAGGCCATGCCGGAAGGCTGCATCGCGGTGGTCGATGCCATGGGCGTCGTCGATGCCGGCATCTTCGGCGACATCCTCTGTGCGCGCATGAAGAAGCGCGGCGTGACCGCGTTGGTCACCGACGGCGCCGTCCGCGATCTCGAAGGTGTGCTCGGCACCGACCTGCCGGTGTGGTGCGCCGGCTATGCCGCGCCGCCGTCGGTGGCGGGCCTCACCTTCGTCGGCTGGGGCGAACCGATCGGCTGCGGCGGCGTTGCCATTTTCCCGGATGACGTCATCGTCGCCGACCAGGACGGCGCCGTGGTGATCCCCAAGGCGTTCCTCGATCTCATCCTCGCCGAAGGCGCGGAGCAGGAACGCATGGAGGCGTGGATCGTCGAGGAGGTCAACAACGGCGCCGTGCTGCCGGGCCTGTATCCGATGAATGCCGAGACCAAGGCGCGCTACGCCGCGTCGAAGAAGTAACGAACGAAGTCTCTTATGGTGAGCTGTGCATCGCGCAGCTCACCATGACAGGCACATTGGAGGTCATGCCATGAAGATCATCGCCGCCGGTTCGCGCGCCACCGCACGCGCGCCCCAGGACTATTTCACCGGCACCGTCTGGCAGGATCCGATCATCGCCGCGGAAGCGCCGGCGCGGCTGGTGGCCACCCGCGTCGGCTTTGAGCCCGGCGCACGGACCGCCTGGCACACCCATCCGCTCGGCCAGACCCTGTATGTGATCTCCGGCGTCGGCCGTGTGCAGACGCTGGGCGAGCCGGTGAGGGAAATCAGGCCCGGCGACACCGTGTGGATTCCGCCGGGCGAACAACACTGGCATGGCGCATCGCCGACCAACGCCATGGTGCACATCGCCATGCAGGAATCCCTCGACGGCAGCTTTGCCACCTGGATGGAGCAGGTGTCCGACGCGGACTACAATGCGGCTGTCAGTGGCTGATGAATGGCGATGCACTGTCATTGTCCGGCACGCTGGATGATGCGCCCGCACGGTGCATTGCGCGAATTGGGTCAAGGCTTTGACCTGGCGCAAGATCAGCACCTGACGGCCTGCTATGTGTAAATTATGGGTTCTGAACCAAAAGTGTCGGCCGTGACATGGCGCGACGTGCCGAGAAGCGTCTGGGCACTTGGCTTTGTCTCCTTGCTGATGGATGTCTCCTCCGAACTCGTCCACAGCCTGCTGCCCGTATTTCTGGTGACCGTGGTCGGTGCCAGTGCGACGATGGTCGGTTTAATCGAGGGCATTGCCGAGGCGACGGCGGCTATCGCCAAGGTGTTTTCTGGCGCGCTTTCCGACCGGATCGGCAAACGCAAGCTTCTGGTCGGTATCGGCTACGGACTTGCTGCCGCCACCAAACCGGTGTTTCCGCTTGCAGGCACGGCCGGGGAGGTTCTGGCCGCACGTTTTCTCGATCGCATCGGCAAGGGCATCCGCGATGCGCCGCGCGATGCCCTGATCGCCGACGTGACGCCGCCCGCGATCCGCGGCGCCGGTTATGGCATCCGTCAAGCGCTGGACACGGTGGGCGGGGTTGCGGGGCCATTGCTGGCGATGGCCCTGATGGCCCTCTATGCGAATGATTTCCGCGCGGTGTTCTGGTGGGCGGTGGTACCAGCGGCACTTGCCGTACTCCTGATCGTCGTGGGCGTCAGGGAGCCCGATGGCGTCAGGGCCACAGCGACACGCGGTTGGCCGATCCGCAGGCAGGAGCTGCTGCGCCTGTCCCCGGCCTTCTGGATCGTCGTTGCCATCGGCCTGGTGTTCACCCTGGCGCGCTTTAGTCAGGCGTTTCTCGTGCTGAAAGCGCAAAGCGAAGGACTAGCGCTGGCTTTGATCCCGCTGGTGTTCGTATGGATGAACCTGGTCTACGCCGCGATAGCGACGCCCGCCGGGATTCTCTCGGACAGGATAGGACGCGGAAAGCTGCTGTTGTGCGGGCTCGGCGTCCTGCTGATCGCCGATCTCACGCTGGCCTTTGTCCCCGGGCTTTGGGGCGTGTTCGTCGGCGTCGGCCTCTGGGGCCTCTATCTGGGATTGTCGCAGGGACTATTGTCGGCACTGGTGGCCGATACCGCCCCTGAGGACTTGCGCGGCACGGCCTTCGGCCTGTTCAATCTCGTGACCGGCGCCGCGCTGCTGATTGCGAGCCTGCTGGCCGGCTGGCTGTGGCAGGCTTTCGGGCCGACGGCGACCTTTCTCGCCGGTGCTGCCTTTTCAGGTTTTGCGGTTCTCATCATGGTTGCCGCGAGGAAGGCGAGCCTGAAACCGGCGAATTGATGAGGGACCGTCGTCCGATCAGGCGTCGCGCCGGAGGCGCGACGGTTGGCCAAATCTCAAGGGAAATTGCCAAATGCACGAGGACATTCTGGCGCAGTTGGACCGACGTCTTGGACCGGTGCATGCGAAGCAGCGCCTGGGAATCGAGACGGCGCACGAAGCGCAGGCATTCGGCCAGGGGCTCAATTTCTTTCACATTGAGAATTGGTATTCGGTCCATTCGGTGATCCGGAACGTGCTGAGAATCGCCGGTCTCTACCGGCGCGGACGACGGAACGCGGAGCGCGTAGTCGTCAAGCACAACGAGGTCCGGTTCAAGGAATTGCCGGCATCATTCGACGGCTTCACGATCCTCCACATCAGCGACATGCATGTCGACATGAATGCGGGGGCGATGCGTCATCTCGTTCAATTGCTGGACGGCCTCCATTATGATGCATGTGTCCTGACCGGCGATTTTCGCGGAAAGACCTTCGGGCCGTTCGAGGCAGCCCTGGAGGGCATGGCGCGGGTGTGCGCGCACCTCAAGGCGCCGGTTTACGGGGTGCTCGGCAACCACGATACCATTCAGATGGTTCCCGGGCTCGAGGCCATGGGCATCCGCATGCTGCTCAACGAATGCGAAACTATCGAACGCAACGGCCAGCGGATCTATCTTGCCGGGATCGACGACGCACACTTCTTCAGGGTCGACAATATCGAAAAGGCCGCGTCGCAGATACCGGATGGCGGATTCTCCATATTGTTGTCGCACACCCCGGAAATCTATCGTCAGGCCGCCCATGCGGGTTTCAGTCTGCTGTTGAGCGGGCACACGCATGGCGGCCAGATCTGTTTGCCCGGATCGATTCCGATCACTCTTGATTCCGTATTGCCGCGGCGCATGGGGGCCGGGTCCTGGCAATATCACACCATGCTTGGTTACACCTCTGTCGGAGTCGGATCGAGCGTCGTTGCCGTGCGTTTCAACTGCCCGCCCGAAATAACCTTGCACACGCTGCGGCGGGAGGTGGTCCGCTAATATGGTTCGTCGCGCAGGTGCGCGCGGTACAGGACCCACGACAAAACCAGCTCACCGAGGAAGAAGATCCCGACACCAAGCGCGATATCGACGACCGTCAATGAGAGCGCCTCCTGGCATGCCAGCAGGGGAAGCAGAGATTCAGGCACTTGATCGAGCCCGAGCGCCTGGCTGCTGGGCGGGAAATTCAGGCGGCGCTTAACGAAGCTGGAGCACAGGTCGCCGGCCATGGCGGCCGCGGCCACGATCATACCAACGCTCCATTCAAGACCGAGCAGCGGCGAGCTTGCGGTAGTGACCAAAATCGAGAGCACGATCCCGCGGATCGTCTTCGATGGCCCGAACAGGGGGCGCCCATCAAAAAACGTGAGCCCGGCATCCAGTGGAAGAGCAAAGAATCGTCCAAAAATCTTCTTGGCAACGACGGGCGTGCCGTTGGCCAACGTCAACAGAACCATTGCCTGCAGGATCGAAAAGAGGTGCATCCATAACTCGGTCGCGATTGCTGTCATCTGTCATGTTCTTATCTCGAAAGTCTCTCATTCGCTGGAATTGCGCAACAGGCTGATGGCACGGGATCACTCCTGCAGCACGGAGCCTGGATCGCGGACAGCAGTTTGAGGATATGGGCGCTCGCGAGGGAACTGATCGGCACGCTTCACGCGGTCGTGGACAGCAATGGTTTGCCGGTCCAACTCGCTCCACGCCCCGGCGAGTCGCATGACAACCGGCTGAGCCTGGTTCGCCTCAGCGCCTTGTTTCCGCCAACGATGTTGCTCGCGGATTGCGGCTATGACGCCCGGCTGGGTCAGGGAGATTGCTCGCCGGCAGCGACCATAGGCGAACATTCTGCCGAAACGAAATCGCAGAGACCCGATCTGCTTTGGCACCCATCTCTATTGCGAACGCACCTGATCGAACGGGTCTTCAATACGATCACGCGATGTCGGCGTGTGGCGAGCCGATACGACAAACGAGCGGCCGGCTATCGGTGGCGTCCGTCAAACGCGCATCGCGCTATTGCGTTAGTTCACCCGGCTCCAGGTCTGGCCGCCGCAGAACATGCCGCCGAAGGCGCAGCCCTGCACGCGCAGACTGTCCGGGCTCTTCAGTGCGATGGTGGAATCATAGGTGCTGCCGCTGTTGGGATCGAAGATCCGGCCGCTCCATTTGATATCGCTCACCGGCTTCATGTTGATCAGCACCTGATCGGCATTGGCGTCGGTCTGCGCATTCACCGAATAGCCGCACAGGTTGACTCCGCAGGGTTCGATGCGGACCTTGCCTTCCTTCTCCTCGGTGAGCCAGACCCCGAGCGGGGAACTCGGCGGGCGCGCAGTTGCAGGCTGCTGTTTCTGCAGCGACGCCACGACCGCGGGATTGGTCATCGCGGGCGCCGCAGGCTTCGCCGCCGGCATTTCGGCGCGCGCCGCGGCCACCGATGCCGGCACCGCGCTCAGCCTGGCGGCCTTGTTGGCGGACTTGGCCGCGGTCGCAGCGTGGGTTTTCACCTGACCTGCGGCCTGCGCGGCGGGGCCGTGTTTGGCGGGCGATGGCGTGCGCGCGCCAATCGCCGTCACAGGGCAGGGTGTGTTGCGGCAATCGGTGCCATTGGCTGTAGAGACATCGGTGGCCTGGGCGGCGGTGCCGGCCAGCAGCAGGGTAGCGAGGGTCACAAGCCGTTTCATGATGACCTCCTGAGCGGTTCGCTATCAGTGGATTCACGCGCGGCGCGCGGCGTCTGTGATCTGCGGCAGGCGTGGCAGCAACCGCCGCGATGCGCGACCGGTCACTGCCGAAGCCACGCCAAGGCGTGCCGACGCGGCACAAAGTGCCCGTGGATGGCGACATTTTCTTGGCGGAATGCGACCGCTGGTGTGATGAAAATCTAGTCGAACCAGCGGCTGTAGATCGACTTGTAGCTGCCGTCCTCGTTCACGATGTGCAGCCACTGGTCGACGAACGCCTTCAGCGCCACATCGCGCTGCAGCCAGTAGGCCTTCTCGGCGAAGTCGAACGGCTTGCCGGGATGCACCGCGCACAGCACGCCGGGATGCAGTTTCTGCTGGTACAAGGTCTCCGAGGAATCGGTCATCATCAAGTCGGCGCGGCCGTTGGCGATCTCGTCGAAGATGGTCACGTTGTCGTTGTGCATCCTGATCTCGGCGTTCTTCACGTGGGCCCGGGCAAAGCGCTCGTTGGTGCCGCCGGGATTGACGATCACGCGGACACCGGGGCGATCGATCTCGGCCAGCGTCTCGAACTTGCCATTGTCGGCGCAGCGCGCGATGGGCGTCTTGCCCTCGCGCATGATCGGCGTCGAGAACAGTCCCTTTTTCTGGCGATCGAGCGTGATGGACACGCCGCCCATGACCATGTCGAATTGATCGGCCTCGAAATCCGCCATCAGTTTCGGCCAGCTGGTCTTGACGTATTCGGGCTTGACGCCGAGCGCCTTTGCCAGCGCTTCCGCCATGTCGACGTCGAAGCCGCGAAAGGTCGATGTGTCGCCCTGATACGAACTGAACGGCATGTAATCGCCGGTCAGGCCGATGCGCAGGGTGCCGCGCTTGACGATATCGTCGAGCCTTGACGGCGTCTGCGCCAGCAGCGGTGTGGTCATGAATAGCAGCGCGGCGCATAGCCCGGCTGCGAGGCGTCCCCTCATATGGTTTCCCCCAACTGTCCCGCGTCATCACAGGAGGATGCGCAAGTTGACCGTCAGTCTACAGGGATGCCAGCGCGTTTCAATGAGGGGAAGCGACCTGCAACGCCGTTGCCCGACCGCTGAATGCGTCAATCCTCGCCGTCGTGGTCCGCGCCGCGCAGGCGGATGGTCATCTGGCTTTTCAGTGCGTCAAAGCGCTGCTGCGCCTCGCGGGCGCGCGCGTCGATGAAACCGATCACCTCGTCCTTCGGCATCGGCCCACTGCTCAGCGGTCGAGAATTCAGACCGATGGTCTCGTCGACGAAGTAGCGGCCTTCGTCGTCGCGCCGCGCTGCCCAGCGAAACCGGATTGCCTCGAGCGGACCAGGGCCGAGTTTCACATAGTGATCCACATCGACGGACTCCGCCTCGGAGGAAATTGTCGGCGCCGGCACTTCCACCGGCTCCGCAGCGTGGGCCGGTTCGTCAGTCGCCGCCGGGGCAGGGGATTCCGTCCTGGGGCTCAGGTTCTCGGCGGGATGATCGAGAATGCTCGCGATTGCCGCGAGCGCATGATCGGTCGGATCATTCTGGTTCACAACGCGTCTCCCGGCAACCAACTGAACTACAAATATGACTCCGTCAACGATAGCAGGTTCCTGTTAAGAAAGGCTTTTGGCTGAATTCAGGCGCAGACCGGCGGCCGCCTGTGCCGCCACGGGCGGACCTGTTCGAGTTGCGCTGCAACGCGAAACAGCATGGCCTCGTCGCCGAAATGGCCGGTGAACATCATGCCGAGCGGCAGTCCGCCGGCGCTCCAGGCCAGCGGCACCGACATCGACGGCTGGCCGGTCATGTTGGCCATGCTGGTGCCGGGCATGTAGCGCCGCAGCAGCGGCGCGATCTCGCCGAGTTGGTCGGACATGGTGTCGATCTCGCCAAGCCGCACCGGCGGCAGGCACAGGGTCGGCGACAGGAACAGGTCGCAGCCCGCGAAAAAGCCGGTGACGGCGCGCGAGATCAGGAAGGCATTTTGCTGCGCAGCGACGTAATCGACCGCGCTGGCTTTTCGCGCATTGTGGGCGCTGCCCAGGGTCAGTTTTTCGAAATCGTCCGCGGTCACGGGGCGGCCCAGTTTCTGCTCGGCGAGGCGCACATTCATCGCGGTGTTGGCGGCGACGATCGCCGCGATCACCTGCGCCGGATCGGTCGGCAACACCGGCGCGCGTTCCTCGACGTGATGACCGAGCCCGGCCAGCATGGTGGCGACATCGCGCACCGCGGCGGCGACTTCGAGATCGATGGCGTCGCCGAAGGGCGACTTGTCGGTGAAGGAGATCCGCAGCCGGCCGGGTTCGCGGCTGACCTCGTCGAGGAACGGCCGGAGCGGCGCCGGCGCGTAATAGGGGCTGGTGGGCTCCGGGCCATGCACGGCGTCGAGCATCGCCGCGCTGTCGCGCACGCTGATGCTGACCACGTGGCTGCAGGAAAAGCCGCCCCAGCCTTCGCCGCGGTCGGGGCCGACCGGATTGCGGGCACGGGTCGGCTTCAGGCCGAATACGCCGCAGGCCGCAGCCGGAATCCGGATCGAGCCGCCGCCGTCGCTGGCATGGGCCACCGGCAGAATCCGCGCGGCAACGGCCGCTGCAGCGCCGCCGGATGAGCCGCCGGACGAGTGCGCGAGATTCCAGGGATTGCGGGTCGGGCCGTGCAGCCGGCATTCGGTGGTCGGCATCAGCCCGAATTCGGGGCTGGCACTCTTGCCGAAGATGGTCAGGCCGGCCTTGAGGAAACGCCCGGCGAGGGTGCCGGTGTGGTCGGCGATATTGTCCTTGTAGAGATTGGCGCCGAAGGTGGTGCGGGTGCCTTCGAGCAGGTCGAGATCCTTCAGCAGGAACGGCACGCCGGCGAACGGCGCATCGGGCAGGCCGTCCTCGATCTGCCGCCGCGCGTAATCATCGTGCCGGACCACGACCGCGTTGATGGCGGGGTTGACCGCGTCGGTGCGCGCGATGGCTTCATCCAGCAGTTCGCCGGCGCTGACCTGCTTGCTGCGCACCAGTTCGGCGAGGCCGACGGCGTCGAACTCGGCATATTCCTTGAAAGCCATGCGGGGGTACTCGGAGGAGGGAGCCGACTGCTAGCGCGGATGGGCCGCGCCAGCAATGCACCGTCAAGCAATCCAGAGTCGCGCGCGACTTCTGGACGGCTTCGTTGCAAATCTCGCGCAATTTCGGCGCGAAAGCCTAGCCGAGCACATCCACGTTGATGACATTCTGCCGGATCGGTTCGCCGTCGAGCACGCTGAGCATGTTGCGCGCAGTCTGTTCGCCCATGCGGTCGAGCGCCTCGCGGGTGACGCCGGCGACGTGCGGGGCGATGATCACGTTGGGCAGGTCGAACAGCTTGTGGCCCGTCGGCGGCGGCTCGACCTCGAACACGTCGAGCCCGGCACCGGCGAGTTTTCCCGACACCAGCGCATCATGCAATGCCGCTTCCACCACGATGCCGCCGCGCGCGGTGTTGATCAGATAGGCCGTCGGCTTCATCCTCGCGAGCCTGGCGGCATTGATCAGGCCGGTGGTCTCCGGCGTCTTCGGGCAATGCAGGCTGACGAAGTCGGCGCGCGCCAGCGCGGCATCGAGATCGCTCACGGCTTCGCAGCCGGCGGCCGTGATCTCGTCGGCCTTCTTGTAGGGATCGTAGACCAGCACCGTCATTTCCATCGCCAGGCAGCGCTTCGCCATGCGGGTGCCGATGCGGCCGAAGCCTACGATCAGCACGGTCTTGCCGAACAGGTCGAACGGCAGCACGCCGAGCCGTGTGCTCCATTTGCCGTCCCTGACCAGCGCGTGCAGTTCGACCGCGCGCTTGGCCAGCGTCAGCATCATGAACATCGCCTGTTCGGCCACCGAGGGCGAGTTGGCGGTGCCGGCCACCATCAGCGGCACCTTGTGGCGGCTCAATGCGGGCACGTCGACGGAATCATAGCCGACACCGATCCGCGCCACGACTTTCATGTCGCGCGACGCCGCGAGCTCCGGCTCACCGAACCGGGTGGCACCGAGCGCCACGCCATGGACCGGCGCCTGGCTCTTCAGCAGCGCGTCAAAATCGCCGGCCGAAATCAGGTTGGAAAACTTCACCGTCTCGATATCGCCGCGCTCGTCGAACAGCGACCAACCCGTCTGCGACATGGATTCGGTGATCAGCAGTTTCTTCTTGTTGGTGGTCATTCCCGGCCCCTATGTTGTTTTTCATTCTTGCGCCGCTCCACTGCGGCGGCGCTTGGCTTATCTAGCAGGACGCCGCCGGCCGGGTCCACAGCGGAACCGATGGCCCCGAGGCCTGTTGGGTAGACTTGTGATCGCGGCAAACGGTACTGTGGCCCGTGGCGATTGATCTGTGAACGCCGCGATGGAGACCACGACATGATCCGATCGACCCGGCCGAGGCGCATGTGCGCGGTGTTCGGCGCCAGTGCCATGTTGCTGCTTGGCAACCTCGCAACGGCTCAGGCGCAAGGCCTGGTGCAGGGCGTGCAGCAGGGCGCCAAGGCCGGCAACAAGGCTGCCGGTCCGATCGGTGGCGTGCTCGGTGGCGCCATCGGCGGCGTCGTCGGTGTGGTCGGCGGCGTGCTCGGCGTGCCGGCCAACGGCAACAGGAACGTGCAGGGTCCGGCCGGAGCAAGGCAGGCAGACACCGTCAAGGGCGCGAAGGCGAAGGGCAAGAACGCCAAGAACGCAAAACCGGCCGAGGCTGCACCGCAACAGGAACTCACCGCCGACCAGATCGTCGCCGAAAGCGACGCCAACATCGCCCGCATCAAGACCGCGCTGAACCTCACTCCGGAGCAGGAGAAGCACTGGTCGGGCTTCAACAGCGCGATGCATTACCTCGGGCATAACGGCGCCGACCGGCTCAACCTGCGCATTGCACGTGCCAAGCGCGACCCGCCGGACGACATCATCGAGCAGATGCGCAACGAGGCCCAGTTTCTCAACGACCGCGCCGTCGACCAGCGTGCCGTCGCTGACGCGGCGGAGCCGCTGTTCGCCAGCCTCGACGCCAAGCAGAAGGCGCTGTTCATCGAGGAGATGGTGCGGCTCAGCCGGGAGCGCGGCCTCGACTAAGAGCAGGGCTTGCGAAGGCGCGCTCGCCGCCCAGCCTTGTTCCCGAATGGAACCAGATGCTCCCCGGCACGTTTGACATGAAACGGAGAGCAGACATGACCGAGAAATTCGATCCCGCACCGCATGACAAGTACGCAGTGGGAATCAAGGAAGCCGCACGCACGGACGACGCCAAGCGTGAAGAGCTCAAGACCGGGCTTGAAGATTCGTTTCCGGCGTCGGATCCGGTCAGCGCCACGCAGCCCGCCAAGAGCAAACAGGACGGCGAAGAGAAGCCCTCGCTATGGGACAAGATCACTGGCGCCTTTCGCTAAGGCGCCTGCCATTCGTGCTAACCATTCGTTAACCACGGAGCCGCAGTATTCGAGAAGGTACACGGCGAGCGATGGAGGACTCCGTTGGCGACGATGATCTTGGACACAGTTCCTGCGCGGCCGGCCCAATCGTTTCTGGCGGAGCCGACCGGCATCTACACCATTCACGCCACCCGTGACGATCAGAGCATCGTCACCCACAGGATCATTCCTGACGTCGCGGTGGCGCAGGCGCGCACGCTAAAGGCCGCCGGCTGGCGGGTCAGGATTTCGACCTCCGCCGGTCGCCAGTTTGCGCCGTCGGAATTCGACCAGTTGCTGAGTTTCGATCGCATCGGACAGGATCGCGCCTGACGCGCCGCGCCGTCCCTGGGCCGCGCTGCAGGGCCGGGGATTTGCCAGCGGCGCAAACGTGATAGCGTGCACCGAATCCAGGCTCTGGCATCACGTTCAATTCACGGCATATCCATATGAAATCAATCGTTTTCGTGGCGGCTGCGCTTGCCGCCACGGCGCCCTCATCGGGTATCGCGGCCACGTCGCGCAGCGATCAGATGCTGAAGCTCGCGCCGGAAACCCGGCTTGAGCAGCGCTGCAACGCGCGCGCCATGGGCGCCATCGGCCGCGAGCACCGGAGCTTCAAGCCTGACGAATTTGTCGCCTATGCCTTCGGCGAGACCGTCATCCGAGGCGCGCAGATCAAGGCACCGGGCGGCGCGCTACGCAGTGCCGGCCACTGGTACCATGTCTCTTACGTCTGCGAGACCAGCGCCGACGGGATGGAGATCAGGTCGTTCAGCTATGCGCTCGGCGACATGGTGCCGCGCAAGGACTGGGACGCGCATTTTCTGGTGCCGTGACCGCTGTCACAGCCGGTCGACGCGCATCAGGCACGCCCAAATTGCGGCGAGCACCGCCGCTGCCACCAGCCATGACGGGTTCATGCAGAACACGTCACCATAGCGGCATACCTGCTTAGCCCACCCGGCAGTGTCGACGCTCGCGGCGGCAAAGACCGCGGCGGCGATACCGAGCAGGGTTGCGATCAGGACCATCCGGCGCACTCCAAAGGTATGCCAAACCTGCTCCTCATTCTTGAAACGCCGGTGAATCCCATCGCCGAAACATCGGGGTATCGGCCATAATCTGGTCGCCTCCGGCGACGATGATCGACACCGATGGTTTGCGGTTTATTAACTGCGACTCGTCCAGACTTACCGATAGAGAGACAATTGCAGGAGACAGGCTGTTGGCGACGTTCGAGACCACCGATTATGCCCAGATGCGTCGCTGCCGGATGGCCCATCTGCACGGCCGGCCCGTCGACGAGATGTTCGAGCACGGCACCGTTGCGAGCGGTTTCATTCAGACGATCCGGCCGGATCTGACCTGCTGGCCGCTGCGCTGGACCATCACCGTCGACCAGCAATCGGCGGAGACCCCGGCGCTGCTGCTGCAGGACTGAATCGCAGAGCATCGTCCGGTCAGCAAAAAGCCCCGCAGTGCGGGGCTTTTGTTTGCGTGTCTTGCACGGCCGATGCGGATCAGTAGCGCGCCACCGGGGCGCCCCCGAAATGGTAGTTCAGCCCGCCGCGCAATGTGTTGGTCTTGAGATCGGCACCTTGGTTGACGATCGCCGCGGTCGGGGTTTGCCCGGCCAGCACCGGGCTCGTCACCGACTGCTTGCCGAAGTCGGCGTAGAGATATTCGACCTTTGCGGACCAGTTGTCGGTGAAGGCGTGTTCGACGCCGGCGCCTGCGGTCCAGCCCGCCACTGTCCTGGAGAAGCTTGCGGCCTCGTTGGCGCCGGTCGTGTCGGCAAAGCTACCGCTGTATTTCATTTCGGTGAGCGCCAGTCCGCCGGTGGCGTAGAACAGCGTGCGGTCGACGGCGTAGCCGACCCGCGGCCGCAGCGTCATCAGCCAGTCGGCGGTCACCGCATTGCTGGTGGAGAAGGCGCCGACGCTGACCGGGAAGGGCGCGGTGACGCCGCGTGACTGCCGCAGGCCGAGATAGCTGACGTCGGCCTCGACGCCGAACAGCCAGCGATCGACCTGGTGATTGTAACCGACCTGGCCGCCGCCGGTGAAGCCGTCGGACTTCAGGCCTGGCGAACCGGCTGTCGCGGCGGCCTGCTGGTTGGCGATCGGCGCGGTGCCGTTGACGAAGGCACTCGACACGTCGCTGCGGCCCCAGGCGCCGCCGGCATTGCCGCCGACATACCAGCCGCCCCAGTTGTAGGTCGCATCGGTAACCGCGGGCGCCTTGGTCCAGCCATGCGACGGCAGATCGGCTGCGCCAGCCGAAGCGGCGCCCAATGCTGCGACAATCGCGGCGAACCAGGGGAATTTCATCAAGAAGGCCTTTCACCGCCCTCAAGATGCTGGCGATTTCAGTTCCCTTCCTAGCGAACTTCGCTGGCCAAGGCTGTGCCCCGAGGGCCACAGCACCGGCTGATTCCGGCTATGGTCAACGAAATCCGGCCGCGCCGGGCGACGACTGTCGCCCGGCGCGGCCGGGATTTGCCGGGGCAGTCCGGATCAGAACGCGCAGACGTTGACGAGGCGGACACGCTGTCCGCGGCGGGTCTGCACCACCCGGCGCTGCCAGCAGTCGTCGGTCAGGCCGCCCACATAGAGCGTCGGGCCGCCGTAGAAGCCGTGATGGCCGAAGCCGCCGTGCCAGCCGCTATGCCAGCCGTGGTGCCAGCCATGGGCGGAGGCCGCGGTCGGGGCGAGGGCGGCGGCACCGAGCGAGGCTGCCGCGATCAGTCCGAGGGTCATTTTGCGAAACATGGTCGTTCTCCGTGGATTGGCGCGCTGCGCCGTTGTGGTGTCCCTGCCAGTCTGTCGCGGCCCGCGCGGAGCGCGTTCAAGCCGAGGTCGAGATTTCGGGTTTCAGGAGTGTTTCGGGGCCCGCTGGCGCGTGGCGAAGCGAGCGGCCGGTGCTGCTGCGGCCGGCTTGTCCGGGCCTCAGTCAATCAACGCTTCCCCGGCGCTGCCGGCTTTGCTAAGTCGACTCCCACACGGAAGGGTGGCCGAGTGGTTTAAGGCAGCGGTCTTGAAATTCTCTGGTCCCCGTTTCGTCCAGTCATTGCCCGTCCCGAAAAGTGCCGTTTAGTGCTGGATTTATTGGGTTTTTCGAGACCGCCGACCCATCCCATAACGGCCTGTATCAACCCGTTCGGTGCCAATTCCGGTGCCAAGAACGACAATGCCCGGGAGCGGCCCGGGCATCTTCGACTTGTCGCTTGCTGTCTCAGGCGAGGCGCTGGTTTCTCAAGCCATCACCCTCACGTCGCTGCCGTCGAATAGCGCCGGCCATTGCTCCATGTAGCCGTCATAGTCCGCGATGCCGCTGTCGATCACGCCTTCGTCTTCGCAGGATTCTTCGAGATCGGGCGAGCCCATAGAGCCTGCGTAGACCCGGCCGCGCGCGGCCTCTGCAGCTGTCCAGCCAAGCGACGGCTCGTCGTCCTCCTGCTCGCTTTCGCCGCCATGCGCCAACTCGTCGCCTTCGCGATCGTCGGAGCCGTCACCGCCCTCCCGGCCATCGTCACTGCCGGCGGCCCAATAGATTTGAGAACCATCGGCCGTGCGCAATTGCTGCCCCTTTCGCCCGTAGTAGAACGCATGCGGCTCGGCTGATCTTTCCGGCGCCCCAAGCGAAGGCTCGCCTCCGTCGACCATGTCGTCACCGGCCGACCAGGTAGACTGATCGAAGCCCTTGCGGCCCTCGACGCTGCCAAGTTCCGGCTCGCGCTCGTCCCCGGAGGGGTCCAGTTCGTCGCCAGAAGGTTCGATGTCTGGGTCGTCGAGGCTGTCGAGGAAGTCCAGAAGCCGCTCGATTTCGGCGCCAGCCTCGCTGCGGAGGCGCTCCAGCGCTTGAAACAGGTTTTCCGGGGAAATGTCCGTGCGGACGTACAGATCTCCGTCGACGGGCGCCGCTGCTGTCGGAAAGGGTGTTTCAAAAACACCGTTTAACGGTTCCGACCCGGTACCGTTGCCGGACGAGGGTTCTACCCCTGCCACACTGGCATGGGTAGAAACCTGTTCCGCGACGGAAGAGGTTTTGTTTGCGCGATCCGCCACAGGCGGAAACATCGGTCGTGAGAGGGTCATGGGTTTTCTCGGTTTGGCTTATCAAGGCCGTAGCCAGTGTCAGACCGGCAGCCGGGAGTTGATAACCAGCCGAGAGACTGGCGACGGCGCTTTTAAGCCCGAAGGCTCTGGACATGGCGCGGCCCTCCCGGCCATAATGGCCAGGTGAGGCGCACGCCAATGCGCCATCAAATGCTTCGACCGCCGCCGACGCTGCCAGCGTCAGCACTTCCTGCCAGGGAATGCGGTCTATCTCGGTCCGGGTTATCAAGCCCACGGACATGATTCACTGATTTGGTTAACGTTGTCTATCCCCTTGCGGGGCGCCTCGGCGCGCCTGTCGCCCCACGGTGCCGCCGAGGGACCGCTACTATGCCGATTTGCACGTGTCGGTCCGGAACAGAACTTAAGTAGGTCAGCATCTACGCGCCCTTGCGCGACCAAGCTGGTTGCGGTTGGATGGGTCGGGGGAGAAATATTACAGTGCAACCTGACCGGCTTGTTAATCATGCGCCATCGCCGAATTTGCAATGGGCTTTGGAAAAGGTCCGCACGAACAGCGCGGTGAATCCACTGCTATGGCTGGCCGCATTAGTTCTACCAACCACACTGACCGGCGCCTATTTTCTGTCGGACTATCGGTCCTTGTTCGTCGCAATATTCTTATTTGTTATCGCAGCTCCGGTCGGAGCCTATTTCTACTGGATGATCAAAGATCCAAATCGCCTGCAATCGGAAGATTATCAACTTGAGAAACAGCGAATGTTGCTAGGTGATGATCGGCATCCGGGCGCAATCATCGAAGGAAGCGCTACAGTGCCCGTCTCGCGAGTGCCTCACGTTGGAGGCCCACGATGAACTGCAAAATCTACATCGTTAATTTCCTGGCATCGAAAGTTAGCATAGGAGCGCTCCACCAGTATCTGGCAGACAGCGTCGACATCTTGGGGTACTGGAACTATATTCCTGCCGTTTACTGCGTAAAATCGCGGTTAGACGCTACTGCGCTTCGCGATAAATTGCGTCCGTTTTTGCCGGACTTGATGATGGTTGCTGAAATCGATCCTCAGAACATGAACGGGTTCATGCCGACATCCGAAATATGGTCTTGGTTCTTCGAAGATGCTCCGGAGAAAAAGCCGACCATTCCGGCAAATTTGCTTCAAGCGTTGATGGGATCGCCGGGAGACCCTCCACAATCGCTCCCGCCACCGCCACCGCCACCGCCATTCAACTGGCCCAAATAACGAACGATACGGTGAAATAGGCGACTGGCCGCGCTCTGCCGCCACGACCGTGCAGCCATCGCCAAAGTTGCCGGCTTCCCGGCGGCTTTGGCAACCTGTAGGCTGTTTGCGGCATGGGAGGCAACGTTGGCTGAGGGATTAATAACGTACAGCGCTTGTCATGTCGGCTCAGCACCACATTGAGCTGGTCCATCCACAGCATCATTACATCGTCGCAGTACAGATAAATGAGCAGACCGAAAATCCCTCTCTTGGCGCCTCTAGCTTTTCTTTTTGCAATCGGCCTCGCCGCCTTTGTTTTTCCGGCCTGGACCGACGCAACTATCAGACTTGCGAAAGCGGCTGGCATCACTTCCGATTGGGCTGGATACGCCGGATCCTTAATTTCGGCCGCCTTAACGGTAGCGGGCACTTCTGTCGCTGCAATTGCCGCTTGGCGATCAATCGCGGCGCAAAACCGAATTGGCATCCTCACGCGAGAAGAGGATCGTATAGAAAGAGAAATGCCAGGCTTGAACGAGGCAAACGAATACGTCTCCCGGCTCAGCCTCTTTCTTTCCGAAGACATTGGCCCGAAAGGCGCATATGAAATACTAGTTCACGAAGGCTACGGTGATCTGTCGGTCCCGACTGAAAAAACCGTGCGCGAGATCCTTTCCAACAGCCAGCCACATGTTCAGAAGCGGCTTGCCAACACGCTGCACGCGATCAGACTGTCATCGCGACTGGTCACCGATCTGGAGGTCAATGTCGAAGACGCTCTTGGTCAAGCCATGGCCGGTGATCAGAAAAGTGCTGAGCGATGGAAGAGACGATACGAAGAGCTTTATGGACAGCGATCGATGTGGAAGCTGTATCTAGGCTTTTTGCGCAGCCAGAGTGTAGAGCTTCATGAGCGCACCAAAACGTTAGAGCGCCGTCAACGAATATGCCGCGAAGAGATAGAGGCCTTTTTCGGTAACTAGGGCGGCATGTCACGCACCCTGAACACCGCCCACCACGCTCTTTAGCGAAAATCGGCTGACCCGCTCTAGCGGTCTGCCCAGGAGAGCGACAACTAGTGCCATTTTTCGCTAGCAAGCTTGCGCACTCGCATCGGTTGCGGGATGCTGATCTTACCTTCAGAGGCGACATCATGAAAATCGACATCAAAGCGCTGCCGCAAAACTTCGACGACATTCCGGCCGGGACTTTTTTCAAAGTAATGCGATCTGAGCCGTTCTTCGGCCTCTCCGTGATCGATTCCCAAGGCAAGAAGGCGGCCATCTTGTTCGTTAAGGTGCCGCAGCAGACCAGTGTGCCGTGGTTGGCCGAACGCGGGCTTCCGCACGACGTGCTGGCCACATTCCCTGATGCTGTAATTCACGCCGAAGCCTCTGCCATAAGCGAGCCCACGAACGGCATCCCTTACGGGGCCATACTAAGCACCTCAAAGGGATTTTACATCCGCGCGGGCGCCGGCATAGGCTACTCAATGATCTTCAACTTGGACACCGGTCAGCCAGAAACAATATCCGATAGCGACAAACCAATGTTAGTCTATGAGCGCTGGTCAATCGGCCACCGCGTTGGAAACGAGATCGAGCCGATATTTGATTATCCGCTGCGTGCCAAAAATCAGCGGGAGCCGACGTAAATAGCAGGCGCTGGGTTGTCTACATCGATAGAATTAATGACGACCTTGTTCCGCCTTCCACTGTTCCAGCCGGTGCAAATCCCAATCCCACCCGTAATATCCAACCCATTTTTGAAAACGCGTTAGCGGCGCCTGGCGCTCGGGCGGAAACTCCCGCGCACGGCATTCGTCATTACGAGCTTCAATATCGACTAACCGCTTGCACGGAGGCTCATTGACCTCGATCAAGAGCCTTTCGGTCTTCAAGTCTCGGAGCGCCCCCTCGGTCTTGGGAGACGATTCGATTTTCGCCGCGAGGGCGGTGAACTGCTTCGAGAGCGCGTTGTGCGCATCATGCTTTTTATCGGGCATGATGATGATGTCGAGGATCGCCCATAGGCCGATAAAAGCCGTCAAGACCTCAGCGGCGTGCTGATATTTTCCAACAACTACAAAGAACGCAGCGCTGCCAGCAACAGCGGTAACGACCCGCATGCGGTCGCGCCAAGCTGCAAAAAATGCGGCCAACTTCTCGTGATATCGACGCGATCGATGGATTGCGAAGTCAAGATCCTCGAAGTCGCTCATGAGAGCTACTTCTTTGGCTTGTCCCAATCCGTGATCGTGTTCGCCTTGTCCTCTTTCCATCCATCCCTCGTCCCGTGCTTATGCTCTTCGGACAACGGCTTCGACGGTTTCTCGGCCGGCCTCGAAGGCTTCGGTTGCTCGCCGTGCCGCGGCCCTTTGTTGTCTTTGTTTTCTGCCATGTTTCACCCCATTTAGGCGGCCATCTGGTCAGGCAACCGGGGCTTGTGTCAAGGGCAAGTACCACCCGACTCCGCTCAATTCAGAACCCAGCACAGCCCGCAAGGCATGACGGTTGGCAGGGAAAGAACGCGCGGAGCGGCGAACATGTAGGCCCCCCGGCGCCTCGAAGCCCCACGACGACCAGCCAGGCCGTCCACGCCGCGCGTTCAGTTCGATCTTGGGCAGGTTGGGAAAATGGTACTCAGCGTGCTCGTACTGCTCGTCGGGCTTTTCGGAATGTGCGCCAACAGGCGCCTCGAAGCGGGAGCGAAAATGCGCGTTGGTCGGCGCCACCACCTTGCCGCGGGTGCCGATCAGGTCGCGAAAGGAGGAAAAGGGAACGAGAGCGCGCTGAAAATGCGCGCTCTCGCAGGAAAAAGTGCGGCTGTGAGACCTTGAACCTTAGGAATTTCCCGAGAGCAGGCAGGTCTCTTTTCGTTACTCGCCGAGCCGCGGCAGCGTCGTTGGACGCTCTCGAAACCTTGTTTTTTAAGCCCCGATGTTGTCCGAGAAATCGCCCTTCACGAAGGCATCCGGATGCTTCACCACGAAGGCGAGGCGCTGTTCGGCGCGGATCGTGATCAGGTTCTTGCGGAAGTTGTCGCTGTCTTCCGATGAGACCTCGACCGTCGCTTCCTGGCGATCGAAGATCTGCGCGCCCTGCTTGAAAGATCCGACCATGAACTTGTCGCGCGGCATCGCCTTGGTCGTCGCGATCGGGAGCTGCCAAAGCTTCGCGACCTGATCGGCGAATGGACCCGTTCCCATGTAGCGGCCCATGCTGTCCTTGATGGACTGCATCACGCGCCAGTCGAGCGGATTGAGCACGATGCCATCGGCCTCATAATCCGCATCCTCGACCTGGGCGATCGCCTGCAGCAACACGTCGATCATGGTCGGGCTGTCGACGGAAAACTGCTCCGCGAACGCCGTGGCGCCCGTGTACAGCCCAAGAATGTCGGTGCCGGTGCCCGGCCCGTTGAGCAGCTGGGCTTCCTCGACCTGGCCGAGGCCATAGCGCAGTTCGCCGTCGATCAAGGATTGCATTGCCGGCGCATCGTCCATCAGCTGTTTCGACGCCAGCATCCAGTGTGCGATGGTGCGAACCGGCCACGGGACGAGGTCGAAGCCCATGTCGGACTGCGGCTTGAGTGCCGTTTCGGCGACCGTCGCCGCCATATTCTGCCGGCCGGTCTGGATCGGCCATTCGACAGAGTTCGAGTTCGTCTGGCCGGGCGACACGAGGTCGCGGATAGCTACCCGGCGCCGCGGCAGCAGGATCGGCGACGACTGACGATCGGGAGCGACGAGTGAACCGCCGGAAGCGCCGTCCGAAGTCAGCGAGGAGACGCTGCGAATGTGGACCCGGGCCCGGCCGCGTTCATTCGAGTTCAGCCTTTTGAAGTCCTCGCTCGCGGTGAACTGAGAGCCCCAAGTGGCAACGGATTCGCCGCCGCCGCCGCCACCGCGGCGCGCCATTTTCTGCTCGATATCGAGCAGCCGAGCGCCGAACTGGCCAAGCTTTTCGGCGCCCTGCGTCAGCGCTGCGGTAACTTCCGCGTGCGCCGCGTCGAATTTCTGCACGATCGCAGCCGGATCGATTCCGGCCGGCGCATTGAATTTGTGGATGATATCAGCGGGGTTGACGCGCTTGTTCATCGAAATAGTCCTTTGAGGTTTTGAAACTCGACCAGAGCGCTATCGAGGCGGTCGGCGAGCGGTTTCAGATCGGGGGTGGGTTCAAACTCATCGCGATACAGGGCAGGCCAGCCGCCGGCGGCGATTTTCGTGGCCGCTGCGCGCGACATTCCGCCTGCTCGCAGCAGCCGCTCGACGTCGGCGGCACTTTCGCATTGGAAACCGGTGATGCGTGCCAGCGGGTTGGCCGGCGCGGAGACGATGCTTGTCTCGACCAGATCGAGCTCGACCAGGTTGAGGATCCCGTTGCGCGGATCCGTCCTGACGAACCGAACCCCCATGCTCAGACCGCTCACATCACCGGCTTTGACGTGCTCGTAAGCATCGCGACCGCCGCGGGTGTTGAGGTTGAGCTTGCCGCCCAGCTTGAGGCCGATCTCGTCCTCGACGAACGAGGTCCAGCTTCCGACAGGCTGGTCCATCTGATGCTGCCAGAGCATCAGGGGCCGTGTTTGTTCCCGCTTGTGCTTTGCGATCGAGGCGGAAAAGGCACCCGGCATCGTCCGGCTGCCACGTTGATCGATGTTGCCGAACACAGCGCCGTAGCCGTTCACGTTGCCCTGATCGGTCAGCGCAAACTTGAAACCCTGCAAATCCGCAGTGTTGCAGTGGATTGTGGGGTCGGATGTGAGATGCTGGTTCATCAGCTACTCCGGCAAGGCAAAGGGAAGGCCCAAGAATGGCCCGGTTTCCGTTTGCTCAAGACCCATGATCACCATGGTGCCGAGAGTAGTTTCGCTTGCGTCGCCGGCCGCCCCGTATCCACGGTGACGACGTTCTGCAATCGCAGCGACACGAGAAAACACTGATTTGCGAGAATCTGTCAATGGCGCGACACCACGGTCGACGCATATTTCGGATTTTTCTCGACGAAGCTTTCGAACAGGTCCGCCACCTTGCGCAGGTGTTCGACAGTCGCATCAACGCCGATCGTCTCGATCGCGATGGTGGTCGCAGCGTCGAATATCGAGTTCGCCAGCGCCGCCTTGTCGACACCGCCGGCCGCGAGATCCTCCGCGGTGCGGCGCCAGAGCGAGCCGAGGTTGCGCTCGATCAGACTGGCGTTAGCCTCGATCGATTTGACGATCTCGGCGCGGGGGTTGGGCTTCGGCATGGCTATCGATCCTTCGTTTGAGACTGTGTTTTGCTTTGTGCGATTGCGCGCCCAGGCGTTGCGCTGCTGCCGGCTCTGCTCGTTGCGACAGGGGGCGCTACAGAAAAGCTGAGGGCGGCCCTTCCGGAGAAAATTTTGGAACACGGTGCCGCAGACGGCGCACGGCGTGTCGATCGGAAGTGGCAGTAAATAATTCAAATTTTCATTCGTCATTGATTGTCCTCCATGCCCGCAACCGCTTGATACGACTCACAAAAGTTTCTGAGACCGGTGTGGCGAGGCGCGAAAGGCCCTGAAAAAACACGTTCCGAAGGAAAAAATCCGCGAATGAGACCCAAGCCGGTCCGGGCTCCCTTAGGCTCCAGACTTTGGGACCACCCCCCCCTCATGTCTGCGCCTCGCGTAGCGCAGGGTGCAGCGCGCGCGCCCGCGCATCGAGCACAGCCGCATTCAACGCACGGTCATCGAGCTTCCCGCGACGCTCCAACGTCGTGAGCATCGCGCGATGTTCGTCGGTCAGCTCGCCAAGGATCAACCAGCCATCGGGACCAAGGCGCTGAGCTATGCGATTTTGTACTACCTCGCTGCCTTCTTCCTTCGATTGGAAAGCCTGCAGACGTTCGGCATGGGATGACCGCGCGGTCGGCGCTGGAGGTTCTAATAGTGGTTCTATTGGTAGTTTATGCCGCAGAGCTTTGCGGCATGGTGGCCGTCCTGGTTGCGGCATGGTGACCGTCCTGGTTGCGGCATGGTCAGGTGCCGCCTGAACGTCTGTTGTGGGTGATTTCCGTTCTGGTTGCGGCTTGGACATTTCTGCAACACTCATGTTGAGGTAGTATATTTTGCCGGCCCACTGACCCCGATTACCCTCACGCCTTTCAATGCGAATGAGGCCCATCGCTTCCAGTTTCTTGGACCGGCGCTGGACGGTGTCGACGCTCTGCTCGGTGTCATTTGCCAGCGTCTCCTGGCTCGGCCAGCACACGCCCTCGTCGTCCGCGTAGTTCGCAAACGCGAACAGCATGAGCTTCAGCGGCGCCGACCCCGTCGCCGTTCGTGCCGCCCATGAGGTTGCCTTGATGCTCACCTGTGCCCGCTCGCATGAGCGTTAGCGATCGCGGCGCAGGCGTCCTTTTGCTTCTTGAAATCCCCGAGCAGCACGTCGCGCGCGTCGAACGCTGCAAAGCGCTTCGGGGCTGTCTGCAGGTATCGGCCCAGCCGCTCACGACCGAGGTAGACCGCATGATCGATCGGTTCGAAGTCGGGGGGTTCGAAGCCCGGCATGGGGCAATCAGCTGTCGGTGACTTCGGAAAACATCTTGTCGAATGCGGCCTTGGGCACCCTCAAGAGCTTCCCGATCTTGATGACCGGAATCTCGCCACGCCCGGCGGCTGCGTATGCACTGTTTCGGCTCATTCCCAGCATGCGGGCGACCTGGGGGAGATCGTAAACGCGACTTTCGGCGCTATCCTTCGACATTTCGAGGCTCCATGGTTATCGTTGGTCCCATTATCGCGAACATGGTTACAACAGTGACCATAGGCGGTGATTTGCAATCTTTGGTCAAGCCGAATGACTGTTATTGCACCGGAAATCGTGGCGTGCTATTTCGTACCAACATGAACCATGCCAAACCAAGGAGTTCAATCGATGGTGGCGCCCGATCAGACCCAGCTCAAATTCCGGGTTGATGAATATCTTAGGGAAGAGTTGGAAAAGGCTGCCGCCGCCAACGGGGTCTCGCTCAACAAGGAAATCAACGAGCGGCTCCTGACCTCGCTAAACCCTTATGCCCCTATGCTCAATTCGACCTCATCGCCCCTGATGAAGCTGTTGGTAGAAATCATGCAAACGACGGGCGAATTAGTGCTCTTCCAGCAGCCGAAAAATCTCAGAAAAACAGGCGGTGATTGGATCGATGATGGCTTTGCTTACGATCAGGCCGTGGCAGCAGCCATCACAGTGCTGAAGGCATTCCGACCAACCGCGCCAGGAGACGATCGGATGGCTCAACTGAACTCGATGGATGGGATATTTTGGGGTGAACATTGGCTGCAGCGATTGGCCGCAGGCGATCCGACCAACGCAGAAAACGTAGATCCAATGTTCCAGGCCTTCCGAGAAGAGTTGGGGCCAGAGCTTCTTAGCCGGATATCTCACATGGCCGAATTCGACGTTGATGCATCAGCCAAAAGCCGATTTGCCGAAAAGCAGAAAGGTGCAGGTCGATGAAGGGCAACATCACCCGCCGCGGCAAGAATTCATGGCGCATCAAGTTCGATATCGAAGCGGGCGAGAAGGGCAGGGAAACCCGCTACGTCACGGTGCGCGGCACGAAAAAGGAAGCTCAGATTGAAGCTGCTACAATAATCGCTGCGGCCTCAAAGGGCGACTACATCGAGCCCAGCAAGGAAACGGTGGCGCAGTTCATTGAGCGATGGTTGCGCGATTGGGCGGCCGGCAACACCAGCAACAAAACTTACACCCGATACGAACAACTGCTGCGACTACACGTCGCCGCGCACCTCGGCGCCAAGCCTATCCAGCGCCTTCGAGCGACCCACCTGCAAACGCTCTACGCGACGCTGCTGCGCGACACTGGCCTCTCAGCGCGCACGGTGCTGCATGTCCATCGCGCTGTTCACCGGATGCTGCGCCATGCGGCGCAGTGGGGCACAGTCTCTCAGAACGCCGCAACGTTGGTCGACGCCCCGTCTGTGCCGGACACAGAGATCGACGCGCTGACAGCCGCTCAAGTGAAGGCGGTCCTGCAGACGCTCAAGGTGTCAAATTCGACGCCTAAGCAGGTCTACACGATTGCTTCCGTTGCCCTCGGGACCGGGATGCGCAGGGGCGAGCTGCTGGCCCTGCGGTGGCAGGATGTCGACCTTGACGGCGCCTTGCTCCGCGTGGAGCGCGCGTTGGAACAAACGAAGCGCGGCGGCCTGGTGTTCAAGGCGCCTAAGACGCGACACGGCCGGCGCTCGATCACCTTGCCGTCATCCACCGTTGCCGAGCTGCGGGCACACTGGCGAATCACTCAGGAGCGCCGGCTTGCGCTCGGTGTCGGCAAGTCGCCAGAGGATGACCTTGTTTTCGGGAACTGGGACGGCACGCCATACACACCGAACGCCCTGACCAAGGCGTGGAGTTTGGCCATGGAGAACGCGAAAATCAAGGCGACGCTCCATAGCCTGCGGCACACCCACGCCAGCACCTTGATCGCGTCCGGCCTGGACGTGTTGACGATCAGCCGTCGACTAGGGCATGGATCACCAGCGATCACGCTCAAGGTCTACGGCCACCTGTTCAAGACGGATGATCGGGCAGCCCAGATCATGGAAGCGGCGTTCGCAGGGGCAGAATGAGAACGGATTTGGTGCCCTCGGTGCCAATCCGGTGCCAACTCCCCCGATCGATGGCAGCGCAAACCGGCTAAGCCATTGAAATTGCTATACGGAAGGGTGGCCGAGTGGTTTAAGGCAGCGGTCTTGAAAACCGCCGTACCTGAAAGGGTACCGTGGGTTCGAATCCCACCCCTTCCGCCAGCCTCGTCCTAAGTCGTTGATCTTCCAAATGTCGTGCGGTTTCAGTGGCTTCCACTTGCTGGGTGCTACGATGAGCTGCTACGGCGAGCACATGGAAGACATGGCCCACCCCCGACTTCACAAGCGCAAGAACACCTTCTATCTCCGCGCCTCGTACCCCACCGATCTGCTGCACCACTTCAAGGGCAAGGAGCAGTGGAAGTCTCTCGGCACCACCGACCACCGGGACGCCCTCCGAAAGGTCAGAGCCGCCAGCGCCGCGTTCGACGCCGAGATGCAGCGCCTCCGTGAAGTTGGTGGCCAGCCGCCCGCGAACCTCGACCAGCAAGAGATGGTTCGCCTCTGCGGCAAGCTCTATGACTGGGCGATCACCCAATGGGGACGAAACCCCGGCGCGGCTGTGATCTACGAGAAGCTAATCGGTGCGTGGACGAAGCTCAGCACTCACGAGGAATTAGAGGCAGAGGTCGGCCCCTATCTGGACGAAGTCCTCAGCAGATCGTCCACAGTCGGCAGGATCGACGACGATACGCGGGAGCGGTTCCTTCCTCTGATCCGCAACACCGTTCGTGACGCTGCGACCACGTTGAGATTGCGAGCCGAGGGCGATTACACCGCCGATAAGCTGGCGGAGAAGTTCGGCGGGCGTCGGAAGCCGACTGAGGGTCTCACCCTGCGGAAGCTCATGGACGATTACATCGACGATCCGAGCGCAGATCGAGGCGCGAAGACCATGCTGACGTATCGCATCCTGTTCGATGCCATCGAGGAACTTATGGGCGCGGACAAGATGGTCCGTGATGTTTCCCGCGATGACTGTAAGCGCGTTCGCGCGTTGCTGCAGACAATTCCGAAGAACGCCCGGAAGGTCTATCCCGGCAAGTCCCTGCAAGAGGCTGCGCGTTTGGCCAAGATCGAGGGCAAGGCATTGATGGCAGTGGGAACCGTCAACTCCTACTTGATCAACCAGTCGTCGCTCTTCAACTGGGCCGTGCAGGAGGAGAAGGCCGACCGCAACCCGGCGAAGGCGCTGCTGCTGACTGATCCGGTGAAGGCAAAGCACAAGCGCAAACCGGTGCCGCTCGATGACCTTCCCAAGCTCTTCAAGATGCCGCTCTACACGGGATGCGTCGATGACCTGAACGGCTATGCTAAGGCCGGTCCCCATCATCCTCGACGAGGGCGGTTCTGGGTGCCGCTACTGTCGCTCTTTCACGGCCTGCGCCAAGGCGAAGCGTGTCAGCTTCACAAGACCGACGTGCGCAGGATCGGGAACGTCTGGTGTTTGGTGCTTTCCGAGGAGGACCCGGACGAGATGGAGGTCGAGGACCGAAAGCGCATCAAGACCGATGCCGGTGAGCGGTTCGTGCCGCTGCACGCCGAACTGATCGCGATGGGCTTCCTCGACTTCGTTCGGGTCTGCAACGGCGTGCGTCTGTTCCCCGAGCAAGAGCGCGACACATTCGGTTACTTTTCCCCCATGTCTAAGTGGTTCGGTCGGTTCTTGGAGAAGGCACAGGTCAAGCAGCAGCGGGTCACTTTCCACTCGTTACGACACAACTATCGCGACGCTCTGGGGCGAGCCAAGCTGTCTCGCGACGTGATCCGGGCACTGGGCGGCTGGGCGGGAGAAGGCGTGGACGACGATTACGGCGGCGACCTGGAGGCGTTCGTCGAGGTTCTGGCCGAGGGCGTCGCCAAGGTCTCGTACCCCGGTCTCGACCTGTCGCATTTGCATGCGCAGCCTCGAACCTGTGCCTGACGAAGACGACGCCGTTGCCTCTTGACCACCGTCATTGCCCTTGAACGGGTGGGTCGCGATCCAGCTCAGCTATCCACTGTGGAAGGCTTGGACCGCTTTCGACAAGCCTGTCGGATTGCTGAAGACCAGCACAGACCATCGCGGACGACACAGCCAGCCTCGATACGCTCTGTGAGCGGCACCGCATCCCGCATCGTCGGGACCCTCAAGGGCACGCGTTCCTCGTTTGGCTGCTGCGCGAGTTCTATCCAGCGAACCCGTAGGCCCGGATGGGTTGCCCTCTCGCTCCTCACCTCGCCCTGATGGACCGGATCACGTCCTGACCATCTGCCGTGGCGTTAGGTAGCACGCCTACGCTCCCAATCATCATCGCCAGCCCTGACCCCGTGACGGGTCGCTCCTGTCCTTCTCTGGACGGTGTCAGGGCGTGGCCATTCACGAGAACCAGAGAATGCAGACAGCACACACACCACCACCGATTGCCTTGGCCAACACGCACCTCGCTGCCCTATCGACATCGAAAGGGGTACAGGACTGTAAGGAGACATCTTCTAAGGAGATTGTACCCCCTAAGCTCGGGCCGTTGTCAGTGGAGACCATCCGTCGTCTCAAGGCTGACTTCGTCATCAAGGCCCATAATCCCTCTCCCCTGATGTGGGACGCGCTGACCAGCATCGTCGGCACATTGGAGCAGATGGCGGACGGGATAGCCCACCCCAGCATTCACCTAAGCTCCCTTGATCCCGGCGTCGGCAAGACGCAATCAATCGTTCGCTTCCTCCCCGTCCTCCTTGCGTCCGATCTCCATGCGGATGTGTCAGTCATCATTTGCGCCGGGCGGCTCAAGCAGATCGACGCTATTGTCGCCGATGCTCGGAACGCCGGTCTCGGTGACATGGACTTCGCCGTCTTCACCTCGGACCCGGAGCGGAACAAGCTCGGACGGGGGATCGCAGACCGATCAAGCGCCCGCGTCCTCTTCACCACTCACGCGATGGTCATGAACCACTGCAAAGACGGCGGGTCTTTCACCAAGGCCACCGACTTCCACTATCGTCATCACCCGAGAGATGTTCGGGTCTGGGACGAGGCGATCACACCGGGCCTCGCGGTCACGCTGACCGAGTTCGACATCGCCGCGCTCAGCAAGCCCATGTCCGCGCAGAGTTACCGCTTCTCAGCAGGGCTCATCAGCCTCGCATCCAATCTCGGCCAAATGACGGATCGGACCCGTTTCATGGCCCCCGATCTCGGAACCGAGTGCGGTGTTGATCTCAACAGCCTCGAACGCGCTTTCAGCGAGGCCCCCAAGGAGCAGAAAGACATGGCCAACTCGCTGTGGTTCTTGCTTGGCAAGCCAGTCACGGTGCGCAGGGACGGCAAGCTCGGGAATACGATGCTCGACTATCGCGAGACGTTGCCGGACGGTCTGGCTCCGCTGCTCGTGCTCGACGCCTCGTCACGGCGCGACGTGAGGGAGACCTACAACCTGTGGGAGGAGCATCGGGGAGGCATCATCCGCCTGCTTGAAGCACCCAAGGACTACGGCCCTCTCACCATCCACCATTGGTCCGTGGGAGGTGGCAAGTCCGCCTTCCGGGACCAGACCAAGGGAGCACGCCTGATCCGAGGCGTCGCCAACACCATCAACTCGAAGCCCACCGAGAAGTGGCTCGTCGTTCATCACAAGGACCCCGAGTTCGAGGCGAAGGTGCGGGCACTGGTGGCAGCGGACGCCACCGACATCGCGTTCCTTAACTGGGGCGCTCACGATGCGACGAACGACTACGCCGACGTGCCGAACGTCATCCTCGCTGGCACACTGTTCTATCGGCCCTCGGACTATGAGGCGATTGGTCGGGCTGCTGCAGGACAGCCATCTTCGGAGGGGGCATTCCCGGCAGACCAGTTCGAGCAGGTCCGACGAGGCGAGCATCGCCACATGATCCTGCAGGCCGTCTGTCGTGGCCGCGTCCGCAAATGTGAGGGTGCTCGGTGCCCGCCAAGCAGCGTCTACATCGTCGCCTGCCGTGGCTCTCGCATCGGTGATGATCTTCCGACCATCTTCCCCGGATGTAGGGTGGTCTCGTGGAAGCCGGTGGAGACGCAGCTCAAGGGCCAGGTCGGCATGGCGGTTTCCTTCATCCTCGACCGAACGAAGGCCGGGGCGTTCATCTCGGATGCGGAAGTCATGCAGCACCTCGGGATCAACGATAGGTCGAACTTCAAGCGTTGCATCAAGAAGCATGCGGACTTCGTTGGGGCACTGGACGACCATGACATCGGCCGCTCCAAGGATGGGCGTCGTTCGGGCTTCCAGCGGGCCGTGGCGATGTTCTTCGGCGAGATTGAGGAGGCCGACACGCCTTTGCACTAAGCCCTCAGCGCCCCTTGAGGTGATCTGGAAGGACACCGGCGACTTCCAGAAAAAAATCTCTCAAGGGGGGCCTCGATGGGATTGGCAGGCTGCATTCCCCCGTGGCCCCGTCCCGCCTAATGGGTGTGGTGGAGGAGAGAGACCTACAGGCCGATGCTGTTTGGCAACGGCAGCGCCTTCATCTCGCGGATCGCTTCAAGGAGCCGGATCGTGGCATCTGCATCGAGCGTATCGTCCTTGTATCGGACCTCGAACAGGCCCTGAAGGTTCGACGGCAGGTCAACGCCTTGACGCACGAGCAAGATGAAGCGGCGACCGTAGAAGGCCATCGCGGCACCGATCTCGATAAGGACATTCGGGTTGATCATGAGGTGCTCGTTGCCGTCTTCGTCTTTCAGCATCCTTTCGGCATCGACGTGAATAATGGCCGCGCCAGCGATGCGCATGTCGTCCATGACCTTCTCAGGAACAGGCTTCGACACCGTTGATCGCTCTACCGATACAACTGGCTCCAATTCGCCAAACTCCAGCAGCCGCTTGATGGGATCGACGAGTGCGCGGTCCTTGCCATGCGTCACAAAGACCTTCCGCCGTCTCGCATCATCAGCGACCGCCGCTGCCAACGTGGTGTTCTGCGACGTATCGACCGGTAGAGCTGGCGCTGCAGGGGGAGTGGGAGCGACCAGCGGAATTGGCTTTGGCACTACTGGAGGCGGTGCAAGGGCTGCAGCATCTTGCTTACTCTCGTCAGCGTCCACCTCGCCCGCCGCATCATCCTCCCCCTCAGGCACGATTGCGCTGGTCGTGCCAAGGAAGACCCACGTCTTCTCCTTGATCGTTTGGAGGAAGCCCACAGCCCGCGCACTGGCTTCGAGGCGGTCCAGGACTTCCGTAGCCTTCTCACGAGGAACGCCCATGTCTTCGAGGACGTTCACTGCCAAATCAGCGCGAGGGAATGGGTGGTTGTCGTAGTGGGTGAGGAACTCCCTGAATACTCGGGGACGAAGGACCGCTTCCCGTCGAGCTGCTGCGTCTTCCTCTTCCGTCTTGGGTCGCAGAATACTCAGCGCCAGCGGTGTAAGGGAGATCGACTGTGCCTGTGCACCTCCCTCAATTAAGCCGAACGCGATGCTGGCACCTGAAAGCACCTTCATCTGCGAGCCACCCGGATCGACGTTAAGCGCCTTGGCAACCTGCAGCGGCGGGGTGGACTTGCCGCCGTAGTTCTCGGCAATCGCCTTCGGTATACGCAGAGCGTCGGCCAAAGAGGCGCTCGGTACGTCCGACTGCTTCAGGTATGATCGCTTGCTCGCCGTCGCTGCCTTTTTGGGAGCTGGGGCTTTCTTCGCCGTAGTCTTGCCGCGAGCCATGACGCCTCCGATGATCAACTCATGGTCGCATGTCAATTTCCTTGAACGCAAGCAGGGTGGGTCCGCTGCACACAGGCACGGTGTCCGTTGGGGCATACTCGTGCGGACAGGACGAAGTGGGTCGATTAGGCGTCCGTAAGGGTTGACAACGGTCTACGGACAATGGTTCATACGGTCACCATCCCAACGGACAGGACTTAACCATGGCCACCATCCTCTATGCGCGGGTATCCACCCTCGAACAGAACGTCGAGCACCAGCAGACGCAGGCCGAGGCGGCAGGCTTCAAGATCGACCAAGTCGTGGCGGATCATGGCGTGTCCGGCGTGACGACACTGTTCGCGGATAGGCCCAACGGGAAGCGGCTGTTCGACCTGCTCCGCAGGGGCGACACGCTGCTCGTCCGGTGGGTTGATCGTCTCGGCCGCAACTACAGCGACGTTCGGGATACCATTCAACAGTTCATGCGGCGTGGCGTCGTGGTCCGCACGGTCATCAACAACTTGACCTTCGACGGCGCGACCACCGACCCCATGCAGCAGGCCGTGCGGGACGCGCTGATCGGCTTCTTGGCGGCAACAGCACAGGCCAACGCGGAGGCGATTAAGGAAGCCCAGAGGGGCGGCATAGCCCTTGCGAGGGCCAAGGAAGGCGACATCAAGTACAGGGGACGCAAGCCCACCTTCAACCATCGCCAGCTCACCACCGTGCGCGACATGGACGGTCAGGGGGTCGGGGAGATCGCGAAGGCCACCGGGCTAAGCCGACAGACCGTCTATCGCATCAAGGCCGATCCCGCAGCGGCAGAAGCGGTCCTCGCGAGCTGGGCGGGGTGACCGCAGCGGCATGATGATCCGTGTGGCCCGATCAGTGTTTTTGCATTGGTCAACCGAAAATGCCGTCGCGGGTCGTCAACCCTTGCTGTCTTCGATCTTGCCAGTATCTGTCGGCACATCGCGGTCGTGTAGGTAGTTGCCGGCTACAATGCTCTTTCTGGCCTTTCGGAAGTAGTGATTTGGCGGAGCCATCGCTCGGCTGCGGGCCTTATCAATTCGCGTCATGAGCGATTGTACTTCCACCTCGAACTGATCAAGAGATTTGTGAGATGTGATGTTGCTGGCTTGCCGGAAGCGATCCCTTAGGTTCGTGAACTCACCTGTAAGCGTCTCGTAGTCCTTGATGAGATCGTCCAACTTGGTCGCACGATAGACCGGAGGAAGTACGGTGGCGAGCAAGGTGAACACTGCTGCAGGAATTGGAGCATCGGCGAGCACCTTCCACGTCGCGAGGGCGCCGAACACGATAGGTGCGACAACGAAGAACAATCGCATCAGGCGTAGTGTCTTCAACCACATGATGAAGCTCACTGCCGTATCTCGACAGTTCTCGAATTGGCGCTCGCATTCCGCGACCAACTCAGTCCTAAGTTGCTCCGTCATGAGCACTTCGTCGGGACGGCAGAGCCGAAGACCGCCTGCCATTCCTCACCAGCCAACTGCTCGAAGTTCTCTTCTTCGTATGCGCAAGCCTTCACAGCACGACGCCATGCGGTCTGTGCTCGCGACAGCCATTCGCTTCCGAGCCATACTGCCTCGTTCGTGCCGGGCATGTAGATGTAAGTGTTTGCGCGGCCAATCAGATAGGCGAAGAAGTCCCGCACCATCCAATCGTACCAGAAGTGGTCGCGTTGGTTGGAGTGCCACGTTGCGAGGAACTCGACCGCCAGACGTTCGAGCTGAAAGGACTTCAACGGGACATTGTTCTCTCGCTGCCACTGCTTCATCATTCTCGCCAACGCTCGCGTGTTACCGATGCAATAGCTGTCCGAGGCGGAGAGGTTGGCTTCTTCAGCAACGGCGGTAGAAAGGATGTACCGACCGCCTTCGTTGGTGTTGCAGACGAGAATGCTGCCATCAGTGCAAAGGAAGCCAGGCGACACTTCGATCGGCGTTTGGTTGAATGGGATGACAACGACCTGACCGTCTCCCCTTATGTCGGTTTGCGAGTACGTCCCGGCAAGGACGGATTTTACCTCTTGGAGCAAGGCTGACTGGCGATTGCCTGAGCGAGCCTCGTACTGGTGGAAGACCGCAGTGGGAAGAAGGAAAAGAAGGTCCACGTCGCGGGACGGACGAACACGGGTGGCCTTGCCCCACGAGCCGATCAGCACACTATTGTTGGTCTCGGACGATGTCCCGTAGTAGTGCCGATTGAGACAGGCTCGAACACCTGCCTGCTTGGTGGTCCCATCGTCGAGCTGACCGGGGGTAATCGCGAGATTGTTGACGAAGGTGCGGAAACGGGCTCGGACATGAACCCACCTGAGAGCGGGTGTTGTTGGCGAACCGAGCAACGAGAGCACCGGGGACGGCGGTGCGACCAACGACGCCAACGAGTTCGAGTATGGCGACAAAGAACCGAACGGCTGAAAAGGTGACCCCATTGCGTACCCCATAGTTAGATCGAAACTTCCCCTAACTATACTTCATGTAGTGCTGAACCGAGCGGTTGCAAGAGGCGCGGAGCATTCGTTCTGCGGGAGATTTGGCCTCACTTCGCACGATGGGCGACCGCTCGACGCTGCTACAGCGACGTGCTACAGGGCTTGGTTGTAGAGCATCTTTTTTCGTAGGAAGATCAACGGCTTGGACCTTCTGGTAGCGGGTCCCACCCCTTCCGCCAACTACCCCTTTCCGCCGATCCCCCACACAATGCGACCAGTTCCCGTTGCTCCAAATTGTGTAGCTCGAGCGGTGCTTGGCACCGGGTCGGCCCAGCGTCGTCCGGGGAACCTGCCAGAATGCGTCCTCCGTGGGGTGTGAAGGACGATCTTCAGAGACGCCTGCGCTGCAGGCCTTAGACGCGCTCCCACGACGGGGACGCCCCTCCCGCCACAAGCCTTCATAAAGGCGCCCTGCCAATGGCGTAGCGGCCGGTGTTCGGAAATGACGCATTCAAACGAAAAACGGCTTATCCGCTCCGTGGGCGGTAGAAGATCGTCGATGACTTGTCAGACAAGTGGTACTCGGGCCGGCAATCGGAGGGGCGGGCTACCGAGCTTCCGGGGTCCGGAGGACGTCGAATCTCAGGCGGCGTCGCGGAGGGAAACGCTCGCCATTGCCAAGGCGGAGGCTTTAATTCGATTACCGTCACGTTCGCCGCTCGCAGCCTGCGCCAAAATATGTTCCGCGACTTCCAGGGCGGACACCGATTGCGATCGCAAGAAATCGGGATCGATCAGGACCTCGTCCAGGGTCTGCCGAAGTAATTTTAAAGTAACGGTATCATAGGTCGGGTGCATCGGATTGTGCTCGGGTCGTTGATGCTATTCCTTACCTCCATCGAGCTACAGTCTGATGACGCGAGCACATAACCAACTCATGGTGTGCAGCCTCAGACGCGCAGTCGCATATCAGTCAACCTCTGCGACGCGACCAAAGACCGGCTGCCTGGTGTTTCCTGTCGACATGCGTGCTCTTGCATTTTTATCTGGAGGAAGGGTGACGGCTGTGCCGCGTGCTTCCTCGGGCGGGAAACTTTGACGGCGAACACACATCGTTGGCGTCAAACTCGTCGTAGAATGTGATTGTTGTTGATTTCGGAACGATTGCCAGAGCTGTCATCCGGCCTTCAAATCATTCGGGCAAGAATTAACGCCTGTTAACCAGTGCGGGGCGTTTCAGATGACCGATGTTACGATGAACCATACCGGCGGTGGGCTGATCGAACCTGCGTCGCGGCCGAATCTCGACAAGGGGTTTAACCCGCTCACCATGATCCTGTTCTTCGGTATTCTAGCGGCCGGCGCGCTTTTCGTGGCCTACAGCATCTATGCCGACGTACAGGCGACAGGAACCCGGGTCACGACCTATCTGCCCTATCTGCTGCTTTTTGTGGCATTGCTGATCGCGCTCGGCTTCGAATTCGTCAACGGCTTCCATGACACCGCCAACGCCGTCGCCACCGTCATCTACACACACTCGCTGCCAGCTGAATTCGCGGTGATGTGGTCGGGCTTCTTTAACTTCCTCGGTGTGCTGTTCTCAACCGGGGCAGTGGCCTTCGGCATCGTCTCGCTGTTGCCCGTGGAGTTGATCCTGCAGGTCGGCAGTTCCGCCGGCTTCGCCATGGTGTTCGCCCTGCTGATCGCCGCCATCATCTGGAACCTGGCGACCTGGTATTTCGGCCTGCCGGCCTCCAGCTCGCACACCCTGATCGGGTCGATCATCGGCGTCGGCGTTGCCAATGCGGTGATGCGCGGCCGGGACGGCACCTCGGGCGTCGACTGGAGCAAGGCGACCGAAATCGGTTACGCACTGCTGTTGTCGCCGCTGGTCGGCTTCGTCTGTGCCGCCGGGCTGCTGCTGTTGCTGAAGTTCGCGGTCCGTAATCCGGCCCTGTATGCCGCCCCCGAGGGCAACAAGACACCGCCATTGTGGATTCGTGGCCTGCTGATCGCCACCTGCACCGGCGTCAGCTTCGCCCACGGCTCGAACGATGGCCAGAAGGGCATGGGCTTGATCATGCTGGTGCTGATCGGCACCGTGCCGACCGCTTATGCGCTGAACCGGGCGCTGCCGGAATCGCAGGTCCAGCACTTCCAGACCAACTCGACGGCCGCCGCCAAGGTGGTCGCCGCCAAGGGGGCCGGCCACAGCATCATCGGCGATCCCCGTCCGGCGGTCACGCAGTATGTCTCGCAGCACAAGATCGCCGAAGGCACCTTTCCGTCGCTGGCGGCTCTGGTGAGCGACGTCAGCAACCAGGTCCGCACCTATGGCACGCTCGACAAGGTGCCCGCGGAGGCCGTCGGCAACACCCGAAACGATATGTATCTGGCTTCGGAAGCGATCCGCTTCCTCATGAAGGACAAGGAGAGCGACCTCAGCAAGGACGACGTCGCGGTGCTGAACGCCTACAAGGGCTCGTTGGATGCTGCGACGAAATTCATTCCGACCTGGGTGAAGATCGCGGTGGCCATCGCGCTCGGGCTCGGCACCATGATCGGCTGGAAACGCATCGTCGTCACTGTCGGTGAGAAGATCGGCAAGTCACACCTGACCTACGCCCAGGGCGCTTCCGCCGAGCTGGTGGCTGCGGTGACCATCGGCGCCGCCGACATGTTCGGCCTGCCGGTCTCCACCACCCACGTGCTGTCGTCCGGTGTCGCCGGGACGATGGCGGCCAACGGCTCCGGCCTGCAGATGGCCACCATCCGCAATATGCTGGCTGCCTGGGTGCTGACCTTGCCCGCAGCCATCATGTTGTCGGCCGGATTGTACGTGCTGTTCTCGCATCTGTTCTGAGACGGCGGCAGCGTCGCACGCTCGACGTGTCGGGCCACGACACGACGAAGGAGACCGGTGCAATCCGGTCCCCTTCGCTGACCCATATACCCGGTCTCACCGGACTTCTCATCAGCCCGCCTGCGCGGAGCGGCCTCCTCAGCGAGGTCCATGCTGACCGCCCCGGAGTTATCAATGACGAACAAGCCGAACGCCACCGACGCCGACATGCAGCAGCGCATGGATGCTGAAATGCAGGATAGCTTCGACGAGGAGCTGGAGCTTGAAATCGATGACGATCGCCTCGACGCACTGACCAACGAATTCTCCGGCCACTCCGCGAAAGAAACCGTCGACCGGCGGCTGTATTTCAAGGAACTGTTCCGCCTGCAGGGAGAACTGGTCAAGCTGCAGAGTTGGGTGCAGCACCAGAAGCTGAAGGTCGTGGTGATCTTCGAAGGGCGCGATTCTGCGGGCAAGGGCGGCGTCATCAAGCGGATTACGCAGCGGCTCAATCCGCGGGTGTGCCGGGTTGCGGCGCTGCCCGCGCCCAGCGAACGCGAGCGGACGCAGTGGTATTTCCAGCGTTACGTGTCGCATCTGCCGGCCGGCGGCGAGATCGTGCTGTTCGACCGCAGCTGGTACAACCGCGCCGGGGTCGAGCGCGTGATGGGCTTCTGCACCGAGAGTGACGTCGAGGAATTCTTCCGGTCTGCGCCCGAATTCGAGCGCATGCTGGTGCGCTCCGGCATCGTGCTGATCAAATACTGGTTCTCCATCACCGACGAGGAGCAGCATCTGCGTTTCACGATGCGGATCCACGATCCGCTGAAACAGTGGAAACTGAGCCCGATGGATGTCGAAGCACGGAGCCGATGGGAGCACTACACAAAAGCGAAGGAGGCGATGCTGGAGCGCTGCCACATTCCGGAAGCGCCCTGGCATATCGTCCAGGCCGTCGACAAGAAGAAGGCGCGGCTGAACTGCATCTCGCACTTGCTTGAGAAAATTCCCTACAATGAGGTCAGGCACGACCCGGTGCTGCTGCCTGCGCGTATTCACAATCCGGACTATCATCGCGGCCCGATCCCCCCGGAAATGTATGTGCCTGATCGCTATTGAGCCTGGTCGCACCGACTTTAAGGGCCTGGCATTCTCGATTGTGAGAATGTCATTGTTTGTTCATTGGCGCGCCGGTGAGCGAGCAGTAACTGATGACTGTTTGCAATGGAGGGAATTGAAATGGATAGTGAGCTCCCGGAACTCGACGAACTGCAGAATGCCTACAAGGCGGCGGTGGAAACATGGATTTCCGCCATCCGCAACGAAGAAGCCCTCGCTTCTGCAAATCACTCGATGATCGAAATCGATCAGTGGGAAAAGGCGCATTTTGAGGAAGACGAGATGCGCAATGCGGTCAAGGCCGCGAAGGCCAGGTACGAAGATGCGTTGCGCGCTAAATTTTTCGGCTTCTGATATTCCTGCAATCCGGAGGATGCCGCTCGCAGCGTCCTCCGGGCGCGGGACGATCATGTCAACGCGCCGGTTACCTATTTCCGGTTCGCCGCGTGGTCGGCGCGCGCCATTTCCGGGCAGATCTGACGCTGCCTACGGCCGTGTGGTCTACGATTACAACAAGCAGGAAGACGAGCGCGCGGAAGCTGCGGAATAGCGGCCGACATAATGCTGTAACACAGATGTCGTTGTCTGGACCTCCAGGTGCAATTCAGTGTGAAATACATTTCAGCTTGTGAGTCACTGATGTCATTGATTGTGCGGGCTCGCGCTGCGGCGTGCCATGTCAACTGAATGGTCTGCCGCTGAAGCTTCTGCTGAAGACCTGCTCGGACCGTCGAGCGCCGGCGCGCCCATCCCGGGCCTGGTCTGGGCGTTCCGGATCCATGCCGACGGCCGGCCGGAAGCGCTTCCCGTCGAGGAGCCAATTCCGCCCGCCCACGACGGGTTGCTGTGGCTGCACTTCAACCTCGCCGATGCGCGCGCGCTACAGTGGCTGGGCCCCGAAAATCTTCATGTTCCGACACAAGCGCGGGGCCTGTTGCTTTCGAAAGACACGTATCAGCAACTGCATACCATCGATGGATGCGTGTACGGCGTCATTTCAGACCTGCTGCGGGAGGTCGACGAGGCCACGGAAGACACCGGATATCTGCGTTTCGTGATGACGGAAGCGGTTCTGGTCAGCGGCCGGCATCACGCGCTGTGTGCCGTCGATGCGACACGCCGTGCGCTAGAAAGCGGTCACCGCATTGAAAGCGCGGCGGCGCTGCTCGAGACGATTGTCGAACATGTGGCCGACACGATGGATCGCATTGCCGACCGCGTCGCCCAGGACCTCGATACGATCGAGGAGCAGGTGCTGTCCGACGGCGCGACCGACCTGCGGCAGAAACTCGGCCGGCTGCGCCGCACCTGTGTCCGCCTGCATCGTCAGCTTTCCGGGCTGCGGATCGTCTTCCACCGTCTTGAGCAAAAGGATCCCGCGGACCTCCGGCCCGCGCTGCGTCTGCGCGCCGGAAAACTCGCCCAGCGCCTCGACGGTCTCGATCACACGATCGTCGAGATGCGCGAGCGCAGCCGACTACTGCAGGAAGAGCTGCATCTCAAGATCGAGGAGCAGGGCAACAACAATATCAGGGTGCTTTCGGTCCTGACTGCGCTGCTCTTGCCGCCGACGCTCGTGACCGGCATCTTCGGCATGAACACCAAGGGCCTGCCGTTTACCGACCTGGAAACGGCGTTCCTGTGGGCCGCGGCGGTGATGATCCTGTCCTCGCTCGCCGCCTATTTCATCATGAAGCGCATTGGCCTCGTCAGGTAGACGTGACAGGGCAGGCGGGTGTCAACACATTTCGGCGGCGGTTCGGCCAACCGAATGATAAAAGACGTCCGCGAATGTTCTTGAAGCGCACGATAGTGGCCGGATGTCTTTCAGCATCGATGGCGACCGTTGCGCTCGCGGGTGCCAAGGACGAAAATGCAGCCGAATGGATTGCTCCAAAGTGGCTGAACGATTGGCATGATGGCGTCGCCGCCAGAGGGTTGAACTTCGGCGCGACCTATATCGGCGACAACATCACCAACACCTCCGGCGGCGTCGCACGTGGCGCGATCCATTTCGGGCGTCTAGACCTCTCCGTCGATGGCGACCTCGACAAGCTGGCTGGCTGGACCGGCGGCAGGTTCTACGCCAACATGCTCGGAATTTACGGCCGCGGTTTGTCGCGCAATTATATCCATAATCTTGCGACCGTCAGCGAGATCGAGGCGTTGCCGGACGTGCGCCTCTACAATGCGTATTTCGAGCAGAGCTTCTACAATGATGCGCTGAACATCAGGATCGGTCAGCAGGCGGCGGACGTCGAGTTCTTCGACAGCCAGACCGACGATCTGTTCGTCAACGGCACGTTTGGCTGGCCTGCCATCAAGGCCAACAACCTTCCGGCCGGCGGCCCGGCGCCGCCGATCGCAGTCCCCGGGATTCGCGTCAAGGCCGCCTTGTCGGACCAGATCACGTTCTTTGGCGCGGTGTTCAACGGCACCGCGGCGCGACCGGGAGACGGCGATCCGCAACTGCGCGACAATCACGGCCTTGCGTTCCGGGTCAACGATGCGCCGTGGATCGTCAGCCAGATTCGGTTCAGCTACGACTTGGACATCGGCGGCCGTCCGCTCGCCGCAAATTTCACGCCCGGCGGCTGGTACCACACCGGGCTGTTCGATGACGTTCGATTCACCGCCCAGGGCGTATCGATCGTCGATCCCGACGGGTCGGGCATCGCTCGGAAACTGCGCAGCAACTTCGGACTGTTCGCCGTGGTGGAACAGACGCTCTACCGGCCGTCGTCGGTGACAGACAGGGGCGTTTCGGCGTCGTTGCCTGGCGTCACCGCTTTCGCGCGGGTCGCCTATAGCCCGCCGGACCGGAATATCATCGACCTCTACATCGACGGCGGCATAAGCGTCAGCGGGCTTGTCCCAGGCCGCCCGCTCGATCGCTTCGGTGCGGCGGCGGCCTACATGCGGATCTCCGACGCCGCCCGCAACCTCGATCGCGACGTCCGGTTTTTTGCCGATCTGCCCAGCCCCGTGCGCAGCAATGAGTCACTCATTGAAATGATCTACGAGGCGCATCTGAAGCCGGGCTGGTTGCTGGCGCCGTATTTTCAATACGTGTTCCGTCCGTCGGGGGGCATTCCGAACCCGAACGATCCGAGCGGCCTGACGCGGATCGGTGACGCAGCGGTATTCGGCGTCACCACCACATTGAGGTTCTAAGGTTATGAACCGGCGGCCCAGTCGGCGTCCGAGGTCGCTCCTCACATAGCGTGCGATCTTGTTGGCAAGACAAGATAAGTCCATGTCTCGCCGGGGGCAGCCTGGACGCCGACAGGAGGCGAAGTTCGGGTCTGACGCAATCTCGATGAGTTTACTGATGGCATTGCGCTGCTCTTCGAATGGAAGCAGCCCTTGAAGTCGATGCTCCAGCCATCGTTGGCGGCTCCGCAAGGTGCGCTTCACCGTCAACCCTTCGCGGCTCGAACAATGGGCCAATCGTGCTCGTCGCCGGCCAGTCGATCGACGGCGCCTGACGTCCGTGCCGTGCCTGCACCTTCAGCGGTCCCCAGCTCGGATGCGCACGGCGCACCGCAAGGCAGCGCTGGGCGAGTTCGTCCGCCAGCGCATGCGGGGAAGGCGTGGCATCCGCGAGCGATCCTGCAGCCCTTCCGGGCCCGCTTCCTGACAGCGACTGAGCCACTCTACCATCGCGGATCGCTCATGTTGCGCAATTGAAAATGTAAAGGCCAGATTTTAGCGCTCGGTCGCCGCATGCATAGGCAGCCGGCTGGTTCATTAGAAGCCCTTATAGTTCGCATTTCGACTTCCGATTTTACAAGCCGATCACCCCGTCGTTACTTCGTGGCCAACGATGCGGTTGGGAGTACGCGCCATCTCGCCGCCCTTGGCCGATCAACGCGCGACGGAGAGAGCTATGTTGGATGACGACCATGCTGACGAGAACGCCGCTGCAAAGCGCCCCGTGAACAAGCGGCTCTCCCGACGCGCCCTGCTCAAAGGCGGCGCGGCCATCGCCGGCGCCGCGATCGGCTCCGAGGTGATCGGCGCGCCGACCATCTGGGCGCAGGAGATCAAGGACATCGAGCTGCGCCACGTCGGCGTGTCGTATTCGGTCGTCAAGGCGATCGGCGACCAGGCGGCCAAGGACCTCGGCTTCAAGGTCACGATGCAGAACCTCGACACGTCGGCCGCGATCAACCGCTTCATCAGCCAACCTGACTCGGTGGATATTGCCGATCTCGAGGGATGGCAGGCCAAGCTGGCCGCCAAGCGCTCGGTGATCCAGGGCATCGAAGTCAAGAAGATCAAGGAGTTCGACAACATCCTGCCGATCTTCACCAAAGGCGAGATCGACGGCCACAAGATCCCGCGCCAGGGTATCTCGCCCTATGAGGCGATGTATATCGCCAAGGCAAATTCCACCGATCTGCACGACGGTGTCACCGAGTGGGCCACGTTCCTGCCGCAGGTCTACAATGCGGACTCGATCGGCTACCGCCCCGACCTGGTCGGCCACGAGGTGACGCAGTGGAAGGATCTGATCGATCCCAAATTCAAGGGCAAGGCCGCGATCCTCGACGTGCCCGCGATCGGCATCATGGACGCCGCGCTGTGCTTCGAAAGCGCCGGGCTGATCAAATACAAGAACAAGGGCAACATGACCAAGGAGGAGATCGACTTCACCTGCAACAAGCTGATCGAGCTGAAGAAGGCCGGCCAGTTCCGCGCGACCTGGACCACCTTCGACCAGTCGGTGCAGCTGATGGCGGCGGGCGAGGTGGTGATCCAGTCGATGTGGTCGCCGGCGGTCGCCGCCGTGCGCGTCAAGGAAATCCCCTGTGTCTATGCCGCAGTGAACATCAAGGACGGCAAGGAAGGCTATCGCGGCTGGTGCAACGGCATGGGCCTGATGAAGCACCTGTCCGGCAAGAAGCTGGATGCGGCCTACGAATATCTCAACTGGTACCTGTCGGGCTGGCAGGGCGGCTTCGTCGGTCGCTACGGCTACTACAGCCCGGTGCCGTCCACCGCCAAGAAATTCCTGACGCCGGCGGAATGGGACTTCTGGTACGACGGAAAGCCGGCGCCCACAGTCATTAACGACCCCTACGGCGTGCCGATGGAGAAGGCGGGCACGAAGCGCGACGGCGGCTCGTTCCTCGACCGCGTCAAGAACATCTCGTGCTGGAACACGCTGATGGACGAGGCTGCCTACATGAACAAGCGTTGGAACGACTTCAAGATCGCATGATCCTGCGCGCCGCCGCTGTGATCTGCCGCAGCGGCGGCGCGTCTCTCCCGTCCAATGAAATGATTCAGGCTTCCCGCGATGTGGCGAAAAAATATTTCGGCCTGGCTGTATGTAACGCCGCTGATGCTGGTGCTGATCCCGTTCTTCCTGCTGCCGATCCTGGTGGTGCTGGTGGCCAGCGTGTTCGAGACCGACGGCTTTGGCGGGCTGATCCCGACCTTCACGCTGGCCAATTACGTGGATGTGCTGACTTCGGCGCAGACCTTCCACCTCTACGTCGCCACGTTGAAGTTCACGGTGCTGACCTGGTTCTTCACGCTGATGATCGGCTTCCTTGTGGCCTATTTTCTGGTGTTTCACGTTCGCAATCAGCTGCTGGCGATCGGGCTGTTTCTGGTCTGCACCGTGCCGTTCTGGACCTCCAACATCATCCGGATGATTTCCTGGATCCCGCTGCTCGGCAAGGAGGGGCTAGTGAATTCCTCGCTGCAGGGCGTCGGCTTCATCAACGCGCCGCTGGAGGTGCTGCTGTATTCCAGTCTTGCAGTGGTGATCGCCTATGTTCACCAGCTCACCATCTTCATGGTGGTGCCGATCTTCAATTCCATGGCGCGGATCGACAAGCGCGTGATCGAGGCCGCGCTCGATGCCGGCGCCAGCCGCCTCGACATCATGCGCTATATCGTGATCCCGATGTCGAAGAGCGGCATTGGGCTCGGCTCGATCTTCGTGGTGTCGATCGTGATGGGCGACTTTTTCGTCGTCAAGGTGATGTCCGGCGGCAGCTCGGCCTCCGTCGTCAGTGCGTTCTATGAGAATGTCGGCGTGCTGCAATATCCGATCGCCGCCGCCAGTGCCGTGCTGCTGACCGTGGTGCTGGTGATCGTGATCTCGCTGATCCTGCGCGCCGTCGATATCCGCCGGGAGATCACGCAATGAGCGTGGCTCTGGAAAAACTCACTGTGCTCGTCTCCAAGGCGCGCCGCGGCGCGCTGACGCCGCGCAGCGGCCGGCCGTGGACGTTCTACGCGCTGGCCACCGTGTTCACGCTTTACGTCGTCGCGCTCTACGGCCCGATGATCTGCATCTACATCCTGTCGTTCCAGGACATCCGCGGCGGCCTCGTGTTTCCGATGAAAGGCCATTCGCTGCACTGGTTCGTCGACCTGATCACCCAGGCGCGTACCGGCGATGTCAAGGGATCGTTCGATCGCTCGATCAAGCTCGCCGCCATGGTCACGGTGATCACGCTGGTGTTCTCGTTTATGGCCGGGCTGGCATTCCGCCGCCGCTTCTTCGGCGACACCTTCGTGTTCTATCTGATGATAGGCAGCCTGGTAGCGCCCGGGCTGGTGCTTGGCATCGGCATCGGCCTGCTGTTCCAGTGGGTCGGCATCAACGCCAATTGGTATTCCTCGGCGATGGGCGCGCAGCTCTCATGGACGCTGCCGTTCGGCGTGCTGGTGATGTTCGCCGTGATGTCTCGCTTCAACAATTCATGGGAGGAAGCCGCGCGCGATCTCGGCGCCAGCCGCTGGCAGACCATCCGGCTGGTGGTGATCCCGATCCTCGCCCCCGGTCTTGTCGCCGTCGCTCTGTTCGGTTTCACGCTGTCCTACGACGAATTCGCACGCTCGCTGCAAACCGCGGGTTCGCTCAATACCCTGCCGCTGGAAATCTGGAGCATGACGCTGAACGTGACCTCGCCGTCGCTCTATGCGCTGGGCACGGTGACGACGGTGGTCTCCTTCATCGCCATAGGCGTCAGCATCGGTGCCATCGTCCTGATCAACAAGCGTCGCGGTATCCGCGCGACCCCGACCCATTGAGGAATTCGAGTATGCGATCCGGCGGCGGCGATATCGAACTGGCGGGGCTCTGCAAAAGCTATGACGGCCAGACCAACGTCGTGGACGGCGTCAACCTGAAGATTCCGGACGGCGCCTATTGCTGCTTCCTCGGGCCGTCGGGCTGCGGCAAGACGACGATCCTGCGGATGATCGCGGGCCACGAGGATCCCACGGCCGGAGAGATCGTGATCGGCGGCGATGATGTCGTGGGGCTGGCGCCGATCGAGCGCCGCACCGCGATGATGTTCCAGTCCTACGCGCTGTTTCCGCACCTCACCGTGCGCGACAACATCGCCTTCGCGCTGCGTGTCCGTGGCCAGTCGAAGGCGGAGCGCTATCGCGCTGTCGATTCGATGATGGAAAAGGTGCGCCTCACCGAACTCGCCGACCGGCTGCCGGCAAACCTCTCCGGCGGCCAGCAGCAGCGCGTTGCGCTGGCGCGGGCGGCGATCACCGAACCGCGTGTGCTGCTGCTCGACGAGCCGCTGTCGGCGCTGGACGAGCAATTGCGCGTGCAGATGCGGCAGGAGCTACGCCGGATGCAGCGCGAGCTCGGCATCACCTTCGTGCACGTCACCCATACCCAGCTGGAAGCGATCGCGCTGGCCGATATCGTGGTGGTGATGGAGAAGGGCAAGATCCGGCAGTCCGGCGCCGCGCGCGACGTCTACGCCAATCCGCGTGACCGCTATGTCGCCGAGTTTCTCGGCGGGCAGAACGTGCTGTCCGGCAAGGTGGAAGCCGTTGGCGCGGACCACCTGGTGCTGTCGCAGCCGAGCCGCAGCGGCATCCATATTGGCCTGCAGCCGGGCGGCCGCATCGCGGCCGGCGACCGCATCGATCTCGCGGTGCGCCGCGACGACATCGAACTGATGCGCGCCAGTGCGGCCGGGCCGAGCGAGGGGGCCACGGCGCTGCCGAGCCGGGTGCTGGCGATCGAATACCAGGGCTCGTTCGTCAAGGTGATGCTCGACACCGTGCCCGACGAGGAATTCATCGCCTACATCCCGGAGCGCACCTTCTTCCGGGATCCGTTCGATATCGGTGACCTGCTGCTGGCTACCTGGCCGGCAGGCCGCGCCCGCATTCTCGCCTGATGCCAGTTTTCGCCAGTCCACCGGAGGTCACCATGATCGTCAACTTCACCCTCAACGGCCGCGCCCGAACGGTCGATGTCGAGCCGGCCACGCTGGTTTCCGAAATGCTGCGCGAGAATCTCAATCTGACAGGGACCCATGTCGGTTGTGACACCAGCCAGTGCGGCGCCTGCGTGGTGCTGTTCAACGGCGACGCGGTAAAGAGCTGCACGCTGCTGGCACCCGCGCTGGAAGGCGGCACGCTGATGACCATCGAGGGGCTGGCCGCCAAGGGCGGCTCGAACCAGTTGCATCCGATGCAGCAGGCATTTCACCAGAACCACGGCCTGCAATGCGGCTTCTGCACGCCGGGCATGGTGATGACGGCGATGGCGATGGTTGGCAAGAACCCGAAGCCGACCGAGGCCGAGGTGCGTCACGGCCTGGAAGGCAACATCTGCCGCTGCACGGGCTACCAGAACATCGTCACCTCGATCATCGCCGGCGCCGCCGCGATGAACGCCCCCGCGACCGGAGACTGAGTCATGTCGAACATCATCGGAATTGGCGAATCGCCGCGCCGCAAGGAAGATTTCCGCTTTCTGACCGGCCGCGGCAACTATGTCGCCGACATGAAGCGGCCCGACGCCACCGTCGGCGTCTTCATCCGTTCTCCGCACGCGCACGCGGCGATCCGCAGCATCGACACCACGGCGGCGCTGGCGCTGCCGGGGGTCGAAGTAATCCTGACCGGCGATGACGTCGCCGCCGACGGTCTCGGCGGCATGCCGTGCGGCTGGGGCATCAGCAACGCCGAGGGCGTACCGATGAAGGAGCCGGCATTTCCGATGCTGGCGCAGGGCAAGGTCCGCTTCGTCGGCGACATGGTCGCCTTCGTCGTCGCCGATACGCTGGCGCAGGCGCGCGCCGCCGCCGAACTGGTCAAGATCAACTACGACGTGCTGCCGGCGGTGGTCGGCGTGCTCGAAGCCGTGCGGCCTGGCGCGCCGCAACTGTTTGACGACGTGCCCAACAATCTGTGCTGCGACTGGGAGATGGGGGACAAGGCGGCCGTGGCGGTCGCGTTCCGCAAGGCCGCGCATGTGGCAAGGCTCAGTCTCGTCAACAACCGGCTGATCGGCAACCCGATGGAACCGCGCTCGGCGATCGCCGAATACAATGCCGGCACCGGCCATTACACGTTGTGGACCACGAGCCAGTTTCCGCACGTGGTGCGCTTCCTGATGGCGGCTTTGGTGCTCAACATTCCCGAGCAGAAGCTGCGGGTTGTCGCCCCCGACGTCGGCGGCGGTTTCGGCGTCAAGCAGTTCCACTATGGCGAGGAGGCCGTCATCACCTGGGCGGCCAGGCGCGTCGGCCGGCCGATCAAGTGGGTCGCCGATCGCTCGGAAGGCTTTGTTTCCGACCGCCACGGCCGCGATCACGTCACCGAGGCCGAACTAGCGCTCGACGAGAACGGCAAGTTCCTGGCGCTGAAGGTCCATACCCTCGCCAATATGGGTGCGTATCTCTCGACCTTCGGGCCAAACATCCCGACCAACCTGTACGCGCCGCTGCTCGGCGGCGTCTACACGACGCCGGTGATCTACTGCAACGTCAAGGTGGTGTTCACCAACACCGTCCCGGTCGACGCCTATCGCGGCGCAGGTCGGCCGGAGGCGACCTTCGTGGTCGAGCGCATCGTCGACGTCGCCGCCGCCGAAATGGGCATCGACCGCGTCGAGATCCGCCGCCGCAACATCATCCCGAAGGAGGCCTATCCGTACCAGACGCCGATGCTGGTCGAATATGATTCCGGCGACCCGATGGGCTGTCTCGAAGGCGCGCTGGTGGCCGCCGACGTCGCCGGCTTCGCCGAGCGCAAGGCCGCCTCCGAACGCGAAGGCAAATTCCGCGGGCTCGGCTACTCCACCTATGTCGAGGCCTGCGGCCTGGCGCCCTCGCGCTTTGCCGGACGGCTCGGCGCGCGCGGCGGTCTCTATGAGAGCGCCACGGTGCGCGTGCATCCGACCGGGCAGGTGACGGTGCTGATCGGTACCCACAATCACGGTCAGGGCCACGAGACGACCTTCGCCCAGATCATCTCGGAAAAGCTCGGCGTCAATTTCGAGAATGTCGACATCGTGTTCGGCGATACCGACCGGGTGCAGTTCGGCATGGGCACCTATGGCTCGCGCTCTTTGGTGGTCGGCGGCGCGGCGCTGTCGAAGGCCGGCGACAAGGTGGTGGTGAAGGGCAAGAAGATCGCAGCGCATCTGCTGGAAGCCGGCGAGCACGACATCGAATTCAAGGAAGGCGTGTTCTCGGTCGCAGGTACCGACCGCAGCAAGACATTCCAGGAGATCGCCGGCGCGGCCTACGTGCCGCACAACTATCCGCTAGAAGTGCTCGAGCCGGGCCTCGAAGAGCAGGCTTATTACGACCCCATCAACTTCACCTATCCCGGCGGCTGTCACATCGCCGAGGTCGAGATCGACCCCGAGACCGGCATTGTCACGCTGGTGCGTTACACCGCTGTGGACGACGTCGGCACCGTGATCAACCCGATGATCGTCGAGGGCCAGTTGCATGGCGGCATCGTGCAGGGCGTGGGGCAGGCGCTGTTCGAAGGCGCGGTCTATGACGAAGTGTCGGGCCAGCTCCTGTCCGGCTCGTTCATGGACTACACCATGCCGCGCGCCGACCACGTCCCGAACATGAACATCCAGACCCACTCGACGCTGTGCACGCACACGCCGATGGGCGTCAAGGGCTGCGGCGAGGTCGGCACGATCGGCTCGCCCGCGGCCGTGATCAACTCGGTCGTCGATGCGCTGTCGCATCTCGGCGTGCAGCATGTCGACATGCCAGCGACGCCGAACCGGATCTGGCGGATCATCCAGAACGCGACCATGCCGCAAGCAGCGGAATAGGAAAACGCCATGACCTTCGCATTCCACCAACCCGCCACATCCCCCGAAGCCGTCGCCTTGCTCGGCAGCATCCCCGACAGCACGCCGCTGGCCGGCGGCATGACGCTGCTGCCGACGATCAAGCAGCGGCTCGCCACGCCGGCCGCGCTGATTGACCTGTCGAGAATTCCTGCGATGTCGTCGATATCCGTCGAAGGCGATACGCTGGCGATCGGCGCGATGGCGCGCCATGTCGATGTCGCGGAATCCGCGATCGTGGCAGCCGCCATCCCGCTGCTGGCCAAGCTCGCGGCCGGGATCGGCGATCCCGCCGTACGCAACCGCGGCACCATCGGTGGCTCCGTCGCCAACAACGATCCCTCCGCGGATTATCCCGCGGCCGTGTTGGGGCTGGGCGCTACGATCGTCACCGATCGACGCAAGATCGCCGCTGCCGATTTCTTCACGGGCATGTTCGAGACCGCGTTAGAGCCTGACGAAGTCATCACGTCGCTGCGCTTTCCGGTGCCCGTGCGAGGCGGCTACGCCAAGTTCAAGTCGCCGGCCTCGCGCTATGCGGTGGTCGGCGTCTGCGTCGTCCAATCGCCTGGTGGTGTCTGCGTGGCCGTCACCGGTGCTGGCCCGGGCGTCTTCCGGGTGCCGGAGATGGAGACAGCATTGGCCGGCTCCTTCACGCCCGCCGCGGTCGCCTCGATCAAGGTCCCGGCGGACAATATGAGTTCGGACATTCATGCCGATTCCGAGTACCGCGCGCATCTCATCACCGTGATGGCGAAGAAGGCGGTGGCCGCGGCGATCGGCTAGACCGGCCGCCTGGCGCGGGGCCGGTAGACCTGATCGGGTGGCCGGATACGTCGGGTGCCCGGGATTTCCGCGGCGGCGCCGTCCTGCGCGTCGGCAGCACGTATAAATGTGCAGGCGCTCGAGGATGCCTTCAGAGCGGGTTGCTCGGACGGGCCTGCCGAGCCGGGGTGATGGCCGACCGTCAGCGGCAATTCAGTGCCGAGCAGAAGTTCGTCGTCGAGATTCAGGTAGTGCGCGAGGTAATCGTGCAGGGCGCTTGCCGCTTTCGAAGTCGCGGTTGCCGATTTGTAGAGCAGCAGATCGACCTTCGGCAGCGGCGGCAGGCCTTCCTTGGCACCGATCTCGCGCATGTTGCCCACCAGCGCGCTCCGCCCCAGGACCGTCACCGCGATGCCGGCGAAGGCCGCCGCCTGCAGTCCGCCGACGCTGTCGCTGACGCAGGCGAGACGCCAGCGCAGCCGCGCCGTTTCCAGCCGCTCGATGGCGTGATCGCGATAGATATTGCCGGGCGGCAGCAGCGCCAGCGGGATCGGGCTTTCATTATAGGCCGTCGATTGCTCGCCGGTCATCCAGATCAACTGCTCCTGCCGGACCACCTGGCCACCGGTGAAATCGTTCATGCGCGTCACCAGCGCGATATCGACCTCGCCGCGGCGGACGCAGCCCACCAGCGGCGTCGATAGCGAGCAGTTGAGGTCGACCTGGACGCGCGGGAAGGTCTTTCGGAACAGCTTCAGGATCGACGGCAGCAGGAATGCGGCATAGAGATCCGGCGTGCCGAGCACCACGTGGCCTTCGATATCCGGGGAGGCCAGCTGGGATAGAAGCTCGTCATGAAAGCCAAGGATGGACTTGGCATAGGACAGCACGACTTCTCCGTCGGCGGTCAGGTACAGCTTGCGACCCTCATGGATGAAGATCGGCTTGCCCGTCAGCTCCTCAAGTCTCTGCAGTTGAAGCGTGATCGCCGGCTGGGTCCGGCCCAGCCGCCGCGCCGTTTCAGTGATGCTGCCGGTCTCGACGACCGAGGTCAGCGACCGCAGCATCCGGATATCCAGGTTGATGAGATTCATGGAAATGCTCCGGCCTCGATCCGCCGATCCATGCAAATCTCGTGCTGCAATTCCCGGCGACGTCGTCTCCGGTCGAAAGATGACCTCCGAGCTGCTCAGAAACCACGAATGTGCAAATGGCCGGAAGCCGGAGCCGGCCTACCGCTGGCGCCAAAATCTCCGACGTGCTTCGAGCTTGCGCAAGCTGGTGCCGGAAGTCTTTCAGGACACGTCAACTGAGGTGATGGCAACCTTCGGTTGACGATGGTTGTCGGCGATCGGCGGCACTCATTTAGCGCCGGCGAGCTCTTCGAGGGGCAAGATCACTCGGGTCGAACGCGACATAGTGGAGATGCGGTCTTGTTGCCTCACGTAAAGCGCATGCAACACTTGAACAGCATTGGACCGTTTTCGAGCTGTGCTACCTTGTCGGAAATAATCGAAGCGGGCAGCGGCAGGTCCGATATCGGTGCACGTTGCTGCGACGTTGCACCGGAATCCGCAATCGAGCTCGCGCTAGTCGCCCAACGCCGCGGGCGAGATGCTACGTTTAATGACGCTGCGCATGGCAAAGCTGGAGTGAAGACGCGAGACGCCGGGCATGCGCGACAGATGTTGCTTGTGAATGCGCTCATAGTCCTGCATGTCGCGGGCCTGCACCTGTACTAGGTAGTCGTCGTTGCCGGACATCAGATGGCACGACACGACATCGGGGCATTTGACGATCTCCCGCTCGAAGGCGGACAGCGCATCCTCGCTCTGCTTGTCCAGGGTAATATGCACCAGCACCGTCATCATAAATCCGAGCTCGGCGGCGTCGATATCGGCAGAATAGCCCGTGATCACGCCGCTTTTCTCCAGATGCAGCATGCGCCGCGTACAGGCGGTCGGCGACAGGCCGACCCGTTCCGAGAGAACCACCTGGCTGATCCGCGCATCCTGCACCAGATGGCGGAGAATCTTGCGGTCGATGGAATCGGTTTCGATGGGCATTCATGTGTTCCACAAAGGCGCAGGAATCTCGAGTAACATCCAAAAATATCACCGATATCCTGCGTGCTAATCGATAATATCACGTATAATCGCCAAAAACCACCGCAACTTTCCTGACATTCTTGCCTTGCAAGGCAATCGGGAAATCAGCATGGGCGTTGAAATGAGACCGGGTGATTGTCATGCCGGTGCGGCATTGACGGTCGACCTCACGGCGGTTCGGTGGAACTACCGCCATCTCGCCGACAAGGTCGGACCAGGCGTCCGGTGCGGCGGTGTCGTCAAGGCGGACGCCTACGGGTTGGGAGCGCGCCAGGTCGCCCCGGTTCTTTATGATGCCGGATGCCGGGATTTCTTTGTCGCTCATCTCGACGAGGCGCTCGATCTCCGCGCGCATCTGCCTGCGGATGTGTCCATCGTCGTCCTTAACGGCCTGCCGCTCGGCGCCGAATCCGACTGCGCGCGCACCGCCATCGTGCCCGTGCTCAACTCGCTTGAACAGCTCGATGCGTGGTCCGCCTGCGCGCGCAGGGTGGGGCGGCCGCTTGGCGCCGTGATCCAGATCGACAGCGGCATGTCGCGGCTCGGCCTTTCGCCGCGCGATATCGCCGAGTTTTCCGGCGCTTGCGCGTTTCGTCTGCGAGGCATCGAAGTCCGTCTGGTAATGAGCCATCTCGCTTGCGCCGACAGCCCGGATCATCCGGCGAACGCCCGACAGCGCGCGGCCTTCGAATTGCTCGCCGCTCCCTTCGCCGGGATACCAAAGTCGCTGGCAAACTCATCCGGACTCTTTCTGGGCAATGAATTCCGCTACGACCTCGTGCGGCCGGGCGCGGCGCTCTACGGCATCAATCCCACCCCGAGGCTGCCAAATCCGATGCGGCCGGTAGTGCGCCTCACGGCCCAGATCGTTCAGGTGCGCGAGATCGAACCCGGCGATCACGTGGGCTATGGCTGGGAGTTTTCGGCCACGCGATCCACGCGACTGGCGACGCTGTCGATCGGTTATGCCGACGGCCTGCATCGCGCGCTTGGGCCGGCGGGCGTCGTGTACTTCGAAGGCTATGCCCTGAAGATCGCCGGGCGCGTCTCCATGGACAGCCTCACCGTAGACCTCGGCGGTCTGCCGGCGGATCGTCTGGCGCGCGGCGCCGAGATCGAACTGATCGGACTGCATCAGACGGTGGACGAACTCGCCGCGGTGGGCGGCACCATCGGCTACGAAATCCTGACCGGGCTCGGTCACCGTTTTCAGCGAAACTACCGCGGCGGTGTGGACAGGCCGCACAGCAAACCAACTCTCGGAGAGACATTGTCATGAAAGCCGTGGTTATGGGCGCCGGCGTGATCGGCGTCACGACGGCCTACTATCTCGCCAAGGCCGGCTTCGAGGTCACGGTGATCGACCGTCAGCCGGGTCCGGGGCTTGAGACCAGTTTTGCCAATGCCGGCGAAGTCTCGCCGGGTTATGCCTCGCCATGGGCCGGGCCGGGCGTTCCTCTCAAAGCCGTGCGGTGGATACTCGATCGGCATGGCCCGCTGGTGCTGCGCCCGCAGGCGGATCCCGCGATGTGGCGCTGGCTGCTGCAGATGCTGCGCAACTGCACGGCCAGCCGCTACGCGCTCAACAAGTCGCGCATGGTCGGCGTCGCCGAATACAGCCGCGACTGCCTGCGCGCGCTGCGCGCGGATATCGGGATCAGCTATGATGATCGCAGCGAGGGGACGCTGCAATTGTTTCGCAAGCAGTCGCAGCTCGATGCGATCGGCGGCGACGTGGATATCCTGCGTCAATACGGAGTCCCGTTCGAGGTGCTGGATCGTGCGGGGTGCATTCGCGCGGAGCCGGGACTGGCCCTGGTGCGAGACTCGTTCGTCGGCGGTCTGCGGCTGCCCGACGACGAGACCGGCGATTGCCATCTTTTCACGCAGCGTCTGGAAGCGGCGGCCGCGGCGCTGGGGGTGGAGTTCATCTATGGGACGACGATTCGGACCATAGACGTGCAGGGCGGGGCGGTTGGGCAGGTCACGACCGACAACGGCGTGTTCACGGCTGACTGCTATGTGATGGCGCTGGGCAGTTTCTCGCCACTGCTGCTGCGACCGCTGGGGATCGACATTCCCGTCTACCCGGTCAAGGGCTACTCGATCACGGTGCCGATCGTCGACGCGGCGTCGGCGCCGCAATCCACCGTGATGGACGAAACCTACAAGGTGGCGATTACCCGGCTCGGCGACCGCATTCGCGTCGGCGGCACGGCGGAAATCGGCGACTACGAAGTGCGGCTGTCGCCCAATCGGAGGGCGACGCTTGATCGCTCCCTGACCGACCTGTTTCCCGAGGCCGGCGATCTTTCGACGGCGACGTTCTGGAGCGGGCTGCGCCCCATGACGCCCGACGGGCCGCCGATCATCGGGCCGACACGGCTGAACAACCTTCATCTGAATACGGGCCACGGCACGCTGGGCTGGACCATGGCGTGTGGTGCCGCGCGGGTCTTGGCGGATCAGATCCAGGGCCTGAGGCCCGAGATCGACGCGGATGCGCTATCGATGACGCGTTACCGCTAGTGTCCGGGCGGCGGCGTCGAGAAGTTGCGATCGGGGCTTCGGGGAAGAACATAAGCTTCAAGCGACTAGCGGCTGCTGGCGCAAAGGGGACTCCGTATTTGCTACGAAAATTGAGGAGCTTCCGGCGCGTCAAACCGCATGAAGGAATGTGACGGCTCCTCGTGCAATGCGTAGGCATCGATCCCCCCTTCAACTCTCCTGTAGAGCTTCCTCACGAGAGGGTCGTGGCCAGGAATGATGCGGTCCGGGTGGCCTGCCAGGCGTTCGCAGAGCGCCCAGCCGTTACACATGTCGCCAACATTGTAGATGATCGGAAATGGGCTGCGGCGATGCATGTTGGCGAAGTAGTGCGAGGCGTCAGATGCCAGCACAACCGGACCACGCGTTGTCGCCACACGGACGACCTGCAGCCCATCGGAGTGTCCGCCGACCCGATGCAGCGTGACACCCGGCGCAACCTCGCCCTCGCCGTCATGAAAGGTGACACGCTCATCGTAGACATGCCGCACCATCAGCGTGACGTCCTCCGCGGAGAAGGGATGTCGCAACACGCCGCTGCACATGCAACGGCCCGTTGCGTAGCTCATTTCCCGATCTTGCAGGTGGAACGTTGCACGGGGAAACCGATCCAGATTTCCGGCGTGATCATAGTGGAGGTGAGTAATGATGACGTCGCGCAAATTCTCGGCCTGGACGCCGAACCGCGCCAGTGCGTCCACCGGATTGATGTCGAGCACCCGCTTGCGGGACTTCGACGCAGCCTCGTTGAAGCCGGTATCGACAAGAATATCGCGATCCTTGCCGCGGATCAGCCAGACGAAATAATCCAGATCGGATGCCGTCGTCTCGTGCGGGTCCGGGGACAAATGATTCATCTGCGGCGTCCGGGCTGTCATGGTCGCGTAACGGATCGCATAGATCTCGTAAGTCGGCTGTAGCGGCGTCATCCCTCGTCTCTTCTTTCATTCTTTGAATTGTCCGTCGGCGGTCTGATCGCCTCGACATCTTTGTCTTAACAGCGATCAGGACTCATCGCCAACGGTCCGAAGTGGCGGGCGTCAGGGCGACGCCCGGCGGTGGCCGGGCAGACCCGTCTTTGCGTCGTCTCAGGAAAATTTGTGCGAGACATTCTTTGTGACGGTGTAGCAACCAAGACCTTCGATACCGCCTTCGCGACCGTAGCCGCTGTCCTTGACGCCGCCGAACGGGGTTTCCGCTGTGGAGGCGACGAAGTGGTTGATGGTGAGATTGCCGGTTTCGACCTCGTCGGACAGGCGCTGCACATTGTTCGCCGATGTCGTGAAGGCATAAGCCGCCAGACCGAACGGCAGTGCATTGGCGCGCGCGATCGCGTCGTCGAGATCGCGCACCGGATTGATCAGCGCGAGCGGCCCGAACGGTTCATTGGTCATGGCTAGCGCATCGTCCGGCACGTCAGCCAGAACGGTGAGTGGATAGAAGTAACCGCGATTGCCGACGCGTTCGCCGCCGGCGAGGACACGCGCGCCGCGCTGCTTGGCATCCGCGACCAGCCGCTCCATCGCATCGATGCGGCGCGAATTCGCCAGCGGACCGAGCTGGGTCGAGGGATCCATGCCGTTGCCCATCTTCAATCCCGCGGCACCTTCGGCAAGGTTCTGTGCAAAGGTCTCGTAGTGTTTTTCATGGACGAAGAAGCGCGTCGGCGCGACGCAGACCTGGCCGGCATTGCGCGATTTGGCGATCACCGATGCCTTCGCAGTGGTCACCGGATCGGCATCGTCGCAGACGATCACCGGGCCATGGCCACCCAGTTCCATGATCGCCGGCTTCATGTGCTGGCCTGCCATCGCGGCGAGATGCTTGCCGATCGGCACCGAGCCGGTGAAGGTGATCAGCCGGATCGCCGGATGCGGCACCAGATAGCTGGAAATCTCGGCGGGGTCGCCGAAAACGAGATTGAGCACGCCCGGCGGCAGGCCGGCATCATGGAAGGCGCGGACCAGTTGCAGCGCGCTGGCTGGCGTCTCTTCCGATGCTTTCAGGATGATCGAACAGCCCGACGAGAGCGCGCCGGCGACCTTGCGAGCCGGTGAACTCATGGGAAAATTCCACGGCGAGAATGCCGCAACCGGGCCGATCGGCTGGCGATACACCGTATGCTGCAGGTGAGGGCCGGCGGGAATCACGCGGCCATAGATGCGCATGCCTTCGGTGGCATCCCATTCGATGATCTCGCAGCCCCGCAAGACTTCAAGCCTGGCCTGATCGAGCGGTTTGCCCTGCTCGAGCACCATCGCCGTCGCCATCTCCTCGACGCGGCTACGGATCAGCGCGGCGGCGCGGAGGATGATCTGAGCGCGCGCATTCGGCGCGGTCTTGCGCCACACCGCAAAGCCGCGGGTCGCGGCGTCCAGCGCATCGTCCAGATCGCTTCGCGTCGCATGCGGCACCGTGCCGAGCACGCTTTCGTCGGCGGGATTGATGATGGGCGTGCCGGAGGCACGGCGCCAACCTCCGTCCACATACATCTCAATGTCTGGATAGGCCATTGCAACGTCCACTTCTGACTTCTCTGAGGCATTGACGTCGCCTCACTTGCGCGGCATCCAATCATATGTTGATATAATAGAACAAGCATTCTGCTAGACAGAACTTTGCGGAATCGGATCCGGTTGAGGAGGGCGTGTCGTCGCGCCGCGAACCTGCTGATCCAGCGCCGCTAAAAACACGATCGGGAGAGAGACATGACAGGGGAAAAGATGGATGGGCGGTCGCCGACGCGGCGCTCGGTTGTAGCCGCGGCACTGCTGGTCATCGGCGCGACGGCTTTCATGCCGTCGGCACAGGCATCCGACGACTATCCGACCAAGATGATCCGACTGCTGGTGCCGTTTCCGGCGGGTAGCGCGACCGATGTGGAAGCGCGCTTCCTTGCCGACAAGGTCGGCGCGGTGCTTGGCCAGAAAATCCTCGTCGACAACAAGCCGGGCGCCAACGCCAATATCGGCGCCGCCGAAGTCGCACGCGCGCCCGGCGATGGCTACACGCTCTACCTTGCGACCAACTCGACGCATTCGGCCAATGTGCATCTCTACAACAAGATGCCGTTCGACCCGGTGGCCGACTTCACGCCGATCGCGCGCCTGACGCGCAATCCGCTGGTCATGGTCGTGGCGAAGGATTTCCCGGCCAACGATCTCAAGGCATTCATCGCTTACGCCAAGGCCAACCCCGGCAAGCTGAGCTATGGCTCGGGCAATACCGGCAGCATGGCGGCGGCGCAGCTCGTCAAGTCGATGGCGGGCATTGACGCCGTGCGCGTCTCCTATCCGGGCACGCCGCAAGCCATCACCGATCTGCTTGGCGGTCGCATCGAATTCGTCATCACCGACGTGGCGGTGACCCGCGAATTCATCAGTCAGGGTAGCCTGCGTGCGCTCGGCGTGACCACTCTTGCCCGGGTGGCCTCGCTGCCCGAGGTACCGCCGATGGCCGAAGTCGGTCTGCCCGGTTACGGCTTTGCCGCGTGGAGCGGCTTGTTCGGACCGAAGAACGTACCGGCCGACATCGTCGAAAAGCTCAACAAGGCTTTCCTCCAGGTGATGGCCACCGATGAGGCCAGGAAATTCTTTGCCGGTATCGGCCTCGAGCCCGATACCAGCACGCCGCAAGGCCTTGCCGACCACGTCACCAAGCAGACCGAGTTATGGGGCCGCATCATCAAGGAGTCCGGCCTTGAAAAAATCTGACAGCGACGTGGCTGCGACCTTCGCGCGGCTTCCGGCCCTGCTCGACGGCGATGCCGCGCTGATCCAGCGCGGGCGTTTTCTAGATGTCGATTGTCTGCTCGGATCGACCGAGCAGGCATTTCACGTCGCCATCCGTGCCGGGCGCATCGTCGATATCGCACTGGTGCCGGTGCTGATGCGCTCGTGGACGTTCGGCTACCGCGCCACGCCCGAAGCGTGGGCGGCGTTCTGGCAGCCGCTGCCGAAGGCCGGATGGCACGATCTGTTTTCACTGACCAAACGCGGTGTGGCCACGCTCGACGGCGATATCCGACCGTTCATGACCAACCTGCAATATTTCAAGGATCTGCTGGCGCTGCCGCGTGGATCGGGAGGCGCGGCATGACAGCTCACATCGAGCCGATGATCGGTCGCTACGTGCATGTCGATATCGACGGCATCACCCACCGCATCTATTTCGAGGAAGCCGGGCAGGGCATTCCGCTGGTCTGCCTGCACACCGCGGGTTCCGACGGGCGGCAGTGGCGCTATTTGCTCGCCGATCCCGAATTTACGAGACATTTCCGTATCATCGCTTTCGATTTGCCTTGGCATGGCAAGTCTAATCCGCCGGAAACCTGGGATGGCAGTGAATATCAGCTGACCACGGCGCGTTACACGAACACCATTCGTGCATTCTGCGCTGCGCTCGCGCTCGACAAACCGGTGGTGATGGGATGTTCGATCGGTGGCCGCATTGTGCTCAATCTCGCCATCGATCATGCCAGCGAGTTTCGCGCGCTGATCGGTCTGGAAGCGGCGGATTTCCAGACGCCGTGGTACGACACCACCTGGCTGAACCGGCCGGACGTTCACGGTGGCGAAGTTTGCGCGGCCCTGGTGTCCGGTCTGGTCGCGCCGCAGAGCCCCGCGGCGGCCCGGATGGAAACGCTGTGGGCCTACAAACAGGGTGGCCCCGGCGTATTCAAGGGCGACCTGTATTTCTATCGCGTCGATGGCGACCTGCGCGGCCGTATCAAGGCGATCGATACCAGTATCTGTCCGCTCTATCTGCTCACCGGCGAATACGATTTCTCCTGCATGCCGGACGACACCGTGCGGACCGCAGAGGGCATCGCCGGCGCCGACGTGACCATCATGGAGCAGCTCGGACATTTCCCGATGAGCGAAAATCCCGTGCAGTTTCGCCGCTATATCGCGCCGGTGCTCGCACAGATCCAACAACAACAGACATCCTGAGGAGGGACAACACATGCCAATCAAGGCGCTGACGACAAGTCTCTATCTATCCGCAGCACTGCTGCTGCCGGTGCAAATCGCCGGCGCCGCCGAGACGATCAAGATCGGCATCCTGAACGATCAGTCCGGCGTATTCGCCGATAATGGCGGCGTCGGATCCGTCGCCGCGGCGAAGCTGGCAGCGGAGGATTTTGGCGGCGAGTTGCTCGGCCAGAAGATCGAGGTGATCTCCGCCGACCACCAGAACAAGCCCGACATCGCCGCCGGTACCGCGCGAAAATGGTTCGACAACGAAGGTGTCGACATGATCGCCGACGGTGCTGCGTCCTCGGCCGGCTTCGCCATCCTCGAAGTCGCCCGCCAGAAGAACAAGATCTTTGTCATCAGCGGCCCCGGCTCCTCGGATTTCACCGGCAAGTCCTGCGCTGCGACCAGTTTTCACTTCAATTACGACACCTACGCGCTGTCGAAGCTGACCAGCGAAGCGGTCACCAAGGCCGGCGGCAATACCTGGTACTTCATCTCCGCCGATTATGCGTTCGGGTCAGCTCTGCAACGTGACGCCACCAAGTTCATCGAGGCGGCCGGCGGCAAGGTGATCGGCTCGGCCGCGCATCCGCTGGGCACGACCGACATGGCGTCGTTCCTGCTGCAGGCGCAGGGCTCCAAGGCCAAGGTGGTGGGACTCGCCACCTCCGGTGCGGACGTGCAGACCGCCATCAAGCAGGCCGGCGAATTCGGCATCGTCGAGAGCGGACAGCAACTCGCCGGTCTTCTGGTCTTCATTACCGATGTCAATGCGCTAGGCCTCAAGGCGACCCAGGGGCTGCAGGTGACGACCTCGTTTTATTGGGATCTCAACGAAGAGACCCGTGCCTGGACCAAGCGTTACCTGGCGCTGACCGGCGGCAAGGTGCCGAGCATGGTGCAGGCCGGCGTCTATAGCGGCGTGCATCACTATCTTGCGGCGGTGAAGGCCGCCGGCACCAAGGACCCCGCCATCGTCGCCCAGAAAATGCACGAGATGAAGGTCAACGACATGTACAACAAGGACGTCACCGTGCGTCCCGACGGGCGCGTGCTGCACACGATGTATCTCGTACAGGTGAAGAAGCCCGAAGAATCGAAATACAAATACGACTACTATAAGGTGGTCACGACATCGCCGGGCGAACAGGCATTCCGGCCCATGAGCGAAGGCGGATGCCCGCTGGTCAAGGGCTGAGCCGCCACATTATCGCGGGCGCAGCCCGGCTGCGCCCGCTTCGCGATTGATCTTGGAATAAAAGGAATACGGCATGACGAACGCCATTGGTTTTATCGGTCTGGGCGTAATGGGCGAGCCGATGTGCCGCAATCTGGCGCGCAAGTCCGGCTTGCCTGTCTGCGGCTTCGACCGCGCCGATGCGCCGTTCGAACGGCTGGCGGAGGCTGGTGTCAAGCGCGCGGCGACGCTTGCCGAGCTCGCAGATAGCTGCGGCGTGATCTTTATGGCACTGCCGAGCGGCAAGCATGTTGCCGCGGTGTGCGACGGCGACGACGGCTTGGTTGCGCATGCGCAGGCGCGCCACACCATTGTCGATCTCGGCACCTCGCCGGTGGAAGCCAGCCGCGAACTCGCCAAGCGGTTCGCTGCCAAGGGTGCGGCCTATGCCGACGCGCCGATCGCGCGAACGCGGCAGGCTGCGGAAGAAGGCACGCTGAGCGTGATGGTCGGCGCCGATGCGGCGATCTTCACGAAATTGCAGCCGCTGATCGCGACCTTCGCCACCGACATCACCCATTGCGGCGCCGTCGGCGCCGGGCAGGTGGTCAAGATCCTCAACAACATGGTGCTGATGGAAACCGTCGTCGCGCTGGGCGAGGCGCTGGAAACGGCGAAGCGCGCCGGGCTCGATCCCAAACTGGTCTTCGAGACGCTTGCCAAGGGTTCCGCTGACAGCTTTGCCCTGCGCAATCACGGCATGAAAGCGATGTTGCCGGACACCTTCCCGGAACGTGCTTTCTCGACCGAATATGCCCGCAAGGACATCGGCTACGCGCTCGATCTCGCCAGGTCGGTCGACATCAAGTTGCAAGGGGCGGAACTTGCCGACAAGTTGCTCGGCGAGGCGATTGACGCCGGTCATGGCGATCTCTACTGGCCAGTGCTGGCGCGCGTCATCAAGGCGTCGCGCACGGCCTGACGGACACCCATGAAGAAGCCCACGACCACACCAGTGAAGCCGCAACCGGCCGTTCGCGAAACCGGCGAGGGCGTAGCCGCGGTCGAGCGGGCATTGTCGATCGTGGCTGCGCTGGAAACCGCCGACCAGACGATGACGTTGGCCGAACTGGCGGCGTGCACCGGCTATTACAAGAGCACGATTCTGCGGCTGTTGGGTTCGCTGATCGCGACCGGCTATGTCACGCGGTTGCCGGACGGCAACTACGACCTCGGGCCGACGGCGTTCCGCCTCGGCGCGGCCTTCGCCCGCAAGAATGCGCTCGGGCATCACGTGGTGCCGGCGCTGCAGGAACTGGTCGATCGCGGCACCGAGAGCGCCTCGTTCCATGTCCGGCAGGATGCCGACAACCGCGTCTGCCTGTTCCGGGTCAATTCGCGCCATGCCACGCTCGATCGCGTCGAGGCCGGCCACAGCTACGCGCTGCTGCGTGGTGCGGCCGGGCATATCATTCTCGCTTATGCCGGGAGCGTCGGCCCGCGTTACGACGCCATTCGAGCCAAGGGCTTCGATGTTTCCCTCGGCGAGCGCGATCCGAGCTGTGCGGCCGTGGCAGCGCCGGTGTTCGGCCCGCGCGGCATGCTGATCGGGGTGATCTCGCTGTCGGGGCCGCGCGAACGCTTCGGCGAAGCCGAGATCGCCGAAATGAAACGCGTGCTTGGTCCGGTGGCGAAGGCGCTCACGGTCAACCTCGGTGGAGAGTGGCCGGCCTATCGTGGCTGACTGCATTGCTGGTGATGGCACATGCGAAGGGACTTCCAGATCCATGGCAACAATCTCTTCCCCGCCCGACGTGCTGGTGATCGGCGGCGGCAACGCGGCGCTGTGTTCGGCGCTGATGGCGCGCGAGGCCGGCGCGTCGGTGCTGATGCTGGAATCGGCGCCGAAGGAATGGCGCGGCGGCAATTCCATGCATGTGCGCAACCTGCCGAACCGCAGGATGTGCTGATCGAAGCCTATCCCGAAGAGGAATTCTGGCAGGATCTGCTGAAGGTCACCGGCGGCCTCACCGACGAGCCGCTGGCGCGGATGGTCATCCGCCATTCGTCGCGCTGCCGGCCATGGATGCGCAAGCATGGCGTGCGTTTCCAGCCACCTCTGTCCGGCGCGTTGCATGTGGCACGCACCAATGCGTTCTTCATGGGCGGCGGCAAGGCGCTGGTGAATGCCTATTATCGCAGCGCCGAGGCGCTTGGCGTGCAGATCCGTTACGATTCACCGGTGAAGAGTCTCGAGGTGAAGGACGGCCGCTTCATCGCCGCCATCACCGAGTCCGGCGAGCGCATCGCCGCCAGGAGCTGCGTGCTTGGCTGCGGCGGCTTCGAGTCCAATCTGGAGTGGCAGCGCGAGGCATGGGGCCAGAACGAGCGTGGCGAATGGACCGCGGAGAATTTCCTGATCCGCGGCACCCGCTTCAATCAGGGCGTCCTGCTGAAGTTCATGATCGACGCAGGCGCGGACACGATCGGCGATCCCACCCAGGCGCACTGTGTCGCCATCGATGCCCGCGCGCCCCTGTACGACGGCGGCATCTGCACGCGGATCGATTGCGTGTCGCTTGGCGTCGTCGTCAACCGCGACGCCGAACGCTTCTATGACGAAGGCGAAGATTTTTGGCCCAAGCGCTATGCGATCTGGGGCCGTCTGGTGGCACAGCAGCCGGGCCAGACGGCCTGGTCGATCATCGATCAGAAAGCGATTGGCCGTTTCATGCCGCCGGTGTTCGACGGCACCACGGCCAACACTCTGGAAGAGCTTGCCGTCAAGATCGGCGTCGATCCCGCGACCTTTGTCGCGACATTGGCCGCCTATAATTCAGCTTGCCGGCCCGGCACTTTCGATCACACCGCGCTCGACGATTGCCACACTGAAGGCCTGACCCCTGCCAAGACCCATTGGGCGCGGGTGATAGACACCGCGCCGTTTCATGCCTATCCGCTCAGGCCCGGCATCACCTTCACCTATCTGGGCATGAAGACCGATGCCACCGCCGCCTGCCGGTTCGGCAACGCGCCGAGCGACAACCTGTTTGCCGCCGGCGAGATGGTCGCCGGCAATGTGCTCGGCCAGGGCTATACCGCGGGCGTCGGCATGAGCATCGGCACCGCCTTCGGGCGGATCGCCGGCGTCAACGCCGCGCGAAGCGCCGGCTTCAAGCATCCAGCGTTTCACGAGGAACTGGCCTATGCCGCCGCTCACTGACCCGGCCCCTCTGCCTCCCGCCGGACCCGAGCTGGGCTGCGAAGGCGGCGTCAGCCTCGCGGGCGCGCTCACGGCGGGGGAGCAGGAGATCGCGCGCGTCATGCAGATCTGCAATGCCTGCCGCTATTGCGAAGGGTTCTGTGCAGTGTTTCCCGCGATGACGCGGCGGCTCGAATTCGACAAGGCCGATACGCATTATCTCGCCAACCTCTGCCACAACTGCGGCTCCTGCCTGTATGCCTGTCAATACGCCCCGCCGCATGAATTCGCCGTCAACGTGCCGCTCGCCATGGCCAAGGTGCGGGTGCGCACCTATCAGGAATATGCCTGGCCGGCGCCGCTGGGCCGCCTCTATGAGCGCGCCGGCCTCACGGTCGCGCTGGCGCTGGCTGGCGGACTTGCCCTGTTCCTCGTGCTCGCGGTGACGATGAACGGACGACTCGTGCATGAGCCGCTGGCCGGACATTTCTATGCGATTTTTCCGCACAACTTCCTCGCCGCAGTGTTTGGCCTGGTCTTCCTGTTCGCGATGCTGGCGCTCGGCGTCGGCGTGACCAGGTTCTGGCGCGGTGTCTCGCCGGCCATCGACGGCGATACGCGCGCCGCGGCATCGCAGGACGGCGTCCGCATGCCGGCCACTGCAGAGACGGTATCCGATGTGGCAAGATTGAAGTATCTTGGCGGCGGCCACGGCGAGGGCTGCAATGAAGAGGACGACCGCTTCACGCTGTGGCGCCGTCGCTATCACCAGATGACCCTGTACGGTTTCCTGCTGTGCTTCGCTGCGACCTCGGTGGCGACGCTGTACCACTACATCTTTGCCTGGGAGGCTCCCTATGGCTTGCTCAGCGCACCCGTGGTGCTCGGCTCGCTAGGTGGCCTCGGTCTGATCGTCGGACCGGCCGGGCTGCTGTGGTTGAACGTCCGTCGCCATGGAGCGCGCGGCGACGTTAGGCAGAATGCGATGGACCGCGGCTTCATCGCGCTCCTGCTGCTCGTGAGCATCACGGGCTTTGCGCTGCTCGGATGGCGCGACAGCCGTTTCATGGCGCTGTGGCTGGCCATTCATCTCGGAACCGTCATGGCGCTGTTCCTCACGCTGCCCTATGGCAAGTTCGCCCACGGCATATTCCGCTCCGCGGCCCTGCTGAAGTTCAATCTTGAGAAGCGGCTGCCGAACAGGCTTGGGCTGGGC
>LNAP01000287.1_pt1 | contig 64918 bp, 96 predicted proteins | sample 602601 | NCBI WGS metagenome assembly LNAP01 (sample SAMN02440304, study PRJNA202911) | soil metagenome | biome: Subtropical and temperate rainforests or woodlands; isolation source: soil samples (1 kg each in a 20% v/v slurry with milli Q water) were... ...
AAGGCATCACTCGATCTCCCGATTCGAAGAATTACCTAAGCCTAAATGCGTTACCTATGTCTCCCGACACCTGTTACCTATGTCTCCCGGCTGAACACTATGCGCACCAAGCCTCATATTTACTGACTGAGCAATGCCAGCCGCGCGCTAATGGCAGCCTCGATACCCGCAGCATCCAAACCGCATTCAGCCAGCATGGTCGCCGGTTTGGCGTGCTCGACGTACACGTCTGGCAAGCCCAAATGCAGCACCGACTTAAGGATATTTTCCCGCGCCAGGAACTCGCTCACCGCCGCGCCAGCGCCGCCCATGATCGAGTTTTCTTCAATAGTCACCAGTAGCTCATGCTCGGCAGCCATTTGCAGCACCAAGGCTTCGTCCAGGGGTTTGACGAAGCGCATATCCACGACTGTGGCATCCAGTTTTTCCGCTACCAGCAGGGCTTCGGTGAGTTGCACGCCGAATACCAACATGGCCACGCCCGAGCCTTTGCGCCGCACCACGCCTTTGCCAATTTCCAGCGGCACCAGGGCCGGGTCGATTTCAGCATTCGGGCCGGAGCCGCGTGGATAGCGCACGGCCGCTGGGCCATTGAACAGGTAGCCGGTGGTCAGCATGCGGCGCAGTTCGTTTTCATCGCTTGGGGTCATCACCACGATGCCGGGAATGCAGCGCAGGTAGGACAAGTCGAAGCTGCCAGCATGCGTCGGGCCGTCTTCGCCGACCAAGCCGGCGCGGTCGATAGCAAACAGCACATCAAGGTGCTGCACCGCCACGTCGTGAATCAGTTGGTCATAGCCGCGTTGCAAAAAGGTCGAGTAAATCGCCACCACCGGCTTGGCGCCTTCGCAGGCCATACCGGCGGCAAGGGTGACCGCATGTTGCTCGGCAATCGCCACATCGAAATAGCGCTTGGGGAAGCGTTCGCTGAAGGCCACCAGATCGGAGCCTTCTTTCATTGCCGGGGTAATGCCAGTGAGGCGCGCATCGGCTTCGGCCATATCGCATAACCACTGACCAAACACCGCCGAGTACTTCGGCCCGCTAGCGGGCTTAGGCGCGGCCGGAGCGTTGACCGGCTCCAGCTTGGTGATGGCGTGATAGCCGATCGGGTCCAGCTCAGCGGGGGCGAAGCCTTTGCCTTTTTTAGTGATCACATGCAGAAACTGCGGGCCTTCCAACTCGCGCATATTGCGCAGGGTGGTGATCAGGGTGGGCAGGTCGTGGCCATCAATGGGGCCGATATAGTTCCAGCCCAACTCTTCAAACAAAGTGCCGGAAACCAGCATGCCTTTGGCGTGCTCTTCGGTTTTACGGGCGATTTCCCAGGCGCCGGGCAGGCGCGACAGCACTTTTTTGCTGCCCTCACGCATATTGGCGTAGGTGCGGCTGGAAAGAATCTTGGCCAGGTGATTGGACAAGCCGCCGACGTTTTTCGAAATCGACATATCGTTGTCGTTCAGCACCACCAGCATATTGGCTTTAACGTCGGAGGCGTGGTTCAACGCCTCGAACGCCATGCCGGCGGTGAGTGCACCGTCGCCAATCACTGCCACCGATTTGCGCTTGCTGCCTTGCAGCTGAGCGGCAATTGCCATGCCCAACGCGGCGCTGATAGAGGTGCTGGAGTGGCCGACGCCAAAGGTGTCGTACTCGCTTTCGCTACGGCGCGGGAAGGCGGCGATACCGTCTTTCTGCCGCAGCGTATGCATACGCTCACGGCGGCCGGTGAGGATCTTGTGCGGGTAGGCTTGGTGGCCCACATCCCACACCAGACGGTCATCCGGGGTATCAAAGACATAATGCAGCGCGATGGTCAGCTCAATAACACCCAGGCCTGCGCCAAAGTGGCCGCCGGTCTTGCCGACGGTATAGAGCAGTTCCTGGCGCAATTCATCGGCGAGGATTTCCAGCTCGGCCTCGCCCAGGCGACGCAGACCAACAGGCGTCTCTGCACGGTCAAGCAGAGGCGTAGCGGGGCGTTCGCGGGGGATCTCGTGAAACGTCGTGGGCATCAGGCAATCGTTATAGGTATAAAAGATGGCGCAGTTTACCTGATGCAGGTGGGCTTTTCGTAGGGTGCGCGTGACGCACTCTGGCAAATACCGATATCCGGGGCTTTTGTGGGGTTTTAGCCGTGTCGCTAATTGAGATGGGTAGCGCTTGCGACGCTACCCATCCAGTGCCTGGCGTCTAGATCACTTGTCGCGATCGACCGCAAACGCCGACCAGGCCTGGCGACTCGGCATAATTTCCAGGCGGTTGATGTTGATGTGGTCCGGCAAGCTCGCCACGTAGTAGATCTGCTCGGCGATATCTTCTGCGCTCAGCGGCGTGGTGGTGCCATACATAGCGTCCGACGCTGCCTGATTACCCTTTGTGCGCACCAAGGTGAATTCGGTTTCGGCCATGCCGGGGGCGATATCGGTTACCCGCACGCCGGTGGCAATCAGGTCGCAGCGCAAGTTGTAGCTGAACTGCTTAACAAACGCCTTGCTTGCGCCATACACATGGCCACCTGGATATGGCCATTCACCGGCCACTGAGCCGATGTTAACGATGCTCGCGCCGGCACCGGTTTCCAGCAGCTTTGGCAGCACCGCGTGGGTGACGTTAACCAGGCCGGTGATATTGGTGTCGATCATGGTGTGCCAATCTTCCAGAGCCACCTTTTGCGCCGGCTCCGGGGCCAGGGCCAGCCCTGCGTTGTTGATCAGGCTGCGGATCTGGCGAAAGCCTTCGGGCAGGTCATCGACCATCTTTTGCACGGCAACTGAGTCGCGCACATCCAGGGTAGCGATATGCACCGGCACCTTGGCGGCCAGTTCTTTTTGCAGCTCCACCAAGCGTTCTTCACGACGCCCGCTCAGCACCAGGGACCAGCCCGCTTCGGCGAAACGCCGCGCAGTGGCCCGGCCAAAACCCGATGTTGCTCCTGTGATAAATACCACCTTGCTCATTGTTTACCTCGTCTTCACGGCGACTGAGGAGCTGTCAGTGGGACAGCTCGAGAAATTTGCGCACCCGGTCGGTGTCCGGGTTGCTGAAGAATTTTTCCGGCGCTGATTTTTCGATGATCAGGCCGCGGTCAAGAAACACCACCTGGTCGGACACCGCGCGGGCAAACTCCATTTCGTGGGTCACCACGATCATGGTGTAGCCCTCGCTGGACAGGTTCTTCATAACCGTGAGCACCTCGCCAACCCGCTCGGGGTCCAGCGCTGAGGTGGGCTCGTCGAACAATATCACTTCCGGGCTCATGGCCAGCGCGCGGGCAATGGCCACGCGCTGTTTTTGCCCGCCGGACAGGGTAAACGGGTAAGCGTCTTTGCGCTCGGCCAGGCCGACTTTTTCCAGTAACTGTTCGGCGATAGCGCGGGCTTGGTCTTTGGCCATGCCCTTCACATAGATAGGCGCTTCCATCACGTTCTGGATCACCGTGAGGTGCGGCCACAGGTTAAAACCTTGGAACACCATGCCGGTTTTGGCGCGCAGGGTGGCCAGTTCTTTGTTGGTCATTTTGCGCCCGGCTTCTTCGTTAACGCCGATGCGCTGACCGGCGATATGAATGCTGCCGCGGTCGGGTACTTCCAGCCAGTTGATGCAGCGCAGCATGGTCGATTTGCCCGAGCCCGAAGAGCCCAGCACGCTGACCACTTCGCCTTTTTTTACTTCCAGGTCGATATCGCGCAACACCTCAATATCACCAAAACTTTTCGACATGCGCTTGATGCTTACCGCCGGTACGGCAGCGTTTTCCACGGCGTTAGACATAATCAAAACCTCGTTTGGCGCCAAAGCGGCCGGCCCATTTGAGTGCCAGTTCCAGGCCGATACTGATCAGCCAATACAGACCGATGACCAGCACAAAGGCCTGAGTGGGAATGAAATAGGTGGACTGCGCCGAGTTGGCGGCAGCGGTCAGTTCCTGCACAGTGATGATGGTCAGGAAGGCGGTGTCTTTCAGGGCAATGATCAGTTGGTTGCCCAGCAGTGGCCGGGTTTTGATCACCAGCTGCGGCAGGATAATCCGCCAGAACAAGCGTCCTGGGGTAAAGCCATGGGCCTTGGCCGCTTCCACATAGCCCTCGGGCATCACCAGGCGCGCGCCGCGCAAAATCTCGGCGAAGTAGGCGGCGTGATAAATGATCAGGCTGATAAACCCGGCGGTCCAGGCGTCCATCCGCAGGCCAATCTGCGGCAGGCCGTAGTACAGCAGGTAAGCCAGAATCAGAAAGGGCAGGGTGCGCATCAGGTTCATCAGCGCCCGAATCGTCCAGGAAAGACGGTCACCTTCCTCCAGCCGGTACACCGCCAGGCAACCCAGCACAAAGGCGCACAAGGTCGATAACACAAACAACACCAGGGTGCCGATCAGGCCGCTGACAAAGGTCTCGCGCGCCTCCCATAAAATCGTCCATTCAGTCATAGCCCGCGCCCCTTACATGGCCAGTCGGTTGGCTTTCTTTTCCGCCATCGCTTGCAGCTTGAGCAGCACGCTGATGATCAGCATGTACAGCAGCGCGGCGCACAAAATCGGCGGCAACGGCTCGTAGGTAACCGCAGAAATGCGGTTGGTGACGCGGGTCAGATCGACGATGCCGATCACGGCAATGGCCGGGCTGCCCTTGATCAAAAACGACATCTCGTTGACCAGGCCGGGCAGGCTGCTGGTGATCATCTGCGGCAGCATAATGCGGCGGAAGAACACCGCGCCGGTCATGCCGCAGGCCAGGGCTGCTTCCTTCTGGTCGCGGGAGAAACTCATAAATGCCGCCCGCCAAACCTCGGCATTAAAGGCCGCTGTGTTCAACGTCATGGCGACGATGGCGGCGGTATTGCGGTTCATGTTGATGCCAAACATCGGCGCCGACAGAAACAGGAACAGCACAAACGTCACCAGCGGTGTGGCGCGTGCCAGGCTGACGTAGAGCACCAGCAGTTGCTCCACAAAAGGGATTTTGGCCATGCGCAACAGCGCGACGCCCAGGCCCAAAACAACACCCAGGGAAATGGCGATACCGCAGAGCCACAAGGTGGTCCAGGCGCCTTCTAACAATAACAACCAGGCTTGACCGGTCATGCCTCGGCTCCTAATCAAAAACGGGGGGTAAGGCGAGCCAGGTCGATGCGACCCGAAAGGCTTGGATAAAGCAGAAGCAAAGCCGGGGCCAGGTGTGGATATTGCTAACCACACACCGTCATTCCCGCGAAGGCGGGAATCCCGAATTTGTCAGGAGAACGATGTCTGGCGCGTCATTCTGGATCGCCAGCCCGGTGGATCGCCAGCCCGGTGGGTCCCCGCCTGCGCGGGGACGACGGTGCTGGGGCGACGTGCTTTTACATCCCAGCCAATTTATGGAACTGCTCCACATTGGTAATCGGCTCTTTCGGCATATCCGGGAAGGCCTCGCCAAACCACTTGGTTTGCAGCGCCGCCAAGCGACCGTTAGCTCGCACTTTGTCCATAAAGCCAGTGAGGAACTTCAGCAGCTCCGGGCTGCTTTTCGGCATTGGCCAGGCAGCGAAACCTGGGCCGGACACGGCGATACCTTTGGCAAAGGTGTCACCACGGGTTTTGATCAGATCGTTCACCGAGATCAGCGCGTTGACGGCGTAGTCCAAGCGGCCGTTGGCCAGGTCGGCATACACCTCTGGGTAGGATTGGTACTCGACCACCTTGCCCATCTCGCAGCCTTTTTCTCAGCTCGGGCAAGCGTGCCAGGAGCGCGCTGCCGGCTTGTACGCCAACGGTTTTGCCGCACAGGCTGGCGATATCACTCAGGCTCTTATCGTTGGCGCGCTTTACGTAATAGTGCTGAGCGCTGGCAAATGGTGGTGTGAAGTTGAATACGCGCAGGCGTTCGTCGGTTACCAATGCGCCGGTAAAGGCCACGTCGTATTGGCCGGACGACACCGAAGCCAGCAGGCCGGTCCACGGCAGGATGTCCTGCTTCACCTCGATTTTCTGTTCCTTGGCGTAGGCCATCAGGTCTTCCAGCAGCTCCTTGTGAAAGCCTTCTGGTTTGCCGTCGACGATATAGTTGAACGGCGCGTAGTCGTCTTCGGTCGCTACGGTGAGCACGCCTTTGCTCTTTACTTCGTCAAGGTCGGCATGGGCGAAAGGGGCGACCAGCACCAGGCTGGCGAGGGTCAGCTTGCGCAACAGGCCAAGCGATTTGAGGGCCAGCGAACCGTTGTTCGTGTGCTTCATCTTTGCTGCTCCAGTTGTCATACTGGCCGCTTCAGAAGGGGGCCTTTGTGTGGTGGCTGGAAACAACCATAGAGAGGCATCTGGCCCTAGGGATAGGTGCAGTTTTGGCCATTCGACTGGCCAGTGCCGAGGGCAAAAACCATGGCGCGCTCCTTGCAGCGCTCACCGATCGGCAAGCGAGTAAACAGGCCATGATCGATCACTTATTTCATCTGGATTTCGACCACCAGCGCGGCCTTCAAGAGCAACTGCGCGAGTCCCTGGTGTCGACCATTCTGGGCGGTGGTTTCCCCGCTGACGAACCGCTGCCATCGTGCCGCAAGCTGTCGCAACAGCTATCGATTTCCCGCAACACCGTGGCCCTGGTGTACGAAAGCCTGCTCGACAACGGCTACCTGGTCAGCCGCCCACGCAGCGGTTACTACCTGCACCCGGACTATTGCGGCGCCGAATTCGACGACAGCGTGTTGCGCATGACGCCGCAGCGCCAACCGGAACACAGCGATGACGGCAGTGGCGAACGTGCACCGAATTGGGCTGCGCGCTTCAAGATGCAGCCCAGCCTGAAGCATGGCGTGCTACGCCCGAGCAATTGGCCGGGCTTCACTTACCCATTTGTGTATGGCCAGCCGATTCGCGACCTATTTCCCTTGGAGCGCTGGCGCGAAGTATCGCGTAACACGCTGCGCAGCGAGCGCGACCAAGGCTGGATGCGTGATCGCTTTGACCGTGACGATGAAATGCTGGTGGAGCAGTTGCGCACTCGCGTATTGCCCAAACGCGGCATCTGGGCACGAGCCGATGAAATTCTGGTTACCCTCGGTTCGCAGAATGCGTTGTATCTACTCGCCACTTTATTGATGGGCAAAGGCGTAAAAGTCGCCGTAGAAAACCCCGGCTTTCGCGATGCTCTAAGCATTTTCGACTTACAAGGGGCCCAGGTGCAGTTGCAAGACATCGACCGCGAAGGCCTGGTGGTCGACTCGCGGCTGAACGACTGCGAATACCTGTACGTCACCCCCGGCCACCAAGTACCCACCGGCATCGCCATGAGCAGCGAGCGCCGTGGCGAACTGCTGCGGCAGATCCGTGAGCACGATCAGGTGTTGATCGAAGACGACTACGACGCCGAACTGAACCTCGACAACCACCCGGCCAGCGATAGCCACGGCCGGGTGATTTACCTGAGCAGCCTTTCCAAGGCCTTTTCGCCGGGGCTGCGCATTGGCTATATGGTGGCCGATGCCGAGTTGATTGATGAACTGCGCGCACTGCGCCGCTTGATGTACCGCCATCCGCCGTTGAACAACCAACGCATGCTGGCCGAGTTTCTCGCCCAAGGGCATTACGATGCGCACCTGCGCCGGTTTCGTGAAGAACACGCGCGGCGGCGGGAGACATTAAGCGCGGCGCTGAGCGAGCATTTGCCCAGTTGCGAACATGTGGGTAGCCCTGGCGCCAGCGCGTTTTGGTTGGCCGCACCGGCCGGCGTGGACACGCAAAAGCTGGCCTGGGCGGCGGCGCAGCAAAGTGTATTGATTGAATCCGGTGCGCAGTTTTTCTTTGGCCAGCATGTGCCGGCGAATTTTATGCGCTTGGGTTTTCATGCCATTGATGCTGAGCGCATCGGGCCGGGGATTCGAGTGTTGGGTGAGGTGTTGGAGCGGTTGTAGATCAGGATCAAGGGCCCCTCTCCCCTAGCCCCTCTCCCGCAAGCGGGCGAGGGGAACTCATCTCAGATCTATCGGCAATACTGCGTAAAGCCCCGGGCTTTAGTCGTTACTCAAACCGGCGGCAATTTATCCACAAGCGGTGCCACTGGCTTTTCCGCCTTCAACAAATCGCGAATCTCGGTCAGCAACACCACTTCAGCGGTCGGCGCAGCCGGCGCTTTGGCCTGTTCTTTGTGCAATTTACTGATGGCCTTAACGCCCATAAAAATCGCAAAGGCGACAATCAGAAAGTCCAGGCAGGTTTGCAGAAATTTGCCGTAAGCCAGCAATACCGCCGGCTTATCGTCCACCGCCGCTTTCAGCGTGATCGCCAGGTCGGAGAAATCTACCCCGCCAATCAACAGGCCCAACGGCGGCATGATTACATCACCCACAAACGACGAAACGATCTTGCCGAACGCCGCGCCAATGATGATCCCCACGGCCATGTCGACCACATTGCCTTTCACCGCAAATGCTTTGAAATCGTTAAGTAAGCTCATACGTGAAGTCCCCAATGCTGATAGTGATGGTGGGCAGTGTAGAGCAGCACTGGCGCCACTCCCAGCTTCAAGTGACCGGCTCTGGCGCCTGGTGTTCCGCGTTTTTGCCGCTGGTCTAGGCTGTAAAGGCTAACCCACTCACCGCGACAGGAGACGGCCTATGACCCTCGAACACCATCCGCTGCACAAGGAATTCCCCGAGTTCGAAGGGGAGCTGCAACGGTTGCTGGGCCAGGACGCCCACTTCAGCAAACTGGCTGCCGAGTACTCGGCCCTCGATAAACAGATTTTTCAAGTGGAGGACGGCCGCCATGCCATGGACGATATGGCGCTCAAGGCGCTGAAGAACGAGCGGGTAAAACTCAATCTGGAAATCTCTAGGTTGTTACAACAGGCCGCTAGCAAGGACTGACGCTCTGGCACCCAAAGTCTGCGGATTCGCGTGGGCTTTGGGTATAAATAGAATGAAGAAAGGGTATATGTGCATGCGGGAACTTTCTCTATTGTTTATGTGTCCGGGCTTTTTCTATAAAAATAGTGCCTGTGATCAATTGGTGTATTAACTAAATAAACTATTCGCGCGAATAGCGTGGTGGCGAAACTATCCCCATAAGTTTTTCTATATGGTTGTGTTTGCAAGTTTCTATTTAGAACATTGCTAAGTCCGCTCTAGTCTCCAAGAAGCGCATCCGACGCGCACAAAACAATATGGAGATAATCATGAAACCAATAGCGCTATTACCCGCAAGTTCTCTCTTATGTGCCGGGCTACTATCATTTTCGGTGCAGGCCGACACCTTAACCCGCGATAACGGTGCCGCCGTCGGCGATAACCAGAACTCGCAAACCGCCGGCGCCACTGGCCCGGTATTACTGCAAGACGTACAACTGCTGCAAAAGCTCCAGCGCTTTGACCGCGAGCGTATTCCAGAGCGGGTGGTGCATGCCCGTGGTACCGGTGCCCATGGCACGTTTACCGTTACCAACGACCTTAGCGACCTGAGCAAAGCCAAGGTATTTGCCGCTGGCGAAGTCACGCCGGTATTTGTGCGGTTCTCGGCGGTGATTCATGGCAATCACTCACCCGAATCGTTGCGCGATCCCCGTGGCTTTGCCACCAAGTTTTATACCGCTGATGGCAATTGGGACTTGGTCGGCAATAACTTCCCAACGTTCTTTATCCGCGACGCTATCAAATTTCCCGATATGATCCACGCGTTCAAGCCAGACCCGCGCACGAACTTGGATGATGATTCGCGGCGCTTTGATTTCTTCTCCCATGTACCCGAGTCGACACGAACCCTGACCGAGCTGTACTCCAACTACGGAACGCCGGCCAGTTACCGGCAAATGGATGGCAACGGCGTGCACGCGTTTAAGTTGGTTAATGCCCAAGGTGCCATTCACTATGTGAAGTTCCATTGGAAATCCCTGCAAGGCATTAACAACCTCGATCCGCAACAGGCGGAGAAAGTGCAGGGTAAGGATTACAGCCACCTGAGCAACGACTTGGTCAGCCATATCAACAAGGGCGATTTCCCCAAGTGGGATTTGTATGTGCAGGTGCTCAAGCCCGAGCAGCTAAGCACGTTTGACTTCGACCCGTTGGACGCCACCAAAATCTGGCCGGGCGTGCCGGAGCGCAAGGTCGGGCAGATGGTGCTTAACCGCAACCCGGATAACGTGTTCCAGGAGACCGAGCAGGTGGCACTGGCACCGTCCAACCTGGTACCGGGCATCGAGCCGTCGGAAGACCGCATGCTGCAAGGTCGGGTGTTCTCTTACGCGGACACGCAGTTCTATCGCCTGGGCGCCAATGCCCTACAGCTGCCGATCAACCAGCCACGGGTAAAGGTCAACAACGGCAACCAAGACGGCGCGATGAACAGCGGCAAAACCAGCTCTGGGGTGAACTATCAGCCCAGCCGTCTGGAACCTCGCGAGGAAGTGGCCGCAGCGCGCTACAGCAGCTTGCCGCTGTCTGGTAGCACCGAGCAGAAGAAGATTCAGCGTGAGCAGAACTTCAAGCAAGCCGGCGATTTGTATCGCTCCTACAGCAAGAAAGAGCGTGAAGACCTGATTGAGAGCTTTGGTGGTTCGTTAGCCAGTACCGACACGCAGAGCAAGCACATCATTCTGTCGTTCCTGTACAAGGCCGATCCGGAATATGGCGCCGGTGTCACCAAGGTGGCCAAAGGCGATCTGAGCCGGGTTAAAGCGCTGGCCTCAGAGCTGGCGGATTAAACCGTTAACAGCGGCGGTCGAAATGGCCGCCGTTGGCTTATCTGGAGCGCTGATTTAGCTGGCCTGCATGCCAATCATTTCCGCACGCTTTCTGGCCATTTCCGCAACTATCACCTAGTTGACGGGGTTTACGACCTTGCCGACGCGTCGGTATACCCGCTTTGTCATCCCTTGGGTCGTGTGCCCAAGCAGGTCGGAAGCGTCTTCTAGGCTGACAATTTCGGATGCCGCCTTCGGGCGAATGTCGCGGAATTGGAAGGCGGCAATTGCTGCAGCCAGATCCTTGTCGCCGCGCTTCATCGCTTCCTCTGCTGCTCGCTTGCGGGCCGGCTCAAACCTCCAGCGCAACGACATCTCGGTGAACTGGTTGCCTTCGTCGGTGGCGATCAGGAACGGCGTGGTGCGCTCCAGGCTGTCGATCAGTCGGCCAAGGCCGGTTCGCAGCCCCTCGATATGAAGGCGGATGCGAAGCTTGGTGCTTGTCTTGCCCTGGCCCACGGTCAGGAAGTCATCGTCCACATCGGCCCAGCGCATCTTGCGCACGTCGGCTGGTCGCTGCCCCGTCAGATAAGCGATATCCATGGCGGTGCGCAGATCCAGCGGCGCCTGCTGATACACCGCCTGCCATACCTCGTCCGTGACATACACGTCGCGCGGCGCCTCCTTGTTACGCCGGACCCCGCGCACGGGGTTGTCCCGGTCATAAATCCCCCATTCCCTTGCCATGTTGAAGGCGTGAGATAGAAGTGAGATTTCCCTGTTGGCCCGCACCGGTGCCGTCCGGGCGTCACGGTACTGCGCGATCATGTGGGCGCTCACGCTCTCAAGCGGCGCGGTGCCGAAGGCCTTCGCCAGTTGCTGGATGCACTTGATGTTCTCCTTCTGCGTCTTGGGCGCCTTGCCCGGAACAACGTCCCGCTCGTAGCGATTGAGCAGGTCGGCGACGGTTCGGGTCACCGCTGGCACTGACTTACGCTCGAGCTTGGCCCAGGCCTGCAGCGCCTCGTCGCGGTCGGTGCCCAGCGGCACCTCTTTGCGCTCGCCGTTCTCGTCCCGCCCGTTGTAGTAGTAGCCAACCCATACCCCGCCGCCCTTGAGGGTGCGCTTGCGCTCAAGAAACCTGGGCGGGTTGTTACGGTTTGCAGGCTTCTTGTGGCGCATGTGTTAGCTCACTTTCGACAGATCAAGCGTCCATTCTTCGGCGACCGCATTCAGGTGGTTTGGCTTCACCCCTGACAGCTTGAGGCGGGCATAGACGCGGCCGACAACAGGATGATTAGCCCCGTTTAGCAAATAGCGCCAGCCATTGAGCTGCAGCCAGGCGATTTGCTTGGAGGGGAGACGGTAGCCGGTGATGGCGACAATCTCGTCATCGTCCAGCGTTTCGGAAATCCGGGTTTCGCTCATTGGTAGCTCCGGGGCCGCGCTGGGCGGCAGAAGGCGGTTAATCGAGTTGGTAGTACACGTAGCAGCTGACGCCTTGAGCCTGCAGCGACTTGTGCATGGCCTGAACGCCGGCCGCGCGCCGGTTGCCTATGCCGGCAAATGGTGCTGCCAAGTGGAGCCCCCGCGGATGCCAGGTGCTGGCGTCCCAAAGGTCGCCTGGCAAACCCTTAACGGCACTCGCCCGCACGCCCCGCATCGGAATAACCACGTGATCGAGGTTGGCGCTTCCGCCGTCGTCAGGGCATGCGTCCGCCGCTTCATGGCCTGCCTGGGTAGCCGCTCGAATTTTCGCCGGCAGGCCCGCCAGCTGTTCTTTGGTCATGGCAATGCTCCGCCCGCCGATCACCGGCAGGCTGTAGGGGAGTGGGGGTTAGGGTTGCTGCTAGTGGGTCATGGCTTCCAGCTTCTGCCAACGCGGAAAACCATCATCAGGTTGTGATGAAGAGGCACCTTGACCACGCTGTCATAAAACTCACCTTTTCCGGAGATGAATCCCGTAGCCACCTTGGTTCCGACGGTGCCAAATTCTCGCCAGCATTCTTCGCCGCCGTTCCGATCCCAGTAGGCGCGCTCGCGCTTCGGAATCTCGCCATAGGTTTTTTCAAATACGGAGTGATCTGGGATATCACAGATCCTCCGCCACGCGGGATTGCGCTTGCACCACTCGGCGGCATGCTTAGATGCTTCCTCCGCAGAGTAGAATTCTCGGGCGGGCTGTTCAGTCATGGCATCACCCGCTTGAACTCTACGACCCATACCCAGGGGTTGGTGCCCCAGGCTTCGTCGCCGTTGATATCCCGCCAGAGCTTTGCAAAGCCCTGCCGGTAGGTCGGCGCCGATGCTGCATACACAGTCTCGTTGTCGTCCGCATCCAGCCAGGCGGGCGCTGCGCCTTCAGCCCGTGACTGGTCTTCGGTGATGTCCTGCAGGCGCTCGACGCGCGCGGCGGTGATTTCCAGCAGGATGCGAGAACACCAGCGGGGCATGTGGATGCTTGGCCGCCAACGTATTTCAGCTTCCTCTCCCTCCCAATCCGGCAGGCCATCGGCCTTGTAGATGACTTGGGTTTCAGTGCGCTCTGCCTCTGGCACGTCGTTGTCGCGATAGTCGTTGATCAAACACGTCTCTCGCACCCACAGCCGATCCCCAGCTTTCCCGTAAGGGCAGAGTCCGTGCACGCTGAGTTCCGCAGCACACTGCTCTTCGGTAGCTCCCGAAACGCAAAAACCGTAACGCGGATGGCGCTGGGCAACAGCTGTCCAGGCCAGGCCATGTTCCGGCTCGTCGCCGTTGAACACCGGGTATTGGCCACCCTTCACAAGACGCCGGGTGACTGTCTTTCTGCCTTCCAGGATGGCGCGCACCATAGGCCCGCTGAACAGGATGGGGCGTTCCTTTGTTTGCGACATGACTTCGTCCTCTCCGCCGACAGTGCCGGCAGCTGAATGGAATGGGGGAGGGTGGTTATGTTCGGAGCTTGGAGCGTTATGTTCGGAGCAGGGCGGGCTTATGTGCGGAGCTTGGCCTTGGCCAGCCATCCCTGCCAGAAGGAGCCCCAGTCGCAACCGCTTGCGGGGCATGCCTCGAAGGCGGCTTTGCGCTCTGTCTGGTCATCCACTACAGGCGCCGCCAGCAGGGCGCGCAGCTCATTCGCCGGATGACTTTCAAACCCGATGTTGTGGTCGATCAGAGCCAGGAGGTTTCTCAGCAGCTCGGCAGGAACGGATAAGGTCTTGTCGGTCATGGCCTGGGCTCCATCGCTGCTTCCCAGTAGGCGCCGAATGCATCGTCCAGGGCGTTGTGTACCGCCACGGCATCATCGTGCTGCCCCTCAACACAGCAAACCTCTGCTGTTTCGACTTCATCCAGCATGTACTTGTCGTGGTAGACCTTGGTGGCATCGCGCAGCTGGCGCAGGGCCAAGAGTTCTCGGTAGAAGCCGGCCGGCACACGGGTTGACTGGGTGGTTGTTTCCATTTTGGAAACACCCTCTGGTGTGGTGGTCATTTGGTGTCTCCTTTGTGTGAGCGCTTACGCCGTGCGATAAGAAGCTCCTTATTCCCTTGGGCTACACCGCCTGCAACGTCCTCGGGAAGAATCGCCGCATGGCAGTGCGGGCAAAGCGGGGCCATGTCTCTGCGGCGCCAAGCCTTGTCCATAACCTTTGCGGCGCGGCTGATGACCTGAAAGCTCTCAACTTCGGCAAGTTGGCGCCGCCGCTGGTCAATGTCGGCCTTGGCCCCCTGGAACACACCGACGACATTCAGAAATGCGTCGAACGGTTCAACCTCCTGCTCGCAGTCTTTGCACCAGACCCGGCGCTCGTTGTCGTCGTAGACCAGTTGGCGGTGGCGGCATGAGCACGACGGCCGCCGCGTTTTGCCTCGGGCAACCCGGAGGTCTTCAATCGTCACCACCTTGGGCCCGTAGAGGTAATCCTGCGGTTCGATTGGCGCCTTGCTCACGCTTCACCCGCCTTAGCCACTGGGCTCGGTGGTAGTGGCGCGGCGAACAGCTTGTTGGTCTCAAGGCATTCGATCAGCGCGAAATAGAACAGGTCTCGCGGGCAGGTATTCAGCGATGCCTCACGTTCAGCGCGGGCAAATGCCGATTTAAGATCAAGGTCACGCGGCAACACTGTAACCCCACTCCCAGCCTGCTGGTTTACGCCTGCGAGTCGAGAATGCGCATGCTCAAGAGCAGATTCAGCGCTCGATAACTGCGCCTTTAAGCCTTCGTGCGCGATCTTTAGCAGACCGAAATCAAGGTTTACGCCTGCGAGGATTCGGCGGTGCTGGGCGACGGTCATCAGGCCGAGAAATACCGGATCGCTACCCGTGACCATTTCGCGCTGTAGCTGCTCGATAACTTCGTTGTGCGGCTCAATATCGTTATCGGCATACTCGTCTTCTAGCTCGCCGAGGATCAACTCACCAACCACGGTCGGGGCCTCAATCTCCGCAGCCTCAACAGCGGGCTCGGCCAGTGCCGAGCGGATATCAACTAGAACGTCGCGCGTAACAGGCATGCAGCACACGTCGTCTTCGCAGTGGGTGCACATTGCGCGCTCAACGGCGGCCGCAGAACGTACCAGCAAATCGCGGTCAATCATCAGTTTGTCAGTCATCGCCCTTACCCCCGGTCGCCAAATTCAATGCCGCAAAAACCAACGCCCCAACGGCGCGGCAGCATTCGCCCGGCGTACCATTTGATTACGCGGGGGTCGTTACGGAACACATAAAAGCGCGGGAATCCCTTAGCGCCGCCGTGCCGCCAATGACAAATAAACACGTGGTATGGCGGCCAGTGGAAGGGCACAAGCAATTTTCCGTTTGGGAGGCGGCGAGTCAAGCCGATCCAAATCAATAGGCGCCTCATCACTCACCACCCTTGCAAGTGCACGCATCGCGGCCCTGCTGATACGCCGCACGCTGGTCATCAGTTGCTCTAGATGGCAAAGGCAGCCCCTTGTAGCCAGCGTAACGGTAGTCAGGATGGCGGTTGCCGGCAGTGTCCAGCGGGTCAGTTGATGCGTTGCCGTCGTGCTCAGCGATGCACTCACGGGAATGCCCAGCACCACGCACAGCGCTGCAATTCGTTCCTTTGCACACAGGCCCAGCTACCGCGCCACCATTGAGCGCCGCTACGGCAGCTCTGTAATCGGAGAGGTACACAAACTGCCGACCTGGAATTATCGGGTTGTTCTGTCCAGGGTCTTCGAATACGTCGCCAGAGCTGTCGAGGAAAAATACTTTGGGTTCATTTGGCTCGCGTGGCTTTTCAGCCAGCGCAGCAACGGCCTCGTTTATTCTCCCCAAAAACACCCGATCAACCTTTGTGCCCATAACAACCGAAAGAGAAATGTCATTAAGCAACCACCAAAGCCTTTCCCGGTCGTGCTCTCTCCCGAAGTACAGAGGTTTAGGTTTCTCAACAGCCCCGCCCGATACCGGCTCAGCTATGGCGCGGTACGACGGATTGCTAAAAAACACCGCTTCCGACCCCTTGGCCTTTGCCCTTGTGAATACCCAACCTCGAATTTCCTCATGGCGCAGGTATCCGGCTGGCACAGGTTGCATGACCGGCTCAGCCAGGGCGGCGTCGATGCGTTCGATCAGCGCAATAGACGGGTCGTGAAAAGCTTCCTCGTAGCTTTCAATCCAGTCTCTAAGATCTGTTCTGCATGCACGCAGCAGCCCGCGCAATGTGTCGTTTGTGCTCATTTCTGTACGCTCCAATGCTTGAGGCATTTCGGGCAGCGAGCCTGATAGACCTCGACGCTGCCAACCTTGTGAACTAGGCGCATGCCGTGAATCTGCTCCCAGTGCAGCGGTTCGCCATCCTTTGGGCAGGTGGTGGTGCCGCGCTTGAAATACTTTGCGTGGCTCATCACGCTTCCCCCTGGCTAGTGGCGAGTAGGGCGGGCATTGGTGCCCAGTGAGTTGCGGCGTCCAGGCATCGGCCACGAGGCTCGCCGAACACGGTCCAGTACGGCTGCTGAGCAAAGTTGTTCACCAGATACCCGGCACCATGCCAGTTGCAGGCAAAGTCATCCGAACCGGTGTTCATCCAGATGTCATCATTCATCAGCGCAACCACTTGGTTAGGCTCAGGCAGACGCTCAACAACTGGTATCCACTGCACAACCTCAGCGGCAACCTGGCTGGGGGCGGATACCGGGGCGGCGGAGTGAATCGCTTTCAGAGCTGCGTAAGGGAAAACCTGCGCGCCGTCCGCATCAACGTAGTCTTGAACCTTTCCGATGAACTCACGCATCGCAGCCAGTTCGGCCCGCGTCTGTGCGTGGGCGTCTATCTGCGCAACGGTGTTTGCTCGCTGGTTAGCCAGTTCGGCCTGCAAGGCGCTGATGGTTGCCTGATAGTCGTCGTCGACACGCTCGCCGGCCTCTTTCAGCAGCTCGTTCTGCCCGCGCAACTCAGCCAATTCCGCATCGCGCTGGGCAATGGCAATCAGCGCATCGCCTTGATAAACCAATGGGCGAATCTCAAAGCCTTTCGCTCTAGCCCATCCATGGGATATGCCGATGCTTTCAGTGATATCGGCAAAATCACCGTCAGCGTCGAATGCTGCCCACATCACAACCGGCAGCCCCTTGGCATCTTCATTTGCGAGGGGGCCAGAACCTAACTCTTTGTTTTCGTTCATTGCGAGCTCCAAATATTGCCGTCGAGCCACTGGGCCCAGGTCGTGTAAGTGCTGCGCCGCTCTGTGTCTTCCAGCTCAACGCCGACGCCGGGTATTTCCAGCACGACGCGGTACAGGTGATTGGTGGGGATGTGGCGGGCTGTCTTCCGCTCGGTTGCTGCTGGCGCAATTGTTTCTGCTATGCCCACGACTGGACCTCGCAAGGTTGCGTGACGGTTGAATTGGGATAAGCGGCGGACACCGGCGGCATATCTCATGCCAAAATACTGTCTAGATAAACAGTGGTGTGCGTATGTATTACAAGAATCTGCCGGTGTTCAGGCCGGTCACTCAGGAGGAGCTGCGGCGCATCTGGACCGAGTACAGCGACCCAGATATCAGGCGCATGGCCCTGGAGATAGCCCGTTACCGGGGAGTCCTGAAAGAGTCAGATCAACTGTTCCAGACCATCCACGACACCTGGCGCAAGGAGGTAGGCGGCGGGTTCGCAGCCATCCACATGCTCAAGCAGATCATGGACGTCGAGCGCCAGCGGGTGCCGGCGGATAAGTGAGCCGCTACACTGCGCGCACCAACCGCCCCGGCCGCATCGGGCAAGGAAGTGCTGGGGAGGGTTGGTTAGCGTTCTGCATCAATGGACGGTAACGAGGATTTGTCGATGGAACTGATGCTTGGCTTGGCTGTTCTCGCCCTGGTGATAACGTTATGCGCATCCCAGCGCTTCAGCAGGCTCTCAATGACGCAGTGATCGAGAGGGATTCGCTCAAGTTGGATTTGGAAGAAAAGCTTCGGTGGATTGAGACGTTGAAAGAAGAGAACCAAGCTCTTGACGACAAGCTTTCCCGCATTGAAGACCCTGAGTACTATTCGGCCCTTGATGCTGGGGATGGCGAGGCTCTGTACGACTTGGACAAACGCCGCGGCAACATCTGACGGCACTGATATGTCACCTAAGCCGCCCAGCTCCGGGCATCGTTAAATCCTGCCATCCATGCGCACCGGCGCCCGATCTGCGTCAGTGGATACGGGCACTGGTGAGGGTTTGTCGCTTGTTTGCCCTCGTTGTATTCCGTCTGGTATGGCATGGGGTAGCTCCACTATGGAAAGGCGCCGGCGTTGTGCGGCGCGGCGGTTGGTGAGGCGCCTCATGTGTTGGCGTCCTTGGGCTTGGCGCATTTAAATGCGGCGAAACGTGCCTTTCCGGGCTGAATTGCCGCATTAAATTGCGCTACCGGTGCGGTTCGTTCGATCAAGCCGCCACCTCATCCATCAGCGACGGCAGGCGGTCTAGTCCGTACAGGGCAACGATGCGTTTCAACTCTGCGTGGTGGATATGAAGCTCTTTGGCGCAGTCGGACTGGCTCATGCTGTTGCGCAATTGGGTGTAGCGCTCGCACACCATCTCCTCTCTGGAGCTGCGGGTTCGCTTCATCAGCGGCTTGGCGTGTTCGTCATCCGCGAAGTAGGTGCGCAGCAGGCGCTCCATCTTGTCGGCGCTACACCCGCATATCGCGCACAACTCCTTGGCATGCTTCGCAGTGGAAAGATTGACGGCGATCTTGGCGACGAACTCATTGTCGCCAGCCATGTTCTTGCGTCGAAGTTCGGCGTCGGCTTTTTTGGCATGGCGCTCACGCTCATCGCGACTGAATGGCGACTGAGGAGTTGAGCCCAGTACTACCCGGTTGTTGAATTTGATCGGCTCGCCGGAGACGCCGCGCGGGATCTCCTGAATCTGGCCGCCGCGGGCCAAGAACTCAGCAATACGGCTTTCCAATTCGTCAGGCTGGATGCGCCCCTTGTGGCTGGCGTGATGGTCAAGCGCTGCGCCCGAGTGAATCCAGGCGTCGGCGGGTAACGTATTGATCTCGATAGGTGCAAGGTCGGTGCTCATGCTGTGCCCCAGGTATGAGAAAGGGCGCCGTAGCGCCCTGGTGGTGAGTGAGTTGTCGGCTACATGCCGTTGATGGAGTGCCAGCCGAGGAAGGGGATGTCATCGTCGAAGCTGTCATAGTTCGGCGGCGCGGCTTGTTGGCTAGCCGGCGCGCTCTGCTGGCGTTGTTGCGGTGGGCGGCGTGCCGCGTCTGGGCCTGCTGCGCCTTCCGGCTTGCCGCCGAGCAACTGCATGGTGCCGTTGATGTCGACGACGATTTCGGTCGTGTAGCGCTTCACCCCGTCCTTCTCCCACTCGCGCGTTTGCAGCTTGCCTTCGATGTAGCACTGCGAGCCCTTGCGCAGGTACTCGCCGGCAATCTCGGCGACCTTGCCGAACAGCGATACGCGGTGCCATTCAGTTCGCTCAGTCTTCTGCCCGCTTTGCTTGTCCGTCCATTGCTCACTTGTCGCAAGGGAGAGATTGGTTACCGCGTTACCATTTGGCAGATACCTAGTTTCCGGATCTTGTCCGCAAGTCCCTACGATGATGACTTTGTTAACTCCGCGACTCATATATGCCTCCAGGTCTTACGCTTCGTGATGCAGATGATGTTGGATTTGGTGCAGTCGAATTGGGCGGCAAGAGCATTGATCTTCGTGCCTTCTGATCGCAGTCGGCGAATATCGAGAACCTGCGCCTCGGTAAGTCTGGCGAGGTGGCTTTTGTCGCCTTGATGGACGACAGACAGAATTTCTCCCTTTGCCTGCCTCCCTTTCGAGACGGCGTCCTCCATATTTTCTAGGCGAGTGCCAACGAACAGGTGGGCTGGGTTTGCGCAGATGCGGTTGTCACATCGATGACAAACATCCATGTCTTCAGGGATATATCCGTTCGCCGCGAAAAACATCACTCGATGGACGTAGTCGGTACGGCCAAGGCTGCGAATTCGCCCATAGCCGTTTGACTGGCTGCAGCCCTGCCACTCCCAGCATCCGTTAGACGCTTCCCTGCAACGGCTCTTTATTCGCTGAAAAAGGCCGTCATCAGCTAGCGATGCCCCCGCGCCTTTCATGCCGCTTTCTCCTGCATCCGGCTCCGCATGTCGCTCTCAAGCTCGGCCAACTCGGCCAAGAACGCTTTGATTTCGGCTTCCATCTCGCGGATGCGCTTAAAGTCGCGATCGAATCGATGGCAGACGTATTGCAGTGGCTCTGGCAGGCGATCGTCGTAGCTGACGAAGTCGACCCAGTCGCGGCCGGTGCAGGCCATCTGAGCCAGCATCTGCCATTCGTAAGCCGGGTCGTGCCGGCCGGACTGCATGGTCGCGATGTGGGTTGCCGTGTTCGGGCACTTAATCTCCAGCAGGCCGCGATCGCCGACAACGCCATCTGGAGAGGCGCCGAAGCCTGCGATCGCAGGATGCATAACGAGGCCCGTCTCGACGACCATCACGCCCTTGTCAGCCTCGTAGGCCATGCAGGCGAACGGCTCAAGCTCTACGCCGCGCTGGACGGCTGCGTTGCGCGACAGGTCCATGCCGCCTTGTTGACCGGTCAGGCGCTCGCACAGCAGCTCCATCATGTAATTCTTGCGGGTTGCGGAAGGGGCGCCGCCGCGCCCGCTGGCCATCACGTCTTTTACTCGGCTGGCTGTCACATTGCCGATCCTGGCGGCAAACCATTCGGGGCTACGCTGCTCCATCAAGTACCTCCTCAGCCTGGCCTTCGATCGGCGAGGCTTCTGCTTTCAAGACTTCGCTGCGCTTGGTCACCTCAGCCTTGAATTTGGCGTGACCGGCAGCGTCCTTGGCTTGTTTCATTGCCGCGGTGCCGTTGTGATAGACCTCTGCAAGCGCATCAAGGCTGCCGGCCTTCATCGCCAGGTCAATCCAGTTGTTGACCGACTCGGTATCGGTGGGCGCCGACCCTGGCATTCCGACCAGGCCTTCGTCGCCATCTGTGTTGAGATAGTGGATGGCCTTTTCGAGGCGATCAGTCTTCGGCCAGAACTTGTAGCCCCGCTTAACTACGGTCTTTTTGGCCATCTCGCCCGGGTCAGTTACCCACGGGCACGATTTCTGTTTGCTGATCCAAGCCTTCCAGGCGCTGGAGCGATCGCGGATACCGTTCACGTCGTCGATGCTCATCGTTTCGGTGAGGTAGTCGCCGTCGGCTGTCTTGACCACGACGTACACGCCGATTACGGCGCCGCGATCTTTCGAGAACGGCGAGTAGGTGTGCGTCGGAGGCTTATCGAAGCCGTTGAGGGCGAATGAGTCAGCCGTGTAGACCAGCTCAGCCTGAGCCCAGCGAATAGCGCCTGTAGCCATGGCCAGATCCATCAGGCCGATGTAGCTGATGTCGAGGCAGATCTTGCCGTCGCGCGGCACCAGGTAGGCCTGCTTCTTCGCCGGGTTCAGGCTGATGCCGATCGCCGCGATGTTCGTGATCGCGTTGACCACTGACTGACGATTCTGAATGGCCAGCTTGGTCGCATACTCGTTTGCCGTGATTACCTGAATGGCAAACTCGGCCTCTCGTTCAAAGTTGAGCGATCGATCGGTCAGGACGCTGGCGAACTGACTGCGCGCGCCGTAGATGTCCTGGGTGATGGTTGCTACTGCCTGATTCATGGCTGCCTCAGAATGCGATCGATACGTTGGGGACAAGGCCCTGACGGATCAGGTTGATGATTGCGCGCGCCTGGTCTTCGGAGACGCCAGCCGTCATAACGGCTTCTTTGGCGGCTTTCAGGACGGCTGTTTTGTTCGCTACATCGGCTTCGCGGGCGGCAGCTTGGCGGGCTTGTTCGGCCTTCTCATCTGCTTGCCGCTGACGTTCAGCCTGGGCGGCGCGCTCGGCTTTGGCTTCCGCGTCCCGTTCCGCTTGTTCGGCGCGCTGCTTGGCTTCCAGTTCCCGGCGCTGGGATGCCTCGGCTTCGAGCTTCAGTTCCAGCTCGCGGCGATCGCTCGCGGCCTTGGCATCCGCTTCGCGCTTGGCGGCAGCATCACGTTCGGCCTGGGCCTTCTGCTCGGCTTCACGCTGGGCTCGCTCCGTGGCTTCCCGTGCAATCTGTGCTTCGCGGTCTTTCTGTTCCTGCTCAGCTTGCTTGCGGCGCAGCTCTGCCAGTTCGGCCTGCTCTTGCTCGTGCTTTTCCTGTTTGGCCAATGCTTCGCGCAGGACAGAAAGGCTTGCGGCCTTGGCTCGGTGAGCCTCTGGCTCGAATTCTTCGTAGCGAGCGTCAATGACATGCGCGTCGAGGTTTTCGATTGACTGCTTGATGTCCTGAGCCGACATGTCGGTAACATCGGTGTCGCCAATCCGGCGCACTTGGTCCTCAATGCGTTCAACGCGAGCTTTCTCAGCCTCTTCCCAATCGGTCAGCGGCTTGCGGGTCGCATCACGCAGGGCGTCCATCTTGTCGACGAAGTCGCGCAGCTCGGCTTCCACCGTCTTCGGCATTTCCTTCAGGCGGCGCAGGTAGTCGCGCCCCGGTTTCTCGACGGCTGCTTTCGACTTGCTCACTTTGGCCGCCAGGCTGGCCACGCGGTCGCGGCCTTTCTTGGTGGTCAGGTCTGGCACTTCGGTTGCCACTTCGCCATGTACCGCGTCGAAGAAACGCTGCAGGCCGCCAGCAACGTAAATGGCGGGTGCGTTTTCCTCGCTGATGTCTTCGATCAGCTCAATCTCTGTTGCAGCATTCATTGATGTCTCCCGCGCCTCAGCGCTGGCTGGTAGTTGGCCCTTCGGCGGTGATCTCGCCGGACCATGAAAGGACACCGCAGTAAGCGGTGAAGGCGAAGAGAGCGATGATCAGGCCGCGCCAGAAGGCGTAGCGCTTGGCGCGCTGGTAGCGGGTCACCGTATTGGCCCAGTGGCGCGGCGTGTTGGGTCGAAAGCCATGTTCCAGCGCGACACATGGCGCTCATGCTTGGTCGCGTCAACGCCGGGGTAGACCTCTTCACCACAGCGCGGGCACTTGGCCTGGTCGTCGCAGATGGCGACTTCGCAGCAGCGAGTGAACATCGTGCTGTTGGTGGGAGAGCACAGAAAGACACTGATCATGACACCCTCGCAATCAGCATCCCGCGACGCTCTTTGATGTGAATCTGGCGGGGTAGGTCGGCTACAAAGAAAAAGCCCTGGCGCTTGAGAGCTTCAACCAGGGCTTGGCGGTTGGTTGCGATGATCGTCATGAGGCGGCTCCGATGATCTGCTGATTCCTGAGCGCCCGCAGTTGCTGGCGGCGATTCATGGCGGTCAGGTCGATGCGGCGATTCCAGTAGGCGTGCGCATCATCGGCGAGCAAGCCCAAGGCATACGCCATTTCGACGTAGCCGCGCGCCATTTCGGTGTCTGGATAGAGCGACTTTTCAATCAGCTCAACCTCACGCCGTATCAGCTGTTCTGCCTTTGAGATAAACCATTCGCTCATGCTGCCCTCCCGCCGAAGCGCGCTTCATCCTGCTCAGCGTCGACGATCTGCCACAGCAGTTCCTCAATAAGCTCAGCGTGCATCTCGGCGACAGCTGCACAGCCGTTGCGCCCCAAATCTGTTTCGTTGCCGTCTTCGTCGGTGCAAGTGCCGCTCACCACGCTGAACTCCATTTCTCGGCAGCCGTAGAAGTCCCAGTCGCTGTCGCGGCAGGAGTGGTCGGGCGGCGTGTCGATCAGGTTAGTGATCTCGACTTGAAGCACGTATTCATCCAAATCTATGGTGTGATTCATGTTCACCTCCAAGGTGATCGGGCATCTCCATAAGTCGAATCAACAGCCATCCGTGGGCCATCACGAAGACGCTGGCTTGCTGATTCGCTTATGGAGACGCGTGGGAGTGCAGGACCAGCAGAAAAGTGCAGGTCGTGTGAAAAAGTGCAGGCCATGCAGGAGAAGGCGAAAGCCCCGCAAGAGAGGGGGAGCGGGGCTTTCTGGTTGCTTGCGGCCTCGTTCGCGCCGGCCGGGGCTGGAAGTTACTTCATGGCGAATCCCTCAGCTGTACGCTCACTGGGCAGGCAGTGGCCACCTATGGAAGCTGCATTGGAATGTCGGTCCAACCTGTTTGCGACTGGCTACGTCCGGGGCTTCGTATTGCTCGCCAATCCAGAATGCTTTTTTCATCCCCCGCCGACATTCCGATGCCACCTCATCCCCTCAGCTTTCCGCAAAGTCTGGGGTCGAAGTGATCGGGCCGGTCTTTCCCGGCTGTCATCACTCACTTTGTCTAAAAAGTTCGTCTAACTCGTCTAAATTTTCGGGATGTCTAGAGGCCCTGATGCCGAAGTGGGCCAGCCTTCTCGTTGCCGGGCTTCACTCCTGTGTTGCCCGGTGGCCCCCGTTGTCAGAGCGGGGATTCGGTTAGTCGACGCAGGATCGGCGATCAGGGCAGGACGTCAGCCCCTTGCACCGCTGCGGCTGATAGCAGAACGAGGGGCAGACAACGCCACCCTTGTGTTCCTTCGTGTTGATTCGCGGGCTCGCGGGGTATGGGAGCCGACTGCACTCCAAAACCGCAGCGCCCATCAGCTCAGCGCCAATTTGCTTGGCCTCTTCTTCGCTGTCGGCTTCAACACAGCCAGACGGCTTTCCTTCAAATTTCAACCAGTGCGCACCCATCTGCTTGCCCTCTGTTGTTCGGTTGTTTTCCCGCTGCACCCGTCACCAGGTGCAGAAGGAAACTGTCCGTCATGCTGCTTTGCGCTCTGCTTCGCGCTTGACCATGGCTTCGTGCCGCTCGGTCATCAGCTTCAAAACTTGTTCGCGGGTGAACGTGTCGCCAATCGCGCTGAATGTTTCCAACGCAACGCCAGCGATGGTGCCCTCGACGTCTGAAATCATGTTCGGCATCCATATCTTCACTTTTGCGTAGTCGGTACGTTTGCTTCTGGCCATCGTCTTGCTCCGGTGTGTTTTCCCGTCTGGCCCTGTCGCCAAGGCCAGCCAGTGAAAATTCCGTATCGCAGCAACCCGCTACTGGCGTCGGTCGCTGCGCACATCTGATGTCAAAGAACTCATCGCAAGTCGGTCCCGGTGAAGGGGCTTGGATCAGGATTCCCCCCGACCTCGGTAGCCGGCGAGTCCCCGGCGTTGTCTTTCGTTTCTTGCCGCCGGTGTTGCTTGGCGTTGAGGTAATTATGCATTGCTGCATATGCATGTCAATGCATGGATGCAATTATTTATGCATGCCAATGCGCAGGCGAAAAAAAACCCGCTCAAATGGCGGGCTTGATCGGCTATCTAGTTTCTATGGAGCATGGCCAAAGCTGGTGCGGAAGTCGTTTTCAAGTTTCTCGCACGCTCCAGTGATGATGCTTTTAGCTCCGGCTGGACCTGTGTAGCTCCGCTCGTTGTCCCGGCACATCTCAATGGCTGCTCTCCCTTGAGCTTTCGCCTTGCCTTCTGGGCTATTCCCCACCATGGCGCCATAACCAAAGAACATCACGCCTAAGACGACGATGATGATAAGCAGGATGGAAAAGAACCCCATTCCGGATTTTTCCTGCTCCATCGCAGGAGCAGGAGCAGGAGCAGGAGCAGGAGCCGACTGGTCTGCTTGGCAATGCTTGCATCGAACAGCCTCAGCCTTAATCAGCTCGGCGCAATAGGGGCATATCTTCTCGTCAGCTTCCATGCGTTTTTCCTCTTAGTTACTCATGATCGCTTTATAGCGCTTCTGGTATTCGTCGTAGGGCAGGTTTTCGTCCATCAGCTTCTTGAGCTGCTCCTGCTTATATGCTGCCTCAGTCATAGGTTGGTCAGTCGGTGCGGGGGGTGTAGGCGATGTATCGTGCGCTGGGGCTGCCGCAAGAACAGTACGTTTGCCTGGAGTGAACGAGTCAGGAATATCTGGTACCTCTGTCACGCGACCGCCTTCGAGCTTGAACGACACAGCTCGCGCATTGCCGCTGAAGCCGTTCGCCCAGCTCCATACCCACACCTGCTCGCCGCCCTTGGTGGTCACTGAGTAGGGTCGGCCCATAATCTGCGTGACCTGGGCTTCAGTCATGCCGACCTGCACCTTGCGCGCACTTTCGTAGCTAAATCTCGTACCTGCGCATCCGGCGAGCGCCGCCAGTAGTCCGAGTATTGCGAGGTAGCGCATGCTGACTCCTTGTCGCTGGCCGTGGCCGTAGTTGCTCAATAAAACGAGGCGGCCCAGAAAACGCGCCCGATGATCGAAATACCTTTTTCTTGAATGTCTTCCGCCGAATAAATCTCGTCTTCGTGCTCGGCGGTGTTGTAGCTGCGGAACTTAATGCCGCCGCCCGGCTGGCGGTAGAGCACTTTCACGCGCAGCTGCCCGTCATGGTTGATCGCGTACATCTTGCCGTCGGTAATCGTCGTGGCGGCAGTGTTCACGCCTACCGTGCTGCCGTCCGGCAATACCGGCTCCATGCTGTTGCCTGAGACGATCACGCAGACAGCCTTATCGAATTGGACATGGTGGTTTCGCAGCGTGTGCTTGCCGAACCGCACCTTGGACTTTGAGCTCTGCTCGATCACTGTCTTTCCGCTCCCTGCTGACAGTTCCACCTCTCTAAGGAAAGGCACTTCTACTTCGTCATCGTCCAGCGGTGTGTCGTCTCCCCACGCACTAATAGGGATCAGGCCTGGGTGGTCGGGTGAGGTAATGGAATCGCTCGGCGTAACGAGCGACATGATCGGCTCTCTGCCTCGCAGCTGGTCAGTTGTTACGCCGAAATACTCGGCTAGCGCGTGTACCTGGGCATCGGTTGGATTCTCAATCTTTCGGCTAAGGATTCGAGACAGCGTCGACTGGGAAACGCCAGCGCGCCGACTGAGCTCGGTCGGGGATATGCCGCTCTTTTTAATGAGTTCGGCCAGGACTGTGTGGATCGTCTTTTTATGCATGGGCGCAATGATGTCGATTCGCCCTGCATAGCGATAGGTGGTAGATATGCATTGACTTGTATGCATGGGCGCATAGAATGTGCATATCTCATCAGGAGTTCCACCATGAACCCCACCACTCTCGCTGAAAAGCTCGACGCTCTGCTCGCCACTTCCCTTACCTACAGGGAGATTGCCGAGCGTGCCGGCTGCGACGCTTCCACGATCTTTCGTATCCGCAGCGGCACCATCATCAACCCCAGCTACTCCGTCGGCGTCGCCATCGATGTCATGCACGCGAAGCTGCCCCGGAAGCAGAAGACAAAGAATCAAGCCGCATAACTGAGAGCGCAATCCGCTCCCGGTCGAACGCTGCTTGCCCGGTTTCATCCAGCAAGTGACGAACAAGGCTGGCGCGGTGCTCCAGAGCAGCACGGTACGGAACAGCAAAAGCCGGCGGCAGCACATCAAGCAGTGCAGCTAGGTGGCAACGGAAGGCGAGTAGTTCGCCCTCTACAACGGAATGGTCAGTCATGGGGAAGTCCCTGTCATTGATCGAGTGATGACAGGTTGCCAGCGCTGAGTCGATGGCTCCACGGAAAGACAAGCGAGGTTTTACGCGATGGATAGTTTTCTCAGAGCCTGCCACGACGCCATCAAGGACAACGACGCCAAAGGCCTGGCCGCAAAGATGGGGTTGCCCCATGTGAGCCTGCTGCAGCGTTCGAACCCTGACAACGATGCGCACCATCTCACCGCTGAGCACGTTTACGGCCTGATGCTGCACACAGGTGACATGCGCCCGCTGGAAGCGCTGGCAGAGGCCTTCGGCTTCGTTCTGGTGGCAAAGAATCGCCCTAACGCCCAGGCGTTGACGTCATCGCTGATTCACGTTGGCAAAGAGTTCGCTGATCTGACCATTGCTGTTCACGAAGCGTTGGAAGACGCCCACGTCAGCCAGATGGAGAAGGCCGGCATCCGCCGCGAAATCAATCACGTTCGGGCAAGCCTGGATGTGATGGATGAGTCGGTAAAGGTCGCCTGAATCACAGGCATAAAAAAGCCGGGGCGCAATCCCGGCTTCTTCAACAGCAACATCAAGTGAGGCGAATTATGAACCACCAGCCAGTGTTCATCAATACCCCAAGCCACATGCCGTCTATCCAGCCGGTTGCTGGGCCTTGGCCCGTCTACGCAGCGTTCAAAACATTGCCGGAGCAAGACCGCTGGCACATGTACGAAGCCGCCAAGGCGCACCGCAGACTGCTTGAGCAGAGCGGGTTCGAGATGTCGGAAAGCTACGACAGCTTTATCGAACGCGTCACCGATGAATTGGATATCTGACCATGCATTATTTCAAAAGAAACATCGGTGATTACCACAAAAAGGCTGGCCGTCTTTCTATGACCGAGCACGGTGCGTACACGCTTCTTCTAGACGCGTGCTACGACCGTGAACGGTTCCCTACTTTGGAAGAAGCTATCGACTGGTGCTGGGCTCGTTCTGACGAAGAAGTGGCAGCAGTAACGTTCGTCTTGAGCAAGTTTTTCGACTTGGTGGACGGCCTTTACGTTCAAACGCGCATTCAGGATGAAATCAACAACTATCACGCTATAGCACTGAAAAACAAAGAGATTGCTGAAAAGCGCGAAGCTGATAAACGCACGAAGCGTGATCCGAATAGCACGAAGCGTGCACCAGACGTGCACGAATCGGCACCTAACCAAGAACCACTAACCATTAACCAAGAAACAAAAGATCAAGATCAAAAGATTTACGCCGCTACCGCCGCGCCAACCCTTTTCGAAGATTCCAAGGCAACCACTGAACCTGATCAACCAAAGGCCAGTCGCGGCACACGCTTAGCCAAGGACTGGACGCTTCCTGAAGCCTGGCGCACTTGGGCTCTGGATGCTCGGCCTGAACTAGGCGCAACTGGCGTTCAGCTCGAAGCTGACAAGTTCCGTGATCACTGGCATGCCGCAACCGGCGCGAAGGCGTCCAAGGCCGACTGGCTAGCGACCTGGCGCAACTGGGTACGCAATGCCAACTCCCCACGCAATGTCCACGCGTTCCCCACCAAGTCATCGTTCACAAACCTGCCGCAAGTCAACGCTGACGAGATTCGTGCTCGCACTGCTGAGAACGAACGCCTGGGGGTTCGCCGTGCGAATTTCTAAATTTGGCCTGGAGCCGCGGGTTAAGACCCGCAATGAAAACTGCGCGTCTCACGGCGAATACGAACGCCGGCTTGTTGAGGCTTTCGACGGGGCGAGCAAAGTAATTGGCTGCCCAAACTGCTACTGGGAACACATCAACACGGCTGACGAGAATTCTCCAGAACACGCCGATGCAGTTGCTTTGAAGCGCTGGGAGGCTACCAACGCCGCTCTGTTCGCCACGGGTATTGCTCAGCGCTTCCGGTCTTGCTCGCTGGATAACTACCGGACTGATATCGACGGCCAGGCTGTTGCGCTGAATGTCTGCAAGAAATACGTGAGCCAGTTCGAAGAAAACTTCGCCGCTGGCCGCTGCCTGCTGATGCTTGGAAACTTTGGTAACGGCAAGACCCACCTCGGCTGCTCGATCTTGAAAGCCGTCGTGATCCAGTTTGGCGTTACCGGGCTTTATGCCCCAGCGCCAGACATCATCGCCGCTATCAAGGCCACGTTCAGCAAAGGCTCTAGCGACACCGAGCAAGACCTTATGGTTGAGCTTTCCAGTGTTGGTCTGCTGCTCATCGACGAGCTGGGGGCGCAGGGCGGGACTGAGTTCGAGCGCAACTCTCTGCACACGATCATCGACATGCGCTATCGCAAGATGCTGCCGACGATCATCACCTCGAACCTGCCATCCGCAGAGCTTTCCACCTACATCGGTGATCGCGCACTTGACCGGCTTCGCGAGAACGGTGGGCACGCCATCGTCTTCGACTGGGAATCTGCGCGCGGAGGTGACCAATGAGCCGCGAACTATTCAGCGTAGAGGCTGAACACGGCGTGCTTGGCGCTCTCATGCTTGATTCTGCGCTGTTCGAGGACATAACCAGCAAGGTGCAGGCCTCAGACTTCTATGTCGAAGACAACGCCGCTCTGTATCAGGCGATCATCGACTGCCAGGCCGCCGGCGACCCAATCGACGCCGTAACAGTCGGGCTCTCGCGTCCATCCTTGCCGAGTGGAGACAACACTTTGGCATTTGCCGCAGAAATCACCCGAAGCGTTCCTAGTGCCGCCAACTGGAAGACGTACGCTCGCCACGTTATGGAGCGCGCCGTGTTGCGCCGGCTGGTTGATGCAGCCGCAGCCGTCACCGATATGGCATTCGAGGACGCGCCATTGGCTGAGGTGATCGCTAGTGCGCAACAGGCCATGGCAGACCTTAGAGACCTTGACGACGGCGAATCGGATTACAAGCGCCTGGACGAGATCATCGGAAAAAGCATTGACGTGCTGGACGACAAGTTCAACCGCCGCATTCCTGCTGGAATCCAGACCGGACTGGTCGATCTAGACAAGATGATTAAGGTACTCAAGCGCAAGACCGTCAACGTCATTGGTGGTCTTCCTGGGAGCGGCAAGACAACCCTCGGCATGCAGATATGCCAGCACGTAGCGCTAAACGGAACCGGCACCGCCCTGGTATTCAGCCTCGAAATGCCCGAGGAAGAGCTGGGTAGTCGAATGCTTGCCTCGGTTGGCTCTATCGACTTCGGCCGCATTGATCTCGGCACGACGATGGAAGACGACGATTGGCTGCGCCTGACCTCTGCTGTCAAAAAGATCAATGGCAAGCCGTTGTTCGTCAGCGACGCGTCTGGGCAGACCCTCTCAAAAATCCGCAGCACCGCCCGCATCGTTCAGAAGAAGCACGGCCTTGCGATCTTGGCCATCGACTACATCGGACTGATCAAGTCCGAGGAAAAGTCGCAGAACCGCACGGCTGAGCTTTCGAAAATCTCCACCGGCATAGTCAACCTGGCGAAGGAACTCAACGTTCCTATCGTTCTGCTGGCCCAGCTCAACCGCGAATCCACCAAACGTCCAGGCAAAAAGCCTATCGCCAGCGATTTGAAGGACTGCGGCCAAATCGAAGCGGACGCCCACATGATCCTGCTCGTTCACCGCGACGGTGACACCGAAGAAGGTCAGAACGGCGTTACCGAAATCATCATGCCCAAGTGCCGACATGCGCAGGTTGGTAGCTGCCTAGTCCAGCAGCAGGGGAAATTCTTGCGGTTCGTCAACTTCGCCGGCGCCAGAGAAGTAAGCCAGGAAGAAGTCGAGATGGGTCGCGGGTTCGGCGTTAAGAAAGGGGAGAAATTCTGATGGCGGATATCTGTGATGTAGCCGACGCCGTGATCGAAGAAGGCCTGAGTCGGAACCTAGCAAAAATCCCGCGCTACGTAGGTGTGAGCGCCCATTTCTGTGAAGAGTGCGATTGCGCGATTCCAGATGGCCGCCGCATTGCGGTACCGGGGGTGCAGTTCTGCGCAGATTGCCAGTCACTGATGGAATTGAAGGGGAAGCGGCCATGAGCGACTTGATGCGGGAAGAGTTCACCAAGTGGGCCGCTGGCAAATTCGAAATACCAGAAAGCCTGATTGTTTGGACTGAGGAACATCCTGATGACGGTTTCCCAGTGAGGGTTGTCAATGAGCAGGGTGAGGATTCCGACGAGGTCAATTCCCTCTTTGGTATCGCATGGCTGGCCTTCCAGGCCTCGCGCGCAGCTTTGGTGGTTGAGCTGCCAGAGGAAAGAAGCACGGTCGGTAAGCATTTTGAAGCGTGGTCATATGCGCAAGATTACAACGATGGAATCGAAGCTTGCCGCGAAGCCATCACCGCAGCGGGGGTGACCGTCAAATGAGCGACTTCACTGCAATCATCAATATCGCGTTCCTGCTGTTTGCATTCGTATGGCTGTTTCGCTGCGCTCGCGACAACAAGCGCGCCGAGGCTTTGGTGGCTGAGAACGCGACCCTCCGAGCGGATAACGAGCGTCTAGCTACACAAGTTCGACTTGCTGGCGTTTCTGCTGAGGTTACGGTTCATCAGGAGGTAGGCCGAGCCATAACGGAAACCCTGGCGGTGACAATTGAGCGCGACCGTCTCGCCGGCGAAGTCCAGCGCATCACCGAAGCCCGCCGGGTTGAGTGGGCCAATGCGCAGCAGGACAAGGCAGAGCTCAAAGCCCTGCGTGATGAGAAGCACCGCGCCGGCTATTGGAAGCAGCGCGCCCGAAGTGCCGAGGGTCATTTGTTCGCTGGTGACATCAAGGCCGCCATGCAAGCGCTGCACAAACGCACGAGCATGGTCGATACGCCATGGGACGAGTTGAGCTGCACTCAGCGCGCGCAGCTCAGCAGCGGCGTGCTGGCGGTGATCGGCGCCGTAAATGCACAGCGCGAATGGCGGTTGCCAAATGACCACTACTCGGCCACGCACAACGGCTACATAGAGACGCCAGCACTTACGATCACTATTGATCAGCCAAGTGTGCGTACGCCCGAAGAGGCCGCCGCTAGCGCGGCGGCATCACGCCGGGCTCTGTTCAACTCAGGTGGCCGCCCATGACCACATTAATCAATGTGCTCGCCGCCTGGTGCGCCATCTCCTGCGCTTTCGGCCTGATCCTCGGCCCAATGCTCGCCGGCCGCTTCCAGCCTGACGACAGCGCTCCGGTTATGGGGGTGCTGCAATGACTCTCGACAACTTGCTTTCAATCTATTTCATCGGCGCGCTACTGACGGCGTGCTCGGTAACAAAGCTCAAGCGTTTCTACCAATGCGTTCTGCTTTGGCCGATTTTCTGGGCATTTCTGACGGTCATGATCCTTGAGATGGCCGTCGAGGAGTTCCGTCATGGCCGATAAAATTTCCGTGAACAGTGCCGCCAAGCTCAACGAAGCAATCACCACCCTGAACGCCATGTACCGCGATAAGAAATACGTCGTGGTCAGCCTGCGCCCGGGCAAGGACCGTACGCTCGACCAGAACGCATTGTGGTTCGCCCTGTACCAGCGCATCGCCCAGATGACGCAGATCGGCGAGGTCGAGGACGCCCGCCGCTACTGCAAGCTGCACTTCGGCGTGCCGATCATGCGCGCCGAAGACGCGGACTTTCGCCAGGGCTGGAACGAGATGTGTCTTGACCTCCCGTACGAGCGGAAGCTGCACATGATGGGGCCGTGCGCCATGTTTGGCCCCGATGGCTTCCCGGTGACCCGCCTGTTCAACCGCGCGCAGGGTATCGCGTACACCGACCGCATCGTCGACGAGTTCACGGCCAAGGGCGTGTTCTTCGGTGATCTGCTTGGCGAGGTGGCGGCATGACGCCCCTCAACTGCGAATGCCACCGCTGCATTAAGGAAAAGGGGCTGGGGCTCAAGGGCCCGTTCGGTTTCCTACCCTTGTCCAGCTCGAAAATGATCCTGTGCCCTCAGTGCGGCAACAAACGCTGCCCGAAGGCGAGCGATCACGACCTGGCTTGCACATTCAGCAATGAGCCAGGCCAGCAGGGGAGCGTCTACTGATGGCCCTCGTTTCCAGCAGGAAGCCGAAGCCGTGCGCTGTGTGCGGCGAGGCCTTCACCCCGTCATTCAGCAGCACCCAAGTGGTTTGCAGCCCCAAGTGCGCCCAGGCCCATGCGCCGGCCAATGCCGGGAAGGCCCGCAAGGCCATCGACCAGCGAGAGCGCCGGGAGATCAAGGTGCGCAAGGAGAAGCTGAAGTCGCGCGGCGAGCACATGGCAGAGGCGCAGAAAGCGTTCAACGAGTACATCCGGTGGCGCGACCGCGTTGCCGGTCACCCGTGCATCTCCAGCGGCGCGCCGCTCGACTGGGCTTCGAACTCAGTAGATGCCGGCCACTACCGCAGCGTCGGCTCCGCGCCGCACCTTCGCTTCGTTGAGATCAATTGCCACGCCCAATGCAAAAAGGATAACCGCTACCTCTCTGGCAACGCCGTTGAGTACCGAGTAGGTCTGATTGCCCGCATCGGCCTGGCTGCCGTGGAAGCCCTCGAAGCTGACCAGTCCACCCGCAAGTACACCATCGACGACCTGAAAGCGATCAAGGCCGAGTACCGGGCCAAGGTGCGCGAACTGAAGAGGGCTGCGGCATGAAGATCTTAGTTGTCCTGCGAACGCTGGTTATTACGGTATGGGCAGTGGTAGCCACTGCGGCCCTCTGCATTGATGCGACATATCGTTATCTGTCTTGGGACCAGCGCATCGCTGGAAGCGAGGCCGAGGCGCGATGCAACAAAGTAAAGCCAGGGTCGAAGCCGGAGCGTACGGAATACGGCCTCATCTGTTGGCGCAATGTTCCGGTCTTCTACTTTGCAAACGAGGCGCAGCCATGAGCGAGAAAGTAACCGCACTGACCGACCGCAATGGCTTCCCGCCAAAGCTCACTGCCGCGGGTGACGCACTGTGCGCTGAGATCTGGGAGGCGCTGGAAAAGGCTTCGGCTGGCGGCATGCCCACCGCAATGCTGGTCGGATTTCTTGAGATGGCCAAGCTTGAGCTGTTGGCCGAAGTAATCGCTGTTTACGACGGAGAGCCAGCATGAGTGAGCAACCTTGCCCGATCTGCAAGCTCTTTCACGGCGAAGACGGGCTTTGCAACTTCACGATCCACCCGGCGGCCGCTTCACGCCAGACCGCGCAGAGTTTTCTCCATAACGCTGCGGCACTCATGGACGAGCGAGGCAAGCAGTACGACCAGCCGGACGGTGAGCGCTCCATGGGCCGGGCAGTGCGCGCCTTCAACGCCATCACCGGCAAGAACCTAAGCGAGCCCGAGGGGTGGCTTCTGCTTCAGGTGCTCAAAGATGTTCGTCAATGGCAGAACCCGGACAAATACCACGCCGATTCCGCAGAGGATTGCGTGGCTTATGCCGCACTTAAAGCTGAAGCACTCGCTGGGGAGTAACACCGATGGCCGCACGTAAATGGTCTGACGAGCACATTGTTCGAACGGTTGACGATATCCGGGGCGCTGGCGGGACTTGGGCGAAATGCGCCGAAGCGCTGGATATGAACATCCGCAACGTCCACACCCGCTACAAGTCGGCCAGGGATCTGCTGGCCCGGCAGGGTTGGTCACCTGAGCACGACCTTACCCACCAGGTGCCGGATGGCTTTCACCTCAAGGGCGCATCCACGCTCTACAAGGACGGCAAGCAGGTCCTTCAATGGGTGAAAAGCTCGATTGATCATGAGCGCCAGCGCGAACTGTTCATGCAGGCGTGCGAGGCGATGGCTGCTGATCTGCCGCAGGTCCAGTCGGTCGCCGCGCCCGCGATCAGCCTGCCGCACCTGATGGCGGTTTACCCAATCGGCGATGCGCACATCGGAATGAGAGCGTGGGGGGACGAGACACAGGGCGATAGCTGGGACATGACCGAGGCAGTCCGCGTGCAGTGTGGCGCCATGGCAGCTTTGGTTGATCTGGCGCCGCCGGCAGAGCATGCGGTCATCATCAACCTCGGGGATTGGTTCCATGCGGACAACATGGAAGGCATGACTAGCCGCTCTGGCCACGTGATGGATCTCGACGGCCGCTACGCCAAGATGATCGACGTAGGGATGATGGTCATGCGCCAGTGCATCACCTCGGCGCTGCGCAAGCACAAGACTGTTCGCGTTATCAACGTAGTTGGCAACCACGACGACACCGGCGCTCTTTGGATGAGCGTTGCCCTGCGCCACACCTACGAAGGCGAACCCCGCGTAGAGATCGACAAGTCGCCGGCGGCATTCCATTACATCGAACACGGCAAGGTGCTGATCGGCACCCACCACGGGCACACCTGCAAGGCTGAGCGCCTGCCGGGCGTGATGGCGGCTGACCAAGCCAAAGCCTGGGGTCGTACCGAGTTCCGCTACTGGTATCTAGGCCACGTCCACCACCAAAGCGTCAAAGAGTACGCCGGCGTCACTGTCGAGTCGTTCAACACCCTGACTGCCAAAGACGCCTATGCAGCGTTCGGCGGCTACCGCGCACGCCAGAACATGAAGTGCATAGTCATGCACAGCGAGTTTGGCGAGGTGTCTCGACACACCGTGAGCCCTGACATGCTTCGGGAGCAGGCGGCGTGAAGTTTGGTCTGCACAAACCAAGAATCGCGCTGTGTAAGTCGGACGGCATGCGAGGCATGTACATCTGTGCATTTCCAACCATTGGCACTTGCGGGTTCTATCACGCTGGCTTTGGAGCAAGCCCTCGACAGGCTTATGCCGCCTGGGAGGCAAGCATCAAAAAGCGCCAGGAGTCAGTAGCTCAGGAGCGGGCCTTGCGTACAGGTGTAACAGCGCCTCCAGCTTCGTTGTTCGCGTTTGAAGATCAAGAGAGCAAAAGCGTTCTCGGTTCCATCCGGTCATTTCTTACTGGGGGTAGGGCATGAAACTCAATTCATCTCGTCAGGCGTGGCACGACTCGTACTACATGCCCTGGGACTCCGCCAGCTCGCACGTCGAGCAACTGGGGCGCCTGGGCTGCTCAGTTCAGAAGACCGAACGCGCGGTGAACGCTAACCACGCCGCCCACCAGGCCCTGGCCGGCTACGTACAGCGCGCCATCGATACCCTGCATCCAGAGGTCAAGGCGTTCGGCCACTGGATGTACAACCCGCTGGCCGGGGTGGATGACCGCGAGATTGCTGAGGAAGTGGTTTTCCTGGGCGCCTGCCAGCAAGCCGGGCGCATGACCGCCAGCAAGCGGGAGCGGGCCGAGTACGTGGCTAAGGGCGTGCTTTACCGGTACCGCCGCATGCACCAGGGCGGCCAGAGTTCGTGCGAAGACCCGTTGGCATCCCCCGAGGGCTTCCGCGCTGCTCTGCTGGACACCTACGGCGTGCACCTGGCCAGCGAAGCCTGGGGCCGCGACTGGCAGCCATTCGTTCAACTGTGCTTCGATGTGTGCAACGATATCGACAAGATGGCCCTGCGCCCGGTGGCGATAGTGGTCGGCGAACTGACGGAAGAGGTGGCGGCGTGAGCGTAGTGACCGACATGATTCTAATGACCGAGCTCTATGACGGCGGACGGGAAGGGGAGCGTCCGTGCGTGGAGGCGCTTAACAGATGGCTGCTTGGTCGCCACCCATCTTGCTTCGTTCTGGTGAGCGAGATGACAACGGCCAAGGCCATGCAAAGTGATGTGTTTGTCGCGGCCATCAACTTCCTTGAAGAGGAAGAGTTTATTGCGGCATTCAACGCTGTCCCTTGGGCTTCGCCGGAGAGCGTGCAGCTTCTGCTGAAGCGGGAACAGGCCGATAAGTACGAGCTGATCGAGGTCGCGAAACGCTAAATATCGGTCAACGAAATTGACCCTTTACTTCCCGCTCGCGTGGCAGTAGGATTTCCCTAGTTTGGTTCTTTGCCTCTAGCGAAAACCAACCCCAGAACCCCGGCCAATGCGTCGGGGTTTTTGCGTTCTGGATTCCCCGAACCCTGTAGCACTGCTTGCCATGGCGGTGCCTTTGGCCGATCACACCGGTCTTTTTTATTCCCTAATGCCCGCCAGCCTCTGCCGCCATCGTAGAACCGAAGGTGCGCCACGCACAAATGGGCGGGCGCCCTATTGCTGGCCCGTGGGCCTGACGAGATTTAGCCCATGAGTTCAGTAGCCGACAAAGCGATGAGTACGCTCGCGTATAGCGGGGCAGTTGTTGCGCCCGTGGCGGGCATGACCCTGACCGACTGGGGCATCATCGTGGGTATCGCCACCGCGCTGCTGACGTTCTTCGCCAATCAGTATTACCAGCGCCGGAAGGATCGCCGGGAGCAGGCCTTGTACGACCTTGAGGTCGAGCAGATCCGCCAGGCGCGTGTAGAGGCCGCCCCCAAGCAAGTCTGGCCGCCGGTCGATCACGATGTCCCTGCGCAGTAGGATCGTACAAGGGTCATTGGTGCTGGCATCTGCCGGCTTGATGGCATTCCTTGGTACATGGGAAGGCAACGGTCAGAACACCGTGTACGCCGACAAGCTCGCAAAGGGCTTACCCACCGTCTGCAAAGGCATCACCAGATTCGTCAGTCCTTACCCGTTGGTAGTAGGCGACTACTGGTCCGATGAGCGCTGCGCAGAAGTCGAGCAGATGGTCGTGACCAAGGGGCAGCTTGCCCTGGCCGACTGCATCACGAACGAAAAGGTCGCCCAGAACACCTTCGATTCGCTGACCAGCCACAGCCACAACGTTGGCGTGCCAAGTACCTGTGCTAGCCGCGCGGTTGGTCTTATCAACGCCGGGCGTATTGAAGAGGGCTGCAAGGCCATTGCCTGGGCTGAGGACGGTGTGACGCCTGTATGGGCCTTCGTCACAGACGCCGGCGGCATCAAACGATTCGTACCTGGGCTGCATAACCGCCGCCTTGCCGAAATGAAGCTTTGCCTGACTCCATAGGGGTGCGCCATGACTTGGTTCCCGCCAATCCTGATGTTCACCCTGTCTGTCGTGTTCTGGGTACTGGCGCACCGGTCTGACGAATTGCTCACCGCCTGGGTTCGCCTGGGCTTCGCGATCTTCCTGCTGGTCGTTGGCATTCTGTTCGCCGCCCTGACCGGGATCGGCGAAGCCATCTCGTGGGCTGCCACCCACTTCAAATACCTGTGGGTCGGCCCGTGATGCTAAAGATGGTCCCGATCTGGGTGTGGGTGCTGCTCGCCGGCGCCATCGCTGTCGGCTTCCAAGAGCTGCGCATCACCTGGAAGGAGAGTGCACTGATCTCGGTGCAGCAGGCCTACGCCGCCCACCTGGTGGATGACGCAGACGCTCACCTGAAAGCCGAACAAGACGCCCGCACCGAAGAACAGCGCAAGCAGAAGGCAATCGACGATGTCCGCGAACAAGCCCAGCAACGTATCGCCCAAGCTGAAAGTACTGCTGCTACTGCCGCTGCTACTGCTGACGGCCTGCGCGGGGAACTGCGTAAAGTCCGATCCCGTGAAGCCACCAGCAACGCCACCGCTGCCGCTGGAAGCAAGGCAAGGGAATCCGTCACCAGTGTGCTTGCCGGACTGCTCGACGAATCTCTCGCTCGAAACGTCGAACTGGCAAAAGAAGCTGACCGAAGCAGAAATGCCGGATTGAGCTGTGAAGCGAGTTATGACGGGGTGAGGCAATGACGACCATCGCTTACCGGGATGGAGTGATTGCGTATGACTCTCGCCGGACCGGCGGCACGACCATCGTCGATGACGATTACGAGAAAAGATTCGATCAGGATGGCGTTTCGTTCTTCATCACCGGCGCGGTGAGCGATTCCCCGAGGCTGATTGCAGCCTACTTCGGGGAGAAGCAAGAAAGCCCCGTGGAGTGCTCCGGCCTGGTAGTGCGTGACGGCAAGCTTTTCAGAGTCGGCTACGACACAAACTCTGGGCTCTGGATTGAGCCGCTTCAGCTGGATCGGCCCTATGCAACCGGAAGTGGTTGCGACCACGCGTGGACCGCGATGGACATGGGCTGTTCTGCTGTGCAGGCCGTAAAGATGGCCAAGAAGCGTGACGCATGCACCGGCGGCAAGGTCCGCACCTTCAAGCTCCCACGGTGAACCCATGGCCCTCTGCACCCTACAGCTCTGCATCACCTACAGGTGGTGGGTAAAGCCGTATGTGAACGCGTGCATCGTGTTCGCCTGGCTGACTGGCATGGAGCCGGACCGCGAGAAGATCGTCGATACCATGCTCAAGGGCATGAAACTCTCTATTTCACCTGAGCCGTTCACGGCCAAGGGCTAACGGCAATGACCTATGGCGCTCACACCCAAGCAGCGGCGATTCGTCGATGAGTACCTGGTTGACCTGAACGCCACGCAAGCCGCTATTCGTGCCGGCTACAGCAAATCGACTTCCCGGCAGATGGGTGCAGAGAACCTGTCAAAACCTGTCATTCAGGAAGCCATAGCGAGCGGGCAGGATGCTCGGGCAGGTCGGGTTGAGATCAGCCAAGACATGGTGCTCCGTGAGCTAGCCAAGATCGGCTTCAGCGACATCCGCAAGGTTGTGCGCTGGGGCGAAACGATGGTTCGCATGGTTGATGGTGATGAAGGCGATTCAGATGACATGGTTCCTTACCATGGCCTGGCGCTGATCGACTCCACCGAGATAGGCGATGACATCGCAGGCGCTATTGCCGAGGTGTCGCAAACCCGGGAAGGGTTGAAGGTCAAGCTGCACGACAAGAAGGGCGCCCTGGTTGAGATGGGCCGCCACTTGGGCTTGTTTACGCCGAAAGGGCACGCGGAACTTGATGCCGAGCTGAAGCGCATCGAGGTAGAGAATCGCCGACTGGCAAACGAGAAGCTGCGCAGGGAGTTGGAAGACCCGAACAAAGGCTTGCCGGAACCCAAGCAGGTCATTATCGGGGTGGAAGATGCAAGCGACCCTGACGCTGAATAAGCCGCAGTTCGAGTTCATCAGTCACCCCAAGAAGTTTTCGGCATTCGTTGGCGGCTACCGTAGCGGCAAGACGTTCGTAGGCTGCGTGCGGCTCTGCATTAACGCCCTGGAGCATCCGGGGATTCCCCAGGGCTATTTCGCGCCGACCTATCCGCAGATCGCTGACATCTTCTACGAGACGATGCCAGAGGTCGCTGAGGCGTTCGGCCTGTTCGCTGACATCGTGGCCAGCAAGAAGCGCGTGTATCTGCGCGACAACAAGGGGCGATGCCTCTCAACGATTGTCTGCAAGAGCATGGAGCACCCGCACCGCATCGTAGGTTTCAACATCGCCCATGCGTTGGTCGATGAGATCGACTGCATGCCGATCAAGAAGGCCGACAGCGCCTGGAAGAAGATCATCGCCCGGATGTCCACTGTGTGGCCGAGCCGGGATCAGAACACCGTTGACGTGACGACGACGCCCGAGGGTTACAACTGGGTTTATCGGAAGTTCGTCAAGGAGCTGGCAGCGACACCATCGCAGCGACCGCTGTATGGGATTGTCCACGCCAGCACCAGGCAGAACGCGAAGAACCTGCCAAAGGACTACATCAAGTCGCTGAAAGAGTCGTACCCGGAGAACCTGGTCGACGCCTACATCGATGGGAAGTTCGTCAACCTGGTGAGCGGATCGGTCTACCCGACCTTCTGCCGCGTGAAGAACCACACAAGCGAGACGATCAAGCCGAAAGAGCCACTGCATATCGGCATTGACTTCAACATCAACCGCATGGCCGCCATGGTTCACGTCATCCGTGACGGTAGGCCGATGCTGTTGGGCGAGATCACGCACGTATTCGATACGCCCGCCATGATCGTGGCGCTGCAGGACAAGTACCCGGGCCATCACATATCGGTCTACCCGGACGCCAGCGGCAAGAACCGCAAGAGCGTCAACGGGAGCGAGTCCGATCACTCATTGCTCAAACAGGCCGGGTTCGCGCTGATTGTTAACCCAGCCAACCCCGCAGTGCGCGACCGAGTGCTAGCCGTCAATGCCATGTTCCTCAACGGGGAGGGCGAGCGGCGCTACCTGGTCAACACCGAACTATGCCCAGTGGCCACCGGCGTACTGGAGCAACAGACATACAACGAGCAGGGCGAGCCGAACAAAGACGGAACGGAAGACCCGAACGACGCCCTGGGCTACTTCATCGTCAAGCGTTACCCAATCGTTAAGCGCGTTGCAGTCACAACCCAACTCAGGATGTAAACGGAATGGCCAATGACCCAAGTACAGTGAGCCCTGCGGTCACGGCCATGCGGGAAGACTGGGAGGTCGTTGACGCGCTCATGGGCGGCACCAAGGCCATGCGTAAAGCCGGCCAGTCTCTGCTTCCCCAGTTCCCAAATGAGCACAAGGATTCGTACCGGGACCGGCTGAAAAGCTCGACCCTCCTGCCTGCTTACAGTGAGACGGTGGCCAACAATACTGGCCGTGTGTTTGCTGAGCCGATCACCCTTGGCGAAGACGTGCCGCCCGAAATCAAGGCGCTAACCGAGAACATCGATAACCAGGGCAACAATCTGGACGTATGGGCGCAAGGCCTGTTCGCCAGCGCCTTGGCCCGCGGCATCACCTATGTACTGGTTGACTACCCGCCGACCCAGGACGCCGAGGGCAATCCGACTATCCGCACCAAAGCGGACGAGATGACCGCCGGCGTGCGCCCATACGCAGTCGTGATCCGCTCAAGCCAAGTGCTGGGCTGGAAGTCAAAGACCGTTAACGGCGTTGAGGTGCTAACCCAATTCCGCTACATGGAGTCGGTAGAGGAAGAAGACCCGAGCAATCAGTTCGCTACCGCCTGCATCGAGCAGATCCGCGTGCTTGAGCAGGGCAGCTGGAGCACCTACCGCAAGTCGACCGACAGCACCAAGGATGAGTGGGTTCTGCATGCGCAAGGCTTCACCAGTCTGCCGGAGATCCCGCTGTTCGCCTATTACACCAAGCGCACAGGCTTCCTGACTGCCACGCCTCCTTTGATGGAAGTCGCACACCTCAACGTCAAGCACTGGCAGTCCCAGAGCGACCAGGACAACATCCTGCACGTCGCCCGGGTGCCGATGCTTGCTTACATCGGCATGGACCCGCCCGATGTATCAGGCTCGGGCGGCGCAACCCTTACAGTTGCCAGTGGTGCCGCGACGTACCTGCCAAAAGACGGCGATATGAAGTTCGTAGAGCACACTGGCAAGGCTATTGAAGCTGGCCGCCAGTCGCTGCAAGACCTTGAATCCCAAATGCGCATGGCAGGCGCCAAGCTGCTGCAACAGGAAAAACAGGTCACTAAGACCGCCACGCAAGCCGATGAAGAGGCTGCGCAAGAGCTTAGCCCGCTGGAAACCATGGCTCACCAGCTGGAAGACGCCATTGACCAAATGTTCCAGCTGATTGCCGACTGGCTGAAGCTGAAAGAGGGCGGTCACGTCGAAGTCAACGGCAACTTTGATAACGACTTCATCCCAGAAACTACGCTTCCGCTGCTGCTCAACATGACCAACTCCGGCAAGCTCTCCGACCAGACCTTGTTCTCCGAGATGCAGCGCCGCGGCGTTGTGAGTGGTGACCTGACGTGGGAAGAGGAGAAGGCCAAGATCGACGACCAGGGCCCAGCCCTCGGCACGCTTACCGATCCGCTGAACCCGCCAGCGCCACAGCCGAAGCCAGAGCCGGCGGCTGAATAATGGCCACGGTCAACCTCACCCTCGAAGACGAGACGATCTCGCACGCCGTCAGCCTGCAGCAGTACAGCCTCGGGGTTGTGCGCCGCATGATTGCGCTGCTGAATCGGGCTGATGCTGAGCTATCCGCTGCACTGATGACCGCGCTGCAAGACATGCCGCCCGAGTCGTTCACGGTTGAGCGCCTGGAGTCGCTGCTTGGCTCGGTTCGCTCGATCAACGCCCAGGCCTACGCCCAGGTGGCGGCTGAGTTGAACAAAGACCTGCAGGAACTGGCCGTATACGAAGGTCAGTGGCAGTACAACCTGTTCAACAGCACGATCCCCGAGCCGGTGCTGGTTCGCTTCCCGATTGCCAGCGTCACCGGTGACCAAGTGTATGCGGCAGCGATGTCCCGCCCATTCCAAGGCCGACTGCTGCGCGACTGGGCCAAGACCATCGAAGCCGACCGCATGACCAAGGTGCGCAACGCTGTGCGCCAGGGCTACATCGAGGGCAAGACCACTGCCGATATCGTGCGCAGCATTCGCGGCACGCGTGCCAATGCCTATGCCGACGGCTTCCTGCAGCGCCCTCGCAAGGATTTGGAGGCAGTTGTCCGGACCGCGATCAGCCACACAGCATCGACTGCACGCGCTGAGTTCACCAAGGCCAACTCCGAGATCATTAAGGCGGAGAAGTGGGTGAGCACCCTGGATACCAAGACATCCGAGATGTGCCGCATCCGCGACAACAAGCAATACACCGCCATCGAGCACAAACCAATCGGCCATAAGGTGCCTTGGCTGCAAGGGCCGGGCAAGATTCACTGGAACTGCCGGTCGACTGAAACGCCGGTCACCAAGTCGTGGCGCGAGCTGGGCATGAACATCGACGAGATGACCCCAGCCCAGCGCGCGAGCATGGACGGCCAGGTGCCAGCCGATCAGGACTACAACACCTGGCTCTCTAAGCAGTCAGCGGCCCGCCAGGAGCGCGTGCTGGGGCCCGAACGCTACAAGCTCGTCCAGTCGGGCAAGGTGACCATGGATCAGCTGTATTCGCCCAATGGCACCTTCCTCACCATCGACCAGCTCAAGGAGATTGACGGGCTGGAGATGCCGAGGCGCGCGGCGTAGGATGGGCGCTCAAGCAGATTGAGCCGACCCTATGAGCGAAGTAGTCGACATTGCCGCGTATCGCCGAGCTAAGTTAGCCGCGAAATATAGTTACTCCGCGCCAATGAACTTCGGCGGCCTGCCAGCGCATGACTTCAAGCCGGGTGACAAGATCACCATCAGCGGGCTAAGGGTCGATCAAGAGCGCGTCGTGTGGCCGCACGAATGCCCTTACATTCTCCTCGACCCAAAGCCAGAATGACCGACCGCCCCAAGCTCCACGTCGTGCAAGGCACACCGGCCCCGGACACACCGGCCGAGCAGGTGCGCAAGCGCGTTCGTGCGATGCCAAAGCCTGCGACGATGGTTCAGTGCCATCGCTGCGGGGGCAGGGAAGTGATGGAGACCAAGACCGGCGTACTGATGAAAGACGGCAAGCCCACCGGCGGCACCAAGGCGCTGCTCTGCGTCGGGTGCCTGCTGCGGGGCGAGAGGGTGGTGATGTGATGAATGTGAAAACAGCTTGCCCAGACAACGCAGAAGCACTTTCCCAGCTTAGAGAGCAAACAGTTCTGTCGGATGAAGATTGCAGGGAGCTTCTTGCCATCTACAGCAATAGCTTTGAGATTGCAGTCAAGGCCTACAAGGTGTGGTGTTCGACTGGCATTTGGGTGCCAGTGCAGCTGTCCAGCCTGTAGTCAGAAAACAATCACCAAGCCCGCCACTGAGCGGGCTTTTTAATACCCAAATTCAAGCCCTGGCAACCGCCGGGGCTTTTTTATGGCCGCGATTCCGGATGGATAGCGGCGCCCAGGGCGGATGCCCAGCAGATGGCCGGATGGCCGGAGTCCCAATGAAACTGAAACTCGACGATCAAGGCCATGCTGTTGTTCAGGATGGCAAGCCAGTGTATGTGCAGGATAACGGCCAGGAAGTGGCATTCGATGTCGCTGGGACGGTATCTACCATCTCCCGCCTAAACGGTGAGGCTAAGTCCCACCGCGAGCGCGCAGAGACCGCCGAGAGCAGGCTGAAAGGCTTCGAAGGTATCGAAGATCCAGCTGCCGCCATCAAGGCGCTGGGAATCCTAAAGAATCTCGATGACAAGAAGCTGGTCGACGCCGGCGAGATCGACAAGGTGCGCTCCGAAGCGGTCAAGGCCGTTGAAGACAAGTACGCTCCGTTTTTGAAGGAAAACGAAACTCTCAAGGGCCAGTTGAACAGCCACCTTATCGGTGGTGCGTTCTCTGGCTCGAAGTTCATCGCCGAGAAGTTCGCAGCAGAGGGTCCGGCCGGCGTTGACATCGCCAGATCTCTGTTCGCCAACAACCTCAAGGTCGAAGACGGAAAGGTCGTCGGCTACGACGCCCACGGCAACAAGCTCTACTCCCGGGCCAATCCTGGTGAGCTCGCATCGGCTGACGAAGCAATCGAGCTGCTGGTTGATGCCTACCCCCACAAAAACCACATCCTGAAAAGCTCCGGCGGCAACGGCGGCGGCGCACCTCATGGTGGCGGCAACAACGGGGGCAAGAAGTCCATTGCGCGCGCGCAATACGACACCCTCACACCCCCCGATCAGGCCGCATTCACGCGAGCCGGCGGGGTAGTAACCGAGTAACACCAAAACATGCCGATGCCCGGATGGGGGTCGGTGCTTGGGTCGGATGGCCCGCAAGTCTGAACACTCAATCACTGAACCAAGGAGCCAACAATGGCTAACACCCTCACCGGTCTGACGACCACCCTCTACAACGCTTTGGACGTGGTGTCCCGAGAACTGGTCGGCTTCATTCCGGCCGTCACTTCCGATATGACCTACGAGCGCGCCGCCGTAGGCCAAACCGTGATGTCGCCTGTCGTTGGCGCCGCCACTGTCACCGACATCACCCCTGCGGTGACCCCGCCGAACGACGGTGACCAGACTATCGGCAACGTGCCGATGAGCATCACCAAGGCCCGCCGTGTACCGATTCGCTGGAACGGCGAAGAGAAGAAAGGCTTGGACAACAATGGTGCGAGCTACAACGTCATCTTGTCCAACCAGATCCAGCAAGGTATGCGCGCTCTGGTGAACGAGGTAGAGGCCGACCTGGCTGCTCTGCACATCAACGCCTCCCGCGCTTACGGTACCGCTGGCACCGCACCGTTTGGCACTGCTGCCGATCTGAGCGACTCCGCCGGTGCTCTGCGCATCCTGGAAGAGAACGGCGCACAAGGCCTGGACTTCCAGTTGGTGCTGGGCACAGCCGCAATGGCCAACCTGCGTGGCAAGCAGTCGGTGTTGTTCAAGGTGAACGAGTCCGGCCGTGAAGACATGCTGCGCAACGGCATCACTGACCGCATCCAGAACCTGGCTCTGCGTCAATCGGCTCAGGTGAAAAACTTCACCGCGGGCACCGGTGCTGCGGCAACCACCAACGCCGCCGGCTATGCCGTGGGCGCTACCGCAATCACGCTGGCCTCGGCCGGTACCGGCACCGTTCTGGCGGGTGACGTGATCACCTTCGCCGGCGACACCAACAAGTACGTTGTTGCCACTGGCGACTCCGACGTATCCAACGGTGGCGCCATCACCTTGCAGGCGCCTGGTTTGCTGAAGGCGATTCCTGCTTCTGCCACCGCCATCACTGTGATCTCCGCCAGCGCTCGCAACATGTTCTTTGCGCGCTCGTCCATCGCGCTGGCAACCCGCGCTCCTGCTCTGCCTCCGCAAGGCGACTCGGCCGTCGATCGCATGATCGTCACCGACCCGCTGACCGGTCTGAGCTTCGAGGTCGCTATGTACGCCCAGTACCGCCAAATGCAGTTCGAAATCGCATTGGCATGGGGCTGCGCTGCGGTCAAGAAAGAGCACATCGGCATCCTGTTGGGCTGATAAATGTCCGGGGCTTAGGCCCCGGCATTCCCCTTTTACGAGGAATCCGTAAATGCCAGTTATCCAAGTTGAACCATGGGGCGAAGGCCAGGGCGATTTCGTCCTGATCGAAGACTTCGACTTCAATCCCGAATTTCACAAGCTGCTGGGCGACAAGTCGGCCGGCGGTGAAGACGACCAGCCAAAGCTGACCGCTGCTGAGCTTAAGGCCAAGCTGACCGAGCTCAAGGTTGAGTTCAAAGGCAACGCTTCGCGCGATTCGCTGCAAGAACTGCTGGACAAAGCACTGGCCGCGAAAGTGGTCGACGACCTGAAAGCCAAGCTGACCGAGAAGGGTGTTTCCTTCGACGACGATGCGACCGCCGAACAACTGCAAGCGCTGCTCGACAAGCCGGAGTAAACCATGGCCTTCAAAGACGCATCTAGCCCGGCAGTGAAAGGCGCCGCGGTCACCCCGAGCAACACTGTCGTCTTTGATCCGACGACCAAGGCCTTGTACATCGGCGGTGCCGGTAACGTTGCTGTCGTTCTCGACGAAGACAGCGCGGCCGTTACGTTCGCGGGCGTTGCTGCCGGTCAGATTCTGCCAGTGAAAGCCCGGCAGGTCATGGCTACCAACACAACCGCAACAAACATCGTAGCGCTCTACTGATGATCGGCCTTGGTCTCGATATCTGGCGGGGCGTGAAGGGGGTAGGGGGCGGCGGCGTTCCTCTGCCTGCGCCGCTTACCGGAATCGACACCATCATGCTGGTTGGCGCTTCGATTGAGGCGGGCATCGCTGGCAACGCCGGGGCTTTCCATGCCGCGATGCTCAACTGGTGCAAGCAAAACGGGCTGACTGGCGTTACATCAATCCTGAGCTACACCTACCCAGGCTCTGGAGTTGATGCGATTTACACCGGTTGGACGAACACAGTTAAGCCGGCGCTAGTCGCCCGTGCCGATGGCGGTGCAGGCGTTCTCATCCTGACAATGCCAGCCGGCAACGACATCACAGACCTGGCTCCATACGCTACCGCCAACACCACAACGCTGGCTGCCCGGAAGGCCAAGCTTGAGCTTCTGGATAGCGAAATGAAGGCTCAGGTCGGCGCTGACCATGTTGTTCTGTTTGACCACACCTTCCGGCTCTACGGATACCCTGCGACCGACTGCATCACCGATGAAAGCTTGGGCTCCAAGGATTTCAACGAGCAGTGGGTCGACCCGCTTGCGCTGCAGACCAAGTGGAAGACTGAGGGCCGCTCCTACGGCTATCCATATCCAATCGCCTATAACTGGTACGGCGTTCTGCTGATCGACTCGACGCACTTCGGCGCCGACGGTATCGGTTACGCGATCTACGCGAAGTACTGGATGGACGTTGCGATTGCCATCATCAAAGGCACCGCGCCGCCAGTTGTCGCCAAGAAGGCCAACCCCATCGGCGACCAAAAGCCAAAGTCCGGCAAGGCGCTGCTGGTTTACCGCAACACCGCCGGCGTAGTCCGGTCTTCGAACTTCCCGCTGGCGAATGCGCGCGGCACGAAGACAACCGAACAGCCTTACCTGATGCCATGGGACGGCTACGACCCAGTGCTCGGCTTGGGTGCGCGACCAGACCTAACCGCTCACGTCAGCCAAACTGGTCTGGGCACTGGCGATACCAGCTACACGATCATGAACGACCTCTTTCGCGATGCGTTCGCGTACACCACGTCTCAAATATTTGTCGTGCTTGAGGAAATCATCAACCTAAATCCCTTCCAGAACTTCACCTACAAGGTGCTGTGCTGCCGAAACGTCGCGGCCGGGCAGGTTCGGATGCAGGAGTTCTCCAATGACGGAACGACCGTAGCCGGAGAGATTGACGGTGCCTGTGTGCCCGGCAACATCCCCCGTGTTTTCGAAGGCACTGGACAGGGTGATGCGTTCGGCAAGGCGAAGATTTGGATTCGTTGCAAAGAAGGCAACGCAGTTGGCGCCTATGCCAGCGCACTAGAAATCAACCCCATTTAACCCCGGAGCACGCATGCTGATTATCGAAACCGGCTCCATCGTGCCTGGGGCAGACAGCTATGCCACTGCGGCCGAACTTGTTGCGTATGGCGCCGCCTATGGCCGCACTGTGCCAACTACTGAGGCCGACCAAGAGTCAGCCCTGCGCCGCGCCTACCTACAAATGGACGCGCTGCCCTGGAAGGGTGACGCTGTGAGCCGCGACCAGACTGGTGCATGGCCGCGCTACAACGTGTGCCGTAATGGCTTCACCATCGACTCTACCGTCATCCCGCCGCAGATCAAGGCTGGCCAGATGGCGCTGGCCACTGAGATTCACGCCGACGACATCGACAAGCCAGAGCAACGGCTGGGCGCGATAAGCCGCGAGAAGGTCGGCCCGCTCGAAACCGAATATTCCACCGCAAGCGCTGTAGTTACCAAGCCTGCCGCTACCCGTCAGTCCTATGCGCAGTTCGCCGGCTTCCTTGAGTCGTCCAGCCAAGTGCGCCTGGTGCGTGGGTGATGGCTGATATCTATGACCGCGCACGGGCAACCGCCATTCGCATGCTTGCACCACGTAGCGCCGGCGGCAAAGGCCTGGAAATGACCCTGACCCGCACCGTGGCCGGCGAGTACGACCCGGAAATCGGCGGTTCATCGTCCACTACGACCGATTACGCCGGCTCAGCATTCCGCGACACCTACGAAAACAAGGACATCGACGGCACGCTGATTAAGTCGGGCGACGTGAAGTTTATCGTCTCCCCGGCGCTGATCAATGGCGCGCCCATGCCCACGCCAACCACTACAGATACCATCTTTTTCGACGGCCAACGCTTCACCGTAGCCAGCGTCAAACCCTGGAACTACGCCGGCCTCGATATCGGCTTCGAAGTACAGGCGCGGAAATGAGCTTTGCGCTGGATCTTGCCGAGTTCGCGCGAAAGGCTGAGGCCAATGCCGAGCAGGTGATCCAGAAGGTAACGATTGACCTGCTGTCTGCCATCGTCGACCGATCCCCGGTAGGCAACCCTGAGCTATGGGCAGCCAATGCCACTGCGACCGAATACAACACGCAAGTCAGCCTAGAGAACGCAAGGCTGCGTAGCGATCCTGCCAACCTAACGAAGGCTGGGCGCCTAAAGGCTGGCAAGAAGATCAACGACAGCATGACGCTGACATCGGGATCAGGCTACGTAGGTGGCCGATTTCGGGGTAATTGGCAGGCCAGTTTTGAGGTTGCAGCCAAGGGCGAGACCGGCCGCGTAGACGGGCAGGGTCAGGCAACTAAAGCCGCCGGAACAGCTGTACTCCAAGCCTACCAGTCGGCAATCGGCACGATCTGGCTAATGAACAATGTCCCGTATTCAGTTCGCTTGGAATACGGCCACTCCAGTCAGGCGCCTGCCGGCGTTGTGCGCATCACCGTTGCAGAGTTTCAAACTTTCGTTGATGCGGCTGTTCGAGGGCTTCCAGATTGAGTAACAAGATAATCCGCGCCGCCTTTGAAACACGGCTTGCGACCTGGGCTGCTGCTCGTTCGCCTGCGCTCCGGATTGCATATCAAAACGCCTCATTCGAGCCGCCGGCAGACAGCGGCACCTATCTACGAGCAACTCTTCTCCCGGCGCCGGTGGATAGCCTGGATTTGGCAGGTGCGCACCGCTTGTACCGCGGCGTGTTTCAGGTCGACATCATCTTTAAAACCGGCACCAACACTGGTGGCGCGACAAGCATTGCCGATGAGCTGATAGCCCTTTTCCCGCTGAATCTCGGGATTACCCAGTCAGGCCTAACCGTATACGTGCGCGAAGCCATGAGCGATGGCCCGGTACTGGTTGATGCAGCTATGACAACTCTTCCGGTGTTCTGCTCCTACCGAGCCGACACCCCCTAACCGCCCACTGGGCAAAACCAAGACCCTGCCATCCGGCGGGGTTTTTCATTTCTGAAATGAGGAAAACCCAATGGCTTTCAAATTGCCTAACGGCGCGACCATCGAGCACGGCGCCACCTATGCAACACCGCTCGCTTTCTCCGCCATCAGTAACGCATCGGAAGCAATCTGCACCGTCGTTGGAGCCACTCTGGCTGTCGGCGACATCGTTCTGCTTACCTCAGGCTGGAGCAAGCTCAATGCTCGCGTCGTGCGCGTCAAGGCCGCTACCGCTACAGCGATTACCTTGGAAGGCATTGACACCACCAGCACCCAGAACTTCCCTGCTGGCAGCGGCGCCGGCACCCTGACCAAGGTTCTGACCTGGGTGCAGATTCCGCAGGTCACCGACGTGGCCTTCTCCGGTGGCGAGCAGAACTACACCGACGTGGTTTTCCTCGAAGACGACCAAGGCAAGCAAATTCCAACCGACAAGTCCGCAGCCAGCCTGGCGCTGACTATTGCCGATGACCCGGCTGCTGCTTTTAACGCGGTTCTCAGCTCCGCAGATAACCGCCGTGCCGTCGAAGCTGCACGCATGAACCTGCCAGGCACCGACAAAATCTACTGGGGCACCTACACCTCGTTCTCGAAACAGCCTGCTGTTTCCCGTAACAACGTGATGACCCGCACCGTCAGCCTGGCCCTGCAAGCCGAGCCAACCCGCTACCTGTCGTAAGGAATACGCATGGCTAAGTTCAAGATTGCCCAGGACCCAACGTTTGAGGCTGAGGTTAGCGTCCCGCGTGTGGCTGGTGATCCGGTCCTCGTTCCGTTCACCTTCAAGTACCGGAATCGAGAAGAATTGTCAGCGCTGTACGACGGCTGGCGAGACGCCGGGGAGGCAATCTCCAAGCGTTTCGAGGGTGCTAACCCGAGCCTGACTGACATCACCAACTCTCAGATCAATCTGCAAGTTGAGCAGATCCGCGACATGGTCGTTGGTTGGGGCTTCGAGGATGAGTTTTCCCCCAGCGCAATTCGAGAACTGGTGATCACCTGCGTTGGTGCCGCGGAAGCTGTAGTCGCTGCGTACACCGCCGCATTCGCCCAGGCCCGCCAGGGAAACTAGCCGGCGCCGCGCGCGCCCTGTATGAGCCATCGGCGACAGCTACCCAGCTGGCAATGATTGGCCTCTCCAGCAACGACATCGACGACACATACGAAATATGGCCAGACGTTTGGCCAGCCTTTGTCGTGTTCGAAACAATGTCAACGCAGTGGAGAGCAGGCGCATGCGGCGCCACCGGCTTGGATTACGGGGTACTGCCTAACGTTATGCGGCTGTGTGGCGTGAAGGCGGCAGACCGGATCGTGATATTCGACGACATCCGGTCAATGGAAGCCGAAGCGCTTTCGGTAATGAGTGAAGCAAGGCAATCAAGCCCGTGAAAGCGGGCACTTATTCTAGGTGGATCGATGACGAACATCGCAGAACTCGGCATACGCATCGACACCACCGATACGGCCAGAGCTGTTACTGAGCTCGACAAGCTGACGGCTGCCGGCGGCAATGCCGAGAAGTCGACAACCTCGCTGATGAGCGAGATAGCTGCGCTTGAGAAGTCTCTGGCTGCCGGCGCTAAGAGCGCATCGGAGTTGGGCAAGCAGCGCGAGCAGCTGGCCAAACTGACCAAGGCTGGCGCCTACAATGAGGCTGAGTTCGCCAAGGTCACCAAGCAGCTAGACAAAGATCAGATCGCCCTGGTCAAGTCGACCATGGATGAACAGAAGGCTCTGAATAGCCTGCTGGGCGCCATTGACCCGGCTGCTGCCTCTGCCGCAAAACTGGATCGTCAGGTTCAGGAGCTAGGCAAGCATCTGGATGCCGGACGTATCAGCCAAGAGCAGTACAACTCAGCTCTGGCCAAGCTGGATGGCAAGGATGCGAATCTTGGTAAAGTGGCGGCTGGCTTTGGGAAGATCAACCTAAGCTCGCGCCAGACCCAAGAAAACATAATGCAGGTAGCTAACGGCCTGTCGTCTGGTGACTGGGGCAATGCCGTTCGAGGCGTAACACAGCTTGGAGTTGGTGCTGGTGCGTCTGCCGCCGGATTCCTATCGCTCGTAGCGCCTATCGGCCTGGTAGTGGGTGGTTTGGGCGCTCTCGCCGCTGCATACCTATCTGGTCAAAAAGAAGAGGAGAACTTCAACAAGTCTCTTATCCTCACCGGCAACTACGCGGGGACTAGCGCGTCCCAGCTTGGCGATATGGCTGCCAATATTGGCAGCACTATTGGCACAACCGGCCAGGCGGCGGAAGCGCTGGCCACCCTTGCCGGCACCGGCAAGATTGCGGGCGACAGCCTGGATGAGATCGCTGTAGCCGCAATCTCGATGCAGCAAGCTACGGGCAAGGCTGTGCAGGACACTATCGCCGAGTTTGTGAAGCTCGCCGACGATCCAGTTAAGGCCTCCGCAGCGCTTAACGAGCAGTATCACTTCCTGACCGCTTCTGTGTACGCACAGATCGTGGCGCTGGAAGAGCAGGGCGACCATGTTGGGGCAGTGAAGCTTGCCACCGACACGTATGCCGATACGGTGAAAAATCGCGCCGGACAGATCACCGAAAACCTCGGATTGATCGAGCGCGGCTGGCTGGCGGTGAAGAATGCAACGCTCGGCGCATTGGATGCAGCCAAGAACGTCGGCCGCGAAGGGAGCACCAACGACCTTATCGAGCAGACCAAAAAGCAGCTGGAGTTTCTGCAAAATAACCCAGGCCTGGAAGTTTCCGTGCCAGGGCAGCGTGGCGCAGTTTCAGGATCTGCGGGTCTACAGACCCTTAAGGATCAGTTGGTCTTCCTTCAGGATCAGAAGGCAGCTGAAGCAGAAATTGCCAAGCTTGACGAACAGCAGGCAAAAGCACAGCAAGACTCTGTGATTGCTATGACAAAGGTCGACGCGCTGACCAAGTCCTCGTATACCAACGAGCAGAAGCGCGCCGAGGCGATCAAGGACTACAAGAAAGACCTTGAGGACATCCGAAAGACCAATCCCACCGATCCACGACTCGCTCAGACCGCAATCGACAAGAATATTGCGAACATCAACGCGAAGTACAAAGACCCTAAAGGGGCGAAGACTCGTAATTCAGTAGACCTGACCGGAGTAAATGATACTAAGAACGGCCTCGAAGAGATTCTGGCTACTTACAAAAACGCCGACAAGGAATTGCAGGCCACTCAGCGCGCCGGCCTAATCTCCCAGGAGAGTTACCTAAACCAGCGCACGGCGCTGCTAGAGCAGGAAAAGGCCGAGGTAACCAACTCCTACGAGGCGCAGATCGCGGCGCTTGAAGCTGCGAAGAACAAAGCCGGCACCACTGCCGAGCAGCGCATCCAGCTTGACCAGAAGATCGCCGACGCGCGCACCGATATGGTCAAGGCGCAGCAATCAGCTGACAGCGAACTCTCGCTGCTGGCGATCAATGAAGAAGGCCGACTTCGCAAGCAAGCCCAGGCCGTCGATACCTACACCGATGCGCTGAACAAGCAGGTAACCACGCTGCGTCAGCAGGGCATGCGGGCCGCCGCGGGCGTTGGCCAAGGTAGTCGCCGCGGGCAGTTGGCAGACCAGCAGAACGCTATCGACGACCGAGTGAATAGCCAGAAGATCGACCTGGCCAACCAGTTCGGCGACGGCTCGCGCGGCATGAGTCTGGACGAGTACAACGCCAAGCTGAAGGCCTTGGAGAACACTCAGAACGATCTGCACGACACCGTGATCGCCAACTACGACGACATGAGCAAGGCGCAGAGCAGCTGGGCAAATGGGGCAAGCGCAGCATTTGAGGACTTTTCAGAGTCAGCACAGGACATTGCCAGCCAGACCTATGACCTGGTTGGGGGAACCCTTGATGATCTGACTACCGGCCTCAGTGATGGCCTGGCGGAAGCGATTGTCAACGGCGAAAACCTGCGCGACACCCTGGACAACGTAGCTAACTCCATTGCCACCAACGTACTTGGGTCGCTTATCAAAATGGGCTCGCAGTACGCTGTGAACGCGGCTCTGGAGATGGCGGGGATCACAGCGGTGACTGGCGCAAAAACTGCCGCAGCTGCCACTGTGGCATCTGCCGAGGTCGGCGCCATCGCTACGACCACGGCTGCTGCCAGCGCCGCTACAGCTACAACAACGACTGAGCAGGTAGCCGCGGCCGGCACCACAGCGAGTTCGTGGTCTCTCGCCGCAATCGCAGCTTCTATTGGCTCATTTGGTAGCGCTGCTGCCATCGGTCTTGCTGCAGTAGTCGCGGCACTTGCTTTCGGAAAAGGGTTCAAGTCTGGCGGCTACACCGGCGGAGGCGGAAGAAACGACATTGCAGGCGTTACCCACGGCCAAGAGTTCGTGATGAACGCTGAGGCCACCTCGCGCATTGGCGTGGGCACCCTTGAAGCGATGCAGCGTGGTGACGCAGTAAGTCTGCGCACGCCATCTGTAGCAGGGCAGGCGGCAGCTACGGCAGCATCAAGCGCACCGGCAAGCGTCAGCTACATCACCGTGAATCAGCCAAACGTCACCAACGCCAAAGAAGCCAAGCAATCAGCCCAGCAAACGCGCAAACAACTTGGGCGCGCCATTAATGGCACCCGGAGAGCAGATTAATGGCGTTCATCGAAGACTACTTCCCCCAGGACTACCATTACGGCAGCGGCTTTGAGGTCGACTATGCCGTTGACGTAGTCACGACTGTTGGAGGTGATGAGTACCGGTCGATGCGTCACCCGTACCCGACTCTCAAGCTGGATATCGACTTCACCAGGCAACGTGACGACGTGATCAAGCGGATTCTCGACTTGAACAACCGCGCCGGCGGGATGATGGACGGGTTCCGGGTGAAATACTGGAACGAATACTCCACCAACAACTATCGCGATACACCTACGGCACTCGACCAGCCGGTGACGATTGATGCGCTGACTGGCAAGTATCAGCTGATGCGCTGGTACGGCAACCCGGCTGTGGCCACAACCCGCCGCCGGCGTATTCGCAAGCCAGTTGCGGATACTGCTTTGTTCGGCGTGGGTGGTGCCGCATACCCGACAGGTCAGTACACCGTCGACTACACCACTGGACTGGTTACGGTAGCGGCAAACAAATTGCGCACCATCACTGGCATTACAAAAGCGGCATCGGCGGCGCTTACCATCGGCTCTCATACCTTTGTGGTTGGTGAGTCAGTTGGCATCTTTGGTGTGCTGGGCATGACCCAAATCAATGGCCTGCGCGCACTCATCACCGCCGTATCTGGCACGACCATTACCGTGGCGATCAACTCGACTGCCTTCGGCACCTACACCAGCGGCGGCACGGTTCAGACCAATCCAATTGCGGGAGAGGCTGTAACAGGCGGATGCCAGTTTGATATCCCGATGAGATTCAACGACGACCTGTCCGGATCGTTCATGGCCTACGGCGTCCTGAGCGTAAGCGGCACTGAGCTGATCGAGCTACTGAACCCTTAAACATCCCTTCCTCTACGAGCCCGCCCTGTGCGGGCTTTGTCGTTTCTGGAGTTCCATGAAAGCGCACGTTGCCGACTATCAGACGCGGGTTATTTGCCTGCGCATTGAGCCAGCCAACGACTCGGCGGTCATCCGGATTGCTTGCTACCCACATGCGCTGAGCGTGAGCGGCCAGACCTATCAGGCCGTGCTTGGCTATGACTTCAGCGGCTACGGCACCGGGACCAAATTTGCCAGCTCTAGCATCGACCTTGATGGCATTTTGCAGGATGGCGCGGTGAGCAAGGGCGATCTGGATTCAGGCGTCTACGACAACGCGCGCATGTACGTGTTCGCCACCAGCTGGAAAGCACCAGTCGAAGACGAAGAGCCTTTGGGGGCCTTCATCTTTGGCGCGGTTAACACCGAGGACTCCAAGTACACCGTCGAGATGATGTCCCTTATCGACGTTGCCAGCCAGGATGTCGGCCGCACCTATTCGGCAGTGTGCCCGTGGACCCTGTTCGACGAAACCCTAGATGGCTTCAGGCCGCAGGCGAACCGTTCGCGCTGCTCAGGTCCAAGAGCGTCGCCAGATGGCCCGCAGATCGCGGACTACAAGGTCACCGGCACTATCACTGCTGTCACCAGTGCGTCGGTCGTAATCGATAGCGCCAGGACTGAGGCGGATGACTGGTTTGGATACGGGAACATCCGTTTCACGTCAGGCCCCAATGCAGGTTTGAAGCCGATGCAGATCAAGAGCTTCGCCGGCGGCGTCATCACCCTCATCGAATCGTTTTTCTCCATGCCTTCCGTGGGTGACGCCTACGAAATGATCCCGGGTTGCCGCAAGCGCCTCGCCGAAGACTGCGTAGCGAAGTACGGCAACGGCATCAATCACGGTGGCCAGGCGCACGTACCAACATCATCTCAATACTCTTCTGTGGGGCGCGGCGCATGAGTGCAGTGATAGCCGCGGCGCGCGAGTGCCTGGGAACCCCGTTCAAGCACCAAGGGCGGGTTGTGGGTGTCGGCATGGACTGTGCCGGCCTCCTTGTCCACTGCTTCAAGGCGCTTGGCGTCGATCACTTCGATGAGTTTGGCTATCCGCGCAACCCATACGACGGGCAGCTCGAAAAGATCCTTGATCTGCAACCGTCTCTGCGCCGCATCGAATTGGCGGACGTACAGGCCGGCGACGTGCTTGCAATGCGATTGAAGAGCGCCCCCCAGCACATCGCCATCCATACCGGCCTGGTGCGTGGGCACCCTTACGTGTTGCACGCCAGCGAGCTACATGGGCGAGTGGTCGAGCATCGTTTAGATGAGCTGTGGGGTTCGCGAGTAATGCGCGCCTATCGGCTGGAGGTCTCGGCATGAGTCTTTCAGCAACGCTGTTCGGCCGTGACTCGGCGATCTTTAAAGCAACCAACATCTTGGGCCTGGGCATTCCTGGCTGGCTCGATCGGAAGTTTGGAGCAAAGGACACCGAAGGCCCGCGTCTTAGCGATCTCAGCATCCAGACCTCTACCTTTGGTGCGCCAATCCCGCGCTACTACGGCATGTGCGCCGGCGCCGGCAACGTGATCAACCTTGAAGGCGGCAAGCTCAAGGAGAAGGTAAAAAAGAAAAAGTCCGGCGGCAAGGGCGGCAGTTCTTCGGAGCCAACCCGCACCTACACCTACAGCGCGACGTTTCAGCTTGCCCTGTGCGAAGGCCCTATTGTCGGTGTTCGCCGGATCTGGTGCGGCGACATCCTGATCTACAACTCTGGCAGCGACGACCTTAACAGCATCATTGCCAGCAACCAGGCCGCGAAGGGCTGGAAGTTGTACCTGGGCACTGACGACCAGATGCCAGACCCTCGCTACGAGGCAGAGCATGGGGTCGGCAACGTCAGCGCGCACCGCGGCCTTGCCTACATCGCCTTCTATGACTTCCAGTTAGAGAAGTACAGCAACACGCTGCAGGCCGCCCAGTTCAAGGTCGAGATCGTCACCAAGTACGAAGCTGGCAGCGTCCGCACACTCCTCAATAAGACGATGTTTACGTCCACCGGTAGCACGGCGCCAGGGTTCTTTATAGACGGATCAATATCCGATGTTGAGGGAGACGGCGCCTACGCAATCGACGGGATCGCGACCGGCGCTTCGACTTACGTTTGCAGAACGTCGGGAGCAACGATCTACAACAAGTACTTCGGTGCACAGGCCACATATACCTTTGCAGGTCTAAAGGGGTGTGATGATCATGACTTTGCTTGGTGGCAGGGTCCGCTGGTTACCGGGACGCCGTTTGTCACTAAGGATGGATATCTATATGCGGGGACGATTAATCAGGACAATGCCTCTCTAATTAAAAGAGATGGGAGCTTTTACTACTTTGAGCATGATACAACGATTGCCAGAAAATGCTCGCGACTTCTAGGTAGTGAATTTGGTTATACAATAGCGGCTTCGCGTCTTCATGCAGTATATGGTGCTTTCGCCTATGGCCTGTCCCCGGATATGTCTACGTTGTACGAGTGGGATCTAGATGATTTCTCATTGGTGTCATCGAAGGCGGTAACTAATAGCGCATTACTTTCGAGTGGTGGAGCTGGTGTTTACAGCCTTCGTTACTGTGACGGTCTTTCGTTATATATATCCTCGCCATATGGCGGCGGCGAGCGAATCATTTTATTAGATATTTCGTCTGGAGATGCATCCATCTATATGGATGCCCCCGCGAGACCTGGGACGAGTCAGAAAGGCGCTATACGGATTTTCGGAGATCTTTATTATCGTCTCTATTATGGGGATGTCGTAACCAATGATGCTGTTTTCAGGGTTTATCAAAGAAATACGTTTTCTACAGTAAGCGAGCAGTTGTCATTCATAATTTCTAATGAGTTAAAATCCTCTGGCCTCCTCACTGACGATGACTTTGATACGTCGCTTATTTCCGCAACTGTTCGCGGTTATCGAGTCGCGGGGGGCTCAATTCGTGAAGCGCTTGAGCCGCTCCAAACTGCTTTCCCGTTCGACGTGGTGCAGAGCGGGTACAAAATCAAGTTCATCCCGCGCGGTCAGTCGTCAGTGGCGACCATTCCATGGGAGCAGCTAGGCGCCACCGGCGGCGGTGATGACCCTAAAGAGATCCTGAAGCAAACGCGGGAAATGGATTCCCAACTGCCGGCGAAAACGACCGTCACCTACCTTGATGCGGCCCGCGAGTACAACATCAACGAGCAGCAGAAAGAGCGGATAAATACTCAGGCCGTCAACGTCGAAAAAATCGAGCTGCCAATCGTGCTGACGGCTGATGAGGCAGCTGGCATCGCCGAAGTTCAAGAGTTCTTGCCGTGGACTCAGCGCACTAGCCAAGAGTTTGTTTTGCCCCCGGCGTACCTGAATCTGGAAGCCTCGGACGTAATCACCATTGTTGCTCCTGATGCGACCTATGAGGTGATGCTGACCGACGTTGCCTACACCCAGGATGGGCGGCTTGAATGCAAGTCTGTACCTGACAGCGCAGCGATATATACGCCAAACGCGAGCGGCGCCGAGGGGGTTCCTCCTGACGGAACTATTGGCCTTGCGGGGCCTGCACTTTTTATCCCGCTTGATATCCCGGTGGTAGATGAGTCTGTACAGAGCGCGCTTGGGTTCGTTGGGTCAATGTCCGGCGATGACTCTTCCTGGCCGGGCGGCACCGTTTTCAGAACCCCCGACGATGGCCAAACCTGGGTTGATTTGCAGGGGTACACCGGGCCGTCAACGCTGGGAACAGTAGTTAATGCACTGTCCGTGAACACATGCACCTTGATTGATCAATCGTCGATTTCGGTGAGCATGCTTTCTGGTGAGCTGGAGAGCATTACGCGCGATCAGATGATCTCCGGAATGAACTATGCGGCCTATGGAGTAGATGGGCGATGGGAGATTGTCCGCTTTCAAAATGCATCCCTTCAAACCAACGGAACCTATCTAGTGTCAGGCTTTGTCCGTGGAGATAAGGGGACAGAGTGGGCTACTGGGCTGCATCAGTCAGGTGATTATTTTGTCGTTCTGGCTGATCCGGACAATGCGTTTATCAGCATGGCGGGCGAACTTGTCGGCACCAGCCTGACCTACCGGGGTATCACATCGGGCCGAGACCTGACCACAGGAACAGATGTTCCTTTCACCTACAATGGTGTGAACCTGAAGTGCCTTAGCCCAGTTAACGCGGTAGGCGCCAGAGCGTCTGGCGACCTCACTGCTACCTGGGTGCGCCGCAGCCGCCAAAGCGGTAACTGGTGGGTGACTGGTGTTCCTACCGCAGTCGGCGAGGCATCAGAGGCGTATGAAGTCGACGTAATGAGCGGCTCTACCGTTAAGCGCACGATCACCAGCACTAGCCCAACAATCACCTACACCAGCGCCCAGCAAGTCACTGACTTCGGGTCGGCGCAAAGCTCAATCACCCTTCGAATCTACCAGCTCAGCGGTGTTGTTGGCCGGGGCTATCCGCTGGAGGTCACTCTGTGACGACTGTTAAGACTGGATTAACTGAGCTTTCCAATAATGCTAGCCAGTTCCTCAACGCCAACACCACTTTTGCCCAGCTTGATCAGTTGGTGCAGGCGTCGGTCGTGGATAAGGATTTGTACACGCCACCCGGCTCACCGGCGAATGGCGCGCTGTACATCGTGGCAACCACGTCGACCCCAGCCGGGGCATGGGTTGGGCAGGGAGGCAATCTGGCGTATTGGTTGTCTGGATCGGTAAACACATGGACGTTTGTTACGCCGCGAGAAGGTTGGCTGGTCCACGTCAATGATGAGGACATCTATTACAAGTACACCGGGTCGGCCTGGGCCGCTTTTGGAAGCGGCGGCACCTTTACCGGCGGCACTCTCACAAGTGCTCTCAACGAAGCCCCGCCGCCAACTATCGCATCATCCTCAACGCCAGCCATCGGGGCCGCCGCCGCCAATTCGGTATTCATTAGCGGCACCACAACCATCACGGCATTCGACACCATTGCACAGGGGGCTGTCCGCCGAGTCGTATTCACCGGGGCGCTAACTCTTACGCATAACGGCACTTCACTGGTTTTGCCGACTTCGGCAAACATCACAACCGCGGCAGGTGACTCGGCTGAGTTTCTATCTCTCGGGTCTGGTAACTGGAGATGCGTGTGGTATCAGCGGGCTAACGGCCAAGCTCTAGCCGCTACAGGCGGCGGCTTTACGGGAGGCACGTTAACTTCTGCGCTTAACGAAGCTCCAACCGTAACCATTGCGTCTGCAGCCACAGTAAATATTGGGGCCGCTGCTGGAAACTCCATCAGCGTTACCGGTACGACCACGATAACTGCCTTTGACACGATTGCGGCCGGTGCAATTCGCCGCGCAATCTTTGCCGGGGCACTGACCCTAACCCACAACGCAACCAGCTTGATTTTGCCTGGTGGAGCAAGCATCACAACTGCCGCCGGCGATGTTGCTGAGTTCATTTCGCTAGGCAGTGGGAATTGGCGGTGCACAAGTTACGTTCGCGCGAGTGGAGCGCCAGTGTCATTAACCGGCCTCCAACTTACTGGCTATTCCGAAACACTCGAAACGATGTCAGCGTTGGCCATTGATGTGACTGTCAGCAACGTTAAGAAAAAGGTGATGTCGGCAAACTCGACGTTCACCATCACCGGCGCAACATCCGGCCGAGCACATAGCTTTACGCTTTTCATCGAGGGCGGGACGACCTACGTAGCGACGTGGCCAGCTTCGTTTAAATGGGTCACTGGTGCGCCGCCGACGTTGACTGCTAAGCACATCATCAGTGGCAGCACTATTGATGGTGGCACTACCTGGAGCGTTAACGATGGCGGGAGCTATGTCTAATGCTGGCCGACCGAATTAGAACCCGTGTTAGGCCGTCGACGGCTGCTGATCCATACTTTGCGAATGTTTCATTGCTATTTCATGGCGATGAGGCGGACGGGTCATCTACCGTTGTCGATTCTGGGCCGCTGGCGAATTCCAGCACCTACTCTGGGGCAACTACGACAACCGCCGTCAAACTATTCGGCACCGGTTCAATTTTTCAAACTGGGGCAAGCTATCTATCTGTTCCGAGTTCTACTGCTTTCGATTTCGGTAGCGGAAACTTTACAATCGAGCTTGCGGTAAATATCAACTCTGTTTCAGGCAACAGAAACATCCTTGGCAAGTATGAGACGTCCGCGACAGCACCATTTGTTATCTACCAGATTGGCACGCAGGTAGGCTTCTATGCATCTTCCAACGGAACCGGATGGGATCTAGTTTCAAACCTTACTTTTGGCTCTTCATTCGCCGCCTCGACTTGGTATCTTCTTGCGGTCACAAGAACAGGTAATGTCTATAGGACGTTCTTAAACGGCACACTAGTTTCAACTGCAACCGTGTCAGGAACTTTAGTATCAAACTCCGAGCCGCTTTTCTTTGGTCGGGGTAACAACACGGCGCCAGGTTACTGGACCGGCTGGATGGATGAAATCCGGATCACTAAGGGAATATCTCGCTACACGGCGAACTACACGACGCAATCAGGCCCATTCCCGAACTATTGAGGTGATACATGTATGTAAGGTCAGATTCAGGTGTAGTGGTATCGCTTAGCGAAATATCTAGGGATTTGAACTGCAGCATCCCTGCTGAGCCCAGCGCGCAGATTCTTTCGGCGCTTGGGGTTGATGTTCTTGTCGAGGTCGATCCTCCAACCGGTATGCACAGGCCGGGTCCAAACCAGAAAGTAGGCGGCAAGTGGACTACTACCTGGCTAGCTCCGAGTGAGCAAGAGATAGAAGACGGCGAGCGAGCTTCATTCAAGCAGCAGCGTGCGCTCGATGTTGCCAGAATCAAGGTAACGACCGCGGCCGGTCACACGTTTGATGGTGACGAGGCCAGCCAAGGCCGAATGGCGCGGGCAATTCTTGGCATCGACGCGGCGCCACCTGGCAGCACTGTGACATGGGTGCTGGCTGACAACTCTGTGATTCAGGCGGGGCAAGATGAGCTACGTGAGGCTCTAATGCTCGCCGGCCTGGCGCAGGCGGCTATCTGGGTTCAGCCATGAATCGGTTATCCATGCTGGGCCTGTGGTTTTTATGTATGGGGGCAGCTATGGTCGCCGGGATCTGGATGCTGCTTGCTGCTCTGGCAGGCAGTAAGCGCGCATGGACGCTGGGTGTCGCGCATGACCAGCTGGCCAACGCCGCATTCGGCGGCAGCGTCGATGAGACAATCAGCAGCAGGGCGGGGAAGGCGGCACGCCAAGGGAAAACCTGGGCCTGTGTGCTGTGCAAGTTCCTTGATCGATTCGACAAGGACCACTGCGAGAAGAACATAGAAGGGGAATAGGTGTTCGTGCTCAGGACGAGCTGGGAGGGTCAGCCAAAAGGCCGCGTGTACAGATCGTGAGTGACGCTGTTCTACAGCGTGTACACGGTGGTGCTTTTTGGTACGGCGTGACCGGTTGCGGGCGGCATACGCCATTGATTTATATGTGTTTTCTTATACGTTCTATGATTTAGGTTCCAGTGCATCAAGGAACCAGCGCCGGAATCGCTTCCTTTATATAGGTGCCGGAAGGGCTGCGTGACTTTTGCGTGACTTTCTCACGCACCTATAAGCATTACTGGGCATTCGGTTGCAGCGAGCGCCAGAAGACACTGCGGTTCCAGTAGGGCCCGTGGAACGCACTCGGGCATGGGGTGCTAGGGGTTGCCCCTAACTTCCCGTTCCAATTCGCGCAGCAGCATGGCTTTGCCGATCTTCACCATGACGTCTTCACCCCACTCGCGCATGGCCAAGTTCACCGACAGACAGACGATGCGGCAATTGTCCAAGCTGTACGGGCCTTTCGAGTCTTTGCGGTCCAGGCTCATGCCGAACGGAGGCGTCTTGCTGTTCCCGTACGCCTTGAGGCTGAACGGTATGCCGCTGATCTCACACTTGCCGTCGCAGCGAAGGGCCAGGATGCGTATGCAGTCCAGTGTCAGCGAGGGCTTCCCCTTGGCCGCCACCACGGAAGGCTTGTTGATTCGCGCCAGGGTTCGGTAAACCCAACTCTTCTTATTGGCCAACATCCCGTCGACTTCTTGGGACCAAGACTCGCTCGCAAAGTGAATACGAGTGTCTGCTTCCAGCCCGTCCAGTATTTTGATTGCGTGCGCAAGGTCAGGGGTTTTGGTGCTGCGATAAATGCGAATCCCGCCGATCACTTTGTCGATATGCCACACGCCGTTTCGCTTGGTCAGGCCCTTCGGTTTGCACTGTGCGTTCATGTCATCCTCGCGCTGTAATCGTTTCCGCAACTAAAAGATGCTCCCGCGTGGCAGTAGTCGTCCAGCCCGGTATAATCGCGCCTAGCGCGGAAACGATATTGGCCTAAGTCATTGAAAAATATAGACGCATCGGTAGACGAAA
>LNAP01000211.1_pt1 | contig 64825 bp, 63 predicted proteins | sample 602601 | NCBI WGS metagenome assembly LNAP01 (sample SAMN02440304, study PRJNA202911) | soil metagenome | biome: Subtropical and temperate rainforests or woodlands; isolation source: soil samples (1 kg each in a 20% v/v slurry with milli Q water) were... ...
ACCATCTGATGCTGGCCTCCGATCCAGCCAGCATCTTGAATCACAAACCGCCGCCCGACGGAATCCCTCCCGATTCAATCAATCGATGAACCGCTCTAGATATTGGGGGCAAACTCTCTGCCCAGACCCTTTTCCGATTCTCACAGATGCCGGGAAGCGAGTTCACAATACGCGAGATCGATACCGAGCACTCTCGATCCAAAGAAGATGCACGCTCCGCATACGAGCGAGTACCTTCGAAGCTTCGGAACTTGCATCAGGATCGCATTAAGTGCGGCAACTATAACCGTCCCACCGAACAATCCGCCCGCTGCAAGAGTTGGCAGCCAAAACCATGAACGGTAGGCGTCCAGGCCAAACGGAAAAATCAGATCTACATAATAGGCTATCGTTATCGCAACGCCTGACAGGATCCCAACCGATACTACGGCTGCCATGAGGACTCCTGCGATTGTCATTACAATCTCGGTTACTTCGTCGCTAAGGAAGCGATTCGCCAATTCTGGCGTTACAAGAATGAAGCTAACCAGATCAAGGGCGTTGAGAATGATGTCCTTGAATGGCACCCAGTTGCAAAACATCATGCTCCTCTTTCAAACGAGTCTAAGCAGAGTTGACGAACAACAATAGCACGTCCATTTCTGACGTCTCATTTGTCGAACGGGGGTTTTCCGATCTTTGCCGTCAGTTCGGCTATTCGCTTGTCGCCCTTCGCCTTGATCGCCCTTCGAAGCTCCTTCAGGTCGCTTGCGTCGAACCCAGCGCGTCGGCTGGTTGACCTTTGGGCAGAGGCCCTTGGCGCGGGGGAAGGCCCCAGTCGCTCACCGAATCTTCGCTTGAGCTTCTTTGTTGGTGCACCGAGGTCGAAATCATCCCGGCTGCCAGCCAGGTTCTTTGTTTGCCTCGGGCGCGGCTTGGGTGGCGGCGGGCGCTTCAACTCCTCGAGCGTCTCAATTCCCCGCTCGATCACTCTCTCGGAATGCATTCCCCCGAAGGCCGGCTCCTCGCCGAGAACCTTATGTGCCGCCAGGCGGAGCGCTCCTTTCACGATTACGTCCATCCCATGTTCACGGAGCCAGCGACGCTGGCGCCAATCATCGTCGCCATAGGCATCAAGCTCCGCCTGCGGCAGCCGGAGCGCCTCCTGCAGCTCCGCAACTGATAGCCCCCGATCTGCTTCCGCACGGAACTTGCTTAGCGCCTCGATGAAACGAGCAAGGTGACGGACGAGAAAGGCCGCTTCTGTATCGTTGCCCGCCATCGCCCGAAGCAGCGCGGCGGCAAATTGGGACAGCGCACCCTGCGCTTCGTTCTTGGCCCACTCGATCTGTCGATCTGCCCGAGCGTTCGGGTTCTCGCTGACCACCGTCAGAGAAGGCTGCTTGTCCTCATCATCGTCTCCCATTGAGCGACCTCCGGCCCCTTTTTCACCAGACCCTCCACAGGATCAGGCCGAGAAGCACTGTTTGCAGGATTAGAACCGCAAGCAATACACCGAACCGTGCACCGGCCTCGGACTCCATATCATCAAGATTCTCACAAACGTAGCGGCGGAAGTTTTCCTCGCTCTGGAGAACCTCATATTGGGCGTTGAAGGACCATCGCAGGAAGTTTGACCGTGTCATGAGCCCTTCTTCTGTCAGAAAATGGAAAATAGAGGTCTCAGAGGCCTAGGGTCGCAGACCTACGTGCCTACAATGACATACCGTATCGCACGTCCAATCAGCCATAATACCTTGTTTCCCCCATGTTGCCGCTTACCAGCCGGACCGGCCTAGATCTGGATAGCTTTGCCGCTTCCGGTCATCAATTGCTCCACCGGCGGCGCGCTGACATCCGCATCCACCTGACATGATTGTGCGAATGCCGCTATCAGCTGCACCAATCCATAATCAGTTGGTCTCCATTGTTCTGCAACCAGAATTTGTAGTAGTTTATCTCCGTTTCAGTGGGCCCACGGCTGGGGGATGGGCGATGCTCGGGATCGCACGATTTTTTATACTGTTTTCTGTCGCCATTTGCCTCTCGGGTTGCATCACAACGTCGATGCAGGGGTATGCTGACCGGGACCTGCCAGCGAAGCCTGTTAAGCGGGTCATCGCCTATGTTGCTGCGCAGGGACCCCTTACCGCGAATCTTCAATCCAACATTCAAGAGGAGGCGCGCAAGCATCAAGTTGACGCAGAGGACGCGCTGAACATCTTCCCGCCGACACGCAAGTACACCGACGCCGAGATTAGGAAAGGCATGGCTGAGACAGGAATCGATGCGGTGCTCTTCATAAATGTTGGCGACACCGGAGTGCAGCGAGAATACGCAGGAACGATTCTTTCTGGGCAATACATCGGTTCATCTACTTCGAGTGGCGCGATCAACACAGCAGGTTCGTTCTCTACGGTGTCCATGAGCGGCACGTCCTCAGGAACGGTGACTGCGACCTCCATACCGACGTACAGGTATCGACGTCAGACGAACTTCACCGCTCGGCTGGTCGAAGTTTCCAGCGGTCGAAACCTTTGGGTCGGAAACGGTCAAGTAAATGCGGGAGGTCTCCTCTTCGTAGGAGATGGAGCAAATGCGTCCAGCTCGGTGGCTGCTATATTTGATGATTTGCAGCGTAAAGGGATCATCTAGTCAGAGATCGAGGCGGGGCCGCCCGCTTCCGCAGGTAGGGGGAATTGGAATGAGCTTGCGACTCATTGTTGGGATGATTGTTGCTTTGGCAGCGATACTGGCGATGGGTCCGGCAGTTGCCCAAGGCTACTGGTTCGAATGGGAGCCTGTTGTGGATCCAAGACAATGGTGGCTATTACACGGAATGCAATAAACGCTTGAAAGGCTGAAGGGATCAGCCGGTCTGCGCTTCGCTATTGGCGCCTCCCCCTACCGACGCCGGACTTGATTTCCTTTGATTTAACTCAAAGGGGCTTGCCGGTAATGCAGAGAAAACCATCTCGGCCATGGACAGCACCAGCAGCGATCAATTCAACCATCTGCCGGCCCGCATCATCCTCATCTGTCGCCGTGATGATGTGCACGCGCCTAGAGATTTGGCCTAGGCGGCCCTCTAGAAGCTGCAGATGGCGGGAGAAGGCAGCCTTCATGTCTGCACCCCGAGCAAGGCGTGGATCAGCTCGGCATCGCTCATCTGCCTCACTCGCTCCTCGGCGAAACCTGGGACGAGCGCAAAGCCTGCTGTCTTGCTCTCCGGGAGTCCGGCAATGCGGTCTATCGAGCGGTTCAGTTGTTCATGTTCTGCGGCCGGCATGGCCTGATTGAGCCGTTCTCCGTACCAGCGCGGCTCCGGCAACGGACCATCCTCGAACCACTCGGCGCAGACCACCTTATCGCCAGGAGCAAAAGTCGCCCCTCTCAGCGCCCCGGCAACATCCGCCTCAGGCCGACGCCACACCACCAGCATTTCGTGAGGTCTAGCCGTGCGCACCTCGAGCTTCACGATGCGCGATTCCAAACCGCGTCCCATCATTGCAGCACCTCTGGACGACCATGGACCGTCAGCCACTCCTCAACAGTCGCACATGGCCAGGGGGCGATTATGAAACAGTGCCCGGCGGACGCGGCTCCTTCAATCACAGCCAGCTCGTCCGGCTTGGCCGGTTCACTCACATGATAGACAAATGGGGGCCTGGCCTTTGCGCTCCGCCTCTCTTCCAATCTGGACACGCGAGATTTCAGATTTCGCCCCATCATTGGCTCGTCATCCTCTCCAGACGCTCCAGGCGCTCGGCAAGCTCGGCCGTCTCGAATGCCTTCACGTAGCTGTCGATCAGTTTGCCGATCTCGGCCGCGTCGGCGGGAGTGAGTTCGCCCGACGCGACCGCAGCGAGCACAGCGGAGACGACGACCGCGGCATCTTGGGCGCGCTTGATCTCGGGCAGCGTGAACGTCACTGGCCTGTCCTTGCGAGGGGGCAGGATGCGATCCAGGCACAGCCGCAGTGCGGCCATATCGCCGCCTAAGGCGAGGTCGATCGCCTTCTGTGTCAGGGCCGTGGCCTGCCCATCCAGGAGGACTTCCAGCGCCAACGTTGTGGCATTGCGTGCCCCCCTGGGGCGTCCACCGGGGTTTCCAGATTGCCCCTTCTGAAACGGGCGGCCTCGCTGTTTCTCAACTGTTTTATCAGCTTCGGGCATCGGGAGCCGGCGCAGATTCAACGATCAAGCGGAAGTTCTCATCCAGGCCGTAGCGCTGCGACTGCCCAACTTCGGTAGTTGCTGCGTCGTCAGCCCAGATCGCCGAACCGTCGGCGTCGATCCCGGCTTTAACCTGGAAGCGCACAACGAAATGCTCATCGTTGCCTGACGTAATGGTCAAAGTGATCATGCGGCCTCACATTTTGATATAGGTTGTCGCGAGGATGGTCGGCTGGACGGTCCGATGGGCTTGGCTGCCCGTCCCGGAAACGGAGCCGGAAACGCTCAGTGTGCCGGAAGCCGTACCGCTGACGGACAGCGAGCCACCGACGCCGAACGCACCACCGCCGCCAACGCCACTGCCAGAACCCGAAACAATCGCGTTGCTGCCTGTTGAGCCCGAAACGGACATCGTGCCGCTTGTCGAACCGGTAATGCTCAGTGATGGCAATTGAGCCGCAGTCAGCGTCACGTTTTCGCTGCCACCGGTGACGCCCAATGTCGTACCTGCCGCACCGAAATACGACGACGTAAGGCGTCCCGCCGCGCTGTTGCCCATGTCGTCGAGATTGGCGACAACGCGACCTCGGCAATCTGGAAGAGCTAACGTCTTGTTGGCAGAAAAGTCAGCAGCCGCAGAGACGCCCCGCCCACCGGCGACCGCAAGATTGCTATCGGCGCCCCAGAGATAAGCAAACAGCGCCTGGGTATCGGAATTGGCCCGCTCCGTAGCGCCAGAACTGGCATTTCCGATTGTTCTACCGTTGCAGCGAACCCAGCCGGTTAAGATCCCGGTCCCGTAGAACTGCATAAAGGCGCCGGTTTGAAAGATGGTGGTCGGATCGATCACGCCGCCACCACCGCCACCACCGCCACCACCTCCTGATGGACCAACCACCAGCAAGTTGTCGCCTATGAAGATCTGAGCGCCGGCTGAGTTCGTCAAACGAAGTTTGACAAGTCCATCTGATACAAACCACTGGGGCAAGCGAGCCGCGGCATCGCAGGTCAAAGGGTTCGGAAGTACTTGGGTCAGGCCCGAATCCGAGTAGGCGTTCTGCGGTGTTGCCGTCGTTCCAGCTTGGATGATGAAGAGCCGGCACCCAGGCGCGGCCTTTCCCGTCTGGTCGAACTGCGGGGTGAGACTAAAGCCAGGAACGGTGCCTGCGCCCAATGCATTCGAAGCCAGTAGCCCCAGGACACTCATCGGCCCAACAAAATGGATCGCCACCCTCCTGAACGAACCGACCATCACGCAGCTCCCGGAAGCTTCTGCACGTCAATGCCATCGGCATCCAGGCGTCCGATTATGGACTGGCGCACATATTCAGATTTGGATTGGCACCTTCGTCGAGCCGCCGCGTCGATCGCTTCAGACAGAGTGATCGGCACTCGAAACTGCACCAACTGCTCAAATTTGACGGGATCGTCCATCTATCGTCCTCATGCAATCTGCATGAGAGTGGCAGTACTAGAGCTAGACCAGCAGCGCCATTTCATGGCTGCGGAGGCTGCGAGCCTTGTGGAAGTTGCTGATTCTGCGCAACGATCAATGGGTTCGCTACAGAGGCTCCATCGACATCTCCGCAAGTGTTAGTATTTCTGCCTGGCCTGTGTGCGGCAGCCGAATGAGCATTGTGCGCCGCCGCACTTCGTTTGGAGATAGAAATGTGCAAGCCGATTACAATCCGCCCAAGCAAATAGCTTGTTGACAGTGGGGCACCCCTCTGGTTGCATCAAGACGAGCCAGATTTTTTGCTACTTTTGGTAGTTGGTAAGTCGCTGACCTCCCGCCTTTGAGGAGACGCCAATGAACCTACCTGCTCTTCTTCGAATCATTTTGATTTCGCTGGCTTTCGGTGACCTCGCGATTTTTGCTGCAAACGCGCAGCAGACGCCTCCCGTCGTTCCTCCAGAAAAGCTAGGAAGTTACTGTCTCTTCAATGGCGGTGTGTATTCCGTAGGCGCGGTATTTTGCGCGAAGCCAGGCACATCTCTACAGTGCAAGGCGCCGGACAAGGACAGGCCTAACGCGCAGTGGGAAGCGACCGCTCCCGACAACGGCTGTCAGTTGCAAGGCCACTAAGAGCAAACGAATGACCCGGTCGTGGACCGGCATAAGGCACGCCACTCTGGCTGAAGTGCGTGACCCACAGATTGCGAGCGCTCCTGCATGTTAAAGGAATACACTTAGGAGTAAATCGATATGAAGCTCAGTTACAGATTACTCTCTATCGCTGGCTTCTTGTTTCTATCTTTTGCCTTTGCGCCGCAATCGACTTCCAAAGATTTTGGGACCATTCGCCCTGAGCTGTCCGAAGAACTACTCAAGAATCTTCATACAGCCCGCGTTGACATCAGAGGAGGCCTCTATCGAAGGGCCGTTGAACGGCTTGATCGTGTAATCAGCTTGCAGCCAACTTTCGTCACGGCGTATTTGGAGAGAGGCCGCGCGTACAGGAAGCTTGGCAATATTCCCCGTGCTCGAGCAGACTTTGAAAGAGTCAAAGACCTCGCGCCTTTGTCTTCGCCTATCCTTGTAGAAGTTGCTTTCGAGGACAACGAACTCGAGCTCGAAAAACGCCTCCCCACATGGCTGGGACGACCGCACATCCGTTGCGATAAATCTATCCGCATACCTACATCCGACCTTCCATCTTTTCCTGAGTTTCCTTCCAAGGTGAATGTCACGCCCGATGGTTGGATTTGCGATAACGGGGATATGAATCTCTTTAATGGATTGCTTTGCGCGGTAGGCGATGGAGACAAAGACGAGGGATGCAGGGCGGTCCAACGAGGACAAGATGCGGACGGGAGCTGGTGGCGAGCGCCCTCTAAAGTTGGCATACCGGACCCGAGCCAAAATCCAGATACCGTACAAACAACATTCAACTCCGACCAAGCGCTTGGGGTTTATCTGTATCTTGAGCAAACGGGTGATGCAGAGGCCTTTGGGCGTTGGTTGGATTGGATAAGTAACAATCCAATTTGCAACACAACTTCGGGAAATTGCGGATGGCCAGGTCAAGCCAGGTTCTGTTCGAACTTCGGCGACTGCGCAATGCATCCCATAGACTGCGCGCTGATCCTCCTTTTGGGACAGCTATATGGTCAGCAAACGAGAAGCATACAAATTTGCGGCGGCGCCCTCATGATGGGGCTGGCTACACCGCTTGATATGGCTCAGTGGATTAGCGACGCCCAAAAGACGTTTGATGTGTTGTCCTTGGGGTGCACAGCCGCAGAAGATGAGTTTAAAGACGCCTACAAAAAGGCCGGCATTCCTCCGCCGCCGGTCCCAAAATGTTCGGATGCGTTCAAGCTCATAGATACTGCTACCGATCAGTTGAAGAGCGGCTACCAAAAGGTTTTGGCGGTCCAATCCAAGGTCGAGCAGATGCTCCACTTGCCGGGGCCGGGCGCGACTATCGCATATGAAAATGCAATTGCCTTGGCGAGCATCAATGCGCGGGTCAATGAGAAATCTGAAGCTCGGCACTTAGCCGCCGTTGCGCTACTTGTGCTCAAGAAGATAAATCCTGCCGATCCAAGAATCCGCGACGCGGCGCTTTCACTCTTGGCGAGGGAGGTCGTGTCGTCGCCAGGGAAGCAGCCAGACAACGCTCTGATCCTTTATCTAACTGAGGGAAGCCGAAAGCCTGAGATGCTTTCTGCAATCATCGACAAATGTCCAGCTACGGACTTCGACTCGCAAAACTCCTCTCCGAGAGAGCAGTGGGCATGGGAGCGAGAAGACAAAGAAGATACCTTAACTCAAACGATGTATTGGGATTGCATTTTCGCAGCAAAGCTCTGGAAATACGACACACAGCGCATTTCTCCGCCTGTACCTTTGGATCCAGTCGGCCTAGAAGCCTTCAGGCAATTACAGGATGCGCAAGCGTCTTTCCGAACGCTCGTAGGAGACCTTACAGCTCAGATAAACAGTAAAATCGGCGATCTGATTGCACAACTGAACCACCTGCTGGCGTTGTTCAACCCGTTGAAGATTCTGCCTGATGTCCTCAACAGGGCGTGCCAGCAATTTGGTATACTTTGTCCATTTGGGAGCAGTGCCGGTGGGGGCGGACCGTGGCCGGGATTCCCATGGCCACCTAATCCCTTCGGGGGCTCTGGTGGGGGAGGACCGTTGCCCTTCCCATTGCCACCTAATCAGTTAGGGGGCGGCTTCCGCTTCGGTATTTATTCGATGCCAGCGGGGCCTCCTATTCCAGCGAGCGGAACATTTGGAACTCCCCCGCGCATTGGTCCCTAAGGTGCATGGGCCTTGATTCCTCCTGCATGTTGCGACTGATTTGTGACGATTGACCTCTTTGCAAATCAACCGGGGCGGCTCTGTAGTCCGAAACGGCGGAAGTAGGTCCCGATCAAACCACCAGATCGATCTCCCGAGAGATAGGCCGCAAGCGCGGCCTGATCTCCATCCAAGAACATGGCGAGGGCAACTTGGCTTACCACCCATACGCCTCCTCCCACGCGCCTACCGAGCCCATGCTGGACGCACCAGTTGCGGAGTGTGGTCTCTGATTTACCAGCCCTCTTCGCCGCCACAGCAAGGCTGATGCCCTCTCGAGGATCATACGGCGTGAGGACCTTCCATTGGCTCTCCTCAGAGGGTCTCATGTTCAACCATTCCTAGGAGCGTCGCCAACGGACCAGCGGCGCCGCCCGACCTCAGCAAAGCATGCCGAAGGGTCTCAACCGGACAGCCATGCTGGAGAGCCAATGACGCGACGATTGCCGCGTCCTGAGCGTTGGTCTCGGCGGCCGTGCCGACCTTCGTCCCGTTGATGAACACCTCCGCGATCCGGCCGTCATCGAACCGGCCGATGCCGCCGGTGTAGAACTGGCCATCGCATTCGAACCGGAAGAGCCAATGGGCTCTCCGATCCTTCAGGCGGGATCTGAGGCCCGTCATTGCAGACCTCCAACCTCTCCATGGGCGCCCAAATCATCCATAGGCGCCCCTGTTTGGGAGGGGGCGCCCATGGGGTTTTCGGGCGCCCATGGTGCGTCCGGTAACTCCAACACGTACCGGGAACCGGGCCCGAAGCCATCCCTGGTTGACTTGATGCTCAGCTCGGTTCGGGCATCACGGAAAGCCTTGTTCTTGCTCAGCCGCTTGTCGTCCTCCAACAGCGCCGCCGCTCGGGCCTGGCGCTCGACCTCCAGAACATCCACCGGTCCACCAGACAAGATGTCCTTCAGGAACTGGATGACGTCTTCCTTTCCGCCGCCCGACTGGCCCTTCTTGGCACCCCGGTTCTCGGATGCGGAAAGCGCCTCGTCGATCGACTCGCTGACGTGGTCGCCCTCAAACATGACGTTCGACGACATGACGTCATCGCCAACCAGACGCTGCTCGAGCCGGAAGGCCAACCCCTTGCACTTTGGGCCGAGGTTATTCTTGGCCTGAAGCAAGAACCGCCGCTCGTCGTCCTCCGGATCCTCGATCACGGCGAACGCAGCGCGAGCCGCAGCCACGAACGCGATCGATCCGGCGAACCGGTTCAAAGCGCTTTGGTTGCCCCCACCGCCACCCTTGTTGAGATGCGTCACCGCGACCACGGCGATGCGCAGACGGTTAGCCATGTCAGCCAACGGCTCCAGGACTTCCCGGGTCTCCACGTTTCCATTGCCATCACTGCCGCCCATGTACGCCGAGATGGGATCGACGATGATCAACCTGACCGTGCCGATCTTTTTGGCCATGTCCTCCAAGAGATCGACGTCGGTTTTCAAGCTGAATGTCTTTCGACCAGTCCCGTCCGGTTTGGTCGCGGCCGACACGATGTGAACGCGCTCGCGGTCTGCGCCCGCCGCCATGAGGCGCGGGATGATGGTGTCCTGGATGCCATCTTCGGCGGACATGAACACGACATCGCCGGGCAGTGTCGAACCTTCCCCACAGGGCCAGTGGCCGCCGTTCGAGACGATTGCCGACATGAATGCGGTCAGCTGGCTCTTGCCGAGCCCGGGCGGCCCACCCAAAAGGACGAGCTTGCCCTCCGGGATGCGGCCCGGCCAGACCCAGACCAACTTCTCGGGATCGAGCTCGCTGGCGCGGTGCGCGATCAGCCGCCGCTTCAGTGGCTTGGAGCCAGACGGCGCTTGTTCTGACTTTTGCGTCGAGGTGGAAGCTCTGTCGGCATGTTGGCCGATCAGTTCTTCGATCTCACTTCGATCACGACCGAAGTGCCCGTGAGCGATGGCGATTTCAGACAGCCGATCAACCATCACATTTTTGGGTACCCACTGGCTTGCCACGGCGTCAGCCAACGTGGCTGCCGCTTCCATGAAAACGGCGAGCTTGGCGTCCTGAGACGCCAATGCCACGCTGCGCTTTACCTCGCGCAATATTTTTGCGGCCGTGGGTCCGTATTGCCGCTCATCGCTGTGGGCCGTGTCGGTGGCTTCGTCTCCGGGACGGCTCTGTGGGTGGTCCGGGGTCTGGGTGTTCGCTGACAGAGCCTCGGCGCGGCGCTTCAACTCGTCTGGGGTCAGGGGCGCGCGTGATTGATGAAAGTTCATTACGCGGCCTCTGCAACGACGACGACGGGGGTTTCGAGCCGATAGCGACCGTGCGTCCCCGGAAACGATCCGCGGTGCGGCTCGTATTCGGTGGTGATGGTCAGCCCGGCACGGCGGAGCTTGAAGATATAATGGCCGAGCCTCGGCGCCGGGTTGGTCAGGGTCGTGATGCCGGCCGGTCCAGCGTTGATCAACTGGCGCAATGCCCAAGCTTCTCGACCGTTAAACGTCTGGCATGCCCCGCTCGGCATGCGGATGGTGATGCTGCTCATTGCTCCACCCCCGATCCGATGCCGGCGAGGTTTGCGATCAGATCGGCAACCGCCGGGTGAACGCGGTACCGAAGTGCAACGTAGCTGCCGGCCCTCGTGTTGGGATGCACCACGACGATGCGCCAACTGAACAAGGGCAGGTCGGAAACCGATTGTGCTTTGGGGTGTCGTTTGCTACAGGTTTTCAAGTTTAGAGACTCCTAGAGAGCCCGGTGCGCACGAACTGATCCTGCAAAGATGGATCGTGCAGCCGGGTTTTCGTTTTATTTGGGGGGGTTATGCAGCGCGGCGCGAATCGTCGATCCGAGGCAGATTGGCTGCCCAGGCGTTCAGATCATCCGCGTTGATGAGGGTGCGCTTGCCGAGCTTCCGCGCGACGAGGCGCTTCGCTCGGATCTCTTCACGCAGCTTGGTCAGGCCGATGCCGGCTGCCTTTGCTGCCTCGTGTACACTGTACGATATGCGGTGTTCGGGCATCTGGGGTTCCTTCTGTTCTCGCTTGCCATCGCCGCAGTGACGGCGGGTTGTGGCGAGCGATGACGATGGAATTACCCAGACGGGCGAGCCCGAAATAGCTGTCACGATTAATCGGTGTGGCGATTACCGTTTCGATTTCTGTTGCGATTAATTGCGCGTCTTTCGGCCGGCCGACTTGCGTTTTTCGTTTCCCGGCGCTGACGTCGCACTGTCCCAGGCCCGCTGAAAGGCTCGAACACCTAGAGCGTTCCCAAACTTCTCCGCGGCGGCTTTGCGGAATGCGTCCTTGCTCCAATCAACAGTACTGGCCTCCTTAAACTGTTGCTCGAGCCACCGGCTACATTGGGTTTGGAGGTTCGCTGTCTGCTTTGCCGGAGCTGATCCGAGGGCGGTCGAGAGTGACCGTCTATCGATGAAAATCCACCAAAAGCGGTCTCCACCACTGGCCATGCTAAACGGATCGTCAGGATTGATCTGACATAGTTGAAACCGGCGCGTCAGTCCCTCTGCGTTCCAAGCCCAAGCAGGAAGATCAACAATCGCTCCGCCCGCCTTCGGCCTCGCTGCGGTGGAAAGCGTGCCGGCTTCAGCCCAACTGATGAACCTCTCTTGCACTTCGCGTAGTCGACGTAGCGCGGGTGCCTTTTCGGCGTGGTCTCTCTCAACGATTGAACGAGCCAGGTGCCACTCGTTTTCCGTTGCCCTAGGCGGAGGTCCCCCGGCGAAGCCGCCCGGGCGAATTGCGCGGGTTGGCTTGTCGGGGAACGAGAGCGGATTCAAAATTCTATGGATACGAAAGTCTGAGCTTGCATCTCTGGTCTCGGGGATCAGAGGCATCAGTTCGATCGACGTTTCGTTGCCTGTCCATTCGGTAGGAAAGAAATGATTGCCGAGGGCGGAAACTGCTCGAGCGAGGAAAATGTGCGTGGATGAGTCCCGTGGCCAATGCTGCGGATTCTCCCAGAAATCGATGCGCAGGTTCACGCCGCCTCTCCTATAGTAAGGATGTCGGCCAGCTGTTGAGACCAGGCATCAAGCGCCTTTCGTTTCTCGGCGGCTCGGTCGTACTGGTCGTAATGACGCTTCCCCACGTCTGTCGGCGTATGGTTGAAGATTGCGTCTCTGTCTTCCTTTGGAATGCCGAGTGCCGACAATCGCGTTGAGACGGTGCGGCGCAGGTCGTGCGGAGAGGGCGGGTCCGCCTTCCAGGTCTGCAGAGCCTCGCCCTTGATCTTCTCCTTCATGCGTCGCATCGCGACGGTCAGGGAGTGTCCGGTGATGGGACCCCCGGTCTCAATGGGAGAGGGGAAAACGAACTCGTCGTCATCGGAGACCAACTCAATCGATGAAAGAAGAGTGGAGCGGGCCATATCGGAAAGCGGCACATAGTGCGCGCGGCCGTTCTTCGATCGCTCCGGCGGAAGAAGCCATCCCGCGCTACCGGATGCTTTTAGGTCAGACAGTTCTTTTCGGCTGATGCCTGCTGCTTCGCCCGGGCGGCAGCCGGTCAGCAATGTAAGCCTGAGAGCTAATCCCACCCGCCGCGTCACAGGCGGCAGCACCGCTTGCCGCCAGAACTCGCGAATCTCGCTATCAGAAAGGACCCTGGTTTCCCGATTCTCGGCACCGCGCTTTCGCAGGCGCGAGCAGGGGTTAAATTCCATTAGGCCGGCATCAATGGCGAAGCTGAATACCATCGAAATCAAAGCCTGCACACGATTGGCTTGGACGGGGGAACCTGCCTTGACGATGCCCTCAACTAGCTCGATCACGTCCGCTCGCTCGATGTGGTCGTAGCGGCGCTTGGCCCACTTCGGGAGGACGTGCAATCTGAGGTTCCGCTCATCTGCATCGGCCGAGCGCTTGAACCTTCGGGCGTGTTCATCGAGATAGCGGTCAGCTAATGCCTGGAAAGTCTTGCTGCTGGCGTCGGCTCTGTTGCGGCGTTTCTCCACAATGGGATTGACGCCCTCGGCGACCTTTCCCCGCAGGGCATTGGCTGCCTTCCTAGCGTCTCCCAGTGAAATGTCGGGATAGTGCCCGATGGTCGACCGTGCGTCCTTACCGGATACAGGGTCTCTAAATCGAAAGCTCCAAGATCGGACGCCGGCCTTGGTGATACGAAACGAGAGCCCCGCGCAGCGGAGATCCGCCACCTCGAGCCGTCCCGATTTGGGGGGCTTAATACCCTTGATAGTCGAGTCGGTCAGCGCGCGGGCCAATGCCAAGCCTATTGTGCGTCCCCGGGGCGGTCGCTTGATCCCCAGAACTGCTGGGGACGCGCCAGGGACGGCGACAAGTGCGGTTCAGAGCGACCGCGTGCGACCATCCGCGACCGACAAAACCCTTATAATCATAGGTGATAAAGCCGCAACAAGTTATCGTCTACGGTCGCTGAAAATCGCCCAAGACTTTAGTCAAATGACTGAAAATCGCAGTGTCGGTGGTTCGATCCCGCCCCTGGGCACCATAAAATCAATAGCTTAGCTAACCTTATCCGGGTTAGTTAGACATTTTGGTAGCAAGTTAGCGCCTATGTTCGCGATTTGCTCCCCAGCGGGTCTAGTTTCTTGACCACATCGCGCATTCGCTCCGAAGTATCTGCTGATTCGGAGTAGTGGATTGCAATCGCGAGCGTCTTCTGGCCAAGCCAACGTCGCACCGCGTCGATATCGTAGCCTGCTTCAATGAGAAGCGTGCCGACCGTATGGCGCAGGCCGTGGAACGTGAGGCCGTGGCCGGTCTTTCCTACTTTTTTCAACGCGGCCATTGCCTTGATGAAACTCGAATTAAAGCCGCTCTCGGTCCATGGCGTGGCGCTCCTAGTCGCAGCAATGGTGATGGCATTGTGATGGGGAGATGCAAACAAGCCGTCGGTTTCATACCCATCGCATCATCCGGCAATGATCGTGATACGGCCCAGGCGTCGGCTTTGACTTGGCGCCGCGATCCCCGTCGAGAGTTATTTCCGTGCTAACGACGGCGATCAGCGGCCTTTGACGACGTTTGTTAAACGACAAAGACAAAGTCTTGGGCCATCAACGCGTGTTGACTGTGCACGATGACGTCATTGCCTGGGCTGAACGTGATGATGCTTTCGTGCGTAGTCTCATTGAAAGCCGAGATAGTCAGCTGACCGAAGTCACCGACTCCAAGACCACTGACGTCAATGTGATCCTTTCCAGATGGAGACCCGACTGATTGGCCGAAATCTTCAATTTTATCGTGGCCGCTCCCTGCTGCAAAAACGAAATTGTCATTCCCCCCCAGCGCTTTTCCGATCATCAGTTGAGCATCGCCCCACATGTCATCATTGCCGGTGCCACTTACGATGGTGTCACTCCCACCACGTGACTGGTCCGCCATTAGTTGGGCGTCGCCGACTAGGGTATCATTGAAAAAGCCGACCGAAAGACCACTCGCGTCGTCGCCTCCAGCGAGAACGTCGTTTCCTCCCACCGCACGGCCGGACATATTCAAGGTGTCACCGTAGGCGGTGTTCGTTGAACTTGTTCCTCCCGTAAAATGATCCGCTCCACCAACAGAATTGCCGATCATTTCGATGCCGGCGTCGCCATAGAACGTGTTAGTCGAGTTCAGAACTCCAACGAATGTGTCGTTGCCGCCTTTGGCGCTTCCGGACATCTGCCCGCCGGCGTCTCCAAAGAACAAGTTCGTGGTCGGAATTGTTGATGTTGAAAGATAGGTGAATGTATCATCACCGCCAACCGAATTGCCGCCCATGTTTCCGCCCGCATCGCCGTAGAATACCGACGACGAGCGAAACTCAGACATAAAGGTGTCGTTACCTCCATGGGCATGGCCCGAAAGGTTGCCTCCCGCGTCGCCGTAGAACGTGAACGAATTTGTTCCGGTTGCACCAACCGCTGTGAACAAATCATCTCCCCCAGACGCGTTAGCGAGTAGGTCGCCGCCAGCATCGCCGTAAAAGACGGCACCCTTGATGAGTGGACTGGTTATGGCGGTAAAAGTGTCATTCCCACCATGCCCGTCCCCAGTAATATTGCCACCGGCGTCGCCATAAAAGAGGGGGCTGGGTGTAGCCCCAGACCTCATAAACGCAGTGTCGTTTCCGCCAACTGCACTGCCAGAGATATCGCCGCCAGCGTCCCCGTAGAACGTGCCCCCGACTCCACTTACTGAATCATCACCACCAATTGCGTGCCCTGTTAAATTTTGACCTGCGTCTCCATAGACCGTGATACTTCCGTCGCCTCCGCTTGAGCGAATGACATCGTTACCACCGTGCGCAAAGTCGGAAATATTACCGACCGCATCGGCATAGATCGTTCGCCCTGTAACAGGACTATTGTAAGCGTCAAAGGTATCGGCACCACCAGTGGCGTGACCCAACAGGTTGCCGCCAGCGTCGCCTACGAATGTAGTTCGCCTGTCGCCCGACCTTCCAGCGAATGAATCATCACCGCCTCGCGCGAATCCCGATATGTCCCCCCCTGCATCACCCACGAAATAATTCGACCCGCCGCCGGTTGTAAAAACATCGTTCCCACCGAGCGCGTTTCCGAGAAGATTGCCGCCAGCATCGCCGTAGAAATTGTTGACGGAACTGTCCAAGCCACCCACGAAGGAATCGGAACCGCCGATCCCATTGTCTTTAATGTCAACGTTAGCGTCGCCGAAGAAGATATTGGTCGCGTTGGCTCCTCCGAAGAAGGTATCGTTGCCACCAACGGCGTTGTTGAGAATGTTACCACCGGCGTCGCCGCTCAAAACGTTATAGAAATAGTCGTTTCCGATATAGGCGTCGTCAGTGCCGATTTGAGTGCCGCGCAAATTGCCGCTCGTATATGGAGTTTTCGCCATTTTAAATTGCCCTAATTAACAAATATTATGATTTAAATCATGATTAAATCTGTCCCCGCTCCCCTTGGTTGTCAATCTGTTTTATGCAATCATCTTAAGTCGTGGCCCCGATGGCGACGACGGGCAGCCGCCATGCAAATGCGTCCGCATACAGTCGATTGGTTCGTTCGCCGGTCGAGGCGTTCTCGTGAGGCGTCGACTTAGCGAGCGAGGAAGGGACGGCTCCTTCGCCCTCGTCCTCCGCCAAGAGGTCGGCCCGTTTTCTGACACCCAGGTGGTTGGACTGTTAGACAAATCCACCGCATGTCATTGATAGTTGTCGACCTGTTAGACACACGCCCATCTCATAAGTTGCTGCTCTAACTGAATTAACCCGAGCCTGAAAATCGCAGTGTCGGTGGTTCGATCCCGCCCCTGGGCACCATTTTCGGTACAGATCTGCGAACGGACGGTGCCGGTAATAGCTTGTTTCAGCTGACTATTGTCCCCGACAATGCAGACGAAGCGGTCGTCGACCTCGATTCTGTCGACGACCGCTTGACTGCTTGTGTTTCAATAAGGCGCTGAACTTCGACGTCGAGACGAGCAAGCGGCGCACCGGTTCGGACAAGCGCTGTCTCGACCGCACGCAAGAAGTTTTCGCGATCGGAAACAGACTGATTGTCGGTCAGCGCCCTTGGCAAAAAACGGCTAGGCGCTCAGCGAGAATGGCGGAGGCCAATGGACCTGCCCAATCCGGTGAACAACGGCACGCCGCACCCGAGGGCGATAGGCACGCGCGTGATCACAATGTGCTGGATTAACCCCGCATCCAAGAACGCGCTGACCACCCGCCGCCGGCCACATAGGCTCTTCTCCAGCAGCGGGCGGAGAGATCGTTCATGACCTGCGAGGGGGAACGGTCAGTTACCTCGACCTTGCTCCGAAGATCGCTGCGGATGTCGGTTGCTGTAAGGCTCCGACTGAGAATGAGGACGGGTTTGTTATACGGCCAGGCACCGCAGTTCAGCACCTCCTCATAGGTTCGGCGGCCCATGAGAAGACCATCGACCGAGGCGACGAATGCCGCGCAACTCGAATCCTCCCCCGCTCGACCCATAGGGGGCGAGCCAGCCGAGGTCGCCATCCGGCCCTGCGATATAGCCGTCGAGGCTTGTCGCGATAAAGACATGGCCGGTGGCTCGCTGCACTGTTGTTGCGGAAGCTTCGCGGATGTCTTCTCCCATAGTTAAACTATTTCTCAGCGTGGAATAACTTGTGAGCGCCAGCAGCCACGAATGTGCTGAACCTGAGCAACATGCTCAGCAAGATCGAGACTAATGGCGATAGCGAGCATGTGGATGGCTCCCTCTGTGAATATTCTCGCGATCAATGTGTGTGACACGGGCACGGCAACAACTATCTCGATGTCATGGCAACGTTGTTGGGGGGGTATACCCATCATCGTCCCGTGACCGATTGCCGCTACATCGACGTCGCTCTCGGCAATGCGATTGTGATTGACCTCATTTTTGCAACGGATTTGTCTAGCTTCTGGAGCGGGATCGTTCGAAAGGATCCGAGACGAACTTTTGCGAGAACGCAGAATGCGCGGGATAGCTCGGGAACGTAACCAGATGCCGAAGAAGCAATTGAGAAAGAGCTCTCGTCTATGTCATGCCGCCGCCGCCATGCTCGCGATTTCGATTGGCCTGCCAGCTGAATCTGCATTTTCTCAGGATGAGAAGCGAGACCCGTTTGCCAACTCCCCAACGGGGCGCCTGTCGATCTCCCTGGAGCTCAAGGGTTCGGGCCGCCGCGACCTGCCGAATAAGGTAGAGTGGTCACGCATCAGCGTTAGCCGCAGGCTCGACGTGGAACTCGCCATGCTGGTTGCCGGGCCGAGTACCCTGCCAGCCGTCAAAGTTGGAGGCAAAGCAAGGGACGACGTCGAAATGCCCGCCGGCATGCGAGCGATCGGGGAAGCCGTTGAGGCCTGCGGAGAAAACGAGGCGTGCCGCGTCAAGGCGTTGATGGCGATCGGCCAGCGGCTGAAGGCCGACAGCGGCGCCCTGGGCGAGTTGCGGCAGGATGATGCGCGATACGAGAACTGGATACCAGATCGTCGCGGCGTCTGCGCGACCGGTACGATCAGCGTTGATGACAGGGGAGATGGTGTCAACATTGCGCCGCCAGCACCCGCTGCTTCCTATCACTTCAGGCGCAGCGGCAAGCTCACTTTGCCTGTCGAGACCGCTACGGTGATCGAAAGGCTCTGCCGCGCCGATATCACTGTTGATCGGCGAGCCGGGCTGCTGAGTCTAAGAATGGTTGCAGGTGCGATACCGGTGCCCGTCCATCTGGAAGGTCAGGCCTTCACCAACGAGACCTCCGTATCGTTTCGCGAAGGTGGTGGCGAGTTGGAGATCCTTGATCAGAAGATCGATCCGCAGGCCAGGTCGTGGCAGGGCAATGGGCGGATCGAAAAGGCAGGAAGCGTCTCCCATAATTCCGGATCGGTAGTCGCGCCCGTTACAGCGACAATCACATGGCGATTTGTGCGAGATTGAAGCCAACGTCGATATGGCGCGCGATCTCACCGCTTGTTGCGCGACTGGCTTCGGACTTCAGACGGGGTGACGGCATAGCGTCGGCGGAACATCCGATTGAAGGCGGAGAGATCTGCAAATCCCGAATCGTAGGCAATGTCGCTGATGCGGCGCTCGCCGTGACGCAAATCGACCAGCATGCGATGGACGCGTGCAAGCCTTTGGCCGTTGACAAATTCCGTGAAACTGGCGTCCTCGGCTTCGAACAGCCTGTGAACGTGGCGCGGTGTGACATGGTGGCGTGCTGCCAGCGCCCCGACCGAGAGGTCCAGCCGTCCTACGTTCTCGATGATGTCGGTCTTGATGGCCCGCAATCGCGCCGCGCGCATGCCGCGGTGCCGCGCGGTCTCCGCGGCGTCACGGCCGGCGCCAATCACAAGCGCAGCAAGATCGACAATGTGCGTCGTGACGATGTGCTGGAGCGCGGGGCCGGTGATCGCGGCGCTATCGCGAAATATGCTCAGATACTGGACCAGCAACTGCAGGGCGTCCGTGTTGCGCGGAATGTGGCGGCCGATGGTTGCGTCCACATCCGGCACCAGCGGCGCTATCAAGTCGCGGGAGATGCGGAGAACCGTGAACGAGCCTCCCTCCGGCAGCGTCCATACGCCTGGGTCGATTGTCGTGCTGACAACTGTTTCGCCGGGGCCAATCTCGGTCTCCCGGCCGCATTGCTTGATGAGTCCCGAGCCGTTTAACAGGACAGGCAGACCGATGCTGTCTGTGCTCTGCGCGATCAGTGACGGCGTCGAGCGGTAATGTGCAGCCGAGCATGGTCCGGAAGCCACGCCGACGCCAGGTAACAGCCTCAGCGTCAGGTCAGCGCGAAATGGTTCGCCACCCAATGGCTCGATTTCGACCTGGTGGATCATGCGCCCATATACCTCGCGCCAGACCGCAAACCGGTCGTGCCCAGGGAGGTCGGCGGTAGAGAGCCGCAAGGGGCCGGTGTCATCAAGGTTTGTTGTCATGAAGGCCATGATCGCTGTTCGGAAGGCGCTTATTGCAGACCCCGACGAGAGCTGAAACCGCAAAATGGTCGCTCTCCGCAAGAGCCAGGTCTCTCCCGGCCAAGAAACCACGTCCGTTTGTCGTTATTGAGATTACATGAACGAGCGCCATGCGGATCGACCCGAAGCGAGCTTTGTAACGGCCGGTCACCCTTCGGAGCCGCCAAGGGGCGTTGGCCAGAACGGAGACGCCGCTCTGGAGGGAGATTCGCGCGCCCTGCTGACCGGAGAGCAGCAGGCGGCGCTCGCCCTCGACGTAGCCTGGCTGGCCTGGCGAACAGAATTCCGCCGCCGCATGATCTGCGAAGGTGTGCTGAAGCATCCATGGCGCAGCGTTTTTGAGGCCGACATGATTTTCAGCATGGTCGCCGTTCGCTGGCTTGAGAGCGATCCGATCACGCTCAAGGAACTCGCAACTCATTTTCAGCTGTTCGCCACCGAGGCGACCGTCAGCCGCCATATCGATGACATGGAGGCAGCCGGGACGTTGCAGCGTATTCCCGACGCGAAGGACCGGCGGCGGCTGTTGTTGGTGCCCACGGAGCGCCTTGCCGAGATCGGCCGCACGTTCCTGCAGGCCCGCGTCGATATCGCGCGCCAGCACGGATTCGTCTTCAGTCCGGCCGATGCTGTCGACCCTGGAAAAGTGACGGGCGACTAAGCCGCTCCCCGTGATGCGGTTCTGATCCTGGCAATTGCCTGAGGACGGAATGACCGAACAATTGCAATTGATCCAGGCTGCTGGTCGCGCCCTGATTTCGGTATAGCACGGCAAGGGACCTCATTGAGAGGTCCCACCAGATCTACCGCAAGGTTCGCCGTGAACCCGATCGCGCGTTCGCGCGAGCGGATGAGCATGTCTGTGCCTGCGGTTTTCAAATTGTGAGGACAGCCGTGCTCAGACCAAAGAACATTGCCGGATTTCTCCTGGCAACGAGCTCCCTCGCTACCGCCGCGCTGAGCTTCAGCCCCGCAGCGCGTGCCCAGACGATCGATTACGCGAGCGGCGAGATCCGCAGTAATCCGATCGATCTGGATGGGGGCGACGTGACACTCAACGTCGCCCCCGGGCCGTTCGCCACGCAGTCCGGCGCCATCACGGGCGCCAACGGCATCAACAAGACGGGCCTGGGGAGCCTGCTGCTGTCCGGAGCGAACAATTATGCGGGTGACACGCGTGTATCCGATGGGCAGCTCCTGCTTGCCGCGCCAAGCGCACTGGGCAGTGGCAAGCTCATTCTCAAAGGAGGAGACGTCGCATTCCTGACCGGGGGCAGCTTGACCATCGGCGGCATGAACCAAGGTGATGGAATCATCAGCAGGTTCAGTGTCGTCGATGGCGAGACCTTACGCCTGAAGGTCGACAATGGCGGCTCCTTGGGCAGCTTCGGAGCGGGGCATTCGGCTTTACTTTATCTCGGCGGGGGCAGCGGCACGGCGGGTACGATCGAAATCGACTCGGCAGCCTTCGTCGGCGAAGACTCCCAAACCCGCATCAGGGCCGGCACGGTGCGTTTGTCGCGCTTCAGCCAATTCGGTCTCTCCAGCAGCCGCGGTCAATTGGTGATCGATTCGACCGCCAGGTATGACCTCAACGGCAACGATACCGGCATTCGCGCCCTTTCCCTCTCCGGCCAGGGCGTCATCACCAATACCGCGGGCGACACGAGCTCCTATGTCACCGTCCGAAGTGAGGGCAATTTTTCTGGTCGCATCGAAGACGGCGCCGGAGAGGTTGGCCTGATCAAGCAGGGCCTCGGTACGCTCGTCCTGTCCGGGACCAGCACCTATAGTGCGGGCACTGACCTGTCCGGGGGCACGATTCGGGTCGAACACTCCAGCGCGCTCGGTAGAGGCCGGGTCACGATGGCAGGCGGCACCAGGATCGATTTCGCCTCGGACATAAGCTTGGCGAACAACATCGCGCTTGCCGGAACGGGAACGCTCAACGTTGCGACGGGATCGGCTTCGCAGGCAGGCACGATTGACGAGAGCGGCGGCTCCTTCGGCATTCGCAAGACCGGCGCAGGGAACCTGTTCCTCGGCGGTCTCAATACCTATACCGGCTCGACGACAGTGAACGCCGGCACACTGTCCGTGGATGGCTCGATCGCATCATCGTCGCTGACGACCATCAATGCCGGCGGCACGCTCGGCGGCAATGGCACCGTGGGCAACACGCTCATCAACGGCGGCGGCGCGCTGGCGCCCGGCAATTCGATCGGCACGCTGACGGTTGCGGGCAGTCTCACCTTCGCGGCCGCATCGAACTATATGGTCGAGATATCGCCCGCTTCGGCCGACCGCACCAACGTCGCGGGAACGGCGACGCTGGGCGGCGCGACGGTGAACACGTCGTTCGCTCCGGGCGCCTACGTTGCGAAGAAGTACACCATTCTCAACGCTGCGGGTGGCGTCAGTGGTACGTTCGGCACGCTCGCCAACACCAATCTGCCGTCTGATTTTAGATCCAGTCTGAGTTACGACGCCAGCAACGTCTATCTCGATCTGGCGCTGAGCTTCAGCACGCCGTCATCCGGTCTCAATGTTAACCGGCGCAATGTCGCCAATTCGCTGACGGCCTTCTTCAATGGGAGCGGCGGCATTCCGATGATGTTCGGTGCGCTGGATCCAGCCGGGTTGACGCGAGCCTCCGGCGAGGTGGCAACCGGTGCACAGCAGACCACATTCAATGCGATGAACCTGTTCATGGGCATCTTGAGTGACCCGTTCATCGAGGGACGCCACGCCGTCATTGCGTCGCATGCCGGCCCAAATTCGTTTGCGGAGGAGCCTGCCCCGAGTGCGACACGCCCGAGGTCGAATGCAGACGCTTATGCAGCGGCTGTCAAGGCGGGGGCGAACCCCTATCTGTCGGCTCAACCCGTCAACCGCTGGAGTGTCTGGGCCGCAGGCTACGGCGGATCGCAGACCACGGACGGCAACGTGAGCACTGGATCGAATGCCGCGACCAGCCGCGCTTTCGGCACCGCAGCCGGCGCCGATTACCGGCTCTCACCCGAGACACTCGTGGGCTTCGCGCTCGCTGGCGGCGGAACGTCATTCAGTATTGCCAATGGCCTCGGTAGCGGATCATCGGACCTGTTTCAGGCCGGGGCGTTCGTGCGACACAATGTGGGCAATGCCTATCTATCCGGAGCGCTGGCCTATGGCTGGCAGGATATCTCTACTGATCGAGTCGTCGGCACCGATCAACTCCGCGCGAAATTCAACGCCAATGCGTTCTCGGGCCGTCTTGAAGGCGGCCGGCGTTTTGTGACGCCCTGGATGGGGCTGATCCCCTATGCCGCGGCACAGGCCACGCGGTTCGATCTGCCGATGTATTTCGAACGAGCATTGACCGGGGCCGGCGCATTCGCGCTGGGCCATGCAGGGAAGGACGTGACTGCAACCCGCACCGAACTAGGCTTGCGCACGGATAAGTCCTTCGCCATGCAGGAGGCGATCATCACCTTGCGCGGTCGCGCCGCATGGGCACATGACTTCAGCACCGAACGCAGCATCGCCGCAACATTCCAGAGCCTTCCCGGTGCGTCATTCGTGGTCAATGGCGCAGCACCGGCGCACGATAGTGCGCTCACCACTGCATCCGTCGAACTGAAATGGCTCAATGGCCTCTCACTGGCCGGTACTTTCGAAGGTGAGTTCTCCAGTGTCACGCACTCCTATGCAGGCAAAGGCGCAGTGCGGTACGCGTGGTGAGGCGGCGAAGTCCACTCAGTGATGTCGGTCGCGCGTCAGTTTATGTGGAAATATCAATAGTATAAGAGTTCGCAATTCTATTCGGAATGGCGCACCATTCCTCAGCATTCCGAATAAAGCCACGAACCGGTTGCCGTGCGGGTCCGGCCTCGTTCAACAGGGAGGCCGAAAGAGCTTGGCTTTGTGTGCGCGGCGGAGACGCACTTTCGCTTCGGTCAGACCCAGTTCTCAGCTCTGATTCCCGGCATGTGGCTGAACTCACGCATATTATTGGTGACGACGATCAGCCCCTCGCTGCGGGCATGTCCGCCTATCTGCATGTCGTGCGGACCGCAAGGAACTGCTAAGCGCTCCAGCTCTGCTCGAACCTGCCCGTAATGCGCGGCAGCTTTCGTCTCGAACGGCAGCACTTCGAGACGCGCCGTGAAATGTTCGATGGCCGTCAGGTTCTCGATGCGACGTGCCGACTTCTCTGCACCGTAGTGCAACTCGCCAAGCGAAATGCTGGAGATACAGAGCTGCTCGGCCAGTGAATTGAATTTCTCCCGCAACTCCGACGGATAATTCTTCATCACATAGATGCAGATATTGGTGTCGAGCATGTACGTCAGCATTAGAGCGGCTCTCGCGCCTCGGCCTGCGGCTGCTCGTGCTCAGCCATGAAGTCGTCACTTGCGCGCGGGCCGGTTTCAAACAGATCGTCCCATCGCTTGCCTTGCGGCACGATCACGCGGCTGCGGCCGATCTTCAGAATATCGACTTGATGCACGTCCTCCGGAAAGGCGACGGCCTTGGGCAGTCGCACGGCTTGGCTGCGATTGCTGGTAAACACAGTCGAGCGTGTCATGGTGGACCTCGTGTATATCCAATTGGGATATACATGGCCGAGCCGTTGTATTTTGCAAGGGCGGTCCTCGGAGCGGGTTGGACCCCCAGCGGGCGCGAAGCCTGTCATTTGCCCCGCCCTTGCGACCTGACTAACGCCGGCCGGTGCAAAGCAAGGCGGCGCGGTGGCGCTTCTCGTGTCGACCGGATAAGAGATGCGCACTCTATTGGGCGAGAGCTGCCGTTGAGCGGGTTCCGGTCGGTAGCGGCCCCATCACTCGCCACATTCATGCGTCAGCCAGCTTTTTCCCTCCTGCCAGATATGTATCGCCTCGACCGGCAGCTGCAGCCGCTGCCTTGTCCCGTCTGCAACGCGCGCAAACCGCTGCGCGTGCTGCGCCGCGATCGATATTTGCTGCGCGTCGACCTGTCGATTTGCGAGGATTGTGGGGCGGTCTATCTGGCACGGGGGCTCACGGGCGACACCGCAACCCACTTCTATGCCGATCTCTATCCGCGGTTGATGGGCGTGGGAGCCTATTCAGCTCCCGTGCTCGGCCAGTCGCGCCTTGCGGCGGGCTATCGCGTCAACGCCATTCGCAGCGTCACCGGCGTGGTCGATGACATCGTCGATATCGGCGCCGGTCACGGTTTCTTTCTGGCAGCTTGCCGCGACGCCGGCAGCAAGAACTATTGGGGCGTCGAGCCGGGCTCGCTGCAGCGACGTTATGGCGAAGACCATCTCGGACTGCGCGGCCACATCCTTGCAGGCGATTTCACATCGCCGGCCGCCGCGCCATTCCAGCCGCTCATGGTCACCATGTTTCACGTCCTGGAACATCTCGAGCAGCCCGGCACAACGCTCGATGTGATCGCCGGCTGGTTGCCACGCGATGGCTGGCTCGTGATCGAGGTTCCTGATCTGGAGGATTGGTCGCAGATCGGACTGCAATATGCGCATGTGTCGCATCGCAGCTATTTCACGGGTGCGACATTGACTGCGCTGCTGGCGCGGCATGGCTTCCGTGTGCACACATTGCAGCGGGAGCTCTACGGCATTCACCCGACCAATCTCAGAGTTTTCGCACGGGCCGGCCACGCCGAACCCGGCATTCCCCGGCCTTCCGACGTGGTTCGGTTGCGCCAGGAGATACGCCGTCAGATGCAGCCGTGGCGGCTCACCGACGGTTATCCCAGATCGGCCTGGCGGCTCGGAAAGCTGGCCATGACGGGGGGCTGAACCCGCCGTCGACCATGGCTAGGATCATGGCTTGGCCCGGTCGGCGAGCACGTCGCGGTAGAGATCGATATAGGCGTCGGCCATCGCCTCCGCTCCGAACAGCGTGCGGCAACGTTCGAGAGCATGTTGGCCCATCTCCGCCGCAAGGGGCGGATCGTCCTTGAGACGCCGCATCGCGGCGGCGAGCGCCTGCGAATCGGCGGGTGGCACGACGAGGCCGGTGATGTCGGCCAGGTTGATGTGGCTCGTGCCGGTGCCGATCGCCGTCGTGATCAAGGGCTTTGCGTGCAACCCGCCTTCGAGCAACGCGACGCCAAACGCTTCGGCGCGCAGGTGAGAGGGAAGCACCAGCGCGCCGCAGAGCGACAGGACGGCCGCCTTGTCCTCTTCGGACAGGCTCCCGAGAAAGACGATGGGAGATCCGCCTTGAGCTTGCTGCCGCAGGCGAGACTCCATCGGCCCGGATCCCGCGATCACGGTTGGAAGTCCGGTCAGTTTCGCCGCCTCGATCAGGAACTCGAGGCCTTTGTAATATCTGAGCACGCCGATGAAGAGGAAGAAGCCCTCACCAAGCCGCTCCCGCCACGCTTGCACGGCCTGCGGCGTGGGAGAGGGATAGGATTGCGGATCGATTCCGATTGGAATCACGCGGACCTTGTCCGCATATCGCTGCAGCACCGCGCTCGTTTGCAGATAGTCCGGCGAGGTTGCGACGATGCGATCGACCTTCCGGAGGAAGCGGTCGGCGAGTGGCCTGTAGATCTTGAGCAGGTACTTCTGACGGATGATGTCGGAGTGATAGGTGACGACGCTCGGCTTGCCCTGCGAAAGCAGCAAATGGATCATATCCATGAACGGCCACGGATAGTGAAAGTGCACGATGTCGGCGTCTTGCATCAAATGCAGAAAGCTGCGCGCGGCGGCCTGCGAGAAACCGGTGGAGGCGATCTCGAAGCTTTGGCGGACCCGGTGAATGCGGTAGCCGTTTCGATCCAGTGGCTTCAGCTCGCCGGGTTTCGTCGACAGCGCCAGCAGATCGACGTCGACGCCGCGGCGGGCGAGGCCCGTCGCGAGCTGGTCGATGCAGAGCTGAACACCTCCGAACGTGTCGGGAAGGCAGGTCTTGTAGAAGTGCAGGACCTTCACGGCAGATAGGCCGTCATCATGCGGCCAGCTCCCGATAGACCGCGCACGTCCTTTGCGCACAACGGTCCCAGCGGAAGCCGGCGGCACGGGCCGGGCCGCGCAATTTCGCCTGGGAACGCCAGGTTTCGTCGTCGAGCGCGCGTTCAATCGCGCGCGCAAGCGCATCGGCGTCGTGCGCCGGTGCGGTCTGCGCGACATCGTCAACCGCTTCCATGAGTGCCGCGGCGTCCGAGCAGACCACGGGAACGCCGGAGGCCATGGCCTCGAGCGGTGGCAGGCCGAAGCCCTCATAAAGCGACGGATAGACGAACAGGCGCGCGCCGGCGATCAGCGCCGGAAGCTGCCGTTCCGGGACGTAGCCGAGATAGGTCAGCCACCCCTCGCGCGCAGCCTTTGCAATCCGTGCATGCAGCTCCGCGCTCTCCCAGCCGCGATAGCCGGCGAGGACCAGCGGATATCGCAGGCGCGGCTGCGCAGGCAGTTGCTCGAAAGCGTCCAGCAGCGTCCGCAAATTCTTGCGCGGCTCGATGGTGCCGACATAGAGGCAGTACTTGTCGGGCTGCAGGGCGAACGCGCTCAGCTCCTTGGCCACCTCGGCTGGTTCACGGGGATGGAAATCCACGCCAATGCCGAGCGGGATCACCCTGATGCGATCGGCATCGACCCCCAGGACACGCGTGATCTCGGCCTTCGAGAACTGTGAGACCGTGACGACGAGTTCGGCGCGCTGCAGGGACAGGGCGACTTCCTTGTGCATGTAGCGGACCCGATCCGGCCGATGGTGTTCCGGATTCGTGAACACGGAGACGTCGTGGATCGTGACGATGCTCCGCCCGGGAAAGGCAGGCAAATAGTAGTTGGTTCCGTGCAGCAGCGCGTTGGTTTCACCTCGCAAGGCGCGGGCTCGGCGGTATCCCTGATAGCGGCGATAGATCGACGTGGGCAGGCTGAAACCGGACAGCATGTCCCGTACGACAGGGACGAGCGGATGGCCCGATGCCGCTGCGGGAAGCGTGTCGAGAAGGGCGTCGCCTTGCAGGAAGGTGAGGTCGAGTTCGGGAATGGCTGCGAGATGGCGGGCAAGCTCGAGCGTGTAGCGACCGACGCCGGTCAGCGGTTGCCTGATCGCATCGACAGAGAGAATGACCTTCACCTGACAGCTCGCTCGTCCTGGCGTGCGGCCGGCCGGGCGCCTCCGGCCTTGAGCGCCGTTGCCTTGCGAATGGCCCAGAACACGGGGCGCAACAATGCATAGACGAAGGCCAGATGTTTCGGCAGCCGGATCAGCTTGAGATCTTCGCCGCTCGCGAGCGCGAGGAGGGCCTGCGCCCGCCAATGGCGCCAGCCGCGGCCGAGCGCGAAATGGGACAGCCGGACCCGCGTCGTCCCCAGCGCGGTCTCTTCCAGTTCGGTTGCACCATCTCCGGTCGTGATCGTATCGAGCGCAACCTCGCCGAGCTTGCGCACCGTACGGTCATTGGCGAGCGCGTCGCGCGTGACCGCGTCGAGCGGCATATCGAGCAATTCCGACGCCAGCCAAAGCGCCTGTCCGACCGGCCGCTGCAGGCCGACCCGGTCCGCCAGTGCGAGCAGGCGCTGCGGCGCCCCCGGATCGACGCTCATCAGGACATCGATGTCCGCCAGCCATTTCAGGCGGCTCCAGGCGTGAAGCCCGCCATGCAGGCAGAGATAGGCGGCCAGCGGTTCGGCGCTCAGCGTGCGAATGGTCCGACCGCTGCCGATGTCGGCATCGGTCCACACGAGCGTGGCGGCGAGCGGGCCGGCCAGCTCGGCATTGGGGCAAAGCCGCCAATGCAGTTCGATCAGCGTTCCGTTCTCGTCGTGCCGGAAGTCCCACTGGTTGAGGCGCTGAACCCAGTCGCTGACGCCGTCCACGGCCATGCCGCCGGCCGCGCGGTAGCCCAGGCGCTGCAAGACGCCGGTCGCAGCAGTGAGGTCTGCGGGATCGACGAATAAATCGAGGTCGCGGCTGTGGCGTCTTCCGATGTCGCCGTACAGCTGCATCGAGAGCACCGGTCCCTTGAGAAAGCCGACCTCGATGCCGGCGGCGCGGAACGCCGCGTCCAGCTTGATCGATTCATTCGCCAGCATCAGGCCGGCCCGGGCGATCGCGCCGGCCCGGCGGGCGAGAGTCTCGCGCACGGCATCGGGGACGGGCGCCGCGCTCGCGGCCAAGGCCTGGTGTGCCAGACCGGCGATGCGGTGACGACGGGTCACGCGCAGCACTTGATGCCAGTCCTCGACACGACGCGCTGCCTGGTCGACGGCTTGCGCGGTCGTCGGACGATTTGGCGCGCGTGCGCAGGACAGCACCAGATCGAATGCGGCGCGCTGGGACGACGGGATCGTTACGAGGGTCATGCCGCGGAGGCTCGAGGAACCCGCGCCGTGGCGCGGATCTGAAGCCCAAAGCCCTTGCGGCAGGATGCGTCCGCGGCGGCAGCCTTCCCGGCGACGACCGGCCTTTGCAATCTCCTGGTCATCAACGCCACATCACGAGCCGCAAATCGAAAGAACCTTCCACAGAAGGTCGCAAGCAAGCACTTTCCGCGTTCCCGCGAAGCCGCATGCGGGAAAGTGCGCTTGCGCAAGGCCAGTTCATAGGGCAAGGCCGGACGCGACACAAGCAAGGCAGTCCGTTCGCGAAACTCTGTCCGCGGACCGTGTGCATTGCTGCGGCAGCCCGAATTTTGTTTCTTGATGCGTCTGTTCAAAGGTCTGAAGATAGAGCTGGAATATCGTGCGATGCATGCGTCCAAGTCAGATGTCCCGGCGAGGTTCCTGGCAGAACGCCTCGGGCCTGCCGGGCAGCGGCCGGCTTTCCTGCCGCCGTTGCGGGGCGCGGGCGAGTTTGCCGCTTGCGCCGCGATCTACGCGGTAGGCCAGTGCTGCAATCTATTGTTCCAACTGCTTCTGCTGCGGCATTTTGGAGCAGAGGGCTACGGCCGGATCGGGCTCTCGCATCTCGTTTTCCTGCTTGTCGCCTTCGTCGGCGATCTCGGTTACAGCACGCTGTTTCTGCGTGAGAGGGCCGGCTCGGCGGGCTGGGACCGGCAATGGCGGCTCGCGCTTGGTCACAGGCTCATGGTGACGGTTGCGCTCTACGCGGTCACTCTCACCGGCTGGGGCGTCCTGTATGGGCGAGGCGGCGAGGGATTCGACTATCTCGCAACGACTGCTCCGGCGGGCCTCATCGGTCTCGCCAGCCTCGCCTCCGCGCTGCTGGCGCAAGGACGGCGCATTCCGTCGCTGATCGTACAGCAGATGCCTTGGCCGGCCGCGCTTCTCGTCTGGTGGGTCGTCGGTGGTGCCGATGGCTCGGCGGCCCGCGCGGGTCTGATCGTCAGTGCCGGCTTTCTGGTCCAGCCCGTCGTGGCGCTGTGTCTTGGCGGGCGGGCACGGCTGCTGCTTCCAGCCTTCGGTGCCGGCAGCGCGATGTTGACCGCAGCACTGAGGCTGTCGGTGATGGGCGTGGCGGGCGCGCTGCATGATCGCCTGACGCCCTTTCTCGTCGCGAGGCTCGCGCCGGATTTCCTGCCGGCGATGCTGCTGCTCGGTCATGCCATCAATGGGGCCTCCGGCGTCCTCATGCAGGTCAACAGGCTGCTGTTGCCGCATCTGGGCACACGCGAGGGCCTCGCGTGGTCGTGCCGTCTGCTCGCGCTGATATCGATTGGCGTCGCCGTTGCATGTCAACTGCCGTGGCTTGCCGTGATGGCGCGCGCCGATGGCGGCGTCGCATTTCATCCGAGCCTGCTGCTGCCCTCGCTGATGGCCGGATGCATTTCATTCGTGGGTAGCGTGCTGGCGACGGAGCTGATCGGGCGGCACCTCGAGAGGCAATTGACCAGGATCATCCTCACCGGTATTGCCATCAGCGCTGCGTTGCAGCTGCTGGGGGCAATTCAATCATCCGCCGATGGTGTACTCTGGGCGCGTGTAATCGGCGTGGCCGGGATTGCGGCGGCTTGCTTCAGAAGCTGCGGGATCATGCCGGAAGCGCCGGGTTGGGCCCTTTGCGGTTCACTGTTGTCCGCCGCACTTGGCGTCATGAATCAGCTGGCATGGCTCGGCAGCACGTTGCTGCTCGTCGGTGTCATGATTGCCATGGCGTGCGATCGACCGCTGCTTCGCCGCCAGTCGGCGCTTGTCGTGGAGCCTTTGCCGTGACGCGAGACGGCGCGCGGAAGCATCCGGTCCCTGCCGTGCGGGGGAACTGATGTGCGGGTTGATCGCAGTCCGCGGCCACCACCGCGAAGCCGCAATGATCGTTGCCCGGCGTGGGCTGGATGCGATTGCGCATCGCGGCCCGGATGGCGAGGGCCTGCATGCTTGTGACAGAGATGCCGTGACGGTGTTCGGACATCGCCGGCTGTCGATCCTCGACCTCAGTCAGGCGGCGGCGCAGCCCATGATCTGCCCCGAGACCGGCAACATCATCGTCTTCAACGGCGAGATCTACAATTTCCTCGAGCTCCGCGAGCAATTGGAGGCGAAGGGCCATTGCTTCTACGGCAATGGCGATACGGAAGTCCTTCTCGCCGGGTGGCGCGTCTGGGGCCGCGACCTGTTCGCGCGTTGCAACGGCATGTGGGCGCTTGCAATCTGGGAGCGTGCCTCCGGCGACATGATCGTCTGTCGGGACAGGCTTGGCGTGAAGCCGCTCTATGTCCATCGGACCCGGGACGGCCTGATGCTGGCGAGCGAGATCCGGGCCATCGCGGCGATGCGAGGCGGCTATCCCGAGCCGAACCCCGACGCCATCTTCGATTTCATGACGCTCGGCCGGTCGGAGCATACGTCGCAGACGTTCTTCCAGGGGATTGACGCCGTGACGCCGGGACAGGTGTGGCGTATCGCGCAGGATGGTGCGATCACGACCTGGCCATATCACCGCTGGCCGGGTGCGGGCGAGGCGCCTTCGCTCGAGGCGAAGGACGTGCGTGAGCTGGTGCGTGACGCGACGGCGTTGCGGCTTCGCTCCGACGTTCCGACCGTGACGCTGCTGTCGGGTGGGCTCGATAGCTCGGTTCTGACGGCGACCGGGCTCGCCTGCGATGGCCGGCCGCGCGTCGCATTCGCCGGTGCATTCACGTATGGCTATGGAGACGAAGAGTTCGCGCGCTTCGATGAGACGGCTTCAGCGGCCGAGTTGATGCGCGAGCTCGGAGCGGCGGACCGCCATCACGTCCGCAAGGTTCGGGCGCTTCCGGAGACCGAAGAGCTTGACGATCTCGTCCGGGTCCAGGAGGAGCCGTTCAGCACACCATCGATCCTGGCCAGCTACCGCACATACCGGGCGGTGCGCGAAGCGGGCTATAAGGTGGTGATTTCAGGCGAAGGATCGGACGAGACGTTCGGTGGCTATCCGTCGCGCTATCAGGCCTTCGCCATTCGCGAGGCGCTGCGGGCCGGGCGATTGCCGACCGCGTTGCGCCTGCTGGCTCGGAGCAGCATCGAAGCCTCGCTCGTTGCCAACAGGTTGGCCTGGGATCTGCCTCTGCCCGCGCTGGCGAAGCTCTTGCGGCGGCGGCGCCCGAGTGTCGGCCTGATCTCGGATGCACTATGGGCTGCGTCACGGAGACGGCTTGCCGCGCTCCAGGACGACATGCGCTTCGGCGTCCGGGAGAGGCTTCGTCGCGATGTATTGACGACCAGTCTTCCCCAAATTCTTCGCATGACCGACCGGAATTCGATGCGGTTCGGCGTGGAAGTGCGCTCGCCCTTTCTCGACTACCGCCTCGTCGAGCGCGCGCTGGTGACGCCGGTGCAGCGACTGATGGGTGACACGCACGGCAAGGTCCTGTTGAGGCAGGCCTTTGCGCGCGACCTTCCTGACCGCGTGGTGTGGCAGCACAAGACCACGGGCTTTGGCCATGCCGAGCAGTTCCTGGTGTCGCGCATGCCGATACGCGACATGCTCGATGACGTGCCGGAGAGCGTCAGTGCCTATCTCGATATCGCGCGGCTGCGGCGCGACGCTGCCGCAGGCGATCTGCACACGACGTTCTGGCTGGCCGTGTCGGTCGCCCTTTGGTATCGAAGCGTCTATGTCTGAGCTCTTCCGTCGCGTGTCATCTCGTCTGGTCTCCCCCGCGCGGCTCGCGCTGGCGATGGATACCGGCCGGTGCCGGTCGTGCGGAGCGATCGACCTGCAGCGAACCGTCTGCCGGGAATCATATGTCGGTGGAGGCCAGACGCTGCGTCGCTGCGGCATCTGCGCAGCAGTCTACCTGGCGCCCGATTTCACGCCCGAGAGCCTCGACCTCTTCTATCGAGAGCATTATCGACGGCTGTTTCCGTCCGAGACGATCTGGCGCAGCGAACGACGTTTCTTCGCCTGGCGGGGTGATCGCCCGGTTGCCGAAATTCGGCTCGCGAGAATCGCGCCGCATCTGCCGGACGGGGCTCATCTGCTGGAGATAGGTTCCGGCTTCGGTGCTTTCCTCGGGGCCGCCGCGACGCTGCAGGGCGTCCGGCTTTCCGCCGTCGAGCCCGACGTCGCCAACCGGAGGCGGCTGCTGGAAAGCGCGAACGTGGACTTCGTGCCCGGCATCGAGGCCGTGTCTCCGGGCAGCATCGATGTCGTCGTCGCGTTCCACGTGCTGGAGCATCTGGCCGACCCGCTTGCGTCCCTCAAGGACGTCCACACCGCGCTGAAAGTCGGAGGACGGGCCTTCGTCGAAGTGCCGGACCTGATGCAGGGATTGCTCTCCGCGAGTTACGTCCATCCCGCTCACCTCAGCTATTTCACGGTTTCGACATTGTCACGGCTGGCCGGCGCGGCGGGCTTTCGGATCGTGCATGTCGGTCCACATCCCGATGGCGGAATCCTTGCGGAGAACATCTGGCTCGAGATTGAGAAGCTGTCGACCGCCGCCGTTGCTGCGCCCGCGCTTGCCGCGATGCAGGAGGAGGTCGGGGCGGTCGACGCACGGCTCGATGCGGTCGACTGGCGGGCATCATCGGCGAGGCATTGGCGGCGCACCGCAAAGCATCTCGCATTGGCCATGTTCGGTCCGGGGCTGGTCGGAGAGCTGCAGCGCTTTCGGCAGTGGCGGGAGCTGCGCCGGGTCGGCTGGACTTGAAAGATGCGGTTTGCCGATTTCGTCGATGAACTTCGGGATCGCTATGGCGAGGAAGCTTCAAGCGCCCGCCATGAGATCTTCTTTACGTGCGAGCGGCCATCACGGCTCTGGTCGGCCGCGCGGGCGGCGCTGGCTGCGCTCCGCGATGCTGTCCTGTGCCTGGGTCTCGAGGCGCAGGCGTTCGTGTCCACGCCAGTTATTGTGATCGCCAGCCGGCCGGGGTCCAGCGGCCTCGACGCGCTGCAGCCCTTCATGGACGATCTCGATCGGCGTCGGATCGACTATCGTACGATGGTCCATCCACGGCTTCGCGCTATCGTGGCAGGAGCTTCCGGCCCGCAGCGCCCCTTGCCGCGAGCGTGGTTCCACGCCTGTCAGGCGTTCCGGATCTCCTTCACCCGTCCCGACCAGCGTGCATTCGTGGTCCGCTGTTGCCTGTTTCGGCTGCGGCTCTGGCAGGGCGCATGGTCGCGGGCCCTGGCCGGCAGACCAGGCGGTGTACTGGTTATGCACAACGACTTCGAACTGTTTTGCGTTGCCGCGCTAAATGCAGCGGCGGACCGATGGCAGGGCGTCTGCATCCAGCACGGGCTGCCGACGGACGAGTTCTTTCCGACGCGTGCCCCGCGCCAGGTCGTCTGGGGCGACCGCAGCCGCGCGGCCTATGTGTCTCAGGGCACCGCGCCCGATGCCATCAGCTTTGGTCCGTTTCCGTCACCGGCCATGCGACCGGGCACGAAGATGTCCGCCGCGGTTGCGCTGGTGTCGCAGACCCATACGCCTGTCTTCGGCCGCTCGCTGGCGCGCGATTTCCTCGAACTGGCGGAACGTCTGGCGGACCGCATGTCCGGGCGCGGCCATTTTGCGATCCTGCTGCATCCGGAGGAGGTCAGGCTCGGTCATCCCTTTGCGGGAACGCGGCTCGCCGGTCTGTGCCGGCCGCCGCCGCATCGCGAGTTCGGCGCCGAATCCGGGCCGTCGTCCATTCTGGTGGGATTCTGCTCGACCGCGCTCATCAAGGCGGCTCAGCACGGGCATCTCGTGATCGGGATGAACTGGCCCGTCGCAGCCTCACACGCAGCTTTGTCGGTGGGCCGTCCCGCGGTCGTGGCCGACAATCCGGATCAACTCTGCGACCTGATCGAGCGACTGCTTGCCGATCCGGCCGAACGGGCCTCGCTGATGAGGACCCAGCAAGCCTGGCTTGACCGCACTTTCACTTACGGTGACGACTGGTTGCCGGAGGTCACGGCGTGAGCGTTAAACGGGCTTACCTTCTGGTTCTCGTCGTGTGGATTCATCTCGGGGATTTCGCCGCGGCGTGGGTCTATCAGGGCGGAGCCTTGCCGGAGGTGGGCTGGGCCCGTGTGGTCCGCGACATGACCGTGATTCTCGCCGCATGTCTGTGCCTGGCGACGGTGCGGATCGCGCGCTCGCTGCTGCTGCCGTTTCTGATCTACGGCCTGCTGATTTTCCTTTCACTGGCAACGAGCGCAAAGAGCGGCGTTCCAATTGGCGTTCTGGTCGGATCGTTCGGCACGCTATTGATCCCGATGCTGTTCTTTCTCGTCGGATATTACTGCGTCCGGGATCCCGCGGACATCCAGGCCCTGGTCGCCTGTCTCGTGATCATTGCCTGCCTCAGCGCCATTTTCGGGGCATGGGACATCCATCACACCGAGTTCTGGACGCAGACGATCCAGTTTCCCGCCTACATGGCCGACGTGAAGGGGATGGTCTATGGAGCCGAACCGGAGACCGGCCTGCCCTATAATTTCTTCATCGATCTCGATCAGACGCGCCGGGCCGCCGGGCTTCTCGCGGCGCCGTTGGCGCAAGGCATGGTTCTCGCCGTTGCCGGGGTCTTGGTCGTCGCGGCGGGGCCCGCCCGGCTCACTGCGTCGCGCGTGTTGATATTTCTCTTGATCCTGCTCGGACTGTGCGCCGGCGTCTGGATGTCCGGCACCCGTGGCGCGATGCTCGCCGGAACGATCGCCTTGACCGGTTATCTCCTGACGAGTCGCGCCTCGAGGCGTCATCCGCTGGCGAGGTTGATCGCGGCCGCGGCCGTGGTGCTGGTCATCGGCCTTGCGACACGAGACGTCGTGGACGCAACGATCAATCAGACGGATGGATCGAGCCCGGGACACTGGGCTGCGTTCCAGCGCAACATCGACGGCCTTTTTCAGATCCCCGCTCTGGGCTACGGCATCGGCAGGCAGGGGCCGGTGGCCGCACAGGCTGCCATCACCAATGTCGGAGGCGGGGAAGGCGCGGTTTTCTCGGTCGCTTACCAAAGCGGAGTGCTGGCCGCACTCGCCTTGCTGATCTTCTATGCCGTCTGTCTGAGGCGCCTCTGGCGGGCCGATCGCGAGCACCAGGCGCATCTCGCTTTGGCGGTTTTCTGGTTGATGATCGGGTTCGCGACGACGCTGGTCACCTCCGATCATATGCTGTCGGTGTCCGGGTCGGCTTCGCTCTGGTTGCTGACCGGCGGCGCCATGCGCTTGCTGTCGCGCGCGCAGGAGCGCCCGGATGCAGCTGCCGAGGCCGCGGCATGAGAAGCCCACGTCTGCTGCACGTCCATCGCGACTTCGCTCCGCATCAAGGCGGAGGCGGCGTGGCACGGCACATTCACGGCCTTGCCACCACCGCCGCAAAGCTTGGTTTCGACGTTCGCATCGTTGCGCCGGGGGCATTCCCCGCGGAGGCAGAGCCGGGTTATGAGGTGAGGACCGATGCTTTCGGCGGCCTTTGGCATCATGTCGGCTGGGCCGACATCGTCCATGTTCACGGCTCCCGCAATCCCATTGCAGGAGTTGCGGCGGCGATGGCGCGGCTGCGCGGCAAGAGCCTCGTCTACACCCCGCATTGCTATTACGATGACGACGCCGGGCTGAAGCAGGCCGCAAAATGGCTCTGGGACCGCACGGTCGAACGCCGCCTGCTTGCGCGAAGCCACGCCGTCGTTCTGCTCGCGCAGTTCTGGATCGACGAGTTGCGGAGCCGTGCGCTGGCAGCGAGTTCGCCGGTCATTCTGCCGAACTGCGTGCTGGATACGGCGGTGTTGTCGCGGGTGGCGCCGCCGCGGCGTCTGGAGGGTGATCCGTCGCTGCTGTATGTCGGGCGTCTCGATCGGGTGAAGCGTCTCGACGATGCCATCCTGGCGCTGTCCCGCGAGGGCCTGACGCAGGCGGTGCTGCATATCGTCGGCCGCGGTCCGGATCGCGATCGTCTTCGGAAGCTGGCAACGCAAGCAGGCGTCGCGGAACGTGTTCGGTTCCACGGTTTTGTGCCCGACGTGGAGGTCGCCGCGATGGCGGCGGGTGCGAACTGTTTCGTGCTGCCGTCCGCGGCCGAAGGCGGCCCGACGGTCCTGATCGAGATGCTGCTGATGGGCTGCAATGTGGTCGCCAGCGACATTCCGGCCAATCGGGCGATTCTTGCCGCCGCGGGCTGGACCGAAGGGCTCTATCCATTGGGCGACGTCGAAGCATTGGCCGCGACGGTGAAGGACATCGCGGGGCGACGCATGCCGTCAGACGTGACCGAGCGCGCCAGGGAGGCCTTCACATGGGAGCGCCGGACGTCACTCATTCTCGAACTCTACGGAACGCACCTTCGGCGCGGCCAGTCCGGGAGCGTGCCGGCGGTCGCCGGAAGGCCGGATGCCCCGCTGCACGAGAGGGTCTGGTTTCTCGGCTGCCCGGTCGATCTGCTCGACAGCGCGGAGCTGCTGCGCCGCGCCCAGACGGCCGGCCGGGGACAAGGGCCGCGCATGCGGATCGAGGGTTTGAATGTCGCCAAGCTCGTGGACGCGCGCGGCAATCCGGATCTGTCTCAGGCGCTCCGGGATGCGGAGCTCGTTCATGTCGATGGCAAGGGCATCGCGCTCGGTCTCGCCGCTCTCGGAATCAAAGGCGAGCGTTATGCCGGGATTGATCTGATGCTGGATGCCTGTGCGCAGGCATCCAGGCTTGGTCTATCGATCTACCTCCTTGGCGCCCGGCCGGAGGTCGTCAATGCGGCGGCGCAGCGGCTGCACCAGCGCTGGCCCTCGCTCCTGATTGCGGGTTCGCGCGACGGCTATTTCGAGCAGCACGAAGAGGCCGCCGTCGTCGATGCGATCAACGCCTCGGGCGCGGCTTTCCTTTTCATCGGCATCAGCTCGCCGAGAAAGGAGATATTCCTGCGCGAGAACTGGGAGGACCTCACCGTTCCCGTTGCGATGGGGGTCGGCGGCGCGTTCGACGTCGTGTCGGGCCGGCTCCCGCGCGCGCCACGCGCGGTGCAGAAGATCGGAATGGAATGGCTGTTCAGGCTGTGCCTGGAGCCGCGACGGCTGGCGATGCGCTATCTCCGCACCAATGTGATCTATGCCTCGTTGCTGGCACGCGCATGGTTCGAAAAGCGAATTGCCGCGACCAAGGCCAGGCTGCTCTGAAATGGTCTTCTCGAACATGGCGCCGGACACGAGAGCCAAAGTCGCATCCATGATGGTGCCACAGACCACCGCGACCGTTGGTCTTGCGCTGCTGTACCTGCTGTTCTGCCTGCAGCACGTCGTGATCGGTAACGCATTCGAGGAGGGGCAGGGGCTGTCGCTCGGATCAACGGCGCTTCGTCTCGTCGCGCTCTGTTCGACGGTCTTCTTCCTCGTCAGGGAGCACGGCATCGCGAGCCGGCTGCGGGCTCCGTTCGTCGCGATCGTTGCCTGCCTCTGCGTCCTCGTCATCTCGACCGCGCTCTCCGATCATCGCCCGATTGCGGCAAAATTTGCCGTACGCTACGCGACCCAGCTCTTAATGCTCTGGTGCATCCTCAATTTCCTGCTGCTCTATCCACATCTGCGGGCCGCAGCCGGCCGCGCGCTGATCATTGCGCTCTGGATCGGACTCGCGGTCGGGCTGGGCGATCGCTATGGCATCGACTGGATCGCGCGGCTGGGCGTCCTGTTTCACGGCTCCGATGCACTCAAATACATGCCGCGCATCATCGGACTCTACGAGCATCCCGCAACCTTCGGCGCGATCGCGGTGGTCGTGGCCGTCATGGCGGCGCAGCTACGCGCGGAAGGCGCGATCGGCATGCCGGATCTGGCCGCGGCGATTTCAGGCGCGGCGGCGACATTGCTGCTGACCGAGGCGCGCAATCCGATTGTGCCGCTTCTCATGCTGGCGGCGGCGTTCGCCGTCACGAGACGGGGCCGCCAGCGCTGGCTCGCCCTTGCCGTGCTGGCGCTGCTGGCCGGACTGGTCGCGGCAACGATCTGGCTTCGCTATGAGGAACTGACGAGCGCATCTCGCGAAAGTTTTGCCACCATGTTCTCGCTTGGCCGGACATATATCTGGCAAGGCGCCTTTGAGGCCTGGACGGAGCGGCCGTGGTGGGGGCTGGGCCCAGGCGTGTTTCAGTTCCTGACGCCGGATTTTACCGGAGGACGATTCCTGCGTGGTGAGCTGCATGCGCACAATCTCGTTCTTGGAATTCTCTCGGAAACCGGAATGATGGGGCTCATCGCCATGACCGCACTTTTCATGACTCTTGGCTTGCCCGCTCTGTCCGGCAGGACCGGCAACACAGGCCGCCGATGGGCGCTGACTTGGTTCGTCGTCGTATTTGGTCTCGGGCTGTTTGATTTCTATCTGCCGTTCTACGGGTTCGCGCTACATATCTCGGTGGCGGCAGCTTTGGTCTTTTCTGCTCCGGCAAGCGAGCCCGGTGCTGATGGAAGCGCTGCCGGGATCACATGGGAGGCGCAATCATGAGGGTGTGCGTGACGGGGGGCGCCGGCATGATCGGGCGACGCCTCGTTTCCCGCCTCGCCGGCCTGGGCCATATCGTCGCGATCGTCGATGACCTCAGCAGCGGGCTGCCGATGCCGGCCGACGCAGCGGTCGCGCACCGCTGCGACATCCGCGAGGAGCGCGAGATGCTGGCGTTGATGGGCGATTTTCGACCGGATGGGATCGTGCATCTGGCGGCGCTCCATCATATTCCGACCTGCGAGATCGACCGGCGGCGATGCCTCGACGTCAACGTCCTGGGAACGGAAACCGTGCTCCTTGCCGCGTCCGAAGCCCGGGTCGCACGCGTCGTTCTGGCGTCCAGCGGCGCGGTCTACCGATGGGCGGACGGCCCGCTTCAGGAAGAGACGTCACCGACGCAGGCGATGGACAATTACGCCCTGTCCAAACTCTCCAACGAAAGCCAGCTGCGGCTGTGGTGCGAGCGCAGTGCGGCGACCGGCCGCATCGCGCGGATATTCAACACGATCGGCAATGACGACCCGAATGCGCATCTGCTTCCCGATCTCCTTGCCCAGCTGGAACACGCGGACGCGGATCTCGTAAGGCTCGGCAATCTCGACTCGCGCCGCGACTATTTGCATGCCGATGAGGTGGCCGGCGGATTGCTTGCGATCCTGGCGGATACACGGCCCGAGCCGCTCGACGTCTTCAATCTATGCTCGGGCGAGGAGCACTCGGTGGAGCGTCTGGTGAACTGTCTCGCCACATGCCTGGGGCGATCCATCCGCATCGAGATCGACGAAAAGCGCCGCCGCCGCTTCGATCGTGCCAGTCAATTGGGCGATCCCACCAAGGCCTACGTCCTGCTCGGCTGGCGCGCCCAGCTCGGCCTGCAGGGCATCTTGAACCGTTTGCTGGCGGAGATGGCGCCTGCCTGAACGCCGACCATCTGACCTGGCTAGGGTGCACTGTCTCGGTACCGCCGCTCGTAGCGGAACAGGACGCCGCGCAGTCGCCGCGGCAGCCATGCAAAGAGCGGGTCCTTCGAGGCCAGCCAAGGCGCTGTCCGGGAGGGGCCGTCGAACTGCCTTGCGCTGCGATAGATGAGCAAGAGCAGTCCGAACACCAACATCGCCGCAACGAACACGCCGCCCGCCACCGGCAGCGGCGACCGGGTCGCGACCGGCCGGGGGTCGACGATCGGCGCAGCGCCGTAGACGATCCGATCGCCGCGGGTGCGCGCCTCGGCGATGGCGAACGCGATCTCCTGGTCGACCTGGATCGCCGCGCCGGCCGGCGCGGAAAAGAACGCCTTGCGTTTGCCGTCGAGCCAGTCGGCGAGGCGCGAACCGGAACGAACGTCATCCGGCGGCGCAGCCGCATGCGCGAAGAACTGCTCGTACCACCGAAGGATATCGAGCTCGCGTTGTGCGGTCGTGATCTGCCCTCGCTGATCTATCTGCGTCGATTTGAGTGCGACGAGTTGGGCCGCCGGAGACAGATAGCGGCCGCCGCCGTTCTCCGGCGAGACGATGGTGTTGCCACCGACGTCCCTCAGATCAGGGAACGCATCGACGAGCTGGCGCATGTCCTGGATGCGCGCCTCGGTCTGCGTGACGGCGAAGTTCAGCTTCGTCAGCATGACCTCCAGCTCCGCCTTCCGGCTGACCGTGGCATCCCTTCGATCGCGCAGGAACGTGTCGAGCATCGACCAGGACAGGACTTGACCGACGTGGCGGGCGATCGCGCTCATCAGCTCGGTCGCGATCTCGCGGCCGGGGGCCCGCAACGCGACATCGATGCCCAGTGTCGTGGAGGCCTTCGGATCGGAGCCGGGCGCGTCGCGCACGTCCTCGCGCCGCAACGCGCTGCGGTACTGAAGGCTGCCGTCCCAGAAAGTCCGAGACGCGAATCGCCTGCGCACCGCCACCGCATGCGGCGTCGCTTCCGAGCCATCGCCGTTGAGCCATCCGAGTTGCCCGAACGTCCCGCTGATGAGGCGAGAGTCTGGAAGCAGTGGGCCGAGATGGCGCCATTCGTCGAGCGACAGTTTCGGTGCATCGAGCAGGCCGGTGGCGTCGTAGACCGGCTTTGCGTGGACGTAGATCGCCGCAGTCAGCGCCGCCAGCAACGCCAGCGGAACCAGCAGCGCTGCGAAGTCCAGATAAAAGCGCAGCACCGATCGCCCCAGCTCCGAGAGCAGGACGTCCTCGTTGGCGGTCTTGCGCTGTCCATCATGGGTCATGGTCAGGCGTCCGGCGTCAGGAATCGCACACATCGGCTCCCGAGGCGGTCGCGGTGAAGCGGCGGGATCGCTGGTCGGTCCGAAGCTCCTTGGCGAGGCCCGGATTTTCCGCCGACCTGGAACGGGTGAACGGAACGAGGACCCCCTGTTGGCCGCGATCCGGATCGGTGCGGCCTCCTTCGTCACGAACGATGCTGTCGTTGAGGTGGTCGAGAATGAGTGTCGCGATTCGCTTGGCACTCTGGCCGTCGCCAAATGTTTCGCGCAGCGGGCCGCGATCGGCGTGCTGCCGCGACAGCAGGCGCTCGATCATCAGCGGCAGCTGCGGACCTTCCACTGCAGCCGGATCGATGCAGTCGACACCCTCGACCAACCGACCGCGCTCCAGCGTCCGGCGCAGGCAGACGACCGGCACGCCCAGCGTCACAGCCTCCTCCAGAATTCCACCGGAATCGCAGATCACGATCTGGGATCCAGTCAGCATTTCGAGAAAATGCAGATGTTCCGTCAAGCCGATCATGGTGGCGTTGACGCCGAAGTCCGCAGCCTCGCTTGTCGCCAGCAGACCGCGCTTCAACAGACGAAATTCAGTCTCGGGAAAGCTCGCGATGAGCCTGGAGAGTGATTTCAGGATCTGCTCGCGATGTCGGTAGTTCTCGCGCCTGTGGAGTGAGACGAGAACGCCGTTCGGCCGCGTCGCGGCCGAAGCCAGATGGTCGCGGTGCTGGAAGATCGGGTCGCAGACCGTGTTGCCGACGACAAAGCTTTTCTTGTCGACGACGCTTGCGGTCGCGCAGAGGTCGTCAAGATCGGTCCGGGTTGCGCAGAACAGCAGGTCGCTCTGCGTATCAATGAACACGCGGTTCATCTCTTCGGGGAACGGACTCAGCGGGTCATGGCTGCGGAGTCCCGCTTCGATATGAGCGAGCGCCGCGCCGGCCCTGACGGCGCCGTGGGCACCGGCCAGGGCGCTGTAAGTATCGCCTTGGACCACGACGAGATCGCCGCAGAGCTCGGCGATCTCGCCTGCACAGCTGGCCACCCAGTCCAGATCGTCACGACATTCGGCGCGCACCACGCTGCTCCGGATGATCCGGACATCACGATGCCGCTCGAATTCGTCCGATCTGTTCTGAAGCGTATCGTAGATCGAGACGCTGAGCCCGTTCGTCGCCAACTCTCGCGCAACATCGATTGACTTGATGATGTCGGGCACCGTCCCGACTATGAAAGTCACAAGGGGCATAATGAGCGCAGCTGATTCCGAGGCAAAGTGGTAAATATCGCCAAGTCGTAGTGGGTTTTGTCGTTGCTAGCATAGCGAGGTCTGTCCGGCGACCCTCGCCGCCGGGAAATTGTCATGCAGGCCTTGTCAGCGGGACGCGGCCAAGGCGATGTCCACAGGCCAGGTACAAAGGCGGACGTGCGGCGTCCGGCCTTGAGGTCGTTTCGAACGGCGGCTCGCCGTGGGGAGCTATCTGGTCGGAGGATCGACAGATGCCGGTGCCGATGCACCGCCGGGGTCGCATTCGGCGTCCGGCCCAGGCGCGACAGATGAGCGCACGACACTGCTCCAAGGTCCGGCGGCAACGACGCGGCCGCCGCTGAGCATCACCACCATGTCGGCACGGTCGAGGTCGAGCAGTCTGTGACCGATGATGAAGATCGTCATGCGCCCATGGAGGGCGTCGAGCGCCGCCTGGACCTGCCGCTCGCTGTCGAAATCGAGGGCGCTGGTCGCCTCGTCGAGGATCAGCACGTCCGGTCGCGTCAGGAGCGCTCGGGCAAGCGCAATCCGCTGGCGTTCGCCCCCGGACAAACGTGCTCCGGCATCGCCGATCATCGTATCGAGGCCCCGGGGAAGCTGCAGGACGAATCCGGCGGCGGCCTGTTTCAGCGCGTGCCGCAGATCGTCGTCGCTCGCGGTCGGCCGAGCCCAGAGCAGGTTGGCGCGGATGGTGTCGTTGAAAAGGAACAGTTCCTGCGGAACATAACCGACGGTCTTGCGCCAGCGCGCTTGCAAGGCTCCGGTCAGTTCGACGCCGTCCACCGACACTGTGCCACGGTCCGGACCGAGAAGCCCCGCCAGGAGGTCCACCAGCGTGCTCTTGCCCGCACCTGATGGCCCGACGATCGCTGTCGTGGTTCCGACCGCGAACCGCAGCGAGACCTCGGTCAGTGCGGCCTCCGTGCGCCCATCATGGCACAGCGTCACGCCGTCGAGCCGGATCTCCCGCTGCAGCGGCAGCGCCGGGTCGTCGCGACCGCCCCTCGGCCGTCCGACCCGTTTGCATTCCGCGATCAATCGCTCGGCCTCGGCATAGGCGGGCAGGGCGTGCAGCCATAGATGCGATTGTTGCTGAAGATTGCCGAACATCGGGATCAGCCGCGCGAAGACGACAACCAGCGTCAGGATCTCCGCCATCGGCACCTGCCAGATGGTCAGGCCGATATAGATATAGACGGCCACGAGCGCCGCGCCTGCGGTCTGGAACAGCGCCCGCGATAAGCTCGCACCGGAGCTGAATGCCAATTGCGAGGTCCGCAGGTTCCGGCTGGTGGAAAGAATGGCCTCGGCCTGGAGGCGCTCGGCTCCAAGAATCTTGGCGAGCTTGATGCCGGAGAGACTTTGTTGAACGTCCGCGTGCAGGGCGCGGCTGGCCTGGCCCAGGGTCTGGCCGAGGTGCAGTGCGGCACGGCGGTGACGCGCGAGAACGAGGAAAATGCCGCCGCCGCTGACGATCGCGAGCGCGCTGATCTTCCACGACAGCAGGATCGCGGTGGAAAGACAGGCCAGCGCAATTGCGCTTCCGGCCAGGAAACTCAGCCCGGCGTTGAGGCCCAGGCCGACACGGTTGATGTCCGTGAGCAGAAGGCTGGCGTGATCCGCCTGCCGCTGCCCGACGATCCAGCGCCAGTCGGCATCGAGTATCGCATCGAGGCAGTCGCAGCGCAGTGCGTCGACGAACTCAAACTGCACACGCGCCGCCAGCCGTTCGCGCGCAAACTGAATTCCGCTTCGGGCCATCACCACACCGACGAAGAGTGTCAGGACGCTCTGCAACGTCAGGGGTATGCCGGAAGTCGCGAGCAGGCGGCCCAAGCCATGCGTCGCTCCGGTCGCCGCCGCCGATCCGAGAAGATCAAGCAGGGGAACGAGCAGGATCAAGCCCACGCCTTCACTGATGCCGCTGAGGGCCATCAGGACGAGAAGCGAGATGAGGCGACCGCGCGGCACCGTCGCCATCAGGCGCAGAAAAGCAGGCATGGCGATCATGGGCCGCTGGAGGCGTTGCGAGAGTGCTCAGTCGTGGCGACGGAGGCCGGGCGTGCTCGCCGGATCGCAATGAGGGATTTCGTGAAGATCAGGAATTTTTCGCGGTGGATTTCTCCATCGGGAAAAAGCGCGCGCATCTGCCGCTCGTCCAACAGGGCCCAGTCCGGTCTCATTTGCTTTCTCGGCCAGAATTTGTTGAAAAAATCGATCACCCGCCATTGCCAATGCGTTGGCAGCAGGCTGACAAGAGGGATCCAGCAGTGGACCTCGATCGGGAAATAGCGATAGGGGGTCTGGACGAAATACTGGGTCGCGCAACGGCGAATTTCATGCGCAAACCGCTTTTGATAGGAGAAGGCTTCTGCTGCGAACCGCGCGCCGTCGGTCTTGAAAAGCGCCAGCGCCTCATGCCTCGGGCCGGTCACGTGTTCGATGACCGACGAGCAGAAAATGATGTCAAACGCGTTGTCGTCCAGCGGCAGCGTCGTCGTACCGTCCAGCAAAATCGTTCGATAGCCAAAATCCCGATGAGCCCGTTCGAGGCTTGACCGGCTGTGATCGCCGATCCAGACGTTATTCAGGCGGCCATAGTAACGTGCCAAATGCAGTCCCCGGCCGCCGCCGAGATCCAGCACGCGGGCATCGTCCTGCGGAACGAGGGTCTGGAAGAAAAGCCTGGCTCGGCTTCGTCGCGACCGGTCTGCAACGTAACTCTGCAAGGACGCAAGCAGTCCCGGCTTTTGGGCTGCGTTTGGCCCTCCGTCAGGTCCGGTGTTTTTCGACATTCCTGCCCTCGCGCGAGCCGACTATCGGCAGATCGGGATTGATACGCAAGCGGGTGTGTGGATATTGAAGACACCACGGGCGTTCAACTCCGACCAAGCCGAATGACGAAAACCACGAGAGCACGCGACGCCGCGATGGCGGAACAGGCGGTTCAGCACAATGTGCGGCAGCCATCAACCAGTCGGGACCGTCGCAATTGATCGCACTTCAAAGGGCTATCGAGCAGCCGCCGCCCTACAGACGAGTCGAGTCGTTTATGGGAGAGGCGTTGGTCGAACGGTTGCTGGCTTACGCAGCACGTCGCGAAAACGATTTCGTGTCGACACGCATCAGCAAGGGCAGGGTGAACGAAACCATTCGGCTCTCGCGCATGCTCAGGGACTTTGGTGACCTACGTCCGGAGATCGAGGCGCGTTTCCTCGGTGTCGTCGAATGGGCCATCCGGGATCTCGGCCTCTCCGCGGTCAATCTTGCCCCGCTGGAACTTGAACTGGTGGCCCATGGCGACGGCGCCTTCTTTTCGGAGCATATTGATACCGCAACGGACGACCCTCACGCGCGTTCGGCGCGGGCTTTGACGGGCGTCTATTATTTTCACCGCCGGCCCAAGGGATTTAGCGGCGGCGATCTGAGGCTGTATGCGATGGCGCCCGCCGCGGACGGCGAACGACGTTTCGTCGATCTGCCGCCGGGCCCGGATACGCTCCTCCTGTTTCCGTCATGGGCACCGCATGAGGTGCAACGGGTGTCCAGCCCGTCCGGTGCGTTTCTGGACAGCCGCTTTGCCATCAATTGCTGGTACCGCCACCAATGGGCGCAATGAGAGGCCGCGAAGGCTGGCTCAACCCGTTGATGTCAGGCTCGCCTGGTTCTGGCTGGTGTGCCGAATCCAGATTTGTATCTGCAGCACGAAGACGGTAAGGGTCCTCAGTTTTTGTCGATGCCGTGAAAGTCAGCGTTTCTCGTATGCCGAACACCTTGAGCCTTACCGACACAATATCCCGGGCGCAGAAGCACCTCGCCACTGAAGTTGACGGCAATTTCATCCTGATGAGTATCGAGGCTGGAGTATATTGCGGGCTGGACGAGATCGGCAGCGACATCTGGCGCCGCCTGGAGCGGCCAGTGACCGTCGAAACGCTCTGCCAGGCCATGGCGGCGAACTACCGCGGTGATCGCGAGCAGATTACAGCCGACGTTCTCGATCTGCTCGCCTCCATGCGCGATCAGCGGCTGATCAATGTCGGCTGAGCCGGTCAGAGCGACGGCCGCGCCGGGCGGCGATCTGTTCTTGTGCGGCTGGCGTGTCCGCTCCGACCTCGTGCTTCCCGAACTGGAGACGTGGAGCGGAGACGACCGGAAGCCGGATCTGACGATTCGGATCGGCGCCGTCCCGGCGAGGCTCGATGACGCGCGCGATGTCTCGCCGCTGTTGCAGGTCAATTCGCAGAGGCAGGCCCGCCTGTCCATCGACGGCGTCGCGAGCTACTGGCTGCGCAGTTCGCACGAGATTGTCGTCGATCCGCAAATTGCCGTGGAGTCCCCCGACATCCGCACGTTCCTGTTCGGCACTGTTCTCGGCCTTCTCGTGCACCGCCATGGTCTCGTTCCCCTGCACGCATCGTGCATCCGGATCGGCGGCAAGGGGATTGCGATTTCCGGCGTGTCGGGCGCCGGCAAATCCACGCTGGCAGCCGCCCTGACGCGGCGCGGCCACACGCTGGTGTCGGACGATATCTGCGTGATCGATACCGGCGCTCCTGGAGGGCCGGTCGTGAGACCGGCGTTCCCGCGCGTCAAACTATGGCAGGATTCCCTGGAGGCCATGGGTCTGGGATCGGACGGCCTGGAGGCGAACCGCTTCGGTCAGCGCAAATATTACCTGCGCTTCGCCGGAGCTGCCGACTTCCAGACCGCGCCGGTGCCGTTGAAAGCGGTTTATCTGCTCCGCGCTCAGAATGTGGCTCTCAGCGGTCAAGCCGATATCGAAAAGCTGTCTCCGATGACCGCGGTCGCCGGGCTGAACGATCAGATCTATCGAAAGCGGACGGCCGCCATCTGGGGACGGGACGGCGAACTCTTCAAAGCCATTGGACAGATTGTGAGTGCCGCCGACATTTATCGCTTGAACCGCCGGACCGATTTTTCCGAGCTCGATTCGTTGCTGCGGAGCATCGAGGACGACGCGGTGTCATGAGCGGGTTGCACCTGATCGCGTCCTATCCGAGATCGGGCAACACCTGGGTGCGGGCGTTGTTGACGGCCCTCATGCGAGGCGATGGCTCGCTCAATATCAACGCGCTGGAGGGACCGATCGCCTCCGATCGCTCGTTTTTCGACAATGCGCTTGAAGTCGAAACGTCCGATTTGCTGCCCGATGAGCAACGCCGATTGCGACCGCTTGCCCATCGGGCGGTCTCGCCGCAGGGACGATCATTTCCGATCAAGACACATGACGCGTGGCTGCCGGCGCCGGGGGCTGCCGAGCCACCGTTTCCGCGGGAGGCCGTAGGGGCCGTGGTCCTGATCATCCGCGATCCCCGCGACGTCGCGCCGTCGTTCGCGACCTATTACGGGATCACGGTCGACGAGGCGATTGCATGGATGGCGAAACCCGGATTGTCGATTGGCAACAGCACGCAGGGCTTGAGACCGCAATTGCCGCAACTCGTCTCCAGCTGGAGCGCTCATACCGCAAGCTGGCTCGATTCAGGGCTCAATCTCACGCGCGTGCGTTACGAGGACTTGCTCGCCGCTCCATTGCCGACATTTGCGGCCATCGCGCGGGCTTTCGGCCAATCCGCGCCGCCGGAGCTGCTGGCCTCGGCAATCGACGCCGGTCGTTTTGACAGGATGCAGGCTGCCGAGATCCGTGAAGGCTTTCGTGAGTCTTCGCCCGAAGCGCCGAACCGCTTTTTCGGCGCAGGTACCGCCGGCGGGTGGCGTCAGCGGCTGACGGCAGCGCAAGCGAACCGCATTCTGCGGGATCATGGCTCCATGATGCGGGATCTCGGCTACGAAGATTGAGTGAGATTTTTCCCGCCGCCTTCTTCGGGTACCGCATGGCCAGAGCCGCGGATCCGCTTTTCAAATTTTGTTTTCCCGGCGATGATAATATCGTAGAGGGAGCTTTGTCTTACGAGGATGAATCGATGCAGGAGCCTGATAGCGCGGCAGAACAGCAACCCGCTGTGGAGGTGCCCGTTTTGGAATGGCACAGGCCGGTCATGATCATCTTGCAAGCCAACAGCGCTGAAAACAGTCCGGGCGGTTGGCCGGATGCGGGCGTTTTTTACTCGTAACCTGTTGCGGCGCGCTCTATAGCATCCTGCTGGACGAGATGGGCAGCGACGTCTGGCGGCGCTTGAAATTGACTTCCTGATACGGCGCGGCCAAGAGCTGGTGTCGGACGATATGTGTGTGATCGATACCGTTGCCGTTGCCGTTGCCGTTGGCGGGCCCTTGGCCCGGCCGGCAGGCCAAGCGTATCAATTGCGATCACGGTCTGGCTGTGCGGAAGCCGGGCTATGACAATTGGGCGACGCCCGGTCCGCTCCAGAGTCTGGGCTCACCGCCGCGAAATTCTGCTTTTGGCCGAGGCCGTCCGCGAACTTGCCCTCGCTGCCGTCACCCTGAAGCTACGACCCTTCGCCCGCGTTGCGCGTGATCTCACCCGCCCCGCCGGTTCGGCGGTGGTCGGCGATCCAGACCTGCTGTCGAAGCGGGTGCGCTGGGCTGTTCTGGCCGCGTCCAGACGCGTGCCGTGGCGCTCGGTCTGCTTCGACCAGGCAATCGCCGCGCAGCGCATGTTGGGGCGGCGAGGTATCGCCGCCGATCTGGTCTATGGCGTCCGGAAATCGGAGCAGGGCCTGGACGCGCATGTCTGGTTACGTCTTGCTGACGGATGGACCGTGGTCGGCGGCGAGCAGGCCGGGCTGTTTCGGCCCATTGCTCTCTTCCGGTCCGGGCAGGACGATGTCATCGTTCCGCCGGAAGATTGAAGCGCGTGCGATCCAGTTGGGGCCGCCCATGAGGTATGGTAAAGTCGCGATCACGAATTGCCTTGAGGGAACTGCCGTGCAAGAGCCCGAAAATATTCAGGACTGCGAAGCTGCTCAGGTTCCGAGCGCCGACGCCCCTGTTAAGGATTGGCACAAGCCTGTACTGACCATCGCTCCTGCGAGCAACGCAGAAAACCTTCCTGGGGGCTTTCCCGATGCTGGAATCGATTTTTCCTGAAAGGGATCACTCGTTGCCGCCCTCGAAGCGGCGGAGGAAGCGCCCCGTCGCCAATCCTCGTGCCAGCGCCAGCCGGTAGTCGTAGGCGACCTTGGCCCGGTGCCATCCACCGTCGGGCCAGTTATCAAGCAGACTGCGAAGGCGCGGCAGATCGAGACTGGCTTTGGCCAGGGGGCTTCGTTCCAGCCTTTCGATCTCAGCCTCGATCTCCGGCCGTGCCGCGATCAGATGACGCGACCAATCCGCTGCTTGCAGCCCCTTGCGCCGCTCGAGCCTGACGATGTCGGGCAGAATTCCCTGCATCGTGCGACGGATCAACGAACGGCTCTCTCCCTGAAGCAGAAATTGTTCGGCTGGAATGGCAAGGCAGAATTCGATCAGGCGTCGGTCGCCGGTTGGATCACAATGGGTGAAGCCGAATTTGCGCTTGTAAGATCGCCAAACCATCGCGCCGTCGGTCCGCCCGAAAACCGCGAGTCGCACATCGTGCCGGCCCAGGGCCGAATTGCTGACATTGCAGGCCATGGCTTGTGCTTCCTCCAGGACGCCCAGGCGGTCGGCGAAATCGGACCGTAGCGCTGAGTGCTCCCGCAGTCCTCGTTCCGGCCGGCCAAACAGCCGGCGCAGGAATCGGCGCAAGCCTGGCGGCAGCAAGGGCGCGATCACCCGGTTGCCGAGCGAAGGCCACGACGTACCGGTGCGATGGAGCATCCGCAGATGCCCGGCAAGCGTGATCCAATCGCGTTCGCGCGCCAGCCGGGTGAGGTAGCCGAAGCCGTCATAGCTGATCGTCATGTTGCCTTTGTCCCCGCTGAGCATCACTGTGACGCCGCGGCGTTTGGCTGCCTCGCCGAGCGCATGGATCCAGATCTGATTCATCGCGTTCACGGCGGGGACGCCGGAGGCATCGCCGATCTGATCGAGGACATCGAACAGGGCCGGCCCCTCGTTGGGCACCAGCACATGATCGATATTGGGATAGGCCTCCGCCACCCGCGCCGCCAGCGGGCCTTCGTCCCAGATGCGATCGCGATAGGCGCTGCCATCGAAGCCCGGGATTGGAACGGCAGTAAAGGCCGACAGCCGCAGCCCACGCTCGTCGAGCTGACGCGCTGCGAGTGCCGTGACGCTGGAGCTGTCGAGGCCCGCGCTCAAATGGCTGCCGACCGTGGCGGCGCCTGCGATCCGGCAGCGGATGGCCTGGTCCAGCAGCGCGCGGATGGCTTCGGCATAGTCCTCGTCACGCGCGAGCCGGATGGGACGCAATTCTTCCGGCCGCCAGTAGCGCAATTGTCGCGCGTTGCCGTGCTCGAACAGAGCGACATGCCCTGGGATCACCCGGTCGATGCCGCGATACAGCGTCCCCGCACCGTCATACGGCAGCAGCGCCAGCGAGCGCGCGACCCAGCGCTCGTCGATAAGCCGCTCGATCTGCGAATGCGTCAGAAGGCCCCGAGGCTCGGTTGCGAAGAAGATCCGGTTGCCGTCACGCCAAAAATGCAGCGGCTGGAATCCCAGCGCGTCGCGCGCCAGCAGCAGGCGTTTGGTTTCGCCGTCCCATACGGCGCAGGCGAAATCGCCGACCAGCCGCAGCGGAAAGTCCAGCCCCCAGCGTCGGTAGGCGTGAATGACAATGTTTGCAGCCGACGGACCGGTGCGCGGGACGTCCGGCTCGGTGACGTCGTCGAGGCGGCCGTGAAACAGGGCGACGATCGGCCCGGCGACTGCAATCTCCGCGTCGTCGCAGACTCCCAGCATGATACCGGTCTCGCGATGCCAGCGGGGCCTGGCTGGACCGAGGGCCATGGCCCGCAGGACGCGCGGCAGATCCGGCATATCACTGGTGAAATTGATCGCGCCCGCGATGGTCATGCCGCGGAGCCATCAAGGCCGGACGGGGTGACGAAGAAGTGGCTCAAGGCGTGTCCTGCTACGTTATCCATGACGCCGGGATGTCCCGCTTCCCGGCTCGATGTAGCGGGCCTTCGGTCAGATGCCAATGGGATCTCCACGGCCTTGCCGTCAACCCACCACGCTGCATGCGGACGGAAAGATCGGGACTTTGTCCGTAAGGGTCTGGCCTGCGGATAGTGGAGAGAGTGCAGTTAATTCCGGAACCGGATCGTGTGCCGCCATTGGCATCCTGCTTGCTCAGTTGGAGCCAACCCCACGCCCAACATGCTGGGCCGTTTCAGGTTGAGGCAAACGATGCAGAAAGTGTCCCGTTCTGGTGCGGCTGGAGAACTCCAGCTCAATGCGCTGATCGCCGATTTGTGGTGGCGTGTCCGGCTCATGAACACCGACATTCTCGAAGAAGAGGCCCGAGCCGGGGTGTTTGACGTGCGAGAGCCGACATATCCGCTGCTCGCGCTCAACCTTCGATCGCGTCGCGACAATCTGGTCTCGACGATCGGCGTGCTCGAGCAACGTACGAAACCGGCGTCCGAAGCGGCTTGAGAGCGGTCTTCGGCTACACCGGAAACGTCAGCGACTTCGCCAGCCTGACCAGATCGACCTGGCGCCGGCACCCTGTCTTCTCGAAGACATGAAACAGGTGGCTCTTCACGGTGCTGAGGGAAATGCCGAGCAATTCACCGATTGCGGCGCGCGTCTGTCCCTCGCAAATGAGCTCGAAGATGCGAATCTCGGCCGGCGTCAGGTCGTAGAGCTGGTTGAGCGCATCGTGAGGCATTCGCGGCGGCCCGGAGGCGGACGCCACGAACAGAGCGGCGGCGGCGCGCTGGATTAGGCCGGATCGCATGTGGCTGCGTCGCAGCGGCAGAACGTGAATGACAAAGGGGTCGCCACTCGGGCGCGGGATCGGGATGCCGATGCCGCTCTGGCCGAGCGTCGCCTCGTCCTTCGCGGCCTGCGCGACGGCGGATTGCAATGCGCCGGTGGTCGCCGTGGATTGAACGGCGATCCGGCCCTGTCGATCGACGATCGGGTCACCGGCTGCGAGCATGGAAGTGGCTGCGGCGTTGGCGTGAACGATCCTCGAATCTTCGTCCGCCAGGATGACTCCGACCGTCAGGGCCTCGACTGTTGCCGCAAACGTCGCGGCTTCCACGGCCTTCATGTCGAAGAAGTGGCTGATCGTCACCGCCCGGCGGATGTGAGGCGCCAGAAGGCGCAATCCGCCGACCTGCGCATCGTCAATGGATCCGGCCGATTCATGCTGGCTGAAGATCGCATTGCCGACCATCGCCTTGTCGCGAACGAGGCCGACGGCAACTGCGTCGAACAGGCCCCTGGGCAGGGCCCATTCGCGATAATAGCGATTGCCGGCGATCACGTCCTGTCGGACGGCCTGGGATTGAACGATCGGCTCCCCCAGCGGATATTGCTGAATGCGCTCGGCGCCGCCCCAGAGCGCGATGATGTCGGCGCCGTAGCCGATACCGTTCTGCGACATCTGGGCAAGGTCGTTCCCGGAGACCGCGTTGACGACGGCCTTCATATTGGTGAGGCTGGCGACCGAGAGCGCGCCGGTGGCAAAACCGAACTCGGTGCAGATGTCGTCCAGAATTCCGGTCCAGCGTTCAGGCGTGATCACACAATCATAGATACCGCCGATGAGATCCGAGAATTTTTCGACCGAAGCCTGCTGCATTCCAAACCACTCGCTTGAAAATCACTGACGTCACTTGAAAGCTATAGTCGGAGCGGCTTCATCGCCTATGGCGAATTTCACAATCCTGAGACCATGGTCTTATCATTGCGATTCCGCCGAGCAAACGGGAACCCCGAATACAAGCTGTTGTGACACCTCTTGCGCGGCTGCCATGATTTTCTCGGATGGCGTGCCGCGCGCGGAATGCGCGATTCCAGTACGCGTTCTGCGCGAGGCTGATTAAAATTGCGGCAGACGCGATGTCGCTTTCGCTCCTCTAGCCGCGCTGTACACGATCGCTCAAGCGGGCTGCTTATTCCCTACCGTCCCACCTTCGCCAAATTCGCCAAACTCGCCGCCAGCTCGTCGCTCCGGAACGGCTTGGTCAGCCGCGAGAGGTCCGGCGTGATGCCTTCGTTGTTGGCGTAGCCTGAGACGACGAGGATCTGCAGTTCGGGATATCGATTGCGCAGCGCGAGGCCGAGGTCCGTCCCGCTCATGCCCGGCATCAGATGGTCGGTGACGAGCAGGTTCGGCCGCAGTCCGTCGCTAACGCGCTGAAGGGCGTCCTCGGCGGAGGCGGCCTCGACGACCCTGTAGCCAAGCTCGCTCAGCATCTCGGCGGTGCTCATGCGCACCAGAGGCTCGTCATCCACCAGCAGCGCCGTGCCGACGGGGAGCGGCCGCAGTTTGGGTTGCGGGGCCGTGTCGATCGCGGCCGCGGCCGCGTGGCTGACCGGCAGCCACAACTCCACCGTCGTTCCCGCGCCCACGGCGCTCCTGATCGTCAGCGCGCCGCCGAGCTGCGATGCGAGGCCGTGGACCATCGAGAGGCCGAGGCCGGTGCCTTGTCCGACACCCTTGGTCGAGAAGAACGGTTCGACGGCATGGGCCAGTGTCGTTTCGTCCATGCCGATGCCGGTATCGGCGACCGAGATGCAGATATAGGCACCGGGTGCCAGGCCCGATTTGTTCTCGCTGGCAACGGTCCGTGCCTTGGCGGAGATGCGCAATCCGCCGCCGTCGGGCATGGCGTCGCGGGCATTCACGCTGAGGTTCAGGATGGCCATCTCGATCTGGTTGGGATCGGCCATGGCTTCGGGAAGGCCTTCCGGTGTGTCCACCGTCACCTGGATTTGCGGCCCGGTCGTGCTCGAGATCAGATCTCCCATGTCGGCAACGAGCCGGCCGATGTTGACCGGAACAGCCTGGAGCGGTTGCCGGCGCGCGAAAGCAAGAAGGCGCTGGACCAGCGTCTTGGCACGCTCGGCTGCCTGTGCCGCGCCGGCGATCAGGCGATGCTCGCGCTCGCCGCCGATGCCCTTGCGCTGAAACATGTCGAGCAGGCCGACGATCGGCGTCAGCAGATTGTTGAAGTCGTGCGCAACGCCGCCGGTCAGCTGGCCCATGGCCTCCATCTTCTGCGCCTGTCGCAGCGCCTCCTCGGCCTGCGCGAGCCGTGCCTGCTCCTCCAGGCGGTCGGTCACGTCCGTCCCGGTCAGGAACGCGCCGATTCGCGTGCCGTCGGGCGCGCGCAGCGTTTCGAACTTCATTTCGAACACCCGGCGGTCGAACCTGGGATCGCCGAACTCATCGATGTTTGTGAAGGCTTCGCCGCCCAGCGCGCGGGTCCAGATCGCGGTTGCCGCAGCGAGATGCTCGGGCCGGTCGGCGAGGAATTCATGCAGGGAATCGCCGACCTTCGGCCGCTTGCCGTAGATGCGCTCATAAGCCTCGGCGCAGGCCGTGTTGATGGCGAGCCAGCGATAGTTGAGGTCGAGGGCCTGAATCTGCCCGTCGGTGGTTTCCACGATCGTGGCAAGCAGGTGCCGCTCGGCGGTCCGTTCGGTCACGCGCTGCTCGAGCGTGGCATTGAGCTCCCGGTAGCGCGCTTCGCTCGCCCGCAACTGCTTCTCGCCAAGAACACGTTCGGTGGTCTCGGAAACGATGCAGAGCACACCGCCGACCGAGCCATCGTCATCCGCCACCGCAGAGTAGGAGACGTCCCAGTAACTCGTCTCGCCATAGCCATGGCGCTCGACGTAGAACGGACGATCCTTGGCGGCGAATGTCCTTCTCGTTTGGCGGACGCCGGCAAGGAGCGGTTCGAGATCGTCCCACAGTTCGCCCCAGTTCTCGATCGCAGGGCGGCCGAGGGCGCGGGGGTGATTGGCGCCGATGCCCGGCGCGTAGGCGTCATTGTACAGCGCCACGTAATCGGGCCCCCAGAACAGGACGATCTGGGCCTGGGCTGCCAGCAGCATACCGACCGTCGTCTTCAGGGCCTGGGACCATTGGCGGGGATGACCGAGCGGCGAAGCCGACCAGTCGAGAGCGCGCATCATGGCGCCAAGCTCGCCCCCTTCAACGAGGAAGCCCATATCAGTTGACTGCCGAGCAGCTCTCTCAGACAGCACCGGACCCCCTCGCGACGCGTGACCATAGGCAGGTGCCCTTGAACATCCTGCCCAATCGAGCCCCAATTCAAGGACTCTTACTCAAGGGCCGATAACGCACCGGGCGGCATCTGGTTCCATTGCAGTCGATTCGCGCCATCCTTGTGCTATTGCTGCTCCCCGCAACGACGCGAGGCCCCCATGCTCCCCATTCCCGCCGACATCTTCACCGAACCCGAGGACGTCTCGCCCGACGGCCTCGCCAATCTCGGCCCGCTCCGCCGTCTTGCCGGCGTCTGGCAGGCGGACAAGGGCATCGACGTCAATCCAAAGGCGGAGGGGCCGGAGCGCCGTACCTTCATCGAGCACATCCGGATGGACCCGATCGATCCGCAGGCCAACGGGCCGCAGCTGCTCTACGGGCTGCGCTATCACATCCACATCAACACGCCCGAGGAAGACATCACCTTCCACGACCAGGTCGGCTACTGGCTGTGGGAGCCCGCGACCGGGCTGATCATGCAGACGCTGGCGATCCCGCGCGGGCAGGTGCTGCTCGCGTTCGGCAATGCCAAGCCGGACGATCGAAAGATCGCGGTCACGGCGAAGCGCGGCGACACCGCCTACGGGATCTGCTCGACCGATTTTCTCGAACAGGCTTTCCGCACGGACTCTTACCGCTGCGACATCACCTTCAACGATGACGGCAGCTGGACCTATCTGATCCAGACCGAGTTGTTCGTCCGCGGCGCGCCGTTCAATCATCACGACAGCAACACGCTCAAGATGGTCGCGCCGCCGAAGCTCAATCCGCTCGCGGCGATCGTGAACGATCGCGCCAAAGGCGGTGGGCCGGCCGCGTGAAAACGAATTCCGGAGATTTCGCATGAAGCCCTACGTCATCTGCCTGATGGCCTCCAGCCTGGATGGCCGCACGCATCCCAGCCGCTGGCGTCCGAAGGGCGTTGGCGGCGACTGGTTCGAGAAGATCCATGACGAGCTTGGTGGCGATGCCTGGGTGATCGGCCGCGTCACCGGCTCGGAATTCGCCAAGGGCAAGCCGTATCCCGAGACGTCGCGCGAAGAGTTTCCGCGCGAAAACTGGATCGCGCGGCGCGATGCGAAGACTTATGGCGTCGTGCTCGATGCGCACGGCAAGATCGGCTGGGGCCGCTCGGACATCGGCGGCGATCCGATCGTCGTGGTGCTGACCGAGAGCGTGCCGGATGCGCATCTGGCCGGGCTCCGCTCCGAAGGCGTGTCCTATATCTTTGCCGGCAAGTCCGAGATCGATCTGGCCCTGACGCTGGACATCCTCAACCGCGAGCTCGGTGTAAAGCGCCTGCTGGTCGAGGGCGGCGGCGTCGCCAATGGCGCGTTCCTGCGCGCCGGCCTGATCGACGAATTCAACCTGATCCTCAGCCCCGCGATCGATGGGGCCAGGGGCGCCCCCTTCGTGTTCGATTCGACCGAAGCCGACAGCGAGCAGCGCGCGCCGCTGACCGCGATGACGCTGGAGAGCACGCGCGATCTTGGCGGCGGCGTCTTGCTGCTGCGATACCTTATCCAGAACGACGTGAGCAAGTAGTCATCGGCATGTCGGGGCAATCCGAGCACATTGTCATCGTCGGTGCCGGCGCGGCCGGGCTGATGACGGCGCGCGCGCTGGCGCGTGCGGGCAAATCGGTGACGATCCTGGAGGCGCGCGAGCGCTGCGGTGGGCGTATCCATCCGCTGCCGGCATCGGAATTCGGCTACCCCGCCGACGCCGGCGCCGAATTCATCCATGGCGATGCGCCCGTCACGCGCGCGTTGCTGCGCGAGGCGGGGTTGTCGTCGCAGCTGATCGAAGGCCAGCAATGGAGCTTCGACGGCGCCATGTTGGCGCGTGAGGATCGCCACGATCCGCACGAGGCCGAGTTGCATGCCGTGCTCGGGCAGCTGAAGGACGACCTTACCGTCGCCGATTTCCTGCGCCGCCATTTTGCCGGCGACGACTATGCGCGGCTGCGCTATTCGATCGAGCGGATGGTCGAGGGCTACGACGCCGCCGACCCGGAGCGCGCCTCGACGCTGGCGCTGCGCGCGGAATGGATGGACGGCGGGCACCATACCCAGGCGCGCATCGTCGGCGGCTATGGCGCGCTGATCGACTTTCTGGTGGCTGATTGCCGCGGGTTCGGCGTGACCATCCATCTCGACTGCGTGGTGTCGGCGATCGAGGAGAACGGCGACAGGGCGGCCGTTCGCTGCGTCGGCGGCGATGTCCATGGCTGCGATCGCGTGATCCTCACGGTGCCGCTGCCGTTGCTGCGCGAGATGGCGCTGCCGGCGAGCGCGCGCGAGAAGCTTGCTGCGGCGGGCGACATCGGCTTCGGCAACGTCATCAAGATCCTGCTGCGCTTCGCGCGGCCATGGTGGCAAGAGCGACACCAGGATCTGGCGGGCATGACCTTCCTGTTGTCCGACCGGACCATCCCGGTGTGGTGGACGCAATATCCGAGCGGGCAGGCCGTGCTCACCGGCTGGTTCGGCGGTCCGCACACGGCGGAGTTGGACAGCCTCGATCCGAAGGCATTGATCGATGCTGGGCTCGATTCGCTCGCCGCCATCTTCAAGCTGTCGCGCGAAGACGTCGCGCGCGATCTCGTGGCCGCGGCGGCGACCAACTGGGCGCATGATCCCTTTGCCCGCGGCGCCTATTCCTGGGCGACGCCGCGGACGCGCGCGGCGCAAGAGATCCTCGCGCGTGCCGATGGTCGGGTGCTGTTCTCCGGCGAAGCGCTCTATCGCGGCCGTGACATGGGTACGGTGGAAGCAGCGCTGGCGAGCGGAGTAGAGACGGCGGGGCTGATCCGGCGGGGGTAAAGAAAAAGGCCCGCATTTCTGCGGGCCTCATCTCTTACCAGCGTCCGCCGCCGAAGCTGAATGTCACGCCGGGACCGCCGCCGCCGTAATAGCCGTACGGCCCGCCGCCGTAATAGCCGTGATGCCGGGGATAATAACCATAGTTCCGGTGATGCGGACGATAATAGCCGTGATGGCGGTGGTGAGGACGCCAGTGATGATGGCGATGGCCATGGTGCCGGTGCTGCGCGCTGATGTCAGTCGATTGGGCGGCCGGCGCGTTCTGCTTCGCGCTCGACTTGTCGGCCGCGTTAGCCGCCGATCCGCCGGCAAGCGCCGCAGCGCCGACCGCGATCGCGACAATGAGATACTTCATGGTGTCATCACTCCAGTTGAATGTCGTGTGACAACAGATGGGCGTCAGCTGCGTTCCGGCCAGCGTGGGCGTCGAAACGACGCAGCGCGCGGCGTGCGATTCGAGCGTGTGAGTGTTCCTCGTGAGATTCATTGTCGCATCCTCGGCACTGATCGCATTGCTGCCATCACTTGGCCGCGAATGAGGCGACTACGTCGGCGCTGGTGACGATCTGCGCGAACTCGCCGTCGAGATTCGACAGTGTCATGGCATGGATCTCCTCGGCGGAATGCTGGTCGCCGTCGGGGCCGATGCGGTCGAAGGTCCATGTCGCATCGCGCACGAGGCATGCGTCGAAGCCGAGATTGCCGGCCATCCGCGTCGTCGTCTCCACGCAGTGATTGGTGGTGGCACCGCAGATCACGAGCGTGCCGATGCTGCCAGCACGCAGGCGCTGCTCCAGGTCGGTGCCGATGAAGGCGCTGTTGACGCGCTTGACGATTACGGTCTCGCCCGGCTGTTCGCGCGCCTCGTCCTTGACGGCATAGCCGGAACGCGACGGTAGGAACGACGAATTCGGTTTCGTGCCTTCATGGCGGATATGAAAGATCGGCGCGCTGTGCGTCCTGAAAGCCCGCAGGAGATCAGCGATGCGCGCCACCGCATCCGGATTGTTGCGCCGCATTCCCGCCGCCTCCCATTCGTCGAACGCGCGCTGGACGTCGACGACGATGAGGGCGGGGAGGTGGTGAGGCATGATCGGACCTTTCGCGCGGATATGGAGGCAAATATGCGAGGCGGCAGGGACGACGCGCAATGCCGATCTTCCCTCGTTTCGCGACAACTCTCGTGCCCCGGACGATGCCGGGCATCGCCTAGGCTGCATCGCGTCCGGGACACGAAAGTTGCCCGAGCGGTGTTCTCATCCTTGCATGGTTGCTTGCTGAGGATCAAAGCGGCGAGGGCTGGCCAGCCTAGTGTCGAGTTACCAAATGATCAGGATTCGATGATGCGAGAGGACGCCATGCCGGGGCCGACGAGTCAACCGGACGGACTTGCCGGGATCAGGACACTGCCGGAGCTGCTGCGCTGGCGCGTCGGGGCGACACCGGCGGCGGAGGCCTATCGGCATTTCGATGCGACCGCGCAGCGTTGGGTCAGCCAATCTTGGCACGAGATCGATGCGGAATTCGAGCTGTGGCGGCGGGCGCTCGCCGCGGAGGCGTTTGCGACCGGCGAACGCGTCGCCATCCTGATGCCGAACGGCATTGCGCATATCGCCATGGACCAGGCGGCGCTGTCGCGCGGCCTCGTGCCGGTGCCGATGCATGCCGTCGACAACCCCGACAGCATCGCCTACGTCCTGGTTGATTCCGGCGCGCTGCTCCTGTTCGTCGATACGCTGGAGCGCTGGCAGGCGATCGTGGCGACCGGCCAGCCGCTCGACCATCTCAAACGCGTCGTCTGCGCGGATGCGGGCGGGCTGTTCACGCCGGATGGGCGCATCGTCGGGCTCGACCACTGGCTCGCACAAGCACCCGGCGGGACCGCGCCGCTGCCCGACGTCGCGATCCAGCCGGACGACCTCGCCGCCATCGTCTACACCTCGGGCACGACCGGGCGGCCGAAGGGAGTGATGCTGTCGCACGGCAACGTGGTCGCCAATGTGAAGGCGATCGCGCATCGAATCGCGGCGTCGCCCGAGGATGTCTTCCTGTCCTTCCTGCCGCTCTCGCACACGTTCGAGCGCACCGGTGGCTACTACTATCCGATCGCGGCCGGTGCCTGCGTCGCCTATGCGCGATCGGTTCCGCTGTTGTCGGAGGATCTGAAGCAGGTGCGGCCCACGGTCCTGATCTCGGTGCCGCGAATCTATGAGCGCATCTACGCGCTGATCATGCAGCACCGCGCAACGGCAGGCGCCGTCGAGCGGGCGCTACTCGATCTCACGCTCGCCATTGGCGGCCGGCGTTTTGACGCGCGGCAGGGACATGGCGCGCTGTCGCTGCGTGACCGGCTGGCCTGGCCTCTGCTCAAGCGGCTCGTCGCGGACAAGGTGCTGGCGCAGCTGGGGGGCCGCCTGAAGGTCGCGGTCTCCGGCGGCGCGCCGATCGCCGAGCCCGTCATCCGCCTGTTCCTGTCACTGGGACTCGACGTGCTCCAGGGCTACGGCATGACCGAGACCTCGCCGGTGGTCTCCGTCAACACCATCGAGGACAACGATCCGCACTCGGTCGGCCATGTGCTCGATGGCATCGAGGTCAGGCTCGGCGACAATGACGAACTGCTGGTGCGCGGTCCCAGCGTGATGCTCGGCTATTGGCACAAGCCGGACGAGACGCGCCGCGTCAAGGACGCCGACGGCTGGCTGCACACCGGCGACCAGGCCCGCATCGACAACGGGCGCATCACCATCACCGGCCGCATCAAGGACATCCTCGTCACCTCTACCGGCGAGAAGATCGCGCCGGTCGATCTCGAGACCGCGATCCTTGCCGATCCGCTGTTCGAGCAGGCGCTGGTGGTCGGCGAGCAGCGGCCGTTCCTCACCGCTCTGGTCGTGCTCAACGCAAAGGCCTGGGTGCAGGAGAAAGAAAGGCTGGCGGCGAGCGGCAAGCAGGGTGGTGCAGCGGAGCGCGCGGCTTTGCTGGCGCGGATCGCGGCGGCGGTGAAAGCCTATCCATCCTACGCGACGCCGCGCGCGGTGTGGTGGACGCTCGACCCCTGGACCATTGCGGCGGGCCTGCTCACGCCGACCCTGAAGAACAAGCGCCCCGCGCTCGAACATCGCTTTGCGGACGAGATCGCGCAGATCTACGCCAAGAAGCCGCTCACGTCCTCTTGAACGCCGCTTCTACGGCGCTTGATCCAGCGCAATCCCGGCCGCCGCCCCGCATGCAATCTCGCTGCGAAAATTCGAATTGCAATCGAGGCAAGTCATGAAGGCGTATTTCATCGGTGGTGGCATCGGATCGCTCGCGGGCGCGGCGTTCCTGATTCGCGATGCACAGCTGCCGGGTCGCGACATCGTGATTTACGAGGCGCAGCCGCTGGTCGGCGGCAGCCTTGACGGGGCGCAGCTTGAAAACGGCGCCTATTCACTGCGTGGCGGGCGCATGCTGACTACTGATCACTACGAATGCACCTGGGACCTGCTGTCGGATATTCCCTCGCTGGAACGTCCCGGCCTCAGCGTGCGCGACGAGACCGTCGCGTTCAACGTGGAGAATCCGGCGCATTCCCAGGCGCGGCTGGTCGACCGCAACCGCTTCAAGGTCGACGTCTCGCATATGGGCTTTTCCGCACGCGACCGGCTCGAGCTGCTGCGGCTTACCGAAGCCTCGGAGGAGACGCTCGGCGATAGCCGCATCACCGACTGGCTGTCGGCCGGATTCTTCGAGTCGAATTTCTGGTACATGTGGCAGACCACCTTCGCCTTCCAGCCCTGGCACAGTGCGGTCGAGTTGAAGCGCTACCTGCACCGTTTCATGAGCGAATTCCCGCGTATCGAGACGCTCGCCGGCGTCAAGCGCACTGTCTACAATCAGTACGATTCGATCGTGCGGCCGCTTGCAGACTGGCTCAAGCGGCAGGGCGTGCAGTTCGTGCGCGGCACCCGCGTCACCGACATGACGCTCGAAGACGAGAACGGTCGCGTGCGTGTGCGCAATCTCGTGCTCGACCGCGACAGTCGCATCGCCAATGTTCGTCTCGATGACGGCGACCTCGTGTTCTTCCAGAACGGCTCGATGACCGATGCGTCCAGCCTCGGCTCCATGACCGACCCGGCTCCACGCCTGACCAAGGCCGACAGTCAGGGCTGGGCGCTCTGGGAGACCATCGCGAAGGGGCGTCCCGAGTTCGGCAATCCGTACGCGTTCAACACCTCGATCCCTGAATCATGGTGGCAGTCGTTCACCGTGACCTGCCGCGATCCGCGCTTCTTCGACAAGATGGAAGCATTCTCCGGCAACAGAGCCGGTACCGGCGGCCTCGTGACCTTCAAGGATTCCAACTGGCTGCTGTCGGTCGTGCTCTATCACCAGCCGCATTTCTCCGGCCAGCCGAAGGACGTGCAGGTGTTCTGGGGCTACGCGCTGCATCCGGACCGCATCGGCAATTTTGTCGCCAAGCCGATGTCCGAATGCGGCGGCGCGGATATCCTGAAGGAGCTGTGCGGGCACCTGAATTTCGATGCGGGCGTGTTCGACAACGCGATCTGCATTCCCTGCCGCATGCCCTACATCACCAGCATGTTCATGCCGCGCAATGCCACCGACCGGCCGTTGCCGGTGCCCACGAATTCGGTGAACCTCGCCTTCGTCAGCCAGTTCGTCGAGATCCCTGAGGACGTCGTGTTCACGGTCGAATATTCGGTGCGCGCGGCGCAGACGGCGGTCTATCAGCTCATGAAGGTCGATCGCCCGGTGCCGCCGGTGACCCGCCACGACAAGTCGCTTTCGGTGATTTTCGCGACGCTGGAAAAGGCCTTCGCGTGATGGATGCCGCTACTTGAACGGGCGCTATTTGAAAGGATCCTGGATCGACGGTGACGACTGCCTGATGCGGCGCACGCTCACCGGCGTGCCGTCGGAGATGAACAGCAGCTCGTAGCTGCGGCCCTCGCTGTCGGTCGCGGAGCAGATGACGTCATTCACCTTTTTGGCGGCGAAATTGCCGGTTTGGCGGCAGACACCCGTCGAGGCCTGCTCCGCCGGCACCGGCAGGCCGTCGACCTTGGGGCGGTCCTTGGAGTTCAGCAGCATGCGGTCGATCGGCAGTTCGTAGGAATTGTCATCGGCGCGCTTGCCGTTCTCGCCGGAGAACGAGACGACGTGATTTTCGTCGCTGGGATCGTCGACGGCGACGGCGAAATTGACCCGGCCCTTGTCGCCATGGGCGTAGGCCACCGTCTTGCAGGCGAACGCGCGCCCCGCCACCTTCAGCGTCTTGCAGTGGCCGGACATCAGCGCCAGCAGGTCGATGAAGGAATTCTGCGGCGCGGGCGGATTGTTGACCGGGATCGGCGCGGAAGGCTCGGCAAAACAAGGGCTTGCGAGCGCGATCAGGGTGGCGACCAGTACCGGTCGGCGGAGGCGGCGCATCGTCAGGGTCGCATGCCAGGGGGCCACGGAAGCGGGAAAGTTCCGCCCGACAACCATCGAACCGCAAATTGGTTGAGATCCGGTTCGTGCTGCTGGTCCAGCCTGGAATACCACGGTGCCACCCATCGGCGATTCGTCCACGATCGCCCTAACCCGTCCTTAGCAGGCACTTGCCGCCAAACCGATGTTTTTTTCGTGGCAGCGCTAGCCCATCGCCGCCCGCCGGCGCGTGTCGCGGAGGGACGGCCGCCGGTGCAGGCGGGCATCCAGC